>Ga0180301_10003149_pt1 | contig 12941 bp, 9 predicted proteins | sample GuaBasSediGuay16_FD_121797 | JGI IMG/M metagenome (GOLD analysis project Ga0180301, IMG submission 121797) | Subseafloor sediment microbial communities from Guaymas Basin, Gulf of California, Mexico - Guay16, Core 4569-2, 12-15 cm | ecosystem: Environmental > Aquatic > Marine > Hydrothermal...
ATACAACGAAATCTCAACACCTACCGACAATACTGCGACAACGCAGCAGACCTGATCAACGACGCAGCAGAAAAAACCCCAGGCGCAGCACAAATCTTAGAACGCGGACTCCCAATAATCGATGAACGAATAAAAGAGATCATACGTGAAATACAGGAAAAATCAAGAACGATATGCCAAGAATCAAAAGGCACGCCGCTCGAAGAACTTGGACAATACACTGCCAGATCTGCAAAGGAACTGCCCACCCAAGAATCACTGGCACTGGAGATAGCGATGAGCAATATGGTAAGTATTGCAAGAGATTGGTGTGAATATCTTCCAACCGATAAAAAAATAAACGCATGTGAACAGCTCAAAAATATAACAGGCATGGAAATTGAAGAACGGGGCGCAGCGATTGCCAGCATTTTTGAGTACGTTCAGAAAAACATACACCTCCCTAAAATCCAGACCGTGTGCCTCTCAGAGGCCAAACAAGAGATCGTCAGGATCGCTGTAGCCCAGATCTCTTTTGAACTGACAGAATCGTTTCCATTCACTGCCAAAAACAAAAAAGAAGTGAAAAGAAAGATCTTTTCAGCACTCGACATCTGCCATGAAAATCGTGCAAATATCGTCTGCTTACCTGAACTCTGCCTCTACGAAGAATGGATAAGCGAGATTGAAGAAAAATATCCTGATATGATCGTTATCGGTGGAAGTTTCTACAAAGAGAACAAAAACATCTGCCCACTGATAATAAAATCCAATACTGATGTCCCCTACCAGCCAAAGATCACACCATCAGCTTTTGAATACAAGATAATGGAAATGGAAGAAAGAATGATACCTGGAGACAAAATATACAGATACGAGACCCAGTTTGGCAAATTCATAATACTGATCTGCAGAGACTTTGACGATTTAGCCCACTACTTCAGAGGAAACGATATTGACATGATCTTCTGCCCAGCCTTCAACCCTGCAACTGCAAACGAACGATTTCAGGACGAGGCACACAGCCACGTCGAAAGAACACCCTCCTACATCCTGATTGCAAACACTGGTCTCCACGGCGGAACATCAATCTTCGGACAAATAAACAAAAACTATTTCAGTGCATTGGTAGACGGAAAATGCAAAAGTGCAGAAGATTCAACCTATAAACTGTGCGAAGTCAAAGAAAAACAAGAAGAAGTGATCATCGCAGATTTCAACCTAAAACACAAAAATGTTCCAAAACCAACACCATCCAACCCAGATGAAGAAATACGAAGCGTTGAAAACATCAAGAAAATTCCAATTTGAAACTGGTAGTAAGTCTAATATATGAATAAGAAATGGTAGTGTGTCTTTAGTGACTTGGTATGAGGTGATTTGTTAGTATGGTTGGTTTGGAATTTGATACTCGTGAAGCAGAGCTTGAGTGTTTTGACGATCTTGAGTATTATGTTATTGAGCGGGGTGTGTGCACGGGTTGTGGCACGTGCGCTGGGATCTGTCCCCGTATCGGGTTTGAGAACGATCGTCCTGTCATGCAGGATGAGTACGATCCACACTGCAATAGTTGCACGCAGTTCTGCCCACAGTTCTACGTGCCTTTTTCGAGGATGGAAGAGATGATCTTTGGCGCGGTGCGTAACGATCGATATCTTGGATACGTTGATCGTGTCGTCTCTGCACGAGCGAATTCTGATGCGATCAGGGGCGTCTCTCAGGATGGTGGTGTCACGACGACGCTTACGAAGTATCTCCTGGAATCTGGTGCTGTGGAAGGTGTTATTATGGCTGGTGTGAGTGAGAGCGAGCCGCTTAAGCCTGTGCCGATTGTTGCCACAACTGGGGATGATGTTGTTAGCGCGGCAGGTTCCAGGTACTCTATATGCCCTGTTGTGATGGGTTTGCGAGAGGCTTTTGAGAAGGGGATTAAGAAGATAGCTATTGTTGGTACTCCCTGTCAGGTGCAGGGCATACGCAAGGTCGAGTTATTCTCCGAAGATCGCTATCCTTTTGAGATAAAAGCGGTTATAGGCATATTCTGTTTTGAAAACTTCCTCTACGACGAGTTCTTCAAAAGTTTCATAGAGAAAGAGCTTGGAATAGAACTTGGGGAAATAAATAGTGTTAGAATAAGGAATAATTCATTTGAGTTGCACAAAAATGGTGAAATTGAATCTATTCCACTTAAAACCGCTTTCAAACACGTTAATATCCCTTGCACGCTCTGCAGAGACTTTTCAGCAGAACTTTCAGACATATCAATCGGCGCGATAGGCGCGAAGACGGACTGGAACGCTGTCATTATCAGAAGCGAGCGCGGAAGAAGACTGTTCGACGAACTGGTTGAGAAAAACCTGGTGACACTTGCGAGTGACGCTGTGGACCTCGAACGGATCAAGAGATTGGCACGCCGTAAGAAAGCACACGTGGAAAGAACGAGCGCTGAGACGACAGAATTCCTCACACACTTTGGCACAGCCGAGGACAAGGTCAAAATATACGAGCTCTTGATAGCACTCCACGGCCCACGACTCGAAACCATCAGCGAAGCGACAGAGATGGACGATAGTGTAATAAGAGACGCGCTTGAATCACTGAAAGAACGAAGCTGGATCAGAGAAACAATGGACAAGACCACCAACACTCCGAGATACATACCAGAAAAACCAGAGACAGTGATCAACAACGAAGTGAAAAAGCTGAACAGCAAACTGAAAATAGCAAAGAAAAAAGCAATATCAGAGTTGAACTCATCATACACCAGAAGAATCCAGGAAAAAATTGAAATGCAAGGGTAAACACACACCCACACACACTCGGCGATTTCAAGATCTATCGCACGAGAGACATCCTCCCACTTTTGGTTTCTGCACAACTCAAACCAAGTAAAAGGATATAAATAATAGCAGTTATAAAAGGCGTGCAGTTAAGACTGAGCGGGGAAGATAGCCATGCCGATGAAAGAGAAAAGACCAGAGAAAGAACAAATAGCATGGATCTTAGACTATCTACCAATAGGACATCCAGACGACAAACACCACGGCTACCAGAAAAAACCACTGGTTCAGGCAATCGGCGAGAAAAGGTTCGTTCTCATGGAAATACACACGGAAGAAGAGATTTCCCCTGTAACAACAGAAAAAATAGAACTTAAAACTGCTAAAATACGACAAATTCGTAGAATTGCCTATAAAGACTTGACAAATGGATCCCAAAAGGAACTACCATACGTAATCGAAAAGATCGTCCATGAAAACGAAGAGCGTTTCATCAACTTCTTCAACACCGCGTACCCACTCACCACCCGACTGCACATGCTGGAACTGCTGCCAGGTATCGGCAAAAAACTGATGTGGGCAGTGATAGAAGAACGAGAAAAAGGCAAATTCAAAGGATTTCAAAACATCGTAGAACGAGTAAAAGGACTCCACACACCAGAAAGACTCATAACCCATCGAATAGAAGAAGAATTGAAAGACGACAACATCAAATACCGCGTATTCACAACACCACTACGGCACACAAAAGAAAAAGACACACCAATACGCCACAAACGCCACTAAAAAACAATCACCAAATATCTTTCTATTTTCGCTTAGGTGTGGTCGGGTGTATATCTTCTGCGGCAATAGCTGTGCAGAGTTCTTCGTTTAACAGGTGGTCTGCAAGCTTTTTTGGCCGATCGCCTTTGGGGTGGTAGAGGAGAGTGGCTTCTGGCTGGCAGTGCTCTACCATTGCAACCAAGCCTCTTACATCCATGTGATCGCTTAAGTGGATTGCAGGATAGTAGTAGTCTGATCTGCATGTGAGAACGAACCTGTTGCTCCGTTCAATGCCTGATAATTCGTGGGGTGGAACGATCCAGACGTTTGCATCGTTGTTCAGTCCTACGAGCTCGCCTCCGTCTTCTAACAGTGATTTTGTGAGATTGAGGCTTTTCTGTGACATACCGATTGGATCCTCGAAGCCCGAGTTTCGAAGCGTGGTAACTGCACGCTGTGCCTTCCCAAAGGCATACGCACCAAAGACAACCTCACCACCACCCGCAACTTCCAAGAAATTTTTTAAATCGTCCTCGAAGTAACACGCCGAATCAAATGGATCGCCATAGTTTGCCTCTGTCACGAGCAAGTCACACGACGGAAGCTCTCTATAATCTTTCACATCTCCTGTGACAAGTATTCTGACACCACACTCATTCTCCCACAGATACGCACTAGATCCTATAGTATGATTTGTGCGAAAGGTCGAGACCTCTGTTTCGCCTATCAGAAACGACCCCTCAATCTCAAAGGTTGAACCATTGAATTCACGCCCATGGAGCAGTTCAAGTGCTGTTGCAGTCTCTTTCGATGCAACCGAAAGTTTCGAGGACATGGCAGACTTACCATAGTGATCTGAATGTGCATGCGTGATCAGATAAGAGTCAGGTTCTACCATCTTCTTCGAAAAAGGAGTGGTGTCAATCCCGAAAATCCTTTCAATCCCCTCTACATCGTAAAAGGAGAGAGACAGATGGGGTTTCACACCCCTACCCGAAAATACCCGAAGAGGTGTTATTCCGACTTTTCTCAGAGTCTCAATACCCATTGGTCTTTCCTCAAACAAGAGAGTTGAAAGCCCATTTGTTGTAAATCATCTGCAGCTCCCATCCTTTCATCACACCCATTCCTCATAAACCTACCCACAAGACCAGGGATCTATCGAGTAACCAATACACATACTGATAGTGGTCTGCTTTTTATCGTGTTATTCGTTTGATCAGTATGATTCCTGTGGTGTTTATGAGGAGTATTAATATTATGCCGATTGCGTGTCGTGTTTCTATCGCTCTTTTTGTGGTTTCTCCTGGCATGTTGAATGTAAGTGTTCTGTCTTCTGTCACTACTATAGTCTTCTCGATTCTGGTTTCTCCACTGGTTGCAAGGATTCTGTATGTTCCGTTTAAGTCTTTGAATCTGATTCTGCCAGTCTCCTCTTCGCCGATCAGCTTCTCGTCTTGGTATAATTTGACGCTGTCTGCGTCTGTTATAACGTAGAGGTTTGCATATTTCTTGATTGGTATTGGTTTGGAGTCTGTGCTGAGCAGGTTTGGCAAATCAAGGATGGATAGTATGGTTGGTGCGATGTTTTCTTGTCCCCAGTCTCCGCTGATGATTTTAGGGCTGATGTTTGGAGCACTCATAACGAGGGGTGTGTGGATGCTCTCGGGCGTCTCTTTGTAGTCATCCCCTGCGTGTCCGCCGCGTGATTCGAGTGTCTTGAAAGACATGCCGTGGTCTCCTGTCAGGATGAATGCGATCTTCTTCTCTTCGCAGATGTCTTTTAAGCGTTTTATATCAGAGTCGACCCCTTCTATGACCTGGAGGTATGTCACATGGTTTGTGTGGTGTCCGACACTGTCCACTCCGCCGACGTTGATTGTCAGAATAAAGCGCTGATCTGGGTGGTTCTCTATCATCGCTTCGACCAGGTCTTCAGCGGTCTCGATTGCAAATCGATTGTATCTCTGGTATGCTGCGGCGCCCTCGGCGCACCTCATGTACTCTGGCATAAGAGAGCATCGTTCTTCCATCGTTTCGATGATCTCTGTTGGTACGGGTCGGTGCTGGTGCTCTACTTTGAAGACTGGTTCGTCTATCGAGTTTGATTCGGCGTATAAGATTGCGTCCTGTTCTCTTCGCATACCCGAAAAATCGCCCTTTTCCATAACAGCGAGTGCAATGAAACCTTCATCGTGGAGGATGTCGAAGATCGTGGTTGTGATGGGAAGCGTGTCTGGTTCTGCAGCAGGGTCTCCTGTGACGATCACCGAGTGCCCGGGTCCTGTCATTGGGACTGGCACTCTGATGTTTATTACTCTCGCGTCGCCCTCTATGAGGTTGGGAGCATCTATTTTTTCAAGCGGTGTTCCGCTCAGGGTGTGGGGCATGAACTCTGGGTAGATGTAGTACGAGCCGAGACCATCGATTATGAGAAGTACGACACTGTCTGGTGTTTCTCCAGCCGATGCAGGTATTCCTCCTACGATCAAACAGAGGATTATCAGGTATCGTGCTCTCTTTTTCATATTTATCTCTCTTTTAGGGAGATTCTATAATATTTATGGTTTGAGGATTGTTTTGAGGAGTGTTGTGAAGAATTTTGGTTTGAGTGTTAAGAGGAGGTTTTTTGATGGGTATAGGTCTCCGTCTGGGACTGTTTCCCGCATTGTTATCGATTCTGTAGTCCCTTCTCCACTCTCAACCATTTGGCGTGCTTCTTTTATCAACTGGATCGTTTGTGTTCCGCTGTCTTCTTCCACGATCTCGTTTTCGATCTTCAGCTTGACCAGTTTTTCTGCTGCAACGTAAGATGCTCCTGCTATCTCGTCGCGGGTCATCCACGCGGTCTCGTAGTTCAAGGTGTTTTTCCAGTTTGATGCACGTTCGATTGCGAGTCTGTGGCTTTCCAGATCGGTGAAACGTAGTTTATATCCGAATTTTTCCGGGTTTTTGAATGCAAGGCTTCCAGGGTCTATGAATGGTGCAAGTGGTGAGATGAAGTAGTCAAGGATTTTTTTTGCCCCTGGTATTTTATTTGTTATCGATTTCAGGTATTTATGGGTTTCAACGGTGTTTTCGTATGTCTGGTATGGCAGTCCCACCATGAAGTAGAGGTCAACTCTCTCAAAGTCCAGTTCTGCTGCGTTTCCGATGAATCGTTCAAGCTCACTGTTTTGGTATGGTCGTCCGAAGGCGGTGCGTGATCGTTCGCTGTGCGTCTCTGGTGAGATGTGGAGCAAGACGTCGTCCGATGCTCCGCGCAAGACATTAAGCGTCTCTCGGTTGGGTGGTGTGAAGAACTCGAAGAAGATTGGTGCGTCAAACTTGTTCTCCTTAAGCTCTTTAACCATCGCTCTTGCATGTTTCAGGTTTAGCTGGAGGTCTCCTACGAGGAAGATCGGGATTTTCATGTACTGGTTGAGTGAGAGTATCTCTTCAGCGAGTTTGTCGGGCGGCTTGTATCCGAGACCAGATCTATTGAATGAATTCTTGAATGTGTGGCATGAGCCGCCGCAGGTGACACAGTTGAAGATGCATCCTTTGTAGGCAAGTGCCATGCCGATAGGGTCGCCGAAGAACTTGGCAAAGGGTAGAAAACCCCGTGGTCGCATAGACCTGACAACTTCCTTTGCAACAAAACCGTAATCGATAGCGTAATCTCCAATCTCCTCTGGAACAAAAGTGATGCCGTTCGTCCTGACAGCGCCACCATCGTCCCGCCATGCCAGGTTGGGAACACTCTCGAGATCACCTTTTCCTTCGATCAGGCAATCGAGGAGTTCCTTGAAAGGCTCTTCGGTCGTATCGCCGCGGAGCACATAATCCACTTGTTTATAGTTCTTCAGGATTTCATGGGCGAATATGGTTGAGGTGAATCCTCCAAAGATGATGGGCTTGTCCCATATCTCCTTAACGATTCGTGCAACCTCAAGAGCACCCTGGACGTGAACCATCCAGTGCAGATCAAAGCCGAAGACAAGAGTATCAATTCTTTTTATCTCTCGCACTATATCAAAAGATGGGTCGAGGAGCATCCTCGTTGCAAGATTCAGTATCCGCACCTTGTATCCTCTCTTCCCGAGATATGTTAGGAGGCTGAGAAAACCTGCTGGGTACAGCTCAAAGACTGGCGTTGAAGGGATTAAATCACTGATCGGACCGTGATGCACTCCTTTTTCCCTGAAGTCGTAGAGACTTGGTGCATGAACCAGTAGAAGATCAGCCTTCAAGGTTTCACCGACTCGATATCAACCAGATCAAGCACGTTCTCTGAGAACCTGAGCAAGCGATCAACTCCTTTAACCTCATAGGGGAGCACTGGAACACTCTTCACCTTATATCTATCTCCGAACTCCTGTCTTATCATATCCATGTGATGGGCGTGAACCTCGGACTTCTTGTCCCAGACCTCGCCCTGGCAGATACCTGTCTCAGCCACCTGGTTAACGAGGATCCCTCCGATATTCACACTGAACTCGCCAAGCTCTCCCACGATCCGCTCGGTCTGAGCATAGCCGAGCCACTCAGGTATTGTGACGACAAACGCTCTGACAGTGTCAGACGACATGAAATCGAGAACGTCCTTGGCTAAAACCCGCCACTCGTCAATTATTCCGAGTGGATTCCTGCCGCCTTTACGTTTCACTTTATCAAGCACACTTTTAACCGAGAAGTAGAGCTTTCCTGCCTCGCCGAGGTGTTCATAGAACTGTTCTTCGAGTCTCAAGAGACGAAGAGTGCCCCCGGCAGGGGCTGTGTCCCACACAATGAAATCGTAACCGCCCAAGTGGTATTGGTCGAGTAGATACGCAAGGACAAACTCTTCACTTATCCCGGGCGCTCCAGCGATGTAATCGAGGATGGTTTCGTCAACAGGGAAGAACGAGGAAACAACCTCATAGACCTCTTCACCAAACCGTTCCTTCCACATCTCAAGAACAACTGCTTCGTCCAGTTCGATAACATCAAGTTTTTCAAGACCAGAGACCTTGTTGATCCCGCCAGGTCTGATCGTTGAGCCGAAGACGTCAAAGAGTGAGGGCGAGGGATCACTTGATATCAGGAGGGTCTTCTTTCTGTTTGACGCGAGATACGTGGCAAGAGATGCAGAGCACGTCGTCTTGCCGACACCGCCTTTGCCCCAGAACGAGAGAATCATGAAACAACCTCGTCTAACCCTTACACGTTCAGAGTTAATAACAATTCTCATTTCGAACAGGGTCTTTCACTCATGGGTTGTTATTGAACGAATGTTTTCCTTCACGATTCCAGCACTTCGAGTATCTCCAAGTTCTTCAAAAATACGAAGCGCCTCTTTGTAGGATCGAAGCGCTTCATCCATCTGTCCAAGATAATATGCCTCATTACCCAGAGTGTTTAAAATCTCAGAGTCATTCAACAACTCATTTTTCGCTTTTCTGTACAGCTTTGTTTTCTTTTTAACAGTATCCACCAGAGAAATCTTATTTTCATCAAGTGTAATCTCAACACCCCCACTGGTCACGCCCACCAATTCAGGCACCCACGATTCAAGACAACTTTTAACCGCAGCGAGAGTCTCGGCTTCGCCGAACTTCTCAACAGGCGTGTTATTAATGTTGAATGTGCACTGTTGAATTCTTATATTCGGGGCGCCCGTGTTAGACTGAGAGACACGAGGCGCTGGATCAACATCACCAGCCTTTTTGATTTTCTACAATTAAAAAAATATAGAGAAATAAAAACAATTATAACACCAATTCCACCAATTAAAGGCATTATCTGCCTGAAAACCTCATCACTCACAGGTGGCAGGAATAACAAAGACACAATTGAAACACTGCTCCCAAAACTCTACCAAAAACTCCATTAACACTGATAACACCTGCGGTCAACACACGCACCACTTTCATTTTCTCCCAATTATCGCTTTTATTGCCTCTCTGATCAAACACAGGATAACACGTGAATCAGTTGGATTGCTGAAGAGTCATGGTTTATGGGACGAACACCATCTTTTAATAAGGATTGATTCACTCTACAGTGCGATGAGATCAGCATCTTATGTTAAAACTGCATACTTTATCATCCAGGCGCTGATCGGTGTCGTGCTGGTAGCTTACATAGCAGCGTACAAGTTTGAGATTGACGAGATTGTATCTGTTATTGCGAAGACAGAGATCACCTATTTTGTGCTTGCAGCCCTTTCATACTTCACACTCGACTTGATCCTTTCGTATCGACTTTTTTACCTTTTACAGCAGATAGGGCACAGGATAGAGTATCACTGGGTGCTGGTCTCGCATCTCGGCGGGATGCTCATTGGAGATGTCACGCCTGGTCGAAGTGGTTATCTTTTGACGCCTGTCTTCCTGAAGAGGATTGCAGAGGTGCGAGCATCTGATGCTGTGGCGTGTATCTTTGCACCGCAGGGGCTTGAGTTCCTGCTGAAGGTTGGGGGCGCTCTCGCAGCCATAGTTTACCTAATCTCCAAAGTAGACATCACTTATCTTACAAACGTCACCCTCTGGTCTGCAATCGTCCCTGCAATCATCCTGCTCCTCTTGGTGGGAGGACTTATGCTTGGGGTGGCATGGCTCGATGAGAGATACACAGAGAGATTATTTGGCAGGATACCGCTGATCGGCAGGTTCATCGAGCACTTTCTCAGTTTCAAGGACTCAAGTATCAGGATACGGAAGAACATCAAGATGATCGTAGTACTGTATATGGCAGGCTGGGTCGTAAGTGGACTCCAGTGGTATCTGATCGGAGAGGCGATGAACCTGCCAATCACGTATCTCGAATTTTTCCTGCTCCACCCCCTGATAACCATGCTCATGTTCGTGCCGATTACGCCTGCTGGACTTGGGATAATGGAATATGGAACAACTATTGCACTGAGCCTGCTCGGAATCTCGCAAACAACAGGGATCGCATTCGCACTGCTTGTACGAGCAAATATGGTGTTGACAGATGCATTGGGTATCACAGCATTCGTCTATCCGTCAAAGAAGACGTGACCATGAAAGAGAGCCTTGGAGATCATCCTTCAATGGAAGTTTTTATGGAATGCCCTGTGCGCTTAGAACAGAGAAAAGGAGGTGGGTAAGTGAGCGGGTTGGGGAGTGGGAGTGGGGGTAGTATCAAAAAGAGTCTATCCCGCTCACTTACTCCCTACATACAGAGTGCTTCTATATATATCTTTCGATCTGTTTTTGGGGTGGATCAGACTATTCTCTCTTCTTTCAGGTTGCCGTCGTTTTTCATCTCTTGTATCATGTGTAGTGTTGAGTAGGCTGCGCGTGTTATGCCCATGCTTCGGCGGTCTGCGTCTGTGCCTACGATGTACAGGTTTTTGATCGGCGTCCTGTTTTCTGCGATGTATCCGTCTATTGTGACAGCCGCTTTTTCAGGTATTGTGGTCTGGCAGTGTTCCATTTCTATGAACTGTTCAATTCTTGGTATGGCTCTCGTGATCGTGTCCATAGCTTTATTTTTTTCAGTTTTGAGCGTTCTTTTTTCGTTCATGACGAATGTGAAGCCAATGAGTTGTTTTCCTCTTGGTGCGAGTCCTGGAGTGTAGTTGCTGATCGGCATTGCCCAGTACGGTTGCTCTCGAAACCATATCTCTGAGCCGATGTAATTGAATTCTGGTATCTCCTCTTTGAGTCCGAGCCACACCGTCAGGCTTTTTGTCTGGTCGATCCGTCGTAGGTCGCTCACGTAGCCTGCTGGTAGTTCATTTACCATTTCTGGTAGTTCTTTTGCAAAGCCTGAGTGGACGACTATGCTGGATTCGAATGATTCTTCGTCGGTTTCAACACCTGTTGCTCTTCCATCGAGTGTTGTTATTCTTTTTACCTTATGGTCGGTCTGGATTTCGACGTTTGGTGGCATTGAATATAGTACTGCGTTCAGGAGTGTTTTTAATCCTCCTCTTGGGTATCCCTGTGATTCGGAGACTTTATTTGTTGCAAGTCGGCTCAGTTTTGAGATACGATCTGTGACATGTTCTGTGAGTTTTGAACCGTTCTTCTTATCGTCAAGTGGTTCACTCATGAAATTGCTTCCTGCAAGCACACGGTGGACGGATGTCTTCTTCATGTCTCTGCCGCTTAGGAAATGGCAGACCGCGTTTACGAACTCGAGTGTATGGGTGGATAGGTTTTTGGGTAGGAAGTCGTGGACTGATTGTGATGTGGTGTCGATTCCGAAGGCTGAGAGTGTAATTGCTTTTGTGATTGCCTGCGATAATGCGAGTCTGTCGCGGCGCGGGATCAGATCGAAGCCAACGAACTCGGTGATGTTTGCAGGCACGTTCACAAGACCATCTGGTGTCCGTAGGTGGTAGGTGCCGTAATCCAAGAAGATCGGTGTGTAGTCGAGGTATTCGTCGATGATTCGTCTGGTTGGACCGTTCACGAGTCCTGTTACGGCATGCGGTCCTGTGTCAACCTGGAATCCATCGACCATGTAGCTGTTGCAGTTGCCTCCGAGGAATTCTCTTTCTTCGAGCAGGAGCACTTTCTTCCCATGTTTGCCGAGTATGAGGGCTGAGAAGAGCCCACTGATGCCACCACCAACAATGATTATATCATATCTGCTCATCACTAATACTTTATCTACGTACTGGAATAAAATACCTTCTCTGTTTCTGTTGTATCCATCAGACACCGATTGTCATCCGGAGTGTGTTTCTCACGGCTGGCGAGAGTCCGAGTACAAGTATCACGAGCTTAATGAGATTGATGAGATTCTGGATCATCTGATCGTCGTCTCTCCCAACCTCTTCGTCGAACGTATATAGCAGATATATTACAGGTATAAATATCGCGAGTTTAAGCGGATACATCACTCCTGCCGTCCCGGTGAGATTTATCAAAAATGTTGGAACCACGTGTTTCTCATAATACCCGAGAAGATCAACCCCAACAAAAGTGGAGGATGCATCCAGTAGATGCGCTGCAAGTATGCCTATGTTGAGCCGATCCGTGAGATACTCAAAGTTGACACTCCTTGCTATAAGGTACACTGCTGCGGTGATAGCGGCTCCAAGTGCCACGATCAAGATAGGTACGCCAAATCTCTCAGGCATCTTTATCGTCAAGAGGAGTGCAAGGTTGATCACGAACCACGCGATACCAAGGTGGGCGAATATCCTGTGCCAGTCACGCTTGAGTATTGATCCGATCTTTATCGACAGAAGGAGCAGGATGACTGTGATTATGAAGATAAGAAGATAGATTGGTGGTGTTATCAGGATGTACTTCCAAGGCGGAGGGACAACCCCAGTGTCCTCCATCACCCGTAGTGTGGATCCTGCAAGGATATAAGGTACTATTGCAAAGACAAAACCTCTGTCCACGTCCACTCTCATCCGTTGTAATAGTTTTAAAACTGGAAAAATACTTATGCAAAGTATCAGAGCATAGG
>Ga0180301_10003152_pt1 | contig 12930 bp, 14 predicted proteins | sample GuaBasSediGuay16_FD_121797 | JGI IMG/M metagenome (GOLD analysis project Ga0180301, IMG submission 121797) | Subseafloor sediment microbial communities from Guaymas Basin, Gulf of California, Mexico - Guay16, Core 4569-2, 12-15 cm | ecosystem: Environmental > Aquatic > Marine > Hydrothermal...
AATAACTACCGTATTGAATCTTCATCTGGCAACCCTAAATCAAACAAAGAAGAACGATATTGTAGTTAAAAAGATGGGGTCTTAGATCTCATTCATCCTTTAAATCATATAAGCTCAATACTCATGAAGACTTCTTCGGGAACCCGCAGTCTCATGATTCGCCGCATCACTCTCTCCTCAGCATCAATATCCAATAGTCTCTTATGGATACGTAGCTCCCATTTATCCCATGTTTTCGTTCCTTCTCCACACGGAGTCTTCATAACTGGAACGCGGAGCTTCTTTGTGGGAAGAGGGATGGGACCATTCACTTTAACGCCGCTTCTTTCTGCTATCGTCTTTAGCTCTCTGCAGATGCTTTCGAGTTTCACGTAATCAGTACTCGTTAACTTTATTCTAGCTTTTCTAACCATGATGCATACCCATTCTTCCCATGGAATTCATCTTTGTTATATTTAAACCATTTCTTTTCTTGAGGAAGACCTTACACGAGTCTTTCTCGAGTGACCTTTTTAGTCTGCCAGGAATATCGCCTAATTCTAGTTGAAGCACCATAGCCGCAAGCTGCGCATTTCTTCTTTCTCACATGGTATGCTCTTCTACCGCATCGCCTACAGCGTATGTGAACTGTTTTTCCCATTCGCTTTCCAAAGGATGGGGTTCCTTTAACCATTCATCATTTCACCTTGGAGGTGGGGAGATCATCACTACATTGTCTCCGCGAACTATTATTAAACCTAGCTCTTTTATGTTCTCAGTATCTGTGACGTCTTCAGCTTTGTCTAGCACAAGGTTAAGATGCTGATCAAAGCCTTTGAGTTGTCCCCTTATGCTTTTTCCTCCGCGAAGTCTTATTAGGACGGTTTTGCCAATACTTTCTTCGAGAATCTGAACAGCCATATTGATCAGCTTTCCAATAGAGCTCTGTATTTCTTGTATCAGTCACCCGCAAGTTTATATGTCTTACGATTTTACTTAAGTCTATGCCTAAGGTGATGAGACGAGTTTCTGTTAGAAAGAAGGAAAGAAAAGTTTTCTTACGTAAAATTTCTGAAATTTTGGGGATAGAAGCTGAAAAAATTTTCGGTTCTAAGCCTCAAATAGAGATAATAGATACGAAAAGATGCAAATTATACTTGATAAATGGAGCTCCTCTAATAGGAGTGCTTGAAGGCATCATTTTTCCAACATTATTTTTCAAGAAGTATGTGAATCATCTTCCCAAGGTAACTGTAGATATGGGAGCTGTTCCATACATTTGCAATGGGGCTGATGTGATGGCGCCTGGAGTAATAAGAATTGATGGAGATTTCGAAGAGAAAGCGTTAGTTGCTGTGATTGATGAGCGAAACAAACGTCCCATAGCCGTGGTTTATTCTCTGTTCAATTCAGAAAAAACGAGCTCTATTGAAAGGGGGAAAGTCTTCAGAAACTTGCATTATGTAGGCGACGAAATTTGGAGATTAATGAAAGATGTCTTCCGAGCATAATCTTGAGGAAGGAGCTCCGCTAAACTTTTAAGCTGCAACCGAGTTTTTTCATTTAAGGAGATGAATCATTGTCAAACATGAACTTGGGAAAGATCATTGAAAGGATACTTGGTAAAAAAGATGAGAACAAGAAAAAACTAGGAAGCCAGTCTATAAGCACTATGAAGAATCGTTATTCGGAATCTCCTAAAAAAGCAGTTCGCCCCGAAAAGATCTACATTAAAGCTTGGGTACTTCGATCCCTTGAAGAGATGGATAGAATTAAGGATGAAGTTAACTCAGGGAACATAATTATAGTAAGGCTAGGGCCACTAGCCGAAAAAAACGCTGAGGACGTTAAGAAGGCGGTTAATGAACTTTATGACTTCACTCAACAGATAAATGGAGACATCGCACGGCTTGGAGAAGAACGTGTCGTAGTGACCCCCTCCTTCGTTGAAATATGGAGAGGAAAGACTATTTAAGCCGGATTGTTTCGAAAATATCCGGCGCTACAGCGTTGACCTTATGCCTTTTACGCAAATAATCAGCTAATCCTATACATTTTGACCTTTCACCGTGACAAACAATTATATTTTCAGGCTTTGAAGAAAGTCTATGTAAATAACTGTTGATTTGTCTTCTATCTGAATGCCCAGAGAACCCTTCGACACTATGAACTTCTAGATTGCATTCTATGACTTTAATTTTCCCTTCAGAATTTATTATTGAGACTTCAGGTATGCCTTTCTGTACTCTTCTGCCTAAGGTGCCTTCAATCTGATAACTAACGAATATTATGGAATTGCGTTTATCGTGGGCGAGCTGCTGAAAATACTCGATTATGGGTCCTCCTTCAAGCATGCCTGATGTAGCAACTATTATGCTTGGGGGACCTTCAATTATTTCTTCTCTTGCGATGGGATGTTCTACAATCGTAAAGTATTCAGATTCGAAGGGGTTCACTCCTTGATTTATTATTGCATTACGAACCTCTCTGGAAAGGTATTCTGGATAAGCTGTATGTATCGCAGTGGCTTCGGAAATCATCCCTTCAATGAAAACGGGGGCTTCCAGGAGTTCGCCTCGCTTCATATACTCATCAAGGATCAGCATAATTTCTTGAGCCCTGCCGACTGCTGGAACCGGAATCATAACTTTCCCTCCTCGACTTAAAGTTTCATTAATTATTGCTACGAGCTTCTTTTCGGCTTCCATCCTAGAAGGCATCACATCGTCAGGAGCACTGTAGGTGCTCTCTGTTATCACTGTTTCAACCCTCGGAAAGTTTAAAGAAGCAGATTCAAGCAGCATAGTCTTTCCGTACTTGAAGTCACCTGTATAGACTATATTATGAAAGCCCTCTCCGATGTGAAGATGAATGATCGATGAGCCCAATATGTGACCTGCATTATGAAGAGTGAGGCGAATGTCAGGCGCTATATCCGTGACCACTCCAAATCGTAAGGGTATTGTGTGCAGCACGCTACTCCGCACATCCTTCTGGTCATAAGGAAGAGGCGATCCCTGTTTCGTTAGAACATCTAAATAATCAAGTTGGAGAAGAGTCATGAGGCTTAGATTTGGAACTGAACAGTAAGTCGGACCCTCATAACCATATTTATATAGGAATGGAAGGAAGCCACAGTGATCTAAATGCGCATGACTGATCACAACAGCATCTAAAGAGTCAACGTTGAATTGACCTGCATCGAATCTAGGAAATGCTTCGAACGGCTTCGTTGAGCCTGGATTGATTCCGCAATCAAGAAGAACTTTGCTTTCTCTTGTCTCCACCAAGATTGCTGAACGACCGACTTCTCTTGCTCCCCCTAGCATAGTTATCCTTACGTCACCAACCTCATAGATAAGAGGCCTAAATATTCTTTCGCCGACATTTCGCAAGATTCTTTCCCGCTCTTTGCTTCCAGAGTATAGAGAGTGACGGACATGAGCAATTATCTTCGATGCTAATGGTGGACTTCTCAATACACGTGGTATCCATCCTGTCTTCAAGACTATCTCTTGAAGTGTTGTTCCATTTTTTCCAATAACCAGTCCAGGTTTTTTAGCTTCAATTATAGCTTCGCCTAATGTAAGGTCGAAGAGCACATTTGTGACTTCTGCTTCTTTTGGGAGAAGATTCATTATTATTTTCTTAGTCTCATTCTCATCCAGTCTTACTTGCGGATCTGACCGTACGACTATCCTCTTTTTTATTATATTGACGATGTCTGTAATTGAGCGGTTATGAGTGATTCGGATCTCAGGTTTCTTAGTATAGATCGCTACGGATGGTCCTTCAAATTCAACCTTTGTAATCTCAGCTTCCTTAGGAATATGCTCTAGTATGATCTGTTTTATGTCAGATTCTCTATTGCTAATTAAAGGCATCTTCCTCGTGTTCTCTCCTTTTCAAGTTGATTCACAAAGATCTCAGAATTTTACTTTTTTCTTCGACGCTTAGTTCACGATAACCATTCTTGTCAATTATAACGATATCCATATTGTCACCAGTTGCGGTGTCCCTCTTCATAGCGGACCGCAAAGCCTGCACAACAATCAGAAGAGCCTCTTCTAAAGGCAAATCTTCCTTAAACTTTTCTTCAAGTATTCCATAGGCGACAGGTGAACCTGAACCAGTTGCGACATACTTTTCTTCTATTATACTTCCAAAGGGATCTATTGAGAATAAATGCGGTCCATAGATATCAATTCCGCCAATTATTATTTGAGTCATGAACGGAAAAAGACGATGTGAGAAGAATAGATTTGCGATGAGACGAGCAGCAGCGTTCACTGGTATACCTATTCTTCTTTGTAAACGATACATTCGGGCGTTCGCCTTTAGAGTAGCGACTGTTTTTTGTGCGTCTGCCACCGCTCCCGAGATCGTTATCGCGAGATGTTCATCTATCTTGTAGACTTTTTTCCCTCTTTTATGAACTACAAGAGACCCCATTGTAACTCTTGTATCTGAGGCTAAGATGATTCCGTCTCTACATATAGCTCCAACTGTTGTCGTTCCCTTGAATGCAAGTTCCTTTATTCCTTTCAGCATGCTTCTAATTTCTCCAAGAATCACATCGTTAAATGCGAGATATTTTAGCCGATAAGAGAGTGTGAAACACTGAAAGGGATAATAATGAGAAGTTAGATTTAAATCGTTCGGATATGTCTGAAGAACTACTCCTTAAGGGATTACTATTCGAAAAATAAAAAGCTTAAATCGCTTGGTCTCTATTCCTAAAATGCATTAAGAGATGAGAATTATTGAGCCTCAAGCTCCATCGTATGCGACTTCCAAGGGAAATAGTTGTAGGGAATGGAAGTCTAAGGCTAGTTAGTGATGTTTGTAGAACTTTAGGTTTTCTAAAAAGTGCTCTAGTTATTACTGGACCGAAAACGCTTCACGTCGCTGGGCTGAGAATCATTGATCTATTAGAAGCTGAAGGGATAAAAGTTCATTGCCACATTATTTCTTCTAATTCTGCCATGCTGAGCGATGTGAAAGAGGCTGAAAAAAAGATAAAAATGTGTCAGCCTCAAGTAGTCTTTGGAGTTGGCGGTGGAACTAAGATCGATATCGCTAAGCTCAGCTCAGCCCATCAGAACATCCCCTTCATAAGTATACCAACAACAGCATCACACGACGGCATGGCCAGCCCCTTTGCTTCCATAAAGGGGACTGGAAGACCTTATTCGATCAAGGCTCAATCTCCAATAGCAGTCATAGCGGACACATCTGTCATAATGAATGCGCCTTATCGCTTCATTGCAAGCGGCTGTGGGGATGTCATATCGAAGATCACTTCAACCCGCGACTGGAAATTAGCACACGAGAAAAAAGATGAGTATTATGCCCAGTACACTTCAAGTTTAGCTTCAATGAGTGCGAGGCATGTGATTGATAATGCAAATCTCATCAAGCCTGGATCCGAAGAAGGCGTAAGGATTCTTCTTGAAGCTTTAGTGAGCTGCGGTGTTGCAATGTGTATAGCTGGAACTAGTAAGCCATGCAGCGGATCAGAACATCTCTTCAGTCATGCCTTAGATATAATAGCGCCAAAACATGCATTGCACGGAGAGCAATGCGGCTTGGGAACAATAATGATGGCGGCTCTTCATGAGATAGATTGGGAGATGGTACGGGATACCTTAAGAAGAGTTGGAGCTCCAACTAGTGCTGAAGAGATTGGAATAGCTGATAAATATATTGTTGAAGCTTTGGTGAAGGCTAGGGAAATTCGACCTGAACGGTATACTATTTTGAATGAGAAGCCATTAACACGTAGGTCTGCCCGACAATTAGCGAAGAAGACGGGAGTCATAAAGTAAAGCGAATTAGCCTTTTAGGAGAGAAAGCTATTTATCCGTTAACCTTAAAACTCTTTGATGCATTGTTATTTTTGTCTGAGGTGATTATGATTGGTTAAAGTTGACGATTATGAAGTCCGGGAGGGACTCTACTATTCCAAGGAATGGACATGGGTGAAAATAGAGGATGGAAAGGCTCGTATAGGAATAACAGATTATGCGCAGAAGCAGCTGAGAGAAGTGGTCTTCGCTGAGCTTCCTGAGGTTGGAGATGAGATAGTTAAGGGTGAACCGTTCGGAACAGTGGAATCAGTGAAGTCGGTATCTGATCTTGTGGCTCCGATAAATGGAAAGATAGAAGAAGTCAATGAAGAAGTTGTTGATAACCCTCAGATTATCAATGAGGATCCTTATGGAGAGGGATGGCTTATCCTAGTGTCTCCTAGCAACCTTGAAGAGGACCTGAAAACGCTTATGAACTTTGAAGAGTCTGTTGAATGGCATAAGGAGCTTGCTAAAGAAAGCTAACAAAATCTTTTCTTTTTATTACTTGAAACTTACCTTTCTACTTTTCAAGAAAATGATTTAGTACTTTAGCCTTTCTAGTTGTAATTAAACGCTGGTTTTGATGCTTTGTAGTTTTTCCTCAAAACTTAAATACGATTAATCGTAATTTATTTTAATAACAATCGTAAAAAGTGATTGATTTGAGTACGGAGGTTACAAGCGCAACAGAAGAATATCTTGAGATAATCTATAGGCTTCAAAAGAAAAACGGAGTAGCAACAACAAGCGATCTTGTTAGATCATTAAAAGTGGCTCCTGGAACCGTTACAAACACAATAGCAAGATTGGAAAAAGAATCGTTTGTGATACATGAACCATATAGAGGTGTAAGGCTAACTGAAAAGGGACGAAGAATTGCTCTCCGCACAATCAGGAAGCATAGACTCTCAGAACGGCTTCTCACAGATCTTCTAAACGTAGAGTGGGAAAGAGTTCATGAAGCGGCTTGCAAGCTTGAACACAGCATCTCCGATGAGATAGCTAAAAAGATTGAGAAAGCATTGGGACACCCGAAGACCTGTCCTCATGGCAATCCCATCCCAACGGAATGTGGCGGCGTATTAGAAGAAGAGTCCAGACCATTAAGCGAGTTCAATCTAAGAGAGAAGGGAAAAATCGTGAAGATAACAGATGAGAGAAGAGAGATACTTGAATATTTGAGTTCACTTGGAGTTAAGCCTAACAAGATTGTGGAGATCATTGATAAGGCGCCTTTCAGCGGTCCAATAACGATCAGTATTGAAGGAAAAAATCACGCGTTGAGTCGAGAGATAGCCTCACTTATTGAAGCTAAAAAGATTGAATAGGAGAAACTTTGAATGCTTGTGCCTTTGTCATCATTAAGAGAGGGAGAAAGCGGAGTCATCACATCTATAAAGACTAATCCAAGAGGAAGAAGAGGGAGAAGCTGGGGACTCCTGAAAAGACTCATGGATATGGGATTAACTCCTGGCACGAAGATTACTGTAGTAAAGTCCGCGCCGTTTCGAGGTCCCATAGAAGTTTACGTTCGAGGTTCCAGGTTAGCTTTAGGCAGAGGAATGGCTACAAGAATTTTCGTGGAGATAGATAAGTGAAGAAGGAAAAGAAAAAGCTAAGGATAGCCCTAGCTGGAAATGCTAATGTAGGAAAATCAGTAATCTTCAATCAGCTGACAGGTCTACATCAGCATATAGGAAACTGGCCTGGAAAGACCGTTGAGAAGGCTGAGGGGACCCTCCATTTTAAGGGTTACGAGATAGATGTGATTGATTTACCGGGCATATATTCTTTATCTACATTTTCACTTGAAGAAATAATCTCACGAGAGTATATAGCATTTGAGAAACCTGATGTAGTAATTAATGTGATTGACGCGTCAATTTTAGAGAGAAACCTCTTCTTCACATTACAGTTGATTGAACTTGAAACTCCAATTATCATCGCCCTGAACCAGATTGATATGGCACAGAAGAAAGGAATAAAAATAGATCACGAAAAACTCAGCGAAATTCTAGGCGTTCAAGTAATCCCTACAATCGCGATAAGAGGATATGGGATATATGACCTTCTAACGGCAGCCGTAAAAGCTGTGGAAGAAAAAGCATCGAATCCAAACAAGGTTAGGTATGGAAAAGAGATTGAAGAGAGAATTGAGAAGATTACGTCTTTAGTTGAAGGAATTAATCTTCCCTATCCAGCTAGATGGATAGCAATAAAGCTCCTTGAAGGAGATAGGAAGATTCAAGAAGAAGTAAGTAAGGCTGATCCTAAAATCCTCAGTTTTGTGCAGGAAATGGCTCGTGAAATCGAAAAAATTCATGGACATTCATGTTCAACTGTTATTACCTCTGAAAGATATGAGGTTGCTGGGCGAATTGCAAGGGAAGTTCAAAAGATCCAGCGGATATCTAAGATTCCTATGAGCCAAAAACTGCATGATCTGACAACTAGTAAAATCTTAGGTTATCCCATAATGCTTTGTGTTGTACTCTCCATCTTTTATGGCATCTTCACTTTTGGCGATTATACTTCAACGTATATCGGCGACTTTCTTTACAGTTTCGAGCCATTTTTCGACCAAGTAATAAGCAATCATGTATTAAAGGAGCTCATCTGGAATGGGGCGATCGAAGGTGCGATAGCCGGCATCACCATCGCCCTACCATATATTGTTCCTTTCTATTTAATGTTGTATATTCTTGAGGATTCAGGTTATCTCAGCAGAATAGCTTTCCTGATGGATGTAGTGATGCATAAAATAGGGCTACATGGGAAGGCCTTCATTCCCGTTATGCTGGCCTATGGCTGTAATGTGCCAGCATGCTTGGGATGCAAGATCATGGAAACCGAGAGGGAACGCCTTTTAGCGGCTTTTGTCGTTACTTTGATACCTTGCGCGGCGACAACAGTAGTTGTGCTTGGACTTGTCGGAAAATTTGTAGGCATAGAGTGGGCATTTATGCTTTACATTATCGATTTAGCAATAATCTTTATGCTCGGTAGAATTGCTTTTAAGAGCTTACCGGGAGAGCCAACCGAATTGTTAATGGAGATGCATGAGTATAGAATGCCTCATCTGAGAACAGTAGTAAGTCAAACATGGTTCAGACTGGAGGAATTCATTAAGATAGCTTTTCCACTGATGATTTTAAGCAGCATCATAATAAAGGCAATAGAGATTTTAGGATTATTTGAGCCGTTATCCATGTTGTTAAGCCCTGTAACAGTTGGATGGCTAGGTTTAAGACGAGAAATGGGAATCGCATTGATCTTTGGAATTCTACGTAAAGAACTTACATTGATAATGCTTGCCACTATTCTTGGAACGACAAATTTCGGAGCGGTATTAACATCCCTTCAGATGCTCGTCTTCAGTCTGATTACAATGCTTTACATACCGTGCATTGCAACAATCGCGGCGTGTGTCAAGGAGTTCGGCTGGAAAAAAGCTATTTTCATAACGATCTTCGAGGTTCTCTTCGCAATTTTTGCGGGAGGAGTAATCTTAAGGATCTTCATGTATCTAGGATTACCCTAGAAACTAGAGATTACTAGATTAACATTAAAGAGGCTTTTCTCGAAAATCTATTGTATGCTGGGGGCAAGTTAATAGGTCCATTTGACCATTACATTTTGTCCATAATCTACGCTGAGCTCTAAATAGTTATCTTCTCCCATTTTCCAGTCTTGATCGATCTGTAGCAAGCATCTAGCATACAATTCACTATATAGCCATCTTTGAATGTTTCACGAGGTTGCTTATCTTTCAGTATACATGAAATGAAATGTTGCAGCTCAAATAGATATCCATAAAGTTCATGTTCTCTCCATATAGGATACATCCATCCTTTTTTCGCTTCAGCCTTCTCCACTATGTATCCAACCTTCTCTTCCGGAGCAACGGTGAAAACCTTTATTCCAGTCTCTCTTGTTACGTCGATGAAGATTGCTCCATCAGATCCATATATTTCATATCTTAAATCGAGCCCTCCATGTGCAGCCCAACTATTCTCTGACTGTCCAAGTTCGTTATCTTCGTATCTAATCAATGCAAGACTGTTGTCCTCGCCTTTTGTATCGTGAACTAAAGTTGCTCCCCAAGCGTTTGCTTCGACAGGTTTTTTCCCAAGGAGATACCGGGTAACCTCAACTGAGTGACAGCCCATATCCATTAAGACCCCTCCTCCCGCCAACTCTGGATTCCAGAACCATGCGGAGTGCGGTCCGAAGTGGGCTTCTCTGCTTCTTATCCAGAAGACATCACCGATAGCACCATTCTCAATCATCTCTTTTGCCCTAATTATTTGAGGAATGAAGACTTGGTTCTCTGCGTAACATCCTATAACTCCATACTTCTCTACGGCTTCTGTCATGGCTTTAGCTTCGTCAATGTTACGGGCTAAAGGCTTCTCACAGATCACGTGCTTACCATTCTCCGCCGCGATCTCAGCGGCTTTCCGATGTAAGAAATTCGGTAAACCTATATCTATGACATCTATATCTGGATCCGAACAGAGACTCTCAATAAAGTCTTTTCCAGCATATATCTTTTCGATCCCGAATTTTTTAGCAATCTTCTCCGCCATCTCTTTTCTTCTACCGCCAATGGCTAAGACTTTAGCATCCGGTATCTCATTATAGCATGGGAGATGAAAGGTGGATTGAACGAATCCGTATCCGAGAACCCCAACATTGATCCTTTTCATTTTCCCTCAAATTTTCATTTATCAAATTAGGAGAATAAAAAATTTGTTTGAAAAAACTAATAGCTGAACAATTTTTAATTTATATAGTTGCTTTCCTCATCTTAAAAAGTTTAAAAGTAAAATCTTATTTCCGGTGAAAAATTTGAAAAGGATCCTCGCCATAGGCGATTTGAACATAGATATAATAGTGAGCGGCATGAGTGAATTTCCGAAGCTTGGACATGAAATACACTGCGGCGATATTAGAACAGTAATGGGAGGATCAGCCTCAATCTTTGCTTGTAGACTTAGCCAACTTGGCGTTAAAGTTGATATTCTCGGCGTGGTTGGAAGGGATGATAACGGTAGAATAGTGTTGAATACCCTTAGATCAAACAATGTAGGTATAGAAAAGGTGATAATTCGAGATGATGTTCGAACAGGTGTAACAATCTCATTGACTTACCCGAATGATAAGGCGCTCATAACATTTATGGGAAGTATAGGAGCCTTGGAACCTTCAGATGTACTACCCGAATTCTTTAAGGATCATGATCATATACATATTTCATCTATCTATTTCCAGCCGAAACTATTGGGGTCTGTAGCTGAAATTTTTGAAGAGGCTAAAAGGCAGGGACTTACAACCTCTCTAGATACACAGGATGATCCTTCTGGGAGATATGAAAAAATCTGGGAGATACTAGAGCATACAGATATCTTCCTTCCTAATGATAAAGAGGCATGCGAAATCGCAAAGACGATAAACTTAGATGAAGCTTTGGAGAAGATAGGTTCTAAAGTGAAGACTTTGGCGGTTAAATGTGGAGGTCGAGGAGCTGTAGGTAGGATGAAAGACAAGATTGTCAGAGTTAAGCCTATAAAGATTAATCCTGTGGATACTACCGGAGCAGGCGACTCTTTCGATGCTGGATTCCTATACTACTTCTTATGTAAAGGGATGGGTTTTGAAGATTCACTGAGATTTGCGAATGCTATGGGCGCCCTTTCATGTCTTTACATCGGAGGAGCTGGAGGAAGAATTACGGAAAGTGATGTGCTGAAGTTTTTGCATGAGAAACATGGTTAATAAAGAGCATAGAGAGAATAATTGGAAAAGGGAGGAGAGAAATTGGCGAATCCCCTTCATAAACTTGTTGAACTTCCTAAAGAATCTCGCATATCCAAGGGAATTGAGCATACTCCTCGAGAGATAGAGTCTCAGCCGAGAGTTTGGATGAAAAATTTTGAGATTCTAAGAAGCAGAGAAGATGAAATAAGGTATTTTATTGAGACAAGGATTCTTCAAAAAAGATGTGTAAAAGTTATCCTTTCAGGAGCCGGGACATCAAATTTCATCGGTTTATCGGTTGAGAATCTTCTCAGAAAAAGGTGGCGTGTAGACGTAGAGACGAGGGCGACAACGGACATTGTGACCAGTTGGGACTCAATCTTTCTTAAAGATGCAGAGACGATATTGATTTCATTCTCTAGATCTGGGAACAGCCCAGAGAGTATTGGAACCTTCCTTTTAGCAAGCGAGTTTCTAGATAAAATTAGCCACATAATTGTTACATGCAACAGAGAGGGAAAACTCGCAGGGATTGCGAGAAAAAAAGGAGATGCTCTTCTTCTTTTATCTCCAGAGGAAGCTAATGATAAGGGTCTTGCCATGACATCTTCGTTCACAACGATGGTTTCAACCGCTCAGTTCTTAGCATATATTCAGGACTTAAAGGAATATGAACGAATTATAGAAAGCCTATCGAAGGCAACTGAGAATCTATTGAAGAATTATTCAGGTTTGTTGAAGGAAATTTCAGATCTAGATTTCAGAAGAACATTCTTCCTGGGAAGCGGTGCTCTTTATGGATGTGCCGTTGAGTCAGGTTTGAAGCTTCAAGAGATGACTGCTGGAAAGATAATATGCAAACCCGATTCATTCATGGGGTTTAGGCATGGGCCTGAGGTTGCCGTGAATAATGAATCTTTGGTTGTCTTCTACATTTCCACCGACCCGTTTATCCGCCGATACGAATTAGATCTCATGGAAGACATGCATACTAAAGGTCTCGGCATGATGAAGATAGCTGTCTGTAACCGAGCTGATAAAGAGATCGCTAACTATGCTGATCACATAATAGAATTTGACCCGCAAGGAGAATACGAGATCCCAGATCTCTGTAGACCCATTATGGACGTAACCATTGCGCAGGTGTTGGCCCTCTTCAAGTCCCTTAACTTGGGTTTAAAACCAGATAATCCAAGCGAAAGCGGCGTTATAACCAGAGTTGTCAAAGGCGTAAAGATATACAATTATGAGAAATTTAAGAAGGAAAGAGTATTTGAAGTGAAAGTCAAATAGCTATTTCAGATCTTTGATAAAACGAAAAGTTAAAAAAGAACCATTC
>Ga0180301_10003153_pt1 | contig 12925 bp, 10 predicted proteins | sample GuaBasSediGuay16_FD_121797 | JGI IMG/M metagenome (GOLD analysis project Ga0180301, IMG submission 121797) | Subseafloor sediment microbial communities from Guaymas Basin, Gulf of California, Mexico - Guay16, Core 4569-2, 12-15 cm | ecosystem: Environmental > Aquatic > Marine > Hydrothermal...
AGATTAAATAGAGGAAGTAAAACACAAAAACAAGCATTAGGATTATACGCTGCAAATTATTTATGTAGATTAGACACTGATGTTTCAATACTCCAGTATCCTCAAAAACCAATTGTAAGAAGTTTTGTGTATGATACTCTTAATATTTATCCTGCAGGACAAAATTTAATGGTGGCTATTATGACTTATGAAGGATATAATATGGAGGATGCACTGGTTTTTAATGAAGGAAGTTTGAATAGAGGAGTTGGAAGAAGTTTTTATTTCCGTCCTTATAGTGCAATAGAGATGAATTATGCTGGAGGTTTAAAAGATGAAATTGCTATTCCTGAAAAAGATTCTTCTGGATATAAAATTGAATCTGCTTACAGGCTTTTAGAAGGAGATGGCATCATATACCCTGAAGCAGATGTTAATGAAGGAGATGTACTCATAGGAAAAATGTCTCCTCCAAAATTTTTGTCTGAAGCGAGAGAAATTTCAGTAAGAACAAAAAAAGAATCAAGTGTGGCTATGAGGCAAGAAGAAAGAGGGGTTGTTGATTCTGTATTTATAACCGAAGATGATGAAGGGAATAAGATTGTTCAGGTTAAAACTCGAGACCATCGTATTCCTGAGCTTGGAGACAAATTTGCTACAGCACACGGACAAAAAGGAGTTATAGGAATGATAGTTCCAGAAGATGATATGCCCTTTACCTCAAGAGGAATAAAGCCAGACATTATCTTTAATCCTCACGGACTTCCAAGCAGAATGACTGTGGGTTATCTCCTTGAATTGCTCTCTGGAAAAGTTGGATGTTTAAAAGGAACAGCAATAGAAGGAACTTCGTTCTCTGGAAGAAATAAAGAAGAGTTAGAAACTCAATTAGAGGAATTAGGATTTAGATATGACGGAAAAGAGACAATGTATAATGGTATTACTGGAAAAAAAATGGAGGTAAAAATATTCATTGGAAATTTATATTATTTGAAATTAAAATACATGGTTGGAAATAAAATACATGGAAGGGCTTCTGGAAAAGTAGCTCTGCTTACAAGACAGCCTGTAGAAGGAAGAGCAAGAGGTGGGGCTTTGAGATTAGGTGAAATGGAACAAGAAGCATTAGTAGCACACGGAGCATCATTATTATTAAAAGAGAGGTATGACTCTGACAAAGTAATACTGCCTATTTGTACGAGATGCGGGTCAATTGGAATCGACGACAACATAAGAGATAAAATAATATGTCCGATGTGCAATAGCGGAGAAGTTGAAGTAGTAGAAATCTCATATGCCTTTAAATTACTTTTAGAAGAATTACAAAGTCTTCATATTCATACAAAATTTTCATTAAAAAATAAATATGAATAAAATGAATCCCATAAGAAAAAAAATTAACGGTATAAGTTTCTCCCTGCTTAGTCCTGAGCAGATTAAAAAAATCTCAGTAGCTAAGATAATAACTCCAGAACTTTACAATATCGACGGATATCCTGTCGATGGCGGATTAATGGATTTAAGACTTGGAGCCATTGACCCCGGAGTAAGATGTAGAACCTGTGGAGGAAGACTTAAAGAGTGTTTAGGGCATCCAGGGAGCATTGACTTAGCAAGACCAGTAATTCATCTAAAATATGTGGCTTTAATAGAACTTGGATTAAGATGTTTTTGCAGAGAGTGTGGAAAATTAATGATTCAGGATAAGGATTTAGAAAAATATTCACCAAGCGAGAGAGCAAAAAAGGCAAAAGATGTGAAAAAATGTCCTCATTGCAATTCTTCAAATGAAAAAATTAAACTCGATAAACCAACAAATTTTTACATTGGAAAAAAGAGATTATTCCCAACAGAAATTAGAGAGATTTTATCCAAAATTCCTGACAAAGAGTTGAGAAAAATCGGAGTCAATCCTGAAACTTGCAGACCAGAATGGGCTGTATTAACCTCTCTTTTAGTTCCTCCTGTTACTGTCAGGCCAAGTATTATTTTAGAAAGTGGAGAGAGGAGTGAAGATGATTTAACACACAAACTCTCAGACATCATAAGAGCAAACCAAAGGTTATGGGAGAATCTAAATGCAGGAGCTCCAGAAGTTATTATTGACGATTTATGGGATTTGCTTCAGTATCATGTAACAACCTTTTTTGATAATACTGTTGCAAGAGTTCCTCCTGCTAGACATAGAAGCGGTCAGCCTTTAAAAACAATTATGGAAAGAATTAAAGGAAAAGAAGGAAGAATCAGAAAAAATCTTGCTGGAAAAAGAGTAAATTATTCTGCAAGGACAGTAATATCCCCTGACCCTTATATTGAAATCAATGAAGTGGGCATTCCTTATGAGATAGCAAAGATAGTTACTGTCGCTGAAACTGTTAATGAATTAAACATAGAGAGAATAAAAAAATTAATCGAAAATGGAGATAAATATCCTGGAGCAAATTATCTTATAAGACCTGACGGAAAAAGAAAGAAAATAACTCCAGAACTTAAAAATGAAATTATCGCAGAGATTGAACCAGGGTACAAAGTTGAGAGACACCTGCAAGATGGAGATGTTGTTTTATTCAACAGACACCCAAGTCTTCACAGAGGAAGTTTAATGTCTCATTTTGTTAAAGTTCTCCCAGGAAGAACATTCAGATTACATCCTGCTGCTGCAGCTCCATATAATGCTGATTTTGACGGTGATGAAATGAACATCCATTCTCCGCAAACAGAAGAAGCAAGAGCAGAAGCAAAAATAATTCTTGACGTCAAAAAAAATTTAATCTCTCCAAAAAACAATACAAATTTAATAGGATGTATAGGAGATGCTATCACAGGAAATTATCTTCTTGGAGCAGGAAATTTCTCTTCAGATTATGCAAATCAGCTTCTTTATCAATCACAAATACAAAGCAAGATATCAAAGAAAAACGTCTCTGGATTAGAAATATTTTCTCATATTCTACCAAAAATAGATTTCAAAAATGATTCTATCAAAATAAAAGACGGGAAAATTATTAGTGGAAAAATTGATAAAACCATATTTGGAAGTGAGGATGGAGAATTAATTAAAGAAATTGACAAAATTTCTGAACAGAGGGAAACCTTTGAATCCATAAAAAAAGCATTTAACCTTGGAGTGAATTATCTTTCTAACAGAGGAATAACAATTTCTTTAGATGATTTAGATTTAAGCGAGGATGTTGTTGCTGTCAGCGAAGACATAATTAAAAAAGCTGAGAAAAAAGTAGAAGAAATAGTTAAATTATACAATCAAGGAGACCTTGAAAAGATTCCTGGAAAAACAGAAGAAGAATCAAGAGAAATAAAGATACTTCAAATTCTGAATGATGTAAGAACAAAAATCGGAGAAGTAGTAAAAAAAGAATTTCCAAAAGAAAATCCTGTAAACCATATGATTATGTCTGGTGGTGGAGGAAACATTTTAAATATCACGCAAATGGCTTGCTGTGTTGGGCAACAGGCATTATGGGGAAAGAGAATTGATTTAGGTTATAACAAAAGAACCTTATCCTTTTTCAAAAGAGGAGATTTATCTCCAAGTTCAAGAGGATTTATAAGAAGTTCATTTATAAAAGGATTAAAACCTGACGAGTTTTTCTTTGGAGCTATTACCGGAAGGGACTCATTAATGGACACTGCCTTAAGAACTCCCAAGTCAGGATATCTTTACAGAAGACTAGCAAATGCTCTTCAAGATTTAAGAATAGAATATGATAAAACTGTAAGAGACAGCAACAACAATATCATACAATTTGAATACGGAGATGATGGAATAGATGTATCAAAAATGCATAAAAATGGGAGAATAAATCCTGGAGAAGCTATTGGAATTATTACTGCCCAATCCTTCGGTGAACCAAGTACTCAGATGGCATTAAATGTTTTCCATTTTGCAGGTGTGCAGGAAATGCAGATTACCCAAGGACTCCCAAGATTAATAGAAATATTTGATGCAAGAAAAAAACCCTCGTCTCCAAAAATGGAAATTTACCTTAATAAAGAATATAACAATGAAAAAGATGCGAAAATATTTGCAGAAAAAATAAAAGAGGTTACTCTTAAAGAAATCGCTTCTGAAATAAATTTAGATTTCACTAACAAAAACATTGAGATAAAAATTGACAAAAAAGGACTGAAACAGAGTCACACTTCTATAAAGAGTATTGTCGAAAAACTTAATGAATTAAAGTATAATGCTAAACAAAAAGGAGAGTCAATAATCTTAAATGTTTCAGAATTAAATTTCAAAGAGATATATTTGCTCAAAGAGAAATTAAAGAAAACTGTTATCTCTGGTGTTAAAGGAATAAAACAAATACTGATTGTTAAAAGAGACAGGGATTTTGTTATAATAACATTAGGAACAAATTTAAAGAAAATAATAAAATTTAAAGAGGTTAATCAAAATAAAATTATTTCAAACGACCTGCATGAAGTTGCAAGTGTTTTTGGAATTGAAGCTGCCAGGCAGTTAATTATTAATGAAATTAAAGAAGTGCTAAACACCCAGGGATTAAATATCGACATGAGACATCTCAAACTGGTTTCAGATGCAATGACTAACACCGGAGAAATCAAGGGCGTTACAAGAATGGGAATTATTGCACAAAAATCTTCAATATTAGCTCGAGCGACTTTTGAAACTCCTGGAAAACAATTTGTAAACGCTACTATAAAAGGAAGTGAAGATAAATTAATAAGTGTTATTGAAAATATAATGTTGAATCAACCTGTCCCAGTAGGCACTGGATTGCCTGGATTGATTGTTAAAGTTATAGGGCCGTTAATAAAAAAAGATTCAGATAAAAAGATTGCACAAAAAGACGTCGTTAATAAAACAAATAAATAAACAATAACTTTATAAAAGAAATACTTCTCAAGACATTATCGAAAAATTTGAAGATGGTGAATACAATCAGTATGCAGGATATAAGATATCTAAATCTCTTTGGAAAGATTACTAAAATAAATACAAGATTTTGTTTCAGATATAATAATGCAATAATATTTTGCGTTCCAAAACCTTTAGTGTCTAAGGCAATAGGAGAAGGAGGAAAAAATGTTAAACAGATTCATAATATCATAGGTAAAAAAATAAAAATAATTCCTATTCCAAGAGGAATTAAGGATATTAATAATTTTATAAGAGCAATTATCAGTCCTGTTGAGTTTAGAGATTTAGAGGTTAAAAATAATGAGATAATACTTAGTGCAGGAACTCAAAACAAGGCTGCTTTAATTGGAAGGAATAAAAGAAGACTTCTGGAAATGCAAAAAATAATTAAAAATCATTTTGGAAAAGAATTTAGAATTATTTGATTATTATAATTAATAAATTAACGCAATTTTATAGATAAGAAATCTTTATAAACTAATTCCTTTAAGAGTATTTTATGGGATTAAAATCTGCAAAGAGATTAATAAAAAAAAGAAAAAAATTTAGATGGAAGGATACGAAATATAAAGTGAAAACTCTAAATCTTTATGCTAAATCTGACCCTTTAGAAGGAGACAATCAAGCTAAAGGAATTGTTTTGCAAAAAATTCAGAAAGAAGCTAAACAGCCAAATTCTGCTATGAGAAAATGCTGCAAAATCCAGCTCACAAAAAATGGAAAACAAATTACTGCATTCATTCCTGGAAACCTTGCTCAGAAATTCATAAACGAACATGACGAAGTTATGGTGGAGAGAATAGGTGGAAAACAAGGAAGAAGTAAAGGAGATATTCCTGGTGTCAGGTTCAAAATTATTCAGGTAAATGACCAGCCTCTGCATCTGCTCGTGAAAGGTAAAATAGAAAAAGGTAGAAGATAAAATGTCCAAAGTTAAACTTCCTATTTTTAAAATATTTGATTTGTATGATATTTCAGAAATAAAAGTTGAAGACCCTGGATTAAAATCAGTTATTAATGTTGAACCTAAACTTATTCTGAAAAACCATGGAAGAGGGATTCAAAAATTCAGCCAGACAAAAATTAATATTGTAGAGAGACTTATGAATAAAATTTCTGTTGCAGGACACAGAGGAAAAAAGCATAAAATTGAGGTAGGACATTCCACTGGAAAATATTCAAAAAACATGAGAATTGTTCTAAATGCTTTCAAGATAATAGAACAAAAAACAGGAAAAAATCCTGTAGAAGTTTTGGTCAGGGCAATTGAAAATACTGCTCCAAGAGATGAGATAACTGTTATTGAATACGGAGGAGCGAGATATCCTCAAGCTGTTGATGTATCTCCTTTAAGAAGAGTTAATCTTTCTTTGAGATGGATTGTTCATGGTGGAGCAGATAGAGCCTTTAACAAAAAGAAGAATATCTCTCAGGGTTTAGCTGATGAAATAATTTTAGCTTCAGACAAGAACGGAGAAAGTTTTGCTATAAGAAAAAAGAATGAATCTGAAAAACAGGCTGATTCTGCAAGATAAATTTAATATCTTGAAAAATTTTTGTATTTAACTTTTTTAGCTTTAAAAAAGGATTTAGAAAATTCTACAGCTTTTTTAAAATCAAAGGGCTTACAACTAAAAACATCAATAAAAGCTCGCAAGCCAAATTCATCTAAATGAGCATTTATAGACGAGGCATCAATAAACTGGACAAAAGAATATCCTTTTAATTTTCCTTTTCCGAATCTTTTAATTATTGGTTTTCCATATTGGACCATCCCAATTTCTTTGCAGAGATTGTGGCAGAATTCTTTTATTTTTTTTCTATTAACTAATAGCGAATAATCACACTCATGCAAATCCATGGATAACAACCATCCCCAAGATTTTTCTTTCATGATAAACATTTATTTAATTAGGTTGATAAATCTTACGGATAACTCAAAAACATTTAAAAACCGATTTCATTATCATTAATTATTCAGATGGCAGATGAAAAAACAAAAAAAATAACAAAATTAATGCATGAACAAGACAAAATTAGAAATATAGCAATTGCTGCACATATAGATCATGGTAAGACTACATTTAGTGATAATTTGTTGCTGGGAGCAGGAATGCTCTCTGAAGAAACAGCTGGGAAACAAAGAGTTCTCGATTTTCATGAGGATGAAGCTACAAGAGGTATAACAATAGATTCTGCATCAGTAAGTATGGTTCATAAATTAGAAGATACAGAATATCTAATTAATTTAATTGATACCCCTGGACATGTTGATTTTGGAGGAGATGTCACAAGAGCCATGAGAGCTGTAGATGGTTGTATTGTCTTATGTTGTGCTGTAGAAGGAGTAATGCCTCAAACAGAAACTGTTCTAAGACAAGCTTTAAAAGAATTAGTAAAACCTGTTCTTTTCATAAACAAAGTTGACAGATTGATAAGAGAAGTTAAATTAACTCCTCAAGAAATGGAAAAAAGATTCATTGCTATCATTGAGCATGTAAATCAATTAATTGAAAGTATTGCTCCTGCATTATATAAAAACAAATGGAAAGTTTCTGTTTCTGATGGAAGTGTAGCTTTTGGAAGTGCATTTCATAATTGGGCATTAAGCTTCCCGTATATGAAAAGAAACGGAATAACTTTCAAAGATGTGATTGATGCTTATAAAAAAGGCGAGGAATCCTATAAGCAATTAGCTAAAAAAGCCCCTCTTCATGAAGTTGTATTAAATATGACAATAAGGCATCATCCCAATCCTGTCGATGCTCAGAAATACAGAATTCCAAGAATATGGCATGGTGATTTGGATTCAGATGTTGGTAAAGCATTAATTAATTGTGACCCTAAAGGAGAGCCTGTTTTTGTTCCAACAAAAATTGTTGTAGACAAACATGCAGGAGAAGTTGCAGGAGGAAGATTATTTTCAGGAAGCATAAAACAAGGGGATGAAGTTTATATGAACCTGGCTAAAAAAACCATGAGGGTTCAGCAAGTTTCTGTATATAAGGGAGCACAGAGAGTCATTGTTAATGAAGTCAGTGCAGGGAATATTATTGGAGTTGTTGGATTAAAAGATGTATTTGCCGGAGAAACTGTCAGTAAAAAACCCATAGAGCCTTTTGAAGCAATAAAGCATCTTTTTGAACCTGTTGTTACAAAATCAATAGAAGTAACAAAAGCTATTGACCTTCCGAAACTTGTAGAAGTATTAAAACAAGTTGCAAAAGAAGATCCCTCTATAAAAGTCGAGATTAATGAACAAACTGGAGAAAGTTTAATTTCAGGTATGGGAGAATTACATTTAGAAATTATAGAAAATAGAATTAGAACAGAAAAAGGATTAGACATCAAAACATCTCCTCCAATAATTGTCTATAGAGAGACTGTCAATAAAAAGTCTCCAGTTATAGAAGGAAGAAGTCCAAATAAACATAATAGTTTTTTCATTACAGTTGAACCTTTAGAAGAAGAGGTTTATCGAGAAATAAAAAATGGAGAATTGCCTGAAGGGAGAGTCAAAAAAAAGAGCAAAGAAATATTTGAAAAGTTATCTGAATTGGGATGGGATGGAGACACTATTCGAGATGTCAGAGATATTTACAAAGGAAATATCTTTTTGGATAAAACAAGAGGAGAGGTTCATATTGGAGAAGTGATTGAAATGGTTTTAGACGCTTTTGAGATGGTGGCTGATTCTGGCCCATTAGCAAGAGAACCATGCATGAAAATGAAAGTTTCTTTAGTAGATATTAAGCTACATGAAGATGCTATCCATCGAGGACCAGCCCAGGTTTATCCTGCTGTAAGAGAGGCAATTACAGAAGCTATGAAAAAAGCAAATGCATCTCTATTAGAACCATTACAAATTCATGTTATTGAAATGCCTGATAAATTTTTAGGTGCAGTTACTAAATTAGTCGGAAGCAAAAGAGGACAAATGATTGAAGTTAAACAAGAAGGTTCAAATGCAGAGATGAAGGTTAAACTTCCTGTTGCAGAAATGATTGGATGGAGCAATGATTTGCGTTCTAGTACCGAAGGAAGAGGAACCAGTTCAATATTAGACCAGCTCTTTGAAAAAGTTCCTGCAAGTTTGCAGGATGACGTTATTAAAAAAATAAGAAACCGAAAAGGTTTAAGTGAAAATCAATAGATAGAAATCTTTAAATATTCTATGTGTGTCTATCTCTCATGGAAGAGAAATTAGGAGTTAATATTGCAGTTAGAGAAGAAAAAATGAATGGCAAAACTGTTTTTATAGTTAACAATGAAGACACGGGAATTGCTGATTTTGGAGACACTTTTGACGAAGCTATAGAGAACTTTAAGAAAGCTTTAAAACTTTATTTAGAAACTTATCCAGAAAAGAAAGAACTTTTTGTAAAAGAAGAGTCTAAAGCTCCGTTAATGGTTTCGAGGATTTTTCTTTAATCTAAATATTTCTCAAATTCGTCTTTATCAATATCTAATTGTCTTAAAATATTATTATAAATCCAAACAGCTAAAATATCTCGATGAGTCGGGACATTAATAGATTTATTATTTTTGGAATTTTCTATAATAACTCCGTGAGAAGTGCTTCTTTTAATTTCACAACCAAATTTCTTTAGAAAAAATATTTATAAATCATTTGCTGAAAAGTTTTCAGTAGTTTGTATATCCGATAAAAATCAGTAAGGATTGTAATGAACTTCAGAAAAATACTCAAAATCTAAACTGGGGTGTTTTTCAAATTTTTGATTAAGTTTAAGGATAACATCTCCACATATAGATAAAAAAGAAGGGTCAAAAGCCTTCAAAAAAAGTGTAAGGTTATAGTCGAATAATGAGAATTTTAAACTGCAAAGTTTTTTCTTGTTTTCATATATATCTAAGAACTTATTTAGCGACATCAATATAAGATTTTCTTGAAGTCGTGAATAGAGTTTGGTTTTATATTTTTTATCATATGAATATTTTTTTAATTCTCCTAATATACTCTCTTTATATATCTGTATGATTCTATCCCTTTCCATTTTTAGAGCTTTTGATGAAAGGCGTGAATTATGTATATCTAAATATTCTATTCGTTCTTCTTTAGAGGGATAAAATCTTTTAATGATTTCATCAACATATTTTGGAGAAATATCAATTCCTTTTGCTTCAGCAATTTCATGAAGTGTTTTCTTGTCAATAGTCTCTTCTTTAGAAAAAATTTCTTCTATTAAACCATTTTCCAATAAAGATTTTCTTCTTTCTTCATATTGTCTAAGAGATTCAGCTCTAGCAATGATGTCTATAGCTTGTTCGTCTGTAAATTGATTCATGGCATACCCATCTAACAACTCTTTATAAAATTTTCTAAATGTCTAAGAATAAAATAAACTCATTAAATTGGAAAATTTAAAACCAAAATATTTTTAAACCCAAAATTTTTTACATAATTACTAAAATTTTCTTAACGAAAAAATTTTCTGATACAAGGAAGGTTGATTGTTAAGAAATCTTTTTTCCAAAAAACAAAACAAAAAATGGCAAAAGAAAAACCAAACATGAATGTGGCTTTTGTGGGCCATGTCGACGCCGGAAAATCAACAATAGTTGGAAGACTATTATTTGATTCTGGTGCTGTTTCTGAACAGCAGATGGCTAAGTTAAAACAAGAAGCTGAAAAACATGGTAAGATTGGTTTTGAATTTGCCTATATTATGGATAAAATCAAAGAAGAAAGAGAAAGAGGAGTTACTATTGATTTAGCCTATAGAAAGATTATAACTAACAAGTTCCAAATCACAATTATTGATGCTCCTGGGCACAGAGATTTTGTTAAAAACATGATTACTGGAGCCTCACAAGCAGATTCTGCTTTTTTAGTTGTTGCTGGAACAACTGGAATCGAGCCTCAAACAAAAGAACATCTATGGCTGTTAAGAACAATGGGAGTACAAAACATATGTGTTGCAATTAACAAGATGGATGCAATAAATTATGATGAAGCAAAATTCAACAAGATTAAAGAAGATGTTTCTACACTCTTAAAAACTGTTGGTTACAAGTTAGAGAAAGTTAACTTTATCCCATGTTCTGGATTAAAAGGAGATAATGTCATGAAAAAATCCCAAAATATGCCGTGGTATAAAGGACCTACAATTATGGAGCAGTTTGATTTATTTCCTGAACCAGAATTACCTGTTGATTTACCAATGAGAATGCCTGTTCAAGATGTTTATGAAATTACTGGAATAGGAACAGTTCCTGTAGGAAAAATTGAAACCGGTGTTATGAAAGTTGGACAAAAAGTTAAAGTCCTTCCAGGAAGAACAGGAAAAGGAATTGATGGAGAAATAAAATCAATAGAAATGCATCATGAAAATCTGCCAGAAGCAAGTGCAGGAGATAATGTCGGAATAAACATAAGAGGAATTGGAAAAAAAGATATTGCAAGAGGAGATGTGGTGTGTGAAGCAAGTAATCCTATACCGATTGTAGAGGAATTTATAGCTCAAATTGCAGTCATTAACCATCCTACTGTATTGGCTAAAGGATACACTCCTGTTTTCCATGTACACACTGCCCAAGTTCCTTGTCAATTTGTTGAACTTATAGAACAAATTGATCCTAAAAGCGGACAAGTAATAAAACAAAATCCTGATTTCCTAAAAAACGGAGATGTAGCTAAAGTTAGAATCAAACCTCAAGGAAACTTATGCTTAGAATCACAAAAAGATAACTCTTTTATGTCAAGATTCGCTGTAAGAGATGCTGGACAAACAGTAGCTGCTGGTGTCTGCATAGAAATAACAAAAAAGAAAGAATAAAACTAATTCTAAATTCAATCTTAGAAATATTATTAATGTTGAATATTCAATAAACATTTACACTAAATTAAAAGCTTCGTCAATTTTTTTTGAAACTTCTAATAACCTGTTGAACATTTGATCAGAATCTCTTTTCATTTCTTCAATAGCATTAGTTAAAGAGCCTCCTCTTAAAGCAATTTTTCTTTTTTCCCTTAGAATTATCCCACTCTCCATCATTGTTCTGACGTGGTGATTTATTCTTGGAGGTTCTATTTTAAGGGAATTTGCAATACTTTCTGTTGAAACCAATTTTTCATCAGAAAATAAATCCAACAACTCATACATTATTCTAAATGAAATATCTTCTAAGTCTCTTCCTCTAACCAACCCTAAACTATCACAAATCCATCTAACCTCTTCTTTTATTTTATTTTTTCTGGGTTTATCAATATTTTGAATTATTATCTTTTGTTTCATATATATTTAAATATTTTACAACTTTATAAACGTTTTTACTTTAATAATATTTATTTATTTTCAGTAAAAATGATTATTATTAAACGAAAAATTTAAATATAAGTTATTCATAGCTCCTTATGTTCACCTCCTTTTCCAGCAAGAAACCCCGTTTCTTGCCAGGGTTTTCCACCTCTTTTTCCCCAGCAAGAAACGTGCGAGGGTTTCTTGCTCTTTTTTTCTACCTTTCCTCGAGAACTAATCTTGTCCAATAAGAATCTGGAAACAATTTCACAAGTTGTCTTTTAAATTCCTCTGCTTTTTTTGTATCACCGTAATGTTTTTCAGCTTCATAGGAGTAATATAGAATTTCATCCATTTCGTATTTCACATTAAGCTTAAGAAACTCATTTCTAACCTCTTCAACTTTTTGTGGTTCTTTTAATTGAAAGTACAAATAGGCTAAATCTGCAAGAATCTCAGCTTTAGACTGCTTGCCCTCTGCAACATCAAGCAATTTAGAGTAATATATTGAGCCTGCTTTAAAATCTAAAATATCACTATAAAATCTGGCAAGGAATTCGAGATTATTTTCAGGTATGTGAAAGCCTCTCTCCCCTTCAAGTTTCCCACCATTATCGTAAAATGTTGGATCAATATGTGAAACTACAATTTTATTTTCATAGAGTATAATTATTGCATTCCAATCGTGTGGTTGTGGGATATGTCCTATGCCTGAATTTGTAATATAAACATTTTTTAGGTTTTTATTTAGGTCTTTAAAAACATCAAACACAGCTATAAC
>Ga0180301_10003154_pt1 | contig 12919 bp, 12 predicted proteins | sample GuaBasSediGuay16_FD_121797 | JGI IMG/M metagenome (GOLD analysis project Ga0180301, IMG submission 121797) | Subseafloor sediment microbial communities from Guaymas Basin, Gulf of California, Mexico - Guay16, Core 4569-2, 12-15 cm | ecosystem: Environmental > Aquatic > Marine > Hydrothermal...
AAGCCCTAAGCAGGTAGTTTGCCTCCTCATTTATGAATGAGTCTGCCTCACCTATAATCTTGTATATTAAGGTTCGCCACTCCTTCACGTCTATCTTTCCAGTGGAGTTTACTCTAAATATTACTGCGGCTACTTCAGCAGCGTTTTTATCAGATAAATCCTCAAATAATGGATTTTTGTAGCATATAATCCTTAAATTAGGTCTTCTGAGCTTTAATCCTCTTAAAGCCAAGAGTATGGGTTTAATCCCATATTCCCATGAGCTGATGGGTTCATGTATAAGCTTCAGTTTTTCTATTTGTTCAATAAAATTTTCGTAGGGGGCTCCGAGCGCTAAATCCTCAATTAACCCCTCTAATTTACGATGGACATTTAAATATAAGACCTCAAAATCTTCACTCATCAAAAGTTTAGCGGCTCTCTTAGAGGCAGTCATCAAATTATGAGGTAAAACCCATATTTCAAAAACGGGCTTATCCCGCATAATCTATAAAAAATAAAACATTAGAGGGTGAATGAAGGCAGAATCCTAGAAATCGCCTTCTCAGTCGAATTCTCCGCCCTTATACTTCTCGCCTTCCTCGCCCTTTGGAGTTTTCATTTTTCCAGCTGCGATGACATCGTCTATTTTTAGTATCATTGTCGCTGCTTCAGTCGCCGACTTAATCACCTGCTTCTTAACAGCTAGCGGCTCATAAACGTTTAGCTCACGCATATCTCTAACTTTGCCCTCAAATACGTCAACACCAGCCCATGTCTCGCCTTTTTCATGGGCGGCTCTGAGCTCAGATATTATGTCGATTGGATCTAGCCCGGCGTTTTCGGCTAAGGCTGTGGGAACAACCTCTATGGCCTCCGCAAAGCTCTGAGCAGCCAGCTGCTCCCTACCCGTTAGACTGCTTGCATAATCCCTGAGGGCTTTTGCGACTTCTATTTCTGGTGCTCCCCCGCCAGCCAGAATCTTTGGCTCCTGAACGACATCCCTGACAACGCAGAGCGCATCATGAAGCGACCGCTCAGCCTCATCAACTATACGTTCGGCTCCGCCGCGGATGAGTATGGCAACTGCCCGCGGATTCTTACATCCCTCAATGAATACCATTTTATCTTCGCCTATCTTGCGCTCCTCAACGAGCTCCGCGTAGCCCAGATCCTCAGGCTTGAGGTCCTCGAGGTTAGTGATTATTCTTCCGCCTGTGGCTTTGGCTAGCTTCTCCATGTCCGATTTCTTGGCTCTTCTGACGGCTAGGATTCCCGCCCTAGCTAGGAAGTGCTGGGCCATGTCGTCGATGCCCTTCTGGCAGATAACGACGTTAGCGCCGGCATTTTTAATTTTCTCGACCATTTCGCGGAGCATGTTCTCCTCCTCATGTAGGAAGGCTTCCATCTGCTCCGGAGTCTCAATGTTAATTTTCGCATCAAACTCAGTCTTCTCAATCTCCAGCGGACAGTTCAAAAGAGCGATTCTAGCGTTTTCAATGCGCTTAGGCATGCCTGGATGGACAACCTCTTTGTCAAGCACTATGCCCTTAATGAGCGTCGTATCCGCAACTGACTCACCGGGTTTCTTCTGTATAAGTATATCGTCTAAATCTGCTTTGTATTGATCGCCTACTTTTCGGGCTATATGTAGAACGGCTTCCACCGCTATGTTGGCTAGATGCTCGCGGCTTTCGGATACAAGCTTGCTTGCCATGGAGGTCATGGCAACCTTCTTCAGAAACTCTTTATCGGTTGGATCAACCGATATAGATATTTCTTCAAGTGTTTCTATAGCTTTGTCAGCAGCCTTTCGGTAGCCATCAATAATGACGGTTGGATGAACATTCTTGTTCAGGAGCTCCTCAGCCTTAGTCAGTAATTCTCCGGCCACAACAACAGCCGTTGTTGTCCCATCGCCAACCTCTTTATCTTGTGCTTTAGCGATCTCAACCATCATTTTGGCCGCTGGATGCTCAACCTCAATTTCATCGAGGATTGTTTTTCCATCACTAGTTATTGTTATGTCTCCTAGGCTGTCGACGAGCATCTTGTCCATGCCGCGTGGACCAAGTGTTGTCCTAACAGCTTCAGCAATGATTCTGGCGGCCATAATGTTGTTGTGTTGGGCTTCTCTACCCCTAGATCTTGTTGACCCCTCTTTAAGTATTAGGACGGGTATTCCGCCAGCTGCCGCCATAAGGATCACCCTCAACCTTTTGGTTTATTATTAATTGATTTAGTTGAACTTATATACTTTTCGTCTATAATATATTAACGAAATAAAAATGAACTCAACTGGAGGAGGTTGAGCAGTCATGGTTTCATTTCGGAATTCAAGATTTCTATCAACAGCTCTCGTAATAAGCCTTCTGTTAAACAGCATTGCCCTCTATGAATTAACGTTGATGTATAGGAAAAATAATGAGCTGATAAATCAAGTTAAAAATTTAGTGGAACAAAACGAGAATATGTCGGCTACGATCGTAAACCTAATTCAGGAAATTGAGAACTTAAAGAGCCAAGTTGAATACTATAAGGCTCAAGTGAACTATTATTCCTCATTTGTTAAAAAATTAGAAGCTAACGTAAGTGTAATTGGGAAGGCAGAGGTAAATCTAGTCGCCGTAAAAACAGTATACGTCGACTTTTTCGATGTGCGCTACGCTGGTTTAACTCTAAAGTGCACTGTAGAGATTAACCTTGGTCACGGAAGGGTTCTCGTAAATACTGTACCGCGTATAGGCATAGATCTCCAATCAAGCGCTCAAACAGCCGTTGCAGTAGCTGAAGAGTTTACTGGAAAGCCCCTAAGCAAATCTGATGTTATAATAACGATAGAAGCTGAAGAAGAAGTTCAAATCGTTGATGGGCCAAGCGCCGGTGCCGCCCTAACAATAGCGATAATAGCTGCAATACAGGGAGAGGAATTATCCGACAAAATATTCATAACTGGCACAATAATGTCTGACGGTTCGATAGGTAGAGTCGGAGGAATAGCAGAAAAAGCTGAGGCCGCCGCCGCTAAGGGCGGAAAAATATTTCTTGTTCCCAAGGGGCAAGGAATAATCACGGTGTATAAACGCGTTAAGAAGCAATTGGCTCCAGGCTTTACAGTAATAACGTGGAATCCTGTTCAAATGAGCTTACAGGAGTACTTAAGCCAGAAGGGTTATAACATGACCGTATATGAGGTTAGCAATATTACTGAAGCCTATAATTACTTTATAATGTACTCTGAAAAATAGCGTATTCCAGCATTCATGTCAGTCTCGCTTCATTCTCTTCAGGCATTCATGGCAGAATCCATTATTTGTTAGGTTGTCACATTCGAGTAATCCTTCATACATTAAATCTATAGGTTTGATATGGTGTCTTAGTCCTTGGCTATGTCCTAAACCATGCGCCACAACTTTTGATGCCTTTCTATCCCCCTCAATCCTGAAGAGAGAGACTACACCTATGTCCTTTGAAAAATAATCGTGTACAAGATTTGCCATTCGGCTGAGCTTTTCAAAATTAAATGTATGGTATAATGCTATTATTGGGTCGCATGTTACCGCCAGTAAGAGCTCTCTAATCTGTAGTAGCTCTCTGATTCTCTTAATTTTATTCACTAACCTATTAAAGATGAATGCTCCGTGAATGGCCTTGTTACGCTCAACTCTAATCTTAATGTCATACGTCATGTTTATGTTCCCAAGATAGTTTATTCCTTCCCATAAGCCTCTAGGAAAATACTCTAAAGCCCTCCAGATAATCTCCAGAATCTCCTCATTACTTTTATGTTCTTCATTTATGGTGAGCGTATCGATGAAAGGCAAAGGGTAACCCCGAAAATTAAATAATGGAAGCCTAACACTATAAAAAGTTATCCTTTATCCTGAAATATACGTGAATGATGATTTAAGATGGAGCTTGGAATAATACTGCTGGGTATTATCCAGGGCTTGAGCGAATGGCTTCCAATATCCAGCACTGGACATTTAAGGCTAGCTGAATTCTTTCTCGGATTAGATCTCCCACTGATCTTTGATGTGTTTCTGCATGTAGGCACACTAATTGTAACAGTGCTCTTCTTTAAAAAAGATTTAAGAAGAATTTTAATTGCGCTCATAAAATTGGATTTTAAATCTAGAGAAGGTATGCTCATACCGCGGATTATCGTCGGCTCAATACCAACAGCAATCATAGGCTTCGTAGTTGCTAGGCTCTTGGAGGATGGCCTTCATGAGATAATGCCTTTGCCTCTTGCCTTTATTATATCCGGCTTATTTGTCTATTTTTCGAAGATGGGGAAATGCATGAAGGATCAGGTGGATTATAAGTCGGCGATTATAATTGGAATAGCGCAGGGTCTATCAACGATACCTGGTCTATCTAGAAGCGGTTTGACAATAGCTACCGCTCTAATGCTTGGTATAAAACGTGAGGAAGCATTCAGATTTTCTTTTATATTGTCGATCCCAGCAATCGTTGGGGCGTTAATTTTAACTCTCCTCACCCAATTTGACGCCTTAGTTGCGGTGGAAGCGGGCTTATTAGACTTGTCTGTTGGGGCTCTAACAGCTACTCTTGTAGGTTACGCATCCCTGAAGTTTCTTCGAAGTTTTCTCCACAAGTTTCATATTTTTTCCTTCTATTCCATATCTTTAGGTTTGCTTTTGACCTTAATGGCTTTCCACTAGAATGTTCCCTTCATGTTAATGCACAAAGTTGTGCCAAAAAGTTTTAAATACTACATTTAAACACAATTTAGTTTGTTAGGGGACTAAACTTGGCATCCAGAAGATCTGGAAGAAACAATATTCCAATCAAAACTCGAATCTGCTTAGCCGACATCTCAAGCCTTAAAGCTCATGAGCAAACTGACAGTATTAGACTCAAAGCCCTTAAAGATGAAATATACTTTGATGGAATCATTAAAAAGCCTATAGTTGTAGATGAGAAAACCAACGTTATTATTGATGGCCACCACAGAGTTGAAGCACTAAAGCTGCTTGGATGCATGAGAATACCAGTATGCTACGTAGATTATATGTGTGATAAAATAGATTTAAAATCCACAGTTAAAGATGCGAAGATAACTAAGGATAGAGTTATAGAGGCAGCTTTAAACAATAACCCCTTTAATCCTAAATCTACTTGGCATTATGTTAAGCTTTCAAACAATATTAAGCACATATCCTGCATACAAAGAAGAGTAGACATACCCCTTGAATCTCTCAAATAATTGTCCCCCTTTCCCTAAAAAATTATCCCATTAACTATTAAATGAGATACAACTTAAATTTAATTTTCTAAGCCAAAACCGGAGAATAAAATCTAAAAATATTTTCTCCACAAGAGAAAAGGTGAGGGAGGGGCTCTCAAAGCAGAATGGGGACCCCACGAATCTAGCACTCCCTAAAATCCCTTATCCCCCTTTCTGCCGATCCGCCCCTCCCCCAATATAGAGGTTACCGATTGTAAAATAAAAGTTTTATGTTCATTTTATGTTAGGGTATTTTTCCCTTATTTTTGCATCGGCTATTTTAGCGATTAAGCCGCTTGATATTAGCACGTATTTAGCCTGTAATATTTCAGCCATGTCAGCTAGTTTTTGATCTTGAGTTACTAGGATGAGATCGTTTTTCTTTGCGTATAAAACGATATCTTTGTCTTTTGCTCCCTTGAGGCCGACATCGTTAACCGTCAGAACATCCCAGCCTAAAAGTTCAAAATATTCTTTGAGTCCGGAGTACATTTCATCTAATAGAAGTTTTGTCATGTTTGTTCACTTCAAAATTTCCTTTTCATCTTGGCTAGATAAGGGGAAAACCCTATATATGCCTTATTTCTGAAACCGTTTCTTATGAAGCCGGTTAAAATACTAGTAGTATATGATAGTGTAACTGGCAATGTTGAAAAAATGGCTTATGCAGTTGCCGAGGGCGCTAGGAAAGCCGGAGCTACGGTAACCATCAATCGAGTTGAGAACGTCGATCCAAACGAGATTGGGTCTTATGATGGCTTTGCGTTTGGGTCGCCAACACATTATGGTGTTATGAGTAAGAAAATGAGCGAATTCTTCAATCAGAAATTTAGTGGATATTGGGGAAAACTAAAAAATAAGGTGGCTGTCGCTTTTTCTTCTTCAGGCGGCTTAGGCGGCGGAAACGAAATGGCTCTTCTATCGCTAATATCTGTAATATTAAATTTTGGGATGATGACATTCGGTATACCCGACTATGTTGCGCCCGGAGTAACACTTCATTATGGTGCTGTTGCTATTGGTAAACCTGATGAAAATTCACTTAAAGCATGTAGGCTGCTGGGAAGAAGGCTTGTTGAGCATGTAAAGGTGATTAAAGCTGGATTAATGTCATTAGGTCAAAAGTGACATGAACATGTGAAAACGAGCTTACTGTTCCATCATGCAAATTTAAACCGACTGAAATGCTCCGATTCTCTGGTTTCTTTCGCTCTGTTCCCCGATTTTTCGACCCCTCTCTTAGTCTAAAATTTTAGACAATTAAATTTAAATTTTTTTATCTACCTATATCTGTAATGGTTTACTCATGGACTACGCTCTAACAGTCCGTTGAGGTGAATTGAGATCTTGAAGTATGTCCGTAAAAGAGATGGTAGGTTAGAACCCTTCGATCAGGAACGCATAACCAATGCCATATGGAAGGCTGCTAAAGCTGTTGGAGGAAAGGATAGGGAGCTCGCCAAGCGCCTAAGCGATCAAGTAGTTGAAATGCTGGAAAAACGCTTCGGCGAAGACGGCGTGCCCACAGTTGAGGAGATTCAGGATGTAGTTGAGAAGGTTCTCATCGAAAATGGGCACGCGAAGACAGCCAAGGCTTACATCTTGTATCGTAAACAACACCAGGATTTAAGGGAGCTAGCTGAAATACTCAGCTCATCAGAGCTCGTTGAGCAATATCTCAATCTGGAAGACTGGTATGTGCGTGAAAACTCAAACATGAGTTTCTCACTTCAAGGCTTAAACAATTACCTGACAACTAAGGTTATTGAGCGCTACTGGGTTAACAGAATATATCCCCCCAGCATAGGTGAGGCCCACCGCTCAGGGGACATACACATCCACGACTTAGGCGTTTTAGGCCCCTATTGTGTTGGGTGGGATTTGAGGGAGCTTCTACTTTCCGGGTTTGGTGGCGTTTACGGTAAGATTGAGAGTAAGCCTCCAAGACACTTTAGAACCGCCTTAGGGCAGGTTGTAAACTTCTTCTACACATTGCAGGGTGAAGCTGCTGGAGCACAGGCTTTCAGCAGCTTCGATACTCTCCTAGCGCCCTTCATACGTTACGACGGCTTAGATTATAAAGAGGTTAAGCAGGCTCTTCAGGAATTCATATTCAACATTAATGTTCCTACAAGGGTTGGCTTCCAAACGCCCTTCACCAATGTGACGCTCGACCTTAAGGTGCCGGCCTTCATGATGGATGAACCCGTAGTTTATGATGGTGGAATGACCGATGACACGTATGCTGAAATGCAGGATGAAATAGACATGTTCAATATGGCGTTCGCGGAGGTTATGGCTGAGGGAGACGCGAAGGGAAGGGTCTTTACTTTCCCAATACCAACCTATAACATAACGAAGGATTTTGAGTGGGATTCCCCGGTTTCGCAGAGGGTTTTTGAGATAGCCGCCAAGTACGGTGTCCCCTACTTCTCAAATTTCATAAACAGCGATATGAAGCCTGAAGATGTAAGAAGCATGTGTTGCCGCCTAAGAATAGATAACAGGGAGCTGCGTAAACGTGGAGGAGGCTTCTTCGGCGCTAACCCGCTTACAGGCTCCATTGGTGTTGTCACAATAAATCTGCCTAGAATCGGCTATTTGGCGAGGGATGAAGATAGATTCTTCGAGAGGCTTGGCGAACTAATGGATCTCGCCAAGGACAGCTTGGAAATAAAGCGTAAGATTCTGGAAAGATTTACCGAGAAAGGGCTATACCCCTATTCGAAGCATTACCTGCGCTTCGTTAAGGAGGCCTACGGAAAGTACTGGAAGAACCACTTCTCAACAATAGGTATAATCGGCATGAATGAGGCTCTACTAAATATGTTTGGTTATGGAATAGCAACTGAAGAGGGAACAAAGTTTGCGATAAAAACATTAATGTTTATTCGTGAGAGGCTCCTAGAGTATCAGGAGGAAACCGGTAACCTATATAATTTGGAGGCTACGCCGGCTGAAGGAGCATCTCATAGGCTTGCTAGAATAGACAAGAAGAAATATCCGGACATAATTGTCGCTAACGAAAAGTATCTTCCAATGGGAGCTAAACCATTCTACACAAACTCAACTCATCTGCCAGTTGATTACACAGGAGATCTCTTCGAAGCCCTTGAACATCAAGATAAACTTCAACCACTATATACTGGTGGAACAGTCTTCCACATCTTTCTCGGAGAAAGAATATATTCATGGACTGCTGCGGCAGCCCTCATCAAGAAAGTATCCTACACTTATCACATTCCATATTTCACTCTAACACCCACCTTCAGCATATGTCCAACTCACGGATACATAAACGGCGAGCGTGAGATATGCCCGACCTGCGGGGCCAAATGTGAAGTTTATTCTAGAGTTGTCGGTTACCTTAGACCTGTAGATCAGTGGAATGATGGTAAGCAATCCGAATTTAGGATAAGGCAAACATTCGATAGGGCGGTTTCACTTGCAGTAGCTCCAGAGATATCAGCATAATAGAAAAAATAATAAGGTTTTGGGAGAGGCGAAGAAATAGTAAGGCAGGAATCATGAAGTTCAGTGGACTGCAAAAAACTAGCCTAATAGATTTCCCCAACAGAATATCCAGCATACTTTTTACTCCAGGCTGTAATCTACGTTGCCCATACTGCCAGAACTGGAGGATAATCATAAACCCCAAGGGTCCATTTCTATCTGAGGATGATGCCCTAGCGATACTTGAGTCAAGAAAGAAGTTTATTGATGCAGTTGTCATAACCGGTGGAGAGCCCCTAATCCATAAGGACGCTCCAGTTTTTATTAGAAAGCTTAAGGAGAGGGGTTTCGCAGTTAAACTTGACACAAACGGTTTCTTCCCTAAGTTACTAAGGAAATGTCTAAAATACGTTGATTACGTCGCGGTTGATATTAAAACATCTCTAGAAAAATATTACTTGCTAGGGGCAAAAGAGACAGATAGTCTCCTAGAAACAATTAATCTGCTCAAAAATCATGAAGTTGATTATGAATTCAGAAATACTGTTGTGCCCTCCATAGTTGACGAGGAAGATGTGGTTAAAATGGGTGAAATTGTTAAGGGCGCTAAGCGCTTTGCTTTCCAGCAGTTTGTTCCAAATAACGCTTTAGATGTAAAATTTAGAAAGATCCAGCCGTATCCGCCAGAAACAATTAGGCGCTTCGCAAAAATAATGAAGAAATATGTTAATGAGGTGATTCTAAGAATTTAAGGATTTTCTCCCATTAAATACTTATGTATGGAATAGGCTGCTTTTTTCCCGCCTGCCATAGCAGATATGACGGTTGCATTCCCAGTTACTATGTCACCGGCTGCGAATACTCCTCTCATGGTTGTCTCGTAGGTTTCTGGATTTACAACTATTGTCCCGTGAGATGTAACTTTTATCTGATCTTCTCCCCGCGCAGCCAGCGGGTTAGCGTTCTGACCTATAGCCACAATAACAGTGTTTGCGTCAACTGTGAATTCTGAGCCCTCTATCGGTACCGGTCTTCTTCTCCCAGTTTCATCGGGTTCAGTTAGCCTCATTCTTACACATTCAATCTTCTTAATGAAGCCTTTGTCATCGCCAAGGAATCGGACTGGAGTGGCTAAGAAAATGAATTTTATTCCTTCCTCCTTGGCGTTTATTACTTCCTCACGTCTGGCGGGCATGAACTCTTCGGTTCTGCGATATATTACCGTTACGTCTCCCCCAAGCCTCAATGCCGACCTCGCAGAGTCCATAGCAACATTTCCACCACCTATAACAGCCACCTTACCGCCAACTTTTATTGGCGTATCATACTTTGGGAACATATAAGCCTTCATGAGGTTAACCCTTATCAGAAACTCGTTAGCTGAGTATATTCCCACAAGGTTTTCACCTGGCAAACCTAGAAACCTTGGTAAACCAGCGCCTGAACCTATAAAGATCGAATCAAAACCCATTTCAAATAATTCACTTAACTTTATTACCCTTCCAACAATAACATTCATCTCAAACTTGACGCCGAGCTTCTTAACGTATTCAACTTCATCTCTAACTATTTCCTTCGGAAGCCTAAACTCCGGAATCCCATACATTAGTACTCCACCCGGCTCATGAAGAGCCTCAAAAACAGTGACTTCATGCCCAAGTTTGGCGAGCTCCGCCGCAGCAGTTAAGCCTGCGGGACCGGAGCCTATAACTGCTACTTTCTTGCCGGTTGAAGGAGCCCTTTCAGGTATAAACCTTAATCCCCTTCTTCTCTCTTCGTCCGCGACAAACCTTTCTAGCCCGCCTATATTTATTGGGTCACCCTTCAATCCTAAGACGCATTTGCCCATACACTGGTTTTCCTGCGGGCAAACTCTTCCGCAGATGGCTGGTAAGCTGTTCTTTTCGCGAATTACTCTTATAGCTTCCTCGTATTTCCTCTCTCGGATATATCTTATGAATTTAGGGATGTCTATGCCAACCGGGCAGCCTTCAACACATCTTGGAACCTTACACTGTAGGCATCGTTCGGCTTCAGCTATGGCCTGCTCTTCACTATAGCCCAATGCAACCTCCTTAAAACATTTTATGCGTTCCTCAACGCTTAATTTCGGCATCGGTATCTGCTTAAGTCTTTTACTCATAATTAATCATCCCAAATAATAAATTTCAGAAAAAATAGAATGAAATTATTTAAGGCTTATGCTGTTCGTAGCTTCTTAATTTCTACTCATTAACTATTTTTCTCCCGGCGATCTTCTCCATGGCGACTATGGCCGCTTGGGTTCCCTCCTCGCCTAACCCTTCGGCCTCAGCTATTCTCAGCATCTGCTGGACTAGGGCTGTTCCAGGGAGCGGAAGCTTAAGTTCGCTTGCAAGCGTTAAGGCCAGGCGTATATCTTTTTGTTGATGCCTTATCTTGAATCCAGGCTTGAAATCGCGTTCTATCATTTTAGGGCCTAGATTTATGAGCATCCATGAGCTTGCGGCTCCAGCTGAAATAGCCTCTAAAAGCCTCTTAAGGTCTAACCCGGCTTTTGCCCCAAGCATAAGCCCCTCGCAAACCGCCTGAATATTTAATGCGCATATTACTTGGTTGCATAGTTTGGCTGTTTGCCCCATGCCTATTGGACCCATATAAGTTATCTTTTTGCCTAAAACCCTAAATATTGGCAGGCACTCTTCAAAAACCTCTTTTGGTCCACCAACCATTATTGATAGAGTTGCTTCTATAGCGCCCTTTTCTCCGCCGCTCACTGGCGCATCAAGCATTTTAACTCCCTTCTTTGCAAGTTCGCTAGCTATCTTACGTGTCACTATGGGCGATATGGTGCTCATATCTATAACTATTAACCCTGGTCTGGCGCCGTGAATAACCCCATTAGGCCCAAGAACAACCTCCTCAACATCAGGTGAGTCGGTAACCATCGTTATCACTACATCTGATCTTTCAGCAACCTCTTTAGGCGAGCTAGCGCCGTAGGCGCCCATGGCAACAAGATCATTCATTTTAGATCTAGTTCTATTCCAAACGGTTAATGGATAACCAGCCTTCAAAAGGTTTGTGGCCATAGGCTTACCCATAACACCTAAGCCTATAAAACCCACCCTCTTTTTTTCACTGCTCATATTAAACACCTTTAATAATGATATTGTAGCAAAGAGATTTTAAGGGTTTTTCGTACAATTAAAATGAATATTCAATGTGTTTTCGCTTATGAAATTCAGCTTTCACCCGAACTGCCCATTACGGGCAAGTTCAAGTATTTTTAAACCCTTAGATCATTAATATATTTCTTAACAAATAGGTGGGAGAGTGAGTTATTGAAGAATAGGTTAAGGGAAATTTTGAGGCGTAATGAAGTTGCCTTCGGGATAACGGTTACCATCGGGCATCCAGACATCGCGGAAATACTCGGTGAAGTAGGCTTCGACTTCATAAATTTTGACACTCAGCATACCCCGCTTAGCATCGAAACCGTGCAAACCATGATGCAAGCCATGAACAACCCTAAAACAACCCCGATTGTCCGCGTCCAATGGAATGACTTTGCAATGATCAACCGCGCCTTAGACATCGGAGCCCACGGAATAATAATCCCATACGTTAACACCAGAGAGGAAGCCCTAAAAGCAATTCAGTACGCCTCGTATCCGCCGAGGGGAATAAGAAGCTACGGGCCGAGAAGAGCGATGCTCAAAGACCCAGAATACATGTCAACCGCGAATGAAGAAATATTAATAATGCCTCAGATAGAAACGAAGAAGGCATTAAACAACATAGAGGAAATACTATCCATTGACGAAATCGAAGCATTCTTCGTAGGACCCTACGATCTATCCATGTCTTTAGGAGTCTTCGCCCAGTGGGATCACCCCATAATGGAGAAAGCCCTCGCAAGAATAATTGAGGTCGCTGAGGACTACGGGAAAAAAGCTGGAATGCTCGCGCCGATAGAGCCCATTGAGAAAACAATAAAGCGCGGCTTCAAACTCATAAATATCGGCGGGGACGTAACATACTTAAGGCAGGCGGCGGAGGATTCCCTCCAAAAAGCCAAATCAGCCCTATCAACTCTAAACCCATAGCCCATAACCTTAAGTCCAACTACTTCCCCAAAAGCAAAATCCTTAAAAATATCCCTAAGAAGCTAATAAATTGAATATATAGGTGGGCGGGTAGATCAGTCTGGTATGATCGCGGCGTTGGCATCGCCGAGGTCGAGGGTTCAAA
>Ga0180301_10003156_pt1 | contig 12918 bp, 11 predicted proteins | sample GuaBasSediGuay16_FD_121797 | JGI IMG/M metagenome (GOLD analysis project Ga0180301, IMG submission 121797) | Subseafloor sediment microbial communities from Guaymas Basin, Gulf of California, Mexico - Guay16, Core 4569-2, 12-15 cm | ecosystem: Environmental > Aquatic > Marine > Hydrothermal...
GCCGAAAAACTAATAGGTAATTCGTATAACAAGTCGTTACCTCGGCGTTCGAATATCTTATGCGGTTTTTCTTTTATAAACACAATAAGGTTACCGGGGCGTCCACCGGCGACTCCGGCGTTTCCTTTGTCCCGAATAACAAGATAATTGCCGTCGCTTGCCCCTTTCGGGATTTTCACCTCGATTCTATCCGTTTTATCGACGCGGCCTTCACCGGAGCATTTACCACAACGCGCAGTAGTTATTCTACCCGTCCCGTGACATTCCGGGCAGGTTGTAATAGTTGAAAACGTGCCGAGCAGAGTAGCTCTGGTGGTGCTTTTTTGTCCTCTGCCGTTACACGTTGGGCACACAATTTCTTTCGCATCGGCTGGTATGCCGGTTCCTCCGCATTCCGGGCAAGGGGCTTTTCGTGACATTTCGATTTTTTTCGTTACACCCGTAAAAAGCTCTTCGAGAGTCAATTCGATAGAAATCCGCAGGTCTTCCCCGGGCCGTGTGCCTGTTCTTCGACCATAACGGGAAGGCCCTCCGAAAAACGAGGTCATATCATCTACCGCTTCCATAAAGGTCCTCATCGCCTCCGAGATATCGAAATTCCCGAATCCGGGGAAACCTATATCTCTACCGGTTGTCCCGAATGTATCGTATTGCCGGCGCTTCTGGGGGTCGGACAGAATAGAATAAGCCTCGGAAAGCTCTTTGAAACGGCGTTCGGCGTCCGGGTCGTTCGGGTTTGCGTCCGGATGGCATTCCTTGGCCCTTTTGCGATACGCTCGTTTAATCTCCTCCATCGAGGTATCGGGTGAGACACCGAGTATTTCGTAAAGGTCCTTCGGCATTATTCGTCTTCTTCGGACTTAGGCGCGGAAACCACAACCCGTGCCGGCCTGATAAGCCTATCACCCTTGCGATACCCTTTCCGGACAACGTCGAGAACCCGACCTTCCTCTTTGTCACAAGGAACAACGCTAACTGCTTCGTGAACGTTCGGGTCGAAACATTCTCCCTCGGGACATATCGATTCGATATTTTCAGAAGCGAGCATATCGAGCATCTGGCTATATATAAGCTCGACGCCCTCGATAACTCCGTCCGGGTCGAGCGGTTTTTCGCTGGATTCGATAGCGCGTTCGAAATTATCCAGAATATCGAGTATTTTCAGTATGAGTGCATCATGGGCGGCGTCTACCATTTCTCCGAAAATACGCTTCTGCCGCTTTTTATAATTATCGAATTCCGCAGCGATGCGCAGGTATCTATCCTCCAATTCGGCGTTCTTTTCGGATAACGTTTCGACCTCTTTTTGGAGTCTCTCTACGATTCCGTTTTCTTCTATTTTTTCCAGGGCTCCAACACCTTCAGCCGCCTCACAGCTTTCCTCCGTTTTACTTCCCTTTTTATGTTTTTTCGATGTCACTTTTCCTCCGTGATTTTATAAACCCGATTTACGAAAACGATTTCCTAATCTTACGTATCGAAGTCGGCGGGGTTTAGGGTAATTTCATACTACGAAAACATCACTCAACGACCGACAAGAGAACGATAAAATACTTACTGCCCGTGCGTAATCCATACGGGGCGGACCAACAACACCGACTATTCCGCGACCCCGCCCAGTCTCGTAAGAGCTGCATACGATAGCGACACCTTCGATAGCCCTGCTAATTCGAATATCCGAACCGGGAGTTGGGCCGTATATAGACAATATATTTGCCAAATCGACCGGATTCTCGAGTAAGGCCATAACCGCCTTCATCCGCGAAAGGTCCCTGAATTCCGGTTGGTCGAGAAGCTGGCTTGTGCCAAAATAATGAATTCCCCGGTCTGGACTGAACCGGAAAATAGAGTCTGCCGAATCGACAAGCCTCGAGAGAAAAGCGTCCCGGAGTATCAAGACATCGGAAAGCCTGCGACGGATAGTATTCCGTATTTCTGCTAAAGTAAGCCCACCAAGACGTTCGTTGATTAGACTGCAGGTAGCTACTAAACGATGGGTATCTATTTGGTTCGGGAATTCTACCGTCAACCTGCGGATAAGCCCGCCGGTAGTTGTCAGAATTAAAAACAGCTTACGATTACCGAGTGGGATAACGTCGATATGGTATAATACTAAGTTTTCGTTCGTTGGCGCGATTACAACTCCAAGTTGGTTGGTTAGTCGGGCCAGGACGCGGGCCATACTTTCCAGCACCTCGAATACGCCGACCTCTTCTTTCGAGATAACCCTGCGAATCTCGCCGCGTTCTAAATCGCTCAATTCCACCGGATACATAAGATTATCGACATAATACTGGTAACCGTTATCCGTAGGTATTCGACCGGCGCTGGTATGCGGTTTGTCGAGCATATTTTTATCTTCGAGCTTCGCCAGGATATTACGAATAGTAGCGGGCGAAAGTTTGACATCGAGGATTTTCGACAGCGTATTACTACCTACCGGCTCGGCGGTTTTGATGTGAACCTCGACCAGTTTTCGTAGTATCAGTTCCTCTCGGTTTGTTAATCTCTCCTGCACCTTACGGACTCCTTATCTAAAAAAGCCGTTTGGTTTTCTCCTATTTCTATCTACTCGCGAACGACATAAGGGGTGCCCGGAGGACACCCCTGTTTTATCTCCATAGATAATCGTTTATCCGGAACGCCTTCCCGTTCATCAATACATATCCATCCCGCCGCCGGGTGGCATACCGGGCACTTTCTCTTCTTTCTCGGGTATTTCAGTTACAAGACATTCTGTAGTTAGCAACAGACTCGATATAGAGACGGCGTTCATCAAGGCGATACGGACAACCTTGGTCGGGTCGATAACCCCGTCGGCAAAAAGGTCGCCGTATTCCATAGTCTCGGCGTTGAAACCGTAAGCGCCCTCGTTTTCTTTAACGGTATTGACCACCACACCGCCGTCGTAGCCGGAGTTCAGGGCTATCTGCCGCAACGGTTCTTCGAGAGCTTTCTTAAGGATTCGGACTGCAACTCCCTCGTCCCCTTTGAAATCGAGTTCGTCGAGAGCGGATATACATCGTAGTAACGCCACCCCACCACCGGGAACGATTCCCTCCTCGACCGCTGCACGAGTCGCGTGGAGCGCGTCCTCGACACGAGCTTTTCTCTCTTTCATCTCGGTTTCTGTTGCAGCTCCAACCTTTATCACGGCAACACCTCCTGCCAATTTGGCAAGACGTTCCTGAAGTTTTTCCTTGTCGTAATCGGAAGTGGATTTTTCGATAGCGGCCTTTATTTCGTTTATTCTCCCCTTGATATCCTCGGTTTTACCGGCGCCTTCCACAATAGTCGTGTTATCCTTGTCGATAACGATGCGGTTGGCGTGTCCGAGGTCCTCGAGGCGGGTGTTTTCGAGCTTAAACCCGAGGTCGGCCGAAATAACTTTCCCACCGGTAAGTATAGCGATATCCTGCAACATCGCTTTTCTCCTGTCGCCGTAACCGGGGGCTTTAACGGCGGCGCATTTTATTTTGCCGTGGAGTTTATTAAGGACAAGCATAGCCAGCGCTTCGCCCTCGACATCCTCGGCGATAACCAACAGCGGACTGCCTTTCTGAGCGACCTTCTCCAGCACAGGCAGAAGGTCTTTCATATTAGATATCTTCTTGTCGTGAATGAGAATAAGGCAATCGTCGAGGTTTGTTTCCATACTCTCCGGGTCGGTAACGAAATATGGTGACAGGTATCCGCGGTCGAACTGCATACCCTCGACGATATCGAGGACGGTTTCGGTGCCCTTGGCCTCTTCGACCGTAATTACGCCGTCTTTGCCGACTTTGTCCATAGCCTCGGCGATAAGGTCTCCGATAACCTTATCGTTGTTGGCGGAAATTGTTCCGGCCTGAGATATTTCCTCGGAGCTTTTTACCTCGACAGAAAGTTCGCTAAGTTTATCGACAACATTCGTGCAGGCGGCTTCGAGACCGCGCCTGAGAGCCATCGGATTAACCCCGGCGGTAACGTTCTTTATCCCCTCGAGGAATATCGATTCGGCCAGCACGGTCGCGGTTGTGGTGCCGTCACCGGCGATATCGCTGGTTTTTGAGGCGACCTCTTTGACCAGCTGTGCGCCCATATTCTCGAACGGGTCCTCTAACTCGATTTCCTTTGCAACCGTTACACCGTCCTTCGTAATCGTGGGTCCGCCCCATTTCTTATCTATGACTACATTGCGGCCTCTCGGCCCGAGCGTAACCTTAACCGCACGCGCTAATTTGCTTACTCCCGACCTCAGAAGGTCGCGAGCTTGCGAAGAATACTCAAGTTGTTTTGCCATAGTTGTTAGCCTCCTATTTCTCTATTACTGCCAGAATATCCGATTCGCGCATAATCAGATACTCGGTGTCCTCGACAGTAATCTCGTTAGCGGCGTATTTACTGAATAGAATCCTGTCGCCTTTCTTTACTTTCGGCTTGATAACCTCGCCGTTGTCGGAAATACGCCCTTCTCCGACAGCGATTATCTCGCCCTCCTGCGGTTTCTCTTTTGCCGTGTCCGGGATTATTATCCCTCCGGCGGACTCCTCGTTCTCCTGTTTTGGCCTGACCAGAACGCGGTCGGCAAGAGGTTTGATGTTCATACATCCTCCTTTTTTTGTTGATTCACCTGTTATAATTAATATAGTGTTCTCTACAAACGGGTGACTATATTTGCTTCGGTAAATGATTCAGTATAAATGTCAAAATCTAAAACATCAGAAGCGCAGCGGCTTTGTCATTTAGACATTTGTGTCTTTTATTGAATTTTCCTCCTTGCCGAATTCAATTTTGAATATCTAAAAAGGTGTAGACAACGTTAGGATATCTTACGATTTACCTTTGGCTTCAGCAGTTATTAGCACTCGATATATGAGAGTGCTAAAATATACGCAAAATATATGCCACTTTCATTCGCGCAAGAGAAAAATTATGGTGATTTTTGCAGAAAACTAAAATATAAGGAAATTTGCAAGATTATACGCAACCTGCAAATACGACCGTAGGTCGTGGGATATGAGCAGAATACAAGGGCTGGCACGGGCTCGGCATGCGCCGACCGGCGGGCGGTTTTTGCGCGCGGAATAATGTATTCTTCAGCCTACCGAACATAGAAAAAACGTGACAGCCCGTTTTCAACCAAAGGATTATATTTTCTTTAACTAATTAAACCGGAAAAATACATCAAGAAAACTCTATACCTAATTCGATTTCGAAACCGCGTAAAAGAGCCTCGATTGTTCCCGACCTTTCGGGGATTACATCCAAACACTCCGAAAGGCAGGTGGATTTACCGGCGAGTTCGGCTTCCGTCGGCTGGTTCTTCAGGTATTTGCCGAGTTTTCTATATCCCGGGCCGACAGGTATCGAGCCTTGTTGCAGAATCGCCCCTTTTTTGCGTCTCTGCGCACTGCCCACCAATTTTTTCCCGCCGACAACAAGTTCATATTTACTCGCCGAAGAAAAACAGGATGGATTTCGATAGCCTCCGGGAGCGCCGCGAGCGAGTTCGGCTTTTATTCCAAGTAGCTCGAAACCGGTAACGAGCGCCGAAGAAATAACGCGGTAGCTCTCGAGGATATTCAAACGGCATATCGGATGTCCCACAGGCAGAACAACCGAATAGGTTATCTCGTCCCAGTGCAAAACAGCTCTTCCGCCGGTCGGTCTGACCGCGAAATCGAGACCGTCCGCCTTGCACCGGTCGAAATCTATATCCGCGCGTTTCTGACCGTAACCTATGGTGATAGTCGGACGTCCCCAATCATAGAAACGAAGAACGGGAACAAATCCAGGGTCGGCGGCACGCTGGAGAAGCTCGGCATCGATAGCCATATTCTCCCGCCCGGGGAGTCTGCCGTCGATTATCAAACGCCAACCAGGCATATAATTGTTTTTGGTTATCGGACTCTTAAACTCTACCAAAGGATACTAAACGTGATGTTTACGTCTGCGTCGGCGCTCGTAAATATACTTGGTTCCGCCGTCCATAAAGAAGCCTAATATCGTCATTATAACGCCGATAGTGTAGTTCTGTGTAGTTAACGCAACGAGCAGTCCGAAGAACATTCGCGGCATAAATATCCATCCTGCGACGAAAAGCACCCAGGGATGGTCCCAGAGGCAACCGCCGTGGAAATACCATACAAAAAGCAACGATATTCTCGGCAAGAAGATATACCCGAGGAGATACAGAAACCACCGCAGTTCCCATATATTAAGCGCGTTTTCCATAGTTCCTTTCTTTTCCGATTATCTCTCGAAAGAACCTCGTTTTATTTTCTATCCTAACTCGACCATTTTCTGAATAGCACCTTCCGCCGCGGCACGGATAGGCTCGTCTATGGTAACCTCGTAGATATCCTGTTCGAGACAACGCGCGAGTTTTGGCAATGTAATAAGTTTCATATTACTGCATATCGCGCTACCCTTCATCCATCCGACTTTTTTATCGGGCAATTCGCGGTTTATTCTCTCGGTAAGGCCTATTTCGGTCCCGAGGATTATCGGTTCGTTATGCTTCGCAGCGTAATTATACATACCGCTGGTCGAGGCTACGACATCGGCGGCGAGAGTAACCTCCGGCGGGCATTCCGGATGGACGATTATCGTAGCCCCCGGGTTTTCGCTACGCGCCCGTTCGATATCCTCGAGACCTATAAATTGATGAACATAGCAGCCGCCGTCCCATAAAATCATATTATCCTTACCAAGTTCGCGCTTGACCCACGCACCGAGGTTTTTATCCGGTAAAAAGATTACGGGCGCTTCTCCCACGGATTTTACGACCTCGAGGGCGTTGCCGCTCGTGCAGCAAATATCGCTTACCGCTTTGACTTCCGCAGTAGTATTTACATAGGAAATAACGATATGGTCCGGGTATTTTCTGCGCATTTCGAGAACATCTTCCATAGTGGCGCATGCCGCCAGCGGGCATCCGGCGCCCTTTTCTGGTATCAAAACCGTTCTTTCGGGCGCGAGAATTTTTGCGGTTTCCGCCATAAACATAACCCCGCAGAATACTATAACATCGGCGTCGGTCGCGGCGGCACGGCGAGACAAACCCAAACTATCGCCGAGAATATCCGATACCCGCTGGACATCGTCGCGAACATAATTATGGCACAGGATTACCGCGTTTTTTTCGGTTTTCGCCGTTTTTATCCTGTCGATAAGCTCTTCGTTTTTTAACTCGGTATATTCCTTAAGATACATAGGGATACTCCGTTTACTCAGATTCGTTCATCTGTGTATTAGCGTCGATACTACCTATTTTTTCCGTTATTATCTCGATAAGTTCTTCGGCTCTATCGACAGCAAACTCGATAGACACAACGTAAGTTTGCAGTCTAAATTGGTGGCCAACAAGACGCACCGCGTCCTTTTCGGTCGTTACCAGTATATCTACGCGTTTGTTTTCCGCAACGGCCTCTATTCTTTTTATATCTCGCGCCGAATATCGGTGATGGTCGGGGAACGGCACTATCGCCGCTATTTCCGCGCCGATACTCTCGAGCGTTTCCTTAAAACCGCTCGGATTCGCTATACCGGCAAAAGCGACCACTCTCGAACCTTCAAGTTCCCTCAATGGCAAGTGCTGGCCGGTTATCGTCATAACGCTTACGGGTTTCTTTTTCGCCGTAAAAATCGGGACGTTTAAGCCAAGATAGCTTATATCTTTTATCGATGCCCGCTCACCCACGAGTATTACGGTGTCGGCTTCTGATAAACGCCACCTGCCATCGCGGAGATTGCCCCAAGGGAAAAAGTGCTCGCCGGATAGAAGGTCGTTGCCCGGCAGCAAAACGATATCGAAATCGCGGTCGAGCTTGAGATGCTGGAAACCGTCGTCGAGTATAAACACCCGACGATTAGCCTCACCGATTTCTTTCGCCGAGGCCGCGCGGTCGGCGTCGACCGCTATTGGAATATCCGGCAGTTTGCGCGCCATCAAAGCCGGTTCGTCGCCCGCGAGAGCGGCCTCCGGTGCATCTCCGATTATTAACATTCGCTCTTTTCGCGTCCGCCTATAACCTCGTGTTAGTATCGCCGGCTCGAAACCGCGCGATTTGAGTTCCGCCGCCAGCCATATCGCGCAAGGTGTCTTGCCGGTGCCGCCCATACCGATATTGCCGACAGAAACGACCGGTCCCGGTGCTTTTTTCTGTGGAAGAATCCGCCAGCGATAAAGCCTCCAGCGTATATAACTTACCACCGCGAAAATAGCCGATATCGGCGCTAAAATCCAACTCATAATCCGTGTAAAAATTCCGTTAAGGCTAATCTGTATTTTTCCGATACATTCCGCATTTTCTCGACAGTCTCGCGTGCGGCCAAACCCATTTTTCTCCTCATTTCATCGTTTTCAAGAAGTTCGGTAAAAGCGGTAGCGAGTTCCGTGCCGTTTCGGACTATACGCCCTCCACCTGATTCGAGAAGGGTTTCATAAGCCTCGCGGTTGGGTCTATAATGCGGTCCGAAAAGAACCGGCTTTCCAAAATAGGCGGGTTCGAGCGGGTTATGCCCGCCATAATCGGACAATGTCCCGCCGACAAAGGCTATATCGCAAGCGGCGTAGAAAGCGACCAATTCGCCCATCGTATCGACAATATAGGCTCCGGCATCTCCGGGAGATTCGCGCTCGCTGCGAAGAACATAACCCAATTTCGCGGATTCGAGTTCCTGCACGAGTCGCGGAACGGTATTCAAGTGCCGCGGTGCTATAACCAGAACGGCGTCGTGGTATTTTTCGCGAGTTCGGGTGAAACCCTCGATAACCCGACGGAACTCTTTCGTGCGGACACTACCGGCGACAATAACCGGTTTCCGGTCTATCTCGATAGGTCGGATATCTCCCGGGACCCCGACGAATTTCAGGTTGCCGATAACATCTATTTTACTTCCGGCGGCCCCGGCGTTTTTCAGGTTCTCGGCATCGTAATCGGATTTCATATAAAAATGGCTAATAGAATCGGCGATTTTCGCGAACGTTTTCGGGAAACGGCGCGCCCACGATAGTGTTGCATCCGAAATTTTTCCGTTCGTCAGTATTATGGGAATGTTACGATTTTTCGCCCCAAGAAGAAAATTCGGCCAGAATTCCGTTTCCACAATAATGACCGCCGCCGGTTTGACCCTATCGAAGGCTCTCGAAATAAATATGGGGTAATCCGCAGGAAGCGCCGCCACTCTGTCGTTAGGCCCTGCTATTTTTTTAAGACGGGAAACTCCGGTTTTTGTGGCTGCGGTAAATATAACCGGCCGATGCGGTTCGATAAGTTCTATGAAATCCCTGATAATCACCGCAACACCAGCCTCACCGACGCTAGCGGCGTGAATCCAGATTGTTCCCGCAGGACATTTCGGGAAACTACCGAGCCGCTCGCTCAGTCTATGTTTGCCTATCAATGCCCAGAGAACCAATATCGGCCAGAACGCTACGAGAAAAAAGGTGAGAAATATGTTCCAGATAGTTATCAGCTTTCTTCCTTTAGTAATGCAGAAATCAAAAATCAAAATTACATATAAAAATGAAAAATCGCCCTTTTTTCAATGACTAATGTCGAAATCCTAATGATGAATGAAATCCTAAACCCGAACGACTAATGAATGCTAATCGAAGCGAGGCGCGAAGCGATTATACATTAAGCATTAAGTCATTAGGATTTGATTAGGATTTAGGATTTAGACATTAGAATTTACCTCCATTGACCGAAAGGTCGCTTTTTTTTTCGTAGAACTTAGAACCTAAAACCTTCTTCTATTCTATCGCTACGAGTTTCTCGAGCATATCGCGGTTGTAATCTATCGCGCCTTTCATAATCTCCGGGTCGCTTGGGTCTATGCCGACAACCGCGAGGGCGTCTTTAGGCGCTTTGCTCCCACCGTAGCTAAGAAGCTCCTTGAATTTCGGGACGAACGATTTGCCCTCGTCGCGGTATTTCAAATAGCAGGCGAGGCTGACCATATAGCTCAGGCAGTAGTTATAGCAGTAGAACGGCTTGAAATAGATATGGCCTATTCGCGCCCAATCGTATTGGTGTTCCGGGAGAACCTCGACAGCGTCGCTCGACAGAATGTTATACCAGTCTGCCCATCGTTCGTTAACCCACTCGTGGTCGAAAGTGCCTTCAGCGGCTTTATTGTGGATATCCTCTTCGAGCCGACTGATTGTCGTCTGGCGGAAAAGCAGGTTGAGAGCATCCTCGAGTTGATGCGTGATTACCGATTTTTTTAGTTTCTCATCGGTTTCGGTTTCGAGGAGATGGTCGAGCAGGAGCAGTTCGTTGAACGTGCTTGCGATTTCGGCGAGGACCATAGGCGGCTCCGAGCCCAGAAGCCGTTGCGCGCGATTAGTCAAAACCCCGTGGATACCGTGACCGAGTTCGTGGGCGAGAGTGAACAGCGAAGATGGTTCGCCGGTATAGGAGAGCAGGACGTATGGATGATAATCCCAGATGCCCCAGCAGAACGCGCCGCCGCGTTTGCCTTTGCGGACTCCCGAGTCAACGTATTCCCCCTCGATAAACCCTTTGACGATTTCGAGATACTCGTCGTCCACTCGGGACATCGCGGAGTATATTATCTCGATGCCTTCCTCGTAACTCTTTTTCAAATCGATAGGCTCATAGGGCGCGTAGATATCACACATCCGGATTTTATCGACCCCGAGAGCCTTCGCTTTATATCGATAGTATTCTTGAAACAGCGGGAAACCGTCGCGGGTAACGTCGATAACCGTCCGATAGACCGGCATCGAGACCTCGTCGGAGAGGAGTTGCTTTTCGAGAGTCGAGCCGTATTTCCGCCGTGAAGCGTCCATTTTGTGGTCCTGCGAGATTTTCTGCAGAATATAGCCGTAAAGCTGATTATGTTCGGCGTAAACCTTGCGAACGCTTTTATATGCGGCGAGTCGCGTGTCGGCGTCCGGATGAAACTGGAGCGCGGACAGGCCAGCTTCGGTATCTATCGGTTTCCCGTCGGGCGGCGTAACCGGTTCGAATTCCTGCGCGCCGAGGTGCAATTCTCGCAGATGGACGAAAGCCTGCCGTCCGGTTACGGCAGTTTCGTTCAATACCTGTTCGACTTCCTCGCTCAATGTGTGCGGTTTATAATCGAGTAGCCGCTGGAAATAATGGATATATGGTTTTAGTTCCGGGGCTTTTATGAGGGTCTCTATCGTTTTTTCCGGGAGCGCCTGAATGTCCAGATTCAGGAAGACCGTGTAATTTTCGGCGAGGCTGACTCGCTCCATAACTCTATCCTGCCAGGACTGAGCGTCTTTGTCCCGCGTGTCGGCGGCGAAAGATAGACCGGGGAAAGAATAAAGGCGGTAAAACGAGCGCTCGAGCTCCTCGAATTCTATGAGGCAGTCGCGCATCTTAGATGGGTCTCCTGCAATTTCGGGGATATGCCCTTTGTATTTTTTCTGAAAGGCCTTCGCGCGAGACTCCGCTTTTTCGAAATCCTCGATAAAATCGGGGTCGTCGAACGATTCGTAAAGGTCGGTTAGAGACCACTTTTGCTTTAGTTTTTCCATTTTTTTCTCCAGCTTTACGCGGTTCTTTTATTTAATTTCCGGCCAGTCAAAAAAGCCAGCAAACGGATTCGAACCGTTGACCTGCTCATTACGAGTGAGCTGCTCTACCGACTGAGCTATGCTGGCATTGTGTTGTAAAATATGAAGTTATCCGACTTTAAAAACTTACTTATTTCAGTATTTCATCCATATGCCATATTTGTGCCAACTTTAGGGAAACTCTCCGTTAATATCTCTACCGCGTCCTTAACATGCTCCTTCGAAAGATGGGAGTATCTCATCGTCATCTTAATATCCTTATGCCCTAATAACTGCTGGACGGTTCTCAGATTGACCCCTCCCATAACCAAATACGATGCAAATGTATGTCTGAGATCGTGAAATCGCAAATCCTTTATTCCAGATTTCCTTAAAGCGGTCTTAAAAGCGGTTTTAACGCTACCGATAGGTTTGCCGTTCTTTCCGGGAAAAATCCACTCATTTTTGTTTCTGCTCGGTAAAGTCTTAAACACGCCATATAAAGGTTCATTAATGGGCAGGATTCGGATTTCGTTGTTCTTCGTTTCTCTAACGATTATTACCCTACGCTCTAGATCGACATTCTCCCATCTTAGGTTTAGAATCTCAGATTTCCTCATTCCGGTATTAAGCGCCGTGATAATGATAGGTTTTAGATGGGGAGCCGAAACGTTAACCAATCTCTCAATTTCGTCGTATGAGAGGTACCTTATCCTCCCCGGAGGCCCCTTAAGTTTGCCGACTTCCTTCATTGGATTTACAGAGACGATTTGCCATTGGTTAGCCTTCGTAAACATATTACTAAGAGTAGCTAGTTCCCTATTAATAGAAGCCGGTTTAACTGTTTCGAGCCTTTTGGCTTTATATTCTTCGATAAGCTGCGGGGTGATTTCCGACAGAAGACGGTCTCCGAAGAATTTTAACATATTCCTAATACCAGTAGGGTCGGCCCTATAAGTCTTGGGAGCTTTATTTGATTTAGAGTAATCAAGATACTCTTTCGCAAAGTCTTTGAAAGCAACTCTTTTTTGCCCATAAACGCCGAGGTATTCCTCCTTGGCTATCCTGACCTCGATGTCCTTCAGTGCAAGCTCGGCGGTCTTCTTGTCCCGTCCGACCGCTTTCCGAATCCGCTTACCTTTATAGGTGAAGTCCACGTAATATGTCTTTCCGCGCTTATATAATCTCATCTCGTTCTCCGACGGTGCAATTTACGTATCGAGCGTCCGTAAGTCAAGAAATAAAAGCGTTTGACCGTATAATTAGTTCGAATAATCATACAACAAGTCCCTCTCCGGCAGCCTCGTCTTCCGTCCCTTAACCTTATGGCCTTTCACCCATTCGAGGACCTCTTTTCGGTCGAATCTGACCAAACGCCC
>Ga0180301_10003160_pt1 | contig 12912 bp, 10 predicted proteins | sample GuaBasSediGuay16_FD_121797 | JGI IMG/M metagenome (GOLD analysis project Ga0180301, IMG submission 121797) | Subseafloor sediment microbial communities from Guaymas Basin, Gulf of California, Mexico - Guay16, Core 4569-2, 12-15 cm | ecosystem: Environmental > Aquatic > Marine > Hydrothermal...
TATCTGGGTCCTTTAATCCATGACCAGTTACTAGTACTATGATGGTTTCATCCTTATCAACCATGCCATCATCTATTGCTTTGATTAATCCAGCTAATCCGGCTGCACCACTAGGTTCGGCAAAAATTCCTTCTAAACTAGCCAGCATTTTCATGGCTTTCAATATTAACTCGTCTTCTACCGCAGCACCATAACCTTTTGTTGTATAAAGTGCACGTAAGCCAGCGTCTCCATCCAATGGAAAAGTGTCTTCAAGACCTGTTGCTATAGTCTTAGGTGGTTTATCCCAGGGTCTTATATTCATGGGGTCTTGTCTTTCAATCCATGCTCTAACAAAGGGCATGTTGCCTATCGACTGGACTGCTACTAGTTTAGGATATCCATCAACCCATCCTAATTCATTAAAGTCTCTAAATCCCCTATATACTCCGGTCAATAATGCTGCCGCACCTGTTGGTATAAATATTTGATCCGGGATACCCCATCCTAGTTGCTCAATTATTTCAAAACTTATCGTCTTAGGTCCTTCAATCTGGTATGGATTGAATGGGCCAAAGCTGGGAGATGGATAAAAGCCGTACTTTTCTACAACAAGCTTCATCATTTTAACTGTAGGGTCCTCTACTGTAGTCCATTTTACTTTAATGACTTTAGCACCATAGTATAGTAGTTGAGCTATTTTCCCATAGCTTGCGAAATCAGGTACAAAAGCGATCACATCTATACCTGCTTTAGCACCATATGCCGCTAGGGCAGCTGCTGCATTACCGCTAGAAGCTATAACTGCTTTATTAAATCCAAATTCTATAGCCATACTAACAGATACACTCATACATCTATCCTTAAAACTCCCTGTAGGATTTCTTGTTTCATCTTTAAGGTACAAGTTCTTTAATCTGAGATGTTCTGCAAGCCTTTTAGCCTTAATTAATGGTGTACCACCTTCCCCCAGAGTGACTATGTATTGTTTACTACTTGGTGGTAATAATTCAAAATATCTCCACATACTAAAAGCCCTTTTCTCCAGGTCTTTTCTTGAAAGAACCCTCTTGATCTCCTCATAGTCGTAGTATATATCTAGTCTCCCAAGATCATTATTTCTACACATGACTAGTTTTTCGCTAAGACTATAGATCCTGCCGCACTTGGCGCATTTCAGATATTTAATGAAAGGCATGAGACTCGCCACTTTATACTAGCGTTATATTAGTGTTTGATATTAAATCTATTGAGTGTTATACTTAAAACATACTTGTTCATAAACTATCTTATTGTACGAAAACTCTATCGAGGAACGTTATAATGATCGAGAAAACTGTTGTAGATATAGCAACAAAGCTTATTAGTACACCAAGTATTTCAGGCTCGGAAAAAGATATTGCATATACTATCAAAGAGACAATAGAGCATATGGGTGTTGATAAGGTTTTTATCGACCAGTATGGAAACGTTATCGCCTCATTAGAGGGGAGCATTGATAAGGTAATAGTTTTTGAAGGCCATATGGATCACGTGCCTCCAGGTAATATTAACGACTGGATTATTGATCCATATAGTCCTAGAATAATAGACGGCAAGTTATATGGTAGAGGATCTGTTGATATGAAAGGAGCTATAGCAGCAATGATCACGTCAATAAATTTGATCAAGGGAAGGGATCTTTCAACGATATTTTACATATTTGTTCCTTATGAGGAAATTGCTGAAGGGGTCGCATTTAAATATGCAATTGAGGATACATTAGCCATAAGACCTGATCTCGTTGTATTGGGTGAAGCTACAAATCTAGATATAAGTATAGGCCAGCGGGGTAGAGCAGTAGTTTATGTGGAATTCTATGGAGAAACAGCGCATGCATCGATGCCCGAAAAAGGTGTAAATGCTCTTGAAGCTATAAGCTTGTTTATAGAGAAAGTAAAGAAAATGAGAGCCAAGATCCCTAGTCATCCCATATTAGGAAAATCAACTATAGTACCAACAGTTTTAATGTGTACACCACAGTCGCCACCCATGATGCCTGATTACTGTAGGTTAGTTATCGACAGGAGATTCATTATAGGAGAAAACGAGGATAAAATAATAACAGAAATCGAGGAGCTTGCAGGCGATATTGTCAAGGAAGGGTTTGCGAAAGAAGCTAAGGTGTATATTCCTACAGAAAGAGCGAAGTTATGGACAGGAAAAGAAGTCTTGATACGCCATTTCTTTCCGGCATGGCTTATAGAGGAATCAAGTGTTATAGACAGTATTTTAAGGATACTAAGTTCTAATGACCTACAACCGAAGACGCGTGTATGGAGATTTAGTACTGATGGTGTATATTCGGCTGGAATGGCTGGGATAACGACTATAGGCTTTGGACCTGGCGATGAATCATTGGCTCATAAGCCTAATGAGCATGTTCCGGTAAAACATTTAGTTAAAGCTGCAATAGGTTATTCTAAGATTCCACTAATTTATAGTAATTGTAAATAAGCCAAGGTATTTAGATACATAAACCTTCTATCTAATAAAGAATTATTTTTCTATAATATTAAATGAATACTATGTGTTTTCCAGGTATATACTTACCTTTTATGGGTATTTTTTCATTACATCTGGGGCAACGATTATCTTTATCAAGATTCCATTCTATTACCCTGTATCCTCTTCTTTTTATCAAAAGCTTTCCACATCTAGGACAATAAGTGTCTTGATATCTTTCATCAGCTATATTTCCTATATACACGTACTTAATGCCTTCTTTTCTAGCATAGTTGTATGCTTCAAATAGTTTCTTATCCTCGGTGGCAGGCTTCCAATACTTATAAGCAGGATAATATTTATTGATGTGTAGAGGTGTGTCTTCACCTAAATATTTCAGATGATTGTCTATGACCCATTCAATACATTCTCTCCAATCATTTGCTCCAGTCACTACCAGGAAAACCATTTCCACGTGACAATTATTATCAATAGCGTATTTGGCATTTCTAAATACTATCTCTGGATCAGCTCCCAGAAATCTCTTATACGTCTCCGGACATCCCTTTATATCTATACTAAATCCATTTACGCCCGCCTCTATAAGCTTCTTAAGACTATATAATGTCATATAGCCATTTGTTACAATCATCGAATATAATCCATATTTTCTAGCATTTTCTGCTACGTCGAGTATATATTCAAAATGTATCGTTGGCTCATTAAAACTTGCACATAATCCCTCGTCGCCTCTCCTTAACGCTTCTATGACAAGCTTCTTTGGACTCAAGATAATGGATCTATTGGGATCAGGCTTTACTTGGCTAAGAGAATGATTCTGACACCATGGACACCTAAAATTGCATCCCCAGCCACTAAAAGTTAAGGCAGTTGAATTCGGCCAATAATGAAATAAAGGTTTTATCTCTATAGGCCTACTTTCCACAGCACTGAGAAGCCCATATGCTATGTTATATAACTTTCCATCAATATTTTTATGGTTCCAACAAACACCTATCCAGCCTTCACGTAGTACACACTTTCTTTCACAGATTAAACACCTTATTTTATCATCAACCTTCTCATAGTGTTCCGACTCCTTTATCCATGGTGGGTGAAGTCTGTTCATTCCCATAGATGACCCTGATTTAACTCAATATTACCAAATTACCAAATTATAGATTATGTGGTTATAGAGTATTAAAGCTAGATAAATACAACAATGAAGTTCGATCAAAATACTTAAATTCTATGCTCATGCAATTAGAGTGCTAGTTTAACGAGTAAGCTCTCTAGATAAATGAAAGGATATAGGGGATTTCGCTTACTTAGGCTATTCAGAAGAGATTTAAAGAAGATATGATTAGAGAAATATAATGTGGTGTTAGGAGGATCGGTTCTTGATTGAAATAAAGATTAATTGCCTATCAAATAAAGCCTTTTGTGGAAAATGCTGTATTAATACTGAAATGATTCTAACGGTTGAGGATATATTGACAATTACAAGTTTAGGCTTTGAATTAAATTATTTCGCTATATTTAACAATGGCTTTTTGAGGCTAAAGAACATTGATGGTCATTGTGTATTTTTTGATAAAAAGCTAGGTAAGTGTAATATCTATGAAAACAGGCCTTGGGGGTGTAGGCTCTACCCGATAACATACGACCCTGTAAACGATGAAGTATTAATTGATGATTACTGTCCTAGATCTTATGAAGCTGTTTCGTATCTTAAGAAATATGGTGTAGCATTATTGGATGAATTAAGAAGATTCTATTTATCGGCACTAAAAGCTAAAGAGATCTATGGTTGTAGGCTAATGAAGTAATTTTAAATACCTAAGAAGCACAATTACTTTTATGATGATGAGGAATCCCGGGTTATATTTGAGATCTATTGTTCAATGATAGGGGCCCCGCATAGCTGATAAAAAACTCTTTCATCAAAACTATTAACTCGTATTTCAAGATGCTAAAGATTATATAGCACGTCATTGTTATGGTATAGATAGGTGTTATACAAATGCCAAAATATAGAGTCGTCATAGACCCCCGCGAGAACTGTATCTCAGACATGGTTTGCGTCAGTATTTGTCCTGATGTTTTTGAAATGAACCCTGATGATAATAAGAGCCAGATTGTTGAGAAATATCGTACAGCGCCAGACAAGATTAATGAAGGTATTGTCCCAGAAGATTTAAAGGACTGTGTAGAGCAAGCTGCAGCAGCATGCCCCGTACAGATAATACATCTTGAGCCTGTTAGCGAGTAACTATGTTAATAAACAGTTATCCCAATATACTATCCAAATATTGTTTTTTCCAATAATCCTATTATGTGTGGGTAAAATGTTTACGATGTATGGTTTTAGAAAAGTTGCTGAAGGAGTATATAGCTATAAGGGGCTTCAGTTACTCGATACTGGAGGTCATATTATAGTATTTGATACTGGTTACGCTGATGAAGCATATAAATTACTTGAAGCTATTAAGGATATTGGTAAAGATATAAGATACATTGTTATAACACATGGCCACTGGGACCATTGGGCTAATATCAGCATCCTATTAAAATCTAGAAAAAAGCCTTTAATCATAGGCCATAGGAATAATCCATTAAACCTCATTGATGTAAGGTTTGACGAAAAATACTCTATAGTAAGCGAGGGTTACGTAATAGAATTATATCATATGCCCGGGCATAGCCAGTATGGAGACGATATAGTTGCTTGTACTGTAATTAAGGAGCAAAAAATCTGTTTTGTCGGCGATTTAGTCCAACCTATTGGAACATCCTATCATGAGTGTAAAGACCCGCTTCTAATACCTCTATTCTACTATCCAATAGAGTATATTCTATCATTAGCTAAATTACTTGAATTAAGGCCTAATATACTGCAAAACGGTCACGGCATTACATGGTATGGTAGGGACGCTGTCTCAGCTATTTTAGTAACACTTCATACAGTATTGGCACTGATAGATTTCATGAAGAAAAATATTAAGTATGATAAAGAAACAGCAATAATGAATACTTATCTTGATGTAGCAAGACAGAGAAACGCTTATGAGATAGCGAGTAAAAGAATAAATCAAAATGCATATGATCTTCTAAAGGAATCATTAGTATATCAACCAGATAAAATAAGCTATTTTGTAAACAAAACTGTTTTTGATATTTTTGATCGTCCAAGTCTTGAGGCAGTATATGAATTAGTTAAGAGTATGTACGAAAGTGCTCAGTAGCGCCCAGCTCGGTCATCCCCTTCGAGGGTCTCCGCCGGTCCACCCAAGATATCTTCATCGCCCAATGTAATATTGATTAAGTTAGGCTTATTATTTTTAATCAATGAGATAACGTTTTAAACTAAAATAAACTATAATCTAATCAATACACGTGGTGGGCATCATGAACCTATATGATTTTATCAAAAAGACTAGTGTTACCGAGTTTGCCAAGTACTTAGATCATACCTTGCTTAAACCTAATGCCTCGTATAAGGACCTTGAAAAAGCTATCGAAGATACATATAAGTATGGTTTTGCATGCCTAGTTGTTCCTCCTTCTCTAGTGTCCAAGGCAAGAGAAATCGCTAGCGGTAATGTAAGATTAGCTACGGTAATAGGGTTTCCTTTGGGTAATACATTTACTGAAATAAAAGTTGAGGAAGCACGTCTAGCAATAGATAGAGGAGTTAAAGAGATCGATATGGTTATGAATATAAACTTGTTTAAATCCGGTCTTTATGACAAAGTTCTTGAAGACATTAAAGCAGTTGTTAACGTAGCAAAAGAGTATGGCGACATCATTGTAAAAGTAATTATTGAAACAGGGCTATTATCTGACGAGGAAAAAGTTCGAGCAGCACAAATAGTTGTTGAAAGTGGAGCTGATTTCGTAAAGACATGCACAGGTTTTGTAGCAGGAAGAGCAACCATACATGATGTAATGCTTCTCTCTAGGACAGTTAAAGGAAAAATAGGTGTAAAGGCTTCTGGAGGAATACGACATGCTGCAGATGCTATCTCAATGATAATGGCGGGGGCATCAAGAATAGGTACAAGTACAGCACCCCAAATAATTGAGGAGTTCATTAAATTAAAGAATGAGATCAAGTAATGTATCAACGTTATTTGAGAGCTCATACTTATTTTTCTTTAAGATGAACCACATAATTATACTCGAACATTTCATGCTCGTTGAACGTTATAAAGATATATTCTCTATAAAACCATATTATATTGATGATGAGCTGATGGGCCGACTTGCATACTGACTTGATGAAGAAGCGAGGGATCGCTGATTAAACTTCTTATAAGCCTCTGTTATTTAATTAATTATTGAGCCCGCGACACCCTTGTGACGCCCCCGAAGAGGGGTGGATGATCAAGGGTTTCTCGGCGGAGCAACATTTCATGGAGTTGTATCTATAGAAGATTACATTCTTTTATTTAAAAGAGCATGCTCATGACTCATAGTGTCAGATGTTATAGTGGATAAATAAAAATCAAAATGATGACCTGTTACCACCAATAATTATCTTAATTATCTTAATCGTGATATTATCTATGGCTATGTAACCAGGATTTCTTAGTAGCATAATCTTTTATACTTTACATAAAGAAAGAATAATGTCCTGCCGATAATCAAGGTGCTTCTTAAGCTATTTTCATTGCTTATGTCGTTATCATCTGCTAGAATTGATTATTCACTTATGATACGTATACAGCAAAACTTATTGATTACCGTACATTACATTGTTTGAAGTAAATGAAGTTTATTTATCATAATGTTTGTGTTCGTTTACTGTAGGATACTATTAGGGCCTTGACATAATCACCAGCATCTTCGCATGCATCAGCTGCCTGCTCTAGGTCCGTGTTGAATTCCTGTATAAGAATAGCTAGAGAACATGGCTTTATCTGATCTGCGTAATCTATTAACATACCCCTTATTTGAACGTTTATCTCATCTGCTTCTTCTTCTATTGTCTCAATTTCATCTGTTATCTTACTTGCTTTCTCATATTCGTTGTTTAATAATGCTCTTACAGCTTTACATACTTTATCAGTCATTATGACTACTTTATTCAGTAGTTTTTCTAGTTGTTCGCGTATTGGAGCAGGAATTTCTAGGTATGGTATGACAGTCAATTCTCTTGCAGCTTCCTTAATCCAGTCAGCTATGAAGTCTAGTCTTTTTATCAAATGAAAGAAATCCTCCTTAAGATCAGGGTCTACATGGGAGCGTTCAAGTAGGGCGACAAGCTGTCTCCTAATAGTATCTGCCTCCTTTTCATGATCCATGGACTCTGTTAGTTTGGCTCTTGCTTCACCAGTTCTTAGATCATTGAGAGACTCTATAGCGCTAGCAAAAGCTGATATAGTGTCGTATATCTTATCAAGATACTTGTTCATCAAAGGCTTGATCCGTTCTTTAAACTCTGAAGGAACCATTATTATTTCACCACATGATTTCCAATATACCATCTCTTAAATAATGTTTTAAAACTTAACTACAAGCTATCATTCTATCGTAAAGACCCAGATAGCTGTGGGATACTTCTTCATACAAATTACTTTATAAATTTAGATTACATATAATCTGGTATAGTATCTGGTGATAGCCCTGACGAACAAGCCATTTAACTTGATAGTAACTCATGAACCTGGGCCAGATAACTATAGATATGTCTATAACCTACTTCAAGAAAAGATCAAGGATCTTATATTGGTAGATAGTGGTCCAGCAGTATTGTTATTCAAAACAAGCGATCCATATAAAGTTGTTGAGGAGTTAAAAAGACATAGAGACCAATTATCAATGATTTATAGAGTCATACCTGTAGACATCGTTACAGAAGCATATGTTGAGACAGTAGCCGAGAAGGCTTCAGAGCTAGCCCTTAGCAGGATACCTGTAGACAAAACTTATCGCATAGTGCTTCATGGAAGATTGTATTGGAGAGAGACAAAAGCTCCCGCACATAGTCTTGACGCAATTAGTGTTATTGCGGAGAAAATAGAGAGGAAGGTAAGCCTGACACACCCAGATTATCTAGTCTACATACGTAGTTTGAAATTATATAGGATAAGAAGAATTGCTGCTATAACGGTAACTACACCAGATAAGATATTATCGCTAGTTTCAGGTAAGCCATAATTTAATTAAATTGTTTAGTATTATCTCTGAAACTGCGACAGGATTCATAATATTTAAACTATATAATATCCTAGGATCAACTTCGCCTGTAAACCCGAGTACAATATTATCTGCTTTAATATATGCTGTTCTCTCTGGTATAAGTCCAGGGATCTTCGCTTTCTCGAATACTGTCTTAATACCTAGTGTATCAAACAACGTCTTTAAAACTGCTAATGAATCTGTTAATGTTGCTTTGGGATGAGTTATAGCAAAACCAAGCCTCCTTTCTATGTGTACACCTGTATCGCTTTTATCGTCAACTATAGCTACATCACCTACTTCAAATATCCTCATTTCCTTCTTCTTATCAATATTCGTAGCGATAACTTCAAGAAGTCCCGGTGTAAGCCACCTTCTTAAACAAGTATATTTCTCCATTTTTGGATTTGATACAACTACTAAGGGTTTATTATCGCCAAAGACCTCATTCTGAATCCATGGATTACTCATCATATAGTTGACCACTTCAAAGAATCCTAGACTGATCATTAGTAGCCTTATCCTACGTGATAAATATTCTAGTGGATGCATTCTTCCCGAATGATGAGCCGGGGGTAAGCTAATAGCACTATTGCCTACAACATCATAGCCTATTGCCATAGCAATATCTTCTACTAGATCAATCCACTCAAATACATCAAGCCTATAGGGAGGAGCTCTTGCTGTCACACTGCTTTCTTCAACACCAACAATACTATATCCCATTTTCCTAAGGCTTTCAATAGCGGTTTTAATATCTACTTTTATACCAAGAACTTCCTCAGCCTTGGCCACATTAAGCGAAATAGTAGGGCCAGAGGATCTTGGAGCCCTGATAACGTTTCCATCAGGCATTATTGTGTCTACAAATATTATCTTACGGGTCCTACTCCGTTCTGCAACGCTAGTAGCCATAATTGTAACCATATCGATGACTATTTTAGGATCGATACCTGTAGAATCTATGAGAACTCTCTTAGTATCCACAGTAACTCTGTTATATTCTGCATTAATTATTGGTGGTAGAGATAGTATTTCTCCAGAGCTATCTCTTAATACAGGATATTTATCCCAGTCTTTGATCAGATGGCCATATTCTCTCCCTTTCTCTGTCTCAGACAATATCTCTCTAAGGCTTAGTTCCCTATAGTCTCCTAACGGGACAAACCTTGTTTTATCAGGATCTACTAACTCATAGTATACAGGCAACTCTATCTTATCAAGATCATATAATCCTATACTTGCTTTCCTTCTATTCCTTGCATAAGTTATATGAAGCTTTTCCTGTAGATTAAATAACTGACTTATCGCTTCATCATCCAATTCCAAGTCCTCAACAATAGCAAAAGCAACATAAGGTCTCTTAGGCACACCCATGTTGTATGCCTTAACACCCCTATCTTCAAATACAAAATCGTTTCTCCCAATACCAAGGTATTGTCTTATAGCTCGAGCCAAGCCTTCTACACTAAATAAGTCAGGCCTATCATGGGGCGCTTCATAAACTATTTTATCGTCCCGAATCTCGTCAATCTCGCATTTCACACGAGGTAATAAATCCATTATGTCGGCATCACTTAATGATTTACCCACAAGCCTCTCAAGATCCCATTTAGATATCTCTATTACCGGCATCCATCTACACCGTTAATTACTAGTAGCAATCATATAGTCATAACTATTAGATGTTAAATTCTTATAAATAAATATTAATTAAGAGCAAAGTATTAGAGCGCGAATTAAATCTTTACTTGATCCTTATTCTCGTTTTAAAAGTATTTTTATGAGTACTGGTGTCGTAAAACTCGTTATGTAAATGAGCATTAATACACTAAAATATAGCTCCATAGACAGTACTCCAAGACTTAAGCCTGTTACAGCTATTACAAGATCTACACCCGCTCTAGGCATCATCGCTATACCTACGGTTATTGAAGATCTTGCGTCGAAGCCCGATAATTTTGCTGCTATACCACATCCAAGAACTTTTCCCAGCACACCTATCACTACTATAACTAAGGCTGTTTCCAATGCTTTGCTCAAGTTTAATCCTACAAGAGCAGACCAAGGATCCAACAATAAGCCTGCATATACAAAGAAAAAGGGACTTATAAACTCAACTAATAGCCTATAATAGGATTCTAAATGATGACTTCTCAATAGGGGGCTTAGCGCTAATCCAGCAAAATATGCGCCTACAATAGGACTTAACTTAAAGAACGCTGTCATTGTTGCTATAGTTAAGCCTACGATCAGTACATGTGTATAAGGTGCGTCAGCCAACCTGCTTTTACCGATAAGAATACGCATTATCCCTGCTGAATATTTCTTTAATAAGATAAATATTGAGGCTAGTACAGCTAAGCCAGCGATGATCCATGAAACCTGGTATATATGTGATCCTCCTGTCAAAAGACTATATACTAAGCCGAAGAGTATCATGGCATAAATATCATCTGCCACGGCCGCTCCAATAACTGTTTCCCCTATTTTTGTTCTAAGCATATTTAGTTCCATTAATGTTGCTACTGTAACGCTAACACTTGTTGGAGCTAATATTACTGCTATGAACAGGCTTGTGTACCAACTATAGCCTAAAAATATCGACGCTATGTATGCCATAGAAAATGTCGCGAATACCCCTCCTATAGCAACCAATATAGCTGGCTTGCTATACTTTCTTAAATCTTCAATATTTGTCTCTAATCCGGCTAAAAAGATCAACAATACTACTCCAAGCCATCCTATCGCTTTGACATTATCTGTTACTTTAATTAAACCAAAGACCGTTGGACCAATCAATATCCCCGCCATTAGATCTCCTAAAAGAGGAGGTTGTTTAATTCTCGACATTAGCTCTTCTAAAACCTTTGCAGTAAGAATTACTAAAGTAAGATCCAGTAATATATATGCTTCCTCCACAGAGAGATCACGCTCAACGATTCTAAATAGGCTACTTAATAAATAATGTTACTGAGTCGTTAAGGTTTTTCTGCTCACTAATTCGCTAACCATTATGTATCTTTAAAATATTTCTTGCTATCTCGCACAAATGTTAAGCTTTGAACTAACATTTTTGGCGAAAATTATTAAGAATAGATCATAGAGAGAACTCATGACCACAGTAAGGACATTTAACATATGAGCAAGAGATTTTTGTTGCTAAAATGGCGCATCCCTTACAGGAATATGTTCTTGCATAAAGGATATCAAATTTGCCTCCACATTTGGGGCATGTTACTATCTTTCCCATAGACATACCCTTTATACAATTATGTTTTTAAGCCACTTATTACTTTATTGACTGTTTTATATGGTGATTTTGATGATTATGTGTAAATATTGGATTATTTATATAGAGCTATACATATGATCATGGAGCATTGAACAAGGTATTTAATAAGTTGTGCCTACTCTAATCGTATTCTATCTCCTAGAGAGGTGCTATCTGAGAGCAAACATAGTTTCTGCCTAAAATCGTATACATGGAGCTGATGGAGGCTAACAAGATATGCTCTTTCAATAAACATTACCTTAGATTTTATTCAAAGTATTTTAAGACAATACAATATTTCAATAGATAAGTTGATTAACGATGCTGCAAAAACTATATGCTAGTTGGCTCTCTTGGTGCTATGCCATGTTATATGTTAGTGTTGAGCAAGGTCTTTTAAATAAAATTCGACGAAATTATATTCTACTATGGTTTCCTGGAGCATTGTTTAACATTAGCGAGTGTAAACCTAATGACTGGTTCTTTACCGATTGTTGTATACATAAATTCCTTCAAAACAAGGAAGTTGCTAGACTACTATTAACTCTAAAACTTCCTAGAAAACTACATTTTACGGGCTCTCCCGTAATTAATGCACCAATACTAAAACATTATAGGTGTAGACTTATCGACTTCTACAAAGACATCGATACAGTCATAGACTATATACGTAATCCTTCCCTACTAGAAACTTCTTCGGAACAAATGAAAACGAGTTTTCTACAATTCATGCCGCCAGCTGGAGTATTCATTAGTTCTCGAGAAAGGATCGTAGAGAGGTGGAAAGTGAGAATACAACTCAGTTTACTTAAAGAAATATTGACAACAATATGTATGTATGAATCTAAGCCAAAGTTAATTAAGTGGATTGAATCGTATTTACTAATGGGAATTAATGTAAAGAAGAAGGAAGTAGTGTTCTTTGTAGGTAATAAAAAAGTTAAAGCACCTGCTCATAAAAGGTATATATTTGAGTACAAGGAAATATTTGA
>Ga0180301_10003161_pt1 | contig 12908 bp, 9 predicted proteins | sample GuaBasSediGuay16_FD_121797 | JGI IMG/M metagenome (GOLD analysis project Ga0180301, IMG submission 121797) | Subseafloor sediment microbial communities from Guaymas Basin, Gulf of California, Mexico - Guay16, Core 4569-2, 12-15 cm | ecosystem: Environmental > Aquatic > Marine > Hydrothermal...
ACCTAACAAAAAAAGAATACCATGTTTAGATGGGAAAAACAAGTTTGTTTAATCGGTATTGTTTTTCTCAGAAACTTCTGCTAAACAAATAAAACCATCGCTTTTTTTATGACCACGAGGGATCCTCACTATGAGACCAATTTTTTTTAGATACTCTTCAACACGTTTTACATCTTCTCTACTAAGCCGTAGTTTGATAAGCATAAGTTCAAATTCTTTTTTTTCAACTATACCATTTTCTTTTTGTTTCTCCTCAAGACGTTGCAGTATTTTATCAATAACTGGTGGTATCTCATCGGGTTTACTAAATCCCATATTTGTCACCTTTTAACAAGTTTATTCAAACCAATACCAAATAGTAATCCTATTATTATCGCTGTTGCAATCTTAAGCGTGGGAATGTATTCGAAAACTAGAAACATCGATGGAATAATAATAACCGAACCTATCAGCATTCCCATACCGAATACTGCTGTAAGTATAAGAAATACCATGAATAAAAATAATGCTGCTATTAGTTCACTACCGAATATACCATTTGGTGCAGTGAACATCCTACTAATCGGGTCTATTATCTGTGTCCAGTTGATGTTGGCTGCCATGACTGGTATATGCGATAGTAGTTCTCGTATCATGTTGGTGTCCCCCTGACGAATTCTATAATGGCAAGAATTAGTATAAGGTTAAAAAAAGCAGCCAATACATATGACACTGGGAAAACAGTATTAATCTGCTGTGTCTGATCTGTTATCTGAGCAATCGGGAAAACAAAAACATTCAAAAATACTACTAGTAAAACAATCGGGAAAAGATACTGTAGATAGACAGTAGTACCACCAGTAAAACGCCCTATTATGAACGTCAGTATGGCACCTGCACCAAGTAAACCTAATCCTGCTAGTATCATGCTACCAATGTTTGAAAACATTGTCTTGGTTTTACCAGTACCTGGTTGAAAATATTCTGGGTTTGTTATGTTCGTCTTGTTTACTCCTTCCTCATCAGTGAGTAACGTATAATTAGAGTATGTCTCCCAAACAGTTTGAAAACCAAACATATAGAAAACTACTGTGAGACCAAAAAGTAAAAACACGTATGTTGAGAGCCCAGCTCTAAGTTTTCTATATGTTCCTTTTTTCATCACAACCTACTCCATAAAAATACACCCATAGTATATAAAACAAACGTTACGAAGAAAATCATCCAGCCACTAACACCACCAATTGTCACTCCTTTCATTAATAATCCTATAGCCATTACGCCTAATCCAATATATCCAGTGAGTATACCAGTTGAGAAATATATCATGAAGAAACCCATAACCATTATCATAATGATGAGTAACACTACGAAATAGGCGAAATCTGGGAAAGATTCTAGACTTTGTTTTGCTTTCTCAATAAATGTTACTAGGCTTCCTTCCTGTAAAACCTCGTATGGGTCGTATCCTTGTTTTTTGAACCAGCATTCGATACTATATCTACCTGTGACATTGGGAATAGTATAGTTGATACTACCGCCACTACTACTATATGTTTTGTTGTAGAACAATACAACCCAAGTATTGTTGGTAGTGTTGTAATATAGTACTCGCATACTGAACCATTCAAGTTTGTTGTCGCTACTGGTGATGTTGAACCAGATGGTGAAACTACCATAATGAATTGGGGCTAGTGGTTCAACACTCCATGTAATATTCTTCATAAGATACTCTGGTTCTTCCCATGTCCCGCTAGACCTAGAAAGACGAAAAGTATACTTCCAATCATCGGCATACTGTATAGTACGTGGTTCAAGGAGTATAATCTCTGTTTCATAACCCGTCTTACTAATTGTAACCTGATATAAAACGCCTGGCACAAGCCATACGCTAACCTGTCCATTAGAATCCGTGTATACGCTATAAATCGTTTCATAACTACCTGTATTGTTGAAATAACGCTTGATAACAACATATGCACCATCAATTGGTATATTGCTTCCATATTCAGACTGAGCACCAACTACGCTAAAAAGATACTGCGAGGCGTATTCCTCTGCAACAGTACAATAATAACTGACTTTGACAAGTGTTGTATTTTCATCAAGCATACTACTATCAACAACCACAGTGTTGCCATTGACTGTATATTTATCACTTGGTATTTCAAACCAATGACCATAAAGCGATTCATTGTATCCATACACACTAACTATTTTTTCAGGTGCACATTCTAGAACAACTGTCACGTCATTATCAGGATTGGAAACGCTAGTTGTATTTGTTTTTAATTCTGTTTTTTCGCTACTTGGAGGTACATACCATGGCTCGCCTTCCTCGCTACTGGGGCTTCCACTAGTACTTGGCGGGAGATAGAATTCTACAACGTACCATGTGTTTTCAAACAAATCCATAACTTGTGAATGCGTTTCATATCCTTGTTTAGATATTTGTATGATGATGTCCTCTCCATGAGGTACATCACTAACATCTATACGAAACGGATTATTTGCCCTACTATTCATGTATGTCTCGGTACCTTCTACATTGGTGATGAAAACAGTATAGTTGCCAATACTAACCCAGGGTTCATTTTCTTTATAAACATAAATGTTGACTCCACCCCAAGTTGCATGTAATGGTTCAGAGTATAAATCCTGAGTTGAGTTGTATCCAAAAATACTATAATATACGAAGTTGTTAATGGTTTCATTATAATATGTTTTTGTACTGTTTTGTACTATTGTTCCATCTGTTACATTTGTTGGGTATTCTGTTGTACTTTTAACTACTACGTCTTGGTCACTATGGAGTCCTCGTTTCCATGAAAAATTTAACATGTTGTTGCTTGAGTTTATTGTATAGTTGAAATCATATGGTGGATGGACATACCATGTAGTATTGAAACTATATGTCCTAGTTATTTCAAAATCATCATAGGTTACATAGATTCGCCAGTAATATTTAGTCTCATAGGTGTCAGCTCCTGAAAAATTCCAAGAATATGTTCCATTATATACGCTACTGTTGGTTTGATAGTTAACCCAGCTACCAGTATAGTTACTAGAAAACGTAATGTTCATTGGAAGACCTGCGTCGTTGCTAATTGTTACATGACAGGTTGGGTGTAAAGACACGTTTGATAGGTTATTAGGGTATGGGTTTGATGCTGTGAAACCGATACGTGGGTTTACAGTACCTGTAGAGATCATACTGTCGTAGTTGTTTATATTTGTATATGTTGCGTTGATGTATGCTGATGAACGGACTATATCGCTGATACGGATTTCATCAAGTATCATGTTTAAGTAGTTTGTCCCCCAGTCGTGTCCCATTCGGGTATAATAGTCATGGTCATCAAGTGTGAAACTATCAGAGTTGTTGCTGTATTCTATACCGTTTTTGTAGTAGGTTCTTTTATCGTTTCCTGTAAAAGTTATAACAGTGTAAACCCAGTTGTTAGCACTAAAGAAACCACTACTACTAGTGTATACGTCTCCTGTACCGCTATGCCAGAAGTTACTGCTGAGTTTGCTACCATCTGTATCATCAGGGTAGATATGCCAGTCGTTGTTGCTTGTTCCGCTTCGTTTACTGAGTATTCCTCCGCTTTCACTGGTACTTGGGAGTTTTATGTAAAACTCCCATGTTCCTGCTGTGCTGATATGTAGATATTTCATGATTTGTATGTAATCGTCAACACCGTCGAAGTTTTGAGCATAACCAACTATTCCTGTAACTTGAGATGGTTCGTTACTACCTTTTTTACTACCGTTTATATTGTTTGTACTATCTTTTATGAGAGTACTAGTGTTGTCTTTCATATGGTATACGCATAGGTAATGAGTGTCCCATACATCTGCAGGGTTTTGGTTATCAGTAGCGTTACTATTGTTGTAGTACATATAGAATATTGTGTCGCTTGTGGATGAAACATTTGTGATGTTTACCCATATTATTCTGTCTTCTCCATCTACCCATTTTTCGATTTCATAGTTGTACATGGTAGAGTTGTCATTAGAAAGGAAACGTATACTTTTTCCATTATCGCATTTATCAGCGATGGTATCGTTTATTTTAACAAGAACGGGGTAGTTGCTAAGGTTGTTGTTGATTTTTGTATGGTCTATCCTATACGTGATGTAATAGTTCCAGTTGTTATTCCACCAAGGGTCTACACTAAAATGATATGTTTTTGAAATACTATCGTGTGTATCGTTTACAATTATTTTCCAGTAATATGTGTTACTGACATTAGAAGCATTATTGTATACCCAGTATACCGTTGAACCTGAAGAAACACTATTATTAGTTTGTTGTAACACCCAGCTACCTGTAGTGTTCTCATACCAGTATACTGTCATTGTATCGCCATCTGAGTCTGTTACTGTGATATGACAAGTTGGTTGAGTATTTGCATCGCTACCGTTACTTGGGTAAATGTTGGTAACCGTTGGAAGAGTATTAGTAGTTGTATCATTCCCTGAGCTATAACTACTGCTATATACGTTATCTGTAATGTTGTAACTCCAGGCTTGATAATAATACGTGGTACCTGGTGATAAACCAGTATCACTATACGTTGTACCTGTACTGTTATAAACCTCTGTTCCTTCACCACGGCTCCAACCTTCTGTGGTATTACGTTCAATATATGTCGTATCAGCATCGCTACCTTTACTCCAACTGAGGTCTATCCGTGTCATATTGTATGCTGTTACTGTGAAACCACTAGGGGGATCAGGAACATATTGGTTTCGAGTTATAAACCAGAATGTAGCGTTATTCCAACTGTAACCATCAGTTGAGTTCACCCAAATAGTATAATTAGTGTTATAGTTTAAACCTGATAAAGAAAGAGATTTACTACCGTTAACATCGTTATTGTCACTGTTACTCTGCCCGTTACTGCATTCGATACTCCAATTAAATGTATCACCTTCTGCATCAACAATAGTGATATTCCATGTTAGAGACAATGGTTGACCTGTACTACCATTACCTGGATTAGGGTTGCTATAACTTGGTGGACTGTTACTAGCAGTAGTAAAAATATAACTATTATTTACATTACTATAGCTATCTGTTACGTTTACATACCAATGATATGTTGTGGAAGGCTGTAAACCGCTGACGCTACATGTTTTAGAACCGTTTCCTTCAAGACTACCACTATTGCTACCGATGTTAGGACTAGTTTCTATACTCCAGTTCATCTTGTCCCCCTCGGTATCAGATAAATCAATCGATAACTGAGAAAGAGTAATCGCAATATTATTACTATTGTTACCTGGATTAGGGTTGTTTAATATCGGTAATTGATTACTAAGCGTGGTATTAGTTCCACTTACACTATTGTTACTATAAACATTATCTGTAATGTTGTAACTCCAAGCTTTAAAACTATATTGTGTGTTAAAACTGAGACCAGAAACACTAGTGGATGATCCAGTGTCGTTATATAAAAAAATCCCATCGGTTCTATCAACTGGAGGAGTACTACCTTGTTTATATCGAATATAAGTTTTATCAGCATCACTACCTTTAACCCAATTAAGAGTTATAACACTTCTATTTACTGTTGTTACAGTAAAACTATTGGGTGGGTCAGGATAATATTTATCTCTTGTAATAAACCAATAACTGTTATTTACATTATCGTAACCATCTGTTACATTAACCCAAACTGTATAGTTGGTTTTATAACCTAAACCTGATAAAGAAAGAGATTTAGTTCCATTGTTTTCATTGTTAGCGTTATTGCTTTGACCATTACTGCATTCGATACTCCAATTAAATGTATCACCATCGTTATCGCTAATACTTATACTCCAAGTAAAAGACAATGGTTGACCTGTACTACCATTACCTGGGTTAGGGTTATTCACAACTGGGATATTGTTATCAGTAGTGTTACTTGTAGAAACAGAACTACTATAAACATTATCTGTAATGTTGTAACTCCAGGCTTGATAATAATAGGTTGTATGATGGTTCAAACCAGTATCACTATACGTTGTACCTGTACTGTTGTATATTTCAACTCCGTTCCCCCTACTCCAACTACTTACAGTATTCCTTTCAACTATAGTTGTATCCACGTTAGAACTACCTTTACTCCAACTGAGGTCTATCTGCGAAGTTGAAATAGTAACTGCTATGAAACTACTAGGTGGATCTGGAGTATACTGGTTTCGAGTAGTAAAACTATATGTCTGGTTATTCCAACCCCCTTCTCCATCACTAAGGTTCACACTCCACCAATATTTCGTATTGTAGCTACTGAAATTGTTATTAGTCTGCGTAATATTAGTATTATTTGCTATGCTATTGTTACTAGCGAATTGCACCCAACTACCACTACTGTTACTCCACCATGTAGCATTCATAGTATCTCCATCAACATCAGTACAAACAACATGCAAAGAAGGAGTTAAATCAATATTTGTACTACCATCACCTGGTGAAACCCCAGATTGACTTGGGTCATGATTCACAGGAATACTCTGCTCACTACCTAACGTAAAAAAACCACCATCAGATGCATTATTTATTGTATTATACGTTGTTGTAATCCAATCACCAGTACGTACTATATTGGATACACGGACTTCATCAAGAACCATACTAGGATGATGACCATACCAATCATCCCCCATCCGAGTATAAATATTATCATCGTTAAGAGTAAAAGCACTACTGATAGTATCAAAAAGATTACCGTTTTTATAATATCTACGGTTGCTACCATCGAAACTACAAACAGTATAAACCCAGTTGTTAGCACTAAAAAAACCACTACTACTAAGAGCAGTAGTCCCCGTAGTACCATGCCAGAAATTACTATTCAACCTATCACCATAAGTATCATCAGGGTAAAACTGCCAGTTGTTAGTACTACCACCATCACGTTTACTAAGAAAACCACCGCTTTCACTAGTACTCGGGAGTTTTACATAAAACTCCCAAGTACCACTAGAGGAGATATGAAGATACTTGTTAATAGTAATATAATCATTACTACCATCAAAGTTTTGAGCATAACCAACAACACCCGCTGTCTCTACAGGCTCATTACTACCAACTTTATTACCACTAACATTACCAGTGCTATCCTTAACCGCGCTACTATCATAATCATCCATGTGAAAAACACAAAGATAATTACTATCCCAAACACCACTAGGATTCTCCTGACTACTACAACTAGGGTTACCATAATACATATACAACACCGTATCACTACTACTGCTTAAACTAGTAATATTCACCCAAGCGATAAGACGCCCATTACTACCGTTATACAATTCTATTTCATGATTAAAAACAATAGTCTCACTACTATCCACAAAAACAATATCATCCCCATCAGACTGAGCATGACTAGCAAGATCAGCATCCGTAATATTAATAAGCACTGGGAAATTATTCAAATCACTCGGGATTTGACTAGAATCCAACGTTATCTGTTTTTTATAACCCCAGCTACTATCCCACCAAGGATCAATAGCATACAAATGCCCATTCGCTATCGCCTCCTGCAATGTCTCACTACTAGGTTTAAAACCCCACCAATATTTACCATCACCACGTGAACAAGGTAAAACTTCAAGCCATGCTTTAAGTTTATACGTAACATTAGCAGTAATATCAACTCCAGCTAAAATATACCACCGAGACATATTCCCATAACTATAGTCTACAACATCGAAACTCCCTTGAAAAGGTTTCCAATCCCAAAAACTTTTTTCCCATACAAAATCTTCTAAAGCCGTATAATTACCACAAACAGTATAATCGTCACCCGTATGTGAAAAAGTAGTAAAAGCAACCGTAGCATTAGCACTACCGTTTTCAAACGTTACATTATAAAGACGTGTATTGTTCTCATTACCATAATCCACAGTATAATTACTATAATTCTCAATACCAAGGTTTACAAAACCTGTGACGTTATAAAATGTTTTACAACCCCATTTCTGAACATAATGACTACCTTCATAATAATGAGTATAATTCCACCAAAGCAATGGACTACGTGGACGGACATAACTAGTATTAAAACCCCAGATAAAATCAACATCACCACTATAATTTTTACTACGGAAAACAAACTCTACCCAACTACTACCATAAACCGTATGCGGAGTAGCACTAGCAAAAACTTTTGAATCATTTACATAAACTGTATCACCATCAATAACCCAACTACCGTACTCTGCTGTTACAACCTGAATATTCAACATCAACGGTGGAAAAACACTTAAAAGTAACAGTATAACAAAATAAAACGCATTAACACGCCTAAAAAATAAAACCCTATTTCTCCTCATATTATCATATTTTTTTCTTCAACAAGTTATTACGTTTTTTATTGATTTTATCAATTTTTCTCCAGAAATCAGGAATAGAATCAACATTCCTTTTTAGAAACTCTAGTTTCCTATCAAGTTTCAAAATTTTTTTATCAACCGATTTCATATTTTTATCACCTTCTTTTTCTTTTTATACTCGGATGACGACAACGAGTGGTACGGTTTCTACCACGACCACCACGTTTCCAACCATACATACTACCGTTTTTCCTACCAAATCTACTATTTCTTCTTTTCATATTTTTATCACCTCTTAGTAGTACCACCTGGTACTATAGTATAAATCAGATATAAGAAAATTGCTACAATAACAATCAACGGAAGAATACTAAGAATAGCCCCAGTAGCAGGATCAGTAATACCAACAGCCTCACTAATCATCGGTTCAATGGTATCATAAATCTGACTATAGAATAGTATCATAATAAATACTGCTACTAACCCGACAAGGGTTGATTGTGCTTTGAAACCATTATTTTTTACTAGCATTTTTCTTCCTCTTAATAGGTATATTCTTGAATGGTTTAGAAGGATTACGTTGTTTAACATCCATTACTTTCCAACCTTGTTTTGTGAAATGGTATTTAACCCATCGTTTGGTTCTAGGATTCCAACTCTGATAAACAGGCATGTTTATATCAACCTCCTGCTAAGGCGTTTGTATTCGTTTTTTTGTTTCTTCTTTTTGAACAGTTTTAAAGGTTTACGTCCACCAAGCCAGTCCCGTGCTGATACACCGAGTTGTTCACCAACTGTATCAACTCTATGGGTTTTTTTCTCCACGAAAGTATTTGGTTTTTCCTCGTAGAATTTTTTACGCAAGTTAAGGAATGGTTTTGCACGGATACTAGGTTTACCAGGTTTACCCTTTGATGGTTTTATTTTGAAAACCGCTGAGGTTGTCTCATCAACGATAGTAGCACCCATGCTAAGAGCATCCTCACGTGTTAATGGTCTACGGTTTACTCTAATATATTCTTTACTGTCTTGTTTGTTTTTAACAAAAACATTGTAACCTATTTGTTTCTTTTTCATAAGTTGTTTAGGTTTTCTTTTTTCCTCAGATTCCAAAAAGAAAAAAGGCGGTATATATGGTGTTATAATATGTGGTGTTTCAACAATTGGTTCAACTGTTACACTAAATTCTTCGCCACCATACATTACATCCTCTTTGAGACGAGAACCTAGTTTCTGCCCAGTCTCCTGTGAAACAAGAGACTCATAACTAACACTTGGTATAGTTGCACCAATAGTTGTCTCTTCAGAACCTAGTAAAACCTCAGATTTGGGTTCAACCAATGGTACCTCGCCAATCCGTTCACCAACATCCATAACAGTACCATACCTAGTTTTCTCAATACCAAGTAAACGTATATCACTACCAATCATGGTTTTTTCCTTACTAACACTAGGTTGTTTCCATCTACTACTAACACCTATGCCTGATTCCCATTCCTCAAGTTTACGTAGAGAAACACGTCTACCGAGATTTCCAGCTCCACCAACAGTTACAACACCCGAAGAAACAATGGATTTCGTGAGACTGATTGTTTCTTCACCAACTTTAGCACCAACTGCTGCACCAGCTATACCATGACCAACTAACTGTTCAAGTTGTTCTCTCTCAAACTTTAGAATACTAGAACCACTTGTTGTTTTACCAGAACTTAGTTTTTTAAACAACTTACCAAACTCTTGTTCCTTAGAAATGGTTTTACCTTCGAACAATAAAAGATTTTTTTCGTAAACGTTCTCACTAACACCTAAACCAACGCTACGTTCACCACTACCAACAACAAGTTTTGTTTTATCAGACCCCCATCTACCAAACAAACGTCTTGTGTTACTTGGCGTCCATTCAGAAATCACTAATTCATCAGTTTTCTCCCCAATACCAGCAACTCTAGATTTCGATACTAAATCAACTGGTTTTTCAACAATACCACCACGTTCAAAAAAGATTTGTAAGTTCTCATGAGACAACCCATGGGTTTTAAAAACAAAACCTTTTTCACCTAGTTTTTCAAACTTTCCAATACCACTAAACTCGCCATATGATGTACCGATGCGTTTACTAACAAATTTTTCAAAATCAGTTTTACCAGATACTTTAAAAAACTGTCTACTCTGCTGTTGAATCTCATACAATGGGTTAACCTCTGACTCATACAATGGCGTGATAGTCCTACCATACACGTAAGAAGAACCTTTCGATAATGGTAATTGTTTACCACCGATTTCAACAAAAACTGGTTTATCAGTTGTGAGAACCCACCCACGGCCAACTGTTTTCACAGGCATTTGTTTAGTCTTCATAACATTTTTTATCTCTCCAGAGAAAACAAATTCTTTAATACTAACACTGGTTGGTTCACCAGCAACACTAGAAACTTTTATACCAAGCTGTTCAGGTGTAAACTCACGATTAGTAAGTTTAACATTCTGATCAATTTTTAAAGCCCCTATCTCTTGTTTCATACTACTAGCGATACTACGTCTACTCTGATATATTTTCATCCCTTCTCCGACTGCAAGAGAAAACAAAGACCAGTTGACAAGACTACCACCGAGTTCTGCTGGGAGACGTTCAGGTGTTTTCTGATATACCTCGGCGAGGTGGGGAATTTCTATAGCAGCATATAAATCAGCAGTTAATAAAAAACCACCAGGTTTTGTACTAATTACTTTCCCAAAACTTTTACCAGCATACTTGACTATCTTTGCCCCTGTTGAAACTATTGTCCTAACACCGCCTGGGAGTTTACCAACAAGTTCAGATGCTTTAGGAATAGCTTCAGTAGAAACTTTAGATATTAAACCTCCAGCACCAGTAGCGATCAATGGTGTTGCTGCTTCTGCAGCTAAAAGCATCGTTCCTGTTTGTACCGCAGGAGAAGAAGCAATAGATGCTACAAGACCCATACCAAAACCATGTCGTTTTTTATACTTCTGCATTTCAATGCCTTGCTTCATAATACCTTCTATTTCACTTTCTATATATTTTTTATCACCAGTTAACAAAGTAGCAGCAGTTGAAGAAAGCATTTCAGTACTAAATAAACTCTTAGAAAAACTTCCAATTGCTATAATATCAGCACGTTGTTTACCATATAAATATTCAAATACTTCTTTAGTCTCTGGTGGTTTAACCAAATATCCTTCATCAGTCTTATAAACACCATAACCAAGTTCATGAAGTTTACTATAATAATTTATAGCACGATTTATAGTGCCGAGATACTGTTTATTCTCACTTAGTTTTTCACTATACTCTGGTATCTTTTCAATCTCTGAACCAGCGAAACCAATATAGTCTTCAAATTTTTTCAAAGCATCCTCTCTAGTATATTCTCTAGTAACCATCTCACCAGTAGTAATATCCTTTTCTGTTACTTTAACCATATAACCAGATGGAAGATTTTTAAGAGTCTCATAACTCGAAACAATCTCTGGTAACGTCTGTTTAAAAGAAGTAGCTTGTTCAATATTACTACTAAGAACCCCAATATTTCTTTCTGCTATTTCTTTTTTACCAAATAAATCCTGTTCAACAATACCTATTTCATCTCTTGGTTTATAACCAAAATAAACAAGGTATTCAGATTTCGGTATCCATTCAGGTTCACCAGTATATGGGTTTATAAGATGATATTTTTTAGCAAGTTTTATATCAAGAAGTTGTTCATCTGATAACCCAGTTGGTTTGCTTTCTTGAATGCTTTTGACGATACCTGCTGGTACACTAGTTTGTGAAGGTTTAAATTTGTATCTCATTGCATCCTTATACGTCTCACCAGATAATATCTCAACAGGTTCAACACCTGGTGTACCTGTTATTTCATGTGCTTTCTGAACACTACCAGGTATACTACTAGGTATCTCATATGGAGTAGCTGTTCTAGTTGTCTTTCCATACTCAATATTTGCTGTTGTTTCAAGTATTTCATCAGGTGGAGTTGATTTCTCTACTATTTCACTCCATTCTTTTTGTTTACCAATATCAACTTGAGATGATGGTGGTGTTCCCCCCGTCCATGGTATATTCTGCATCTGCATTCTTCTAAGTTCTTCATCTGTATAGGTTTTCTTTTCCTCTTTAACTTCTCTAGATTTAGACTGTGAAGAATAACTAGACGGTTTGGATGGTCTTCCTCCACTAGATGGCTTAGGATACACATAAGTAGTCTGAGACGGTGTTTCTTTCTTTTTTTGTTCCTTAAGATACTCTATCCTCTGCATAGCAAATAAAGGATATTTATTCATCATTTTAACAAAAGCTTCCTGTGTAGCCTTTGGAACAGCCATTACTCCACCACCCAAATCTTAGTAGGAACAATCTTTATACTACCACAAAATTTACAAACATTAGGGTTTTTCTTATTAATCAACCGAGTAACATAACTTTTTTTACAGTTGAGACAGAAAACCTCAACCCTATACCGTGGTGATTTCTTACTCATAGATACTCATAGATATACAGTTTTTACTATTTAAAATGTAGGTAATTTTTAATACCAAAAACTATATACTATATAAACAATGGAAGAATACGA
>Ga0180301_10003162_pt1 | contig 12908 bp, 7 predicted proteins | sample GuaBasSediGuay16_FD_121797 | JGI IMG/M metagenome (GOLD analysis project Ga0180301, IMG submission 121797) | Subseafloor sediment microbial communities from Guaymas Basin, Gulf of California, Mexico - Guay16, Core 4569-2, 12-15 cm | ecosystem: Environmental > Aquatic > Marine > Hydrothermal...
GCCACTAACACCAGTTTTACCGCAGGATTGGTTACTTATGGACCATATTACATTCACCACCCGGTATTTACCAATCCCGATGATGGTGATTGCAATGACTGGGATACATTGACTTTCGAAATTTGTGGTCTGGAAGAAGCACAATATTATTTCCGGGTTTATGCTATCGACCGCAATGGCAATGTGTCAGAATATTCCAATTTGGTGAACACCCGGTTCGATAATACTCCACCTGCACCAGTTTCAATAGATTCCATTAACTCTTATGCTACCTGCACCGAGGAAATGAAAATCGAGGTATGCTGGCGACAAACTACCGATGCCGGTATCGGTGTGGATGAATATAATATATATCGTTCGGATACGCCCGGTGTTCTTGGAACTGTAGTGGGCACTGTGGACCATAGTCCATTGATTTCTGCATATTGCTGGACAGATGTCACTCCAAATTCTACTAATAATTTCAGAGATAATTTCTATACTATTTCTGCGCTGGATAATTTCGGGCTGGAAAATATTAGTGGAATTCAGCGAGGTTTTGGCGAGGGAACTCCACCATATCCAGTTAGAATCGATACTGTATATCCACAATTTATCAGCGGAGAAATGCACATAGTTATCGAGTGGAGCGATACCACACCACCCGATTATGGAACTGGTGGAATTGGCAATTCATATAGAGTCGAACACACCGGCGATGTTTCCTGGTTGTGTATCGGCGACCCGGATATTATCGATATCGAGGAACCAACTTATGCTCATACAATGGTCCTGCCTCGTTCTATTATTATGGGTTCACCGAACAGATTTTTCCATATCGCTACTATAGACCCATGGGGAAATGAAAGTGGATATTCCCAGCCTTATCAATATACCGACTCCAGCTGGGCTGCTGATTCTATTGTTATGCATTTATACCACGGCTGGAATATGGTCGGATTACCCCTATTGCCCGTAAGCCTTTATTATCGCGATATATTCCCATCGGTTATGGGTGATGCATTGACTTATTCAGCGGGCGCTGGATTTATCACTATGGAAGATTTGGAAATAGGTTATGGATATTGGGTATATAATCCCGGCGATATGGATATCGAAGTGTTAGGTTATCGAATACCCTATCTCAACCGAGAACTTCCCCAACCTGGATACTATATGGTCAGTGGAATTACCGATACCACAGGTTTCTCGATTACTCCAGAAAGTGCACTCAGCGTAAGTAATGTTATCTGGTATAATCCAGAAACGGGAACTTACGAATTTGCAGATGAACTAGAACCCGGCAAGGGATATTGGATTTTAGTGGAGGGCGATTGCCAATACGATGTCCCCGGTGGAACCAGAAAACAATTTAATTATCAGCCACAATGGAGTGCCGAGATATTGGTCAATGAACAACCATTGATTTTCGGTATCGGTTCTAATAATTTGGATGTTAAGATGCCGCCATCGCCACCGGAAAAAGTGTTGCCATCACTATTGTCCGAAACTGGCGAAAATATGATTGTGGATTTCTCCGAACATCCAGAATGGACTATTCGGTTGCCCGAAAAAGCTCGATTGGTCTGGAATTCCTCCCAAAATGCAACAGCACACGGATTATTCATTTATACCAGTTCTACTGTGGTGAATATGTCCGAGCAAAATGATATAATCCTCGATGCTGGAGAATACAAATTGGTTTGGGATAATGTCTATCCCGAAAAATTCGAGGTTTCTACTCATCCCAATCCATTCAATTCACGAATGCAGATTTCGTTGAGTGTGCCCGATGAAGATTATTGCGAAGTAAATATTATTTCTGTTGATGGTAAGAAAGTTAGGAATTTATGGAGTGGGAAATTATCTGCTGGTAAGCATACTTTCCACTGGAATGGTTCCAATGATAAGGGCGAACAAATGCCCTGTGGAATTTATTTGGTTAGGACACAGTTGGGAAATTCTGTGATAAATAAACGAATACTGTTTTTGAAATGATATAGGAAGTTATGAAATTTATACTTATAAAAAATCAAAGGAGTTAAGATATGAGGCGGATTGGAATTTTGATAATACTGAGTGTCGGATTTATATCGGTCTGGGCACAGGGAGCACCCACACTTAATCCACTGTCAGAATACACCGGTGGATATACCTGCCAGATTAGCTGGACTATTCCCGATACCGCAGAACCTTATGTATATCATATTCAGGTATTGCGAGTAGATAGCGGAGAGACTACTTTTCCCGATTCTCTGGATAATATGTATTCCGACAGTATATTCTCTATATTCCCTATTCCAATTTCATCTGTTCCGGGGAATTCATTTACGGTGGGACTCGATTCTACCAGCACCTTAGCGGATGACCCGCTGGTAGATGGCGCCAGATATTGCTATCGAGTGCGATATAAATATTCACCCAGCGAGGGCGAATACTTATTCTCCGAATGGTCTAATGTAGAGTGTTCCTGGCAGGATAATTCCCCGCCGGTAGTGGGTGTTGAACCGCTGAATATTTGGACTAACACTACCAGCGCTACCGTTAATTGCTCACTTTACGATGATATCTCCGATAGAATTGCCAGCGCAAAATTATACTATCGCACCGATTCCACTTCCGAGTGGGAATTTTATTCCGAGAGAACAGAATCCGGAACTGGAGTAGTGCATATCGATTTCGTGTTCGATTCGGAGGAAGATGGATATTATGAATTCTATGTGGTTGGCGTGGATGAATTGGGCAACCAGACATCGTTGTTTGCAGGAATAGATCCGGCTCCAAAACATACCTGGACCAGATTCGACACCGAGGAACCAGTCGCCTCACTGGAACCCGATGATTTCGAGGAATATTATACAGTCCGCTCGATAGACCTTCCATTTTCTGCATCGGATACATATAGCGGAGTTAAAAGGGTGGAAATTTATTATCGAAGAGATGGTGGTGCACCCGCTCTTTTCGATGAACATATTTACACCGGACTACTCGATTTGACCGCACTGGATACTTTCACTACATCTCACGATGGAATATTCGAATTGTATCTTACCGCCACCGATTCTGCGGATAATGTGGAATCATCCACCGATGCCGAAGTTTCATTCAATGTGGATACACGAGCTCCGCAATTCGATGCTACAAATGCGGTGGATACCACTACAGTGTCGCATCGATACGATGTCCCTGCAGAAGCCAATTATAGCAACGATGTGTCCATTTTTGTCGAACCCGAAACTGCTGTGGATAATCCACCAGCGGGAGATACTTATTCATCACAAATCGAGAGTGTATATATCGCGCAAAGTGCAGCTTTTGGTGTGAATTTACAAGTTTTCCCATATTCGGCGGGAGAAAATTATCTTTACGAAATGACCACCGGCGATGAGACCAAAGAAATATTTGTCAAACTCAAGGATTTCGCCGGGAATTTCTCCACCGTTAAATCACAGGATGTTATTCTGGATACCGATGCACCGACTATGCGAAGTATTACCATTTTCGATTTGACCGCATCGGTGCCTACCGATACTACAGATTCTGTTCAGGTTAAAGTCCATATCGATCCCCACCCTGACAGTTCGCCTTATTATAAAATTTTCCTGACACAGGATATTTCTGAATTGGATAATATCCCATCCGAGGGATGGCAGGATATCGATGATACATTATTGTTCACTTTCGAAGATGTGGTGGAAAGCGGATGGGTTTATGTATATGCGGTTCTGAAAGATTCTGCCGGCAATGTTTCCGAGGAAGTTAGCGATTCTATTTATTATAATGCAAATCAATTGAAGTATGTGAATTTATTATCTATATGCGATTTCGATGGTCCAGACACCACCGGAACTTATACTGATACCACCAAAATAATAGTCAGAGTATCCTATGGTAGAGATATAGATTCTATCGCTATCTGGGATGATAGAGGTAGCCCGATATATTATTCTGTGCCTACTCCAGCGGCAGCAGAAACTACCGATACTATTATTCATACTTTCGAACCCGGCGATGGAACTCGATGGATATATGCACGAGGAAAATGTATCCTCGACCCTATTCCCACAGCAACAGAATCACTCGGAATTATACTGGATACCAGAAATCCCATATTGCCATCGTTGGTAGTCCGTGATGCCTCCACTGGATACGACCCTACCGATACATCCGAGGTTTCCGATTCTGCATATACCAATAGCCCCACCGTAGAGGTGGAATTCAATGGACCTTATGACCCGGTCGGTCCGGTTGGTTCGGGAATTTATCATTTTAAATTAACCTGCTCAGGAACAGAATTAGAAGTAGGATACTCCGATATCACCACATTTAATTTACCCGATACCGATGCTGTCCGAAATGTTAATGGTTATGTTCAAGATTCTGCGGGCAACTGGTCGGCATCGTTTACTCACCAGATAACACTGGACAGATACCGTCCCACTATCACATCGGTAGTGCTTCAGGATAGTGCCTCGGGTGATGAAAATTACACCAGTGATTTGACTGTTCGAGTGGTCACTGTTGCCGAGGATGGTTCGATGGGCAATCCCGCTTATATAGCTTTCTTCGAGGATGCCGACGATTGGCCTCAAAATCTCGATGAACACTGGCAGGATTATAATTCGCAACTGTATTATACTTTCGTCGATACCGAAACCGGATATAAAACTTTATATATAGCGGTAAAGGATAGGGCGGGAAATATTAGTCTTATCGCCAGCGACCAAATCCAATATGGAACATCCATTATTTGTAATTTCTCCTTATATGATACGGATAGAGGAACAGATTATACTGTTTATACTAACTCACGAACAGTTGGTGTCGAATTCAATCCGGTTGGAACGCCACCAGCAGATTATTTTCTTTCGGAGGATTCTTCTGCAACATATGACTGGAGACCATATCCATCCACAGGGATGACTACTTTTACTGTATCTACTGGCGAGGGAGAAAAGGTAGTCTATGGCTGGCTTCGCTCTGTCTCGCACATAATCTCTCCGCAAGCATCGGCGACTATTATATTGGATAGAACTCAACCCGATTTGCCACAAAGTTTCAATCTTTGGGACACTACCAGTCAGGAAATATGGCCCACTACTTTTTATGCACATATGGGTTGGTCGAATGATATTTATGTATATTCTTCCATTCCCCAAGCTTATGATACTCTCTCCGGTGTGGAATCATTGCATTTTCTGGGTCCATTTATACACGACCTGTGGGCAGATAGACCGTATGTCCCTATTGAGGGCGGAATTATGGTCACATACCCTAATGACAGCGTGGAACTCATCCTCGATGGCACCGAGGGAAGTTTCGATATAATCGGCGGAGCTATGGATGTAGCAGGAAATTGGAACGATATAATTGTGCACGGTGGATACGATACTATCGCTCCTACTCTGGAGATTCGTCCATTCACTCACGATGACCCCACTACATTGCCAGCTACTATTCCGATGTCCATTACCGATGACCCCGATGGTGGACATCTGTGGAAAGTGTGTTTTAAAATCAGTGCGCCAGAAACTATAGTTTGCGCAGAATATTCTGAGGAATGGGGCGATTATCCCGATTTCGATGTAGATTTTCCCGGCGCCGAATTCCTGTCCCCAGATACTCTTTACTTTATCGAAATCGTGGCGGTAGATTCCGCTGGTAATCCCAGTAATCTCGTCACCTGGATTCCCGGAAAGATGGAATATTTCGTTGTAGATCCACACGATACTTTGGATAGCGAATTCACCGGGACAGATACTGTGCTCACTGTGGTAAATGCAGATGTAGAACCAGATTTTATGAGATTCGCCAGCGACTCCTCGAACCTTATGGATCAGGAATGGAAAGAATTCTCGCCTATCGATACTTTCCTGTTTGGTAATGCCAGAAATGAAATGAAATATGTATATGCACAATTCAAGTTCGGTGAATATGAGACACCGGTTATTTTGGATACTATATTCCTGGATACTATTCCCCCCAGCGTGGATAGAGTAGATGCATTCGACCAGGAAACCGACGACCCTAATTGGTCGAGTTCACAAACTGTGAAAATAGTGGCAACTAATCCGCAGGATACTCCACCCGGCGAGGTTTATGCGTTCAAAGTATCCGAATCGCCAAATTTCGATTACAATGTGCGAATGGTGCTGATGGATGAAAACAATAGTGGATTGTATCAGGTGGCGGATATCCCATATCAGCCAACCAGTGATGACCCACAGGAACTGTGGGATGTCCTTCACTCCGGAGCCAGAATGTTATATGTCCAGGTGCTGGACCGCGCCGAAAATCCTGCTCCTACTAAAAATACTTCCATAGTGGTAGATTGGGACCCGGCGAAAGTTATCAATTTCCCCAATCCATTCAATCCCCAGCAGAGAGAGACCTTTATTCGAGTTAAAGCGAAAAGTCCGGGTGCCACTGTGGAAATAAATATATACGATATGTTCGGAAATCCAGTATGGAATACCACATATACGCTAAAATCAGATTCTCGCGAGGCAGATATCCCCTGGGATGGCAAAAATTCCAATGGAGATATAGTAGGTAATGGCGGATATATTTGTGTGGTAGATTTTGGCGATGAAGTGGTGAAAAGAAAGATTGCTGTATGGAAAGGTGAATAAATGCAACAATTTGGAAATAAAATAAAATTTATTTATAGAAAAGGGGGCTCACCTATGAGGTGGATTCGATTTCTAACAGCAATAATAATTTTAATAACCGTGTCCGTATTATCAGCTCAATACGGGCAAGCAGGAGATTTCCTGCGATTCGGCGCTAATGCTCGCTCATTGGCTATGGGCGGAAGTTATACCGTTTTGGCTAAAAATGCCGATGCATTACTGTATAACCCCGCAGGACTCGCAAATACTGAACGATGGGAACTTTCACTCACCCACGCACAATTATTTCTCGATTCAAGATACGATTTCCTGTCTTTTGCTTATCCGCTGGGTTTGCGCAGTGGAATCGGATTAGCTATTGCCGATATTGGCGTTTCAAAATTCGATGGCAGAGATGAATTCGGAACCGCTACCGGCGAATTCGATATGCACAATATGGGTATTATGGCTGGATATGGACGATGGTTGATGGGTAGGAAATTTAGAGTGGGCGTATCTGCTAAATTTTTAATGACATCGATGGGAGAAAATTCCGCTTCCGGATTCGGAGGTGTAGATGTCGGCATTATAACCAAGGAAGTCCTGCGCAATTTTAGATTTGGATTGGCTGTCCAGAATATCGGCGCACTGGATGTCGCCGGTGAAAAATTACCGATGACTATTCGTGGCAGTGTCGGATTTCGTGCATTGCGAAGTCTATATTTGCTCGCCGATGTGGATATAGTCGGTAGCACATTCAAACCGAAAATCGGCGCCGAATTCGAACTGAATAGATACATTACACTGCGCGCAGGATATAATATGACAGAAATCACCGCAGGAGTCGGTTTTGCAGTGGAACGAATGATTCGTTCGTTGGAGAAAATGGGACACCCATTGCTCGACTATAGCGCAGGATTGATGAATCCACTGGGAAATGACTTCGGCAGAGTTTCACTGACCTTGCGAGGAAAAGACAGAACTCCTCCACCACCGCCTCCCAAAGTCTCTATTTGCGACCATTTGAGTGAATACGAGGGCGCACTTCATAAGGATGGATTACTCGGAGCTAAAGCCAATGTCCTGTTTGGTTATTGTAATTTCATATACGAAAGCGTGGAAGCTCCACTACTTGCTGACCCCTCGCTTAAATCCAGTTATGAATATTTTCGTGAGGCTTATGAGGGCAAATTCGGCGGAAACTGGACACAAGCTATTATGACATTAGAAGGCGCTGGAGAAGTCTTTCATCAGAAAATTCATTATATGTATGCAGAATCGAAGATGAATCGAGAAGCAATTACCGAGGAAACCAAGCAACTAATTCAAGATTTAATTTTCGTGGGCGGCGATAGCACTCAATATGACCCCAGACTGCAATATGATTTGGGATATACTTATGAAATGCTGGGCTATCTGGATAGCGCAAAGCAAATTTATGGCGATTTGGCTAATCGCGATGAATTGGAAGATAATCCCGTGTATTCGCTTTCTCTATATAGATTGGCATATTTGATTCGTGAATCCAATCAGGATAGCGCAATCGATTTACTGGACAAAGTAGTTAGAACATTGTCCTGGGGTTTTTATAATGAAAATGGAGAGAGAATCTCATATCCTATGTTTCCCAAATATAAGGATAATATGCTGGCAGACGATGCATTGCTTTTGATGGGCGATATCTATGCTGCCAAAGGCGGACCAGAAAATACTCAAAAGGCATTGATTTCGTATCTGGATATACTATTATTCTACCCCAATGCTGTGAATTCTGTATTGCGTTCTGCGATGGAAAGGTCTGCTAATGCTTATGAAGTCCTTGGTATGACCGAGGAGGCATCCCTGATGAGAGAACGAGCCGGTAGTCTATAAAATGGAGAATATGGTGTGAAGTTCATTGGAAAATTTATATTATTGTTAAGTTTGCTGTTATGGGCAGAGGGAATAAAAGATGAAGATTCTCTCTGGGCGCATATCGAAAATGTGGAGCCTAAAGTAGATGATGCTGGTAAAGTGCAGTTTCTGGTTCAGTGGTCTGTTTATGCCAGCCCCCAAAATGATACCTCATTCGGTGATTGGTATTTGCTGGAAGATGAAAAATTCACTTTCGTAGCTCAATGTGCTCGAGATAGCGAATTTACGGATATTGTTTATTCCGATACTGTCCAGGTGAACAATGTGCTATTCGATGGACTTCACATTGACAAACAGTATTATTTAAGGACATTAGTTCTAAATATGCAGAATCCGGTAAAATCCGATGTAGCTTATGGCGGTTATTTTACCAGATATGCACGAGCGAGAGAAAATAACCGAATGGAAAAAGAAAAAGAAAAATATATTACTTTGGGAATCGGAGGTATTTTAATTATTTTAGGAATTGGAACATTATTGTTAGCTATTATGAAACATAAGAAATTAACAACCTAAAACAAAACAAAGGAGGACGCAATGCGCAGGAGTTGTCAAATCCTGGTGTTTTTGGTGATGATGGGAATAATGCTGATACCCCAGAGTATCGGTGCGCAGGAAAATATGGATTCTATATGGGTTAATATTGTTTCTGCGGATGAGACTAAAGATGAACAGGGAAAACTTCAGGTTACCATCGCATGGAAAGTATTCAAACGAGAATACAACAAGAGACGAGCCACCTACGGCGAGTGGCAGGAGTTAAAGGATTTGTCCGGATATACTTTTGCCCCCGAAGTAGCATTAGATTCTGCATTTGCCAATATTGTGGAGTCCCAAGAGGTCGAAACTAACAACTATACATTTAAAGGACTCGATTATGGCACAAACTACTGGTGGCGAGTTCGATTGGTCTCTCCTGATTTTCTATCCAAATCGGATTTTGCCGAGGGTGTGATATTCAAACACGAAGCGGCAATTTCCGAGGAAAGAGGACTGATTGCATCCTATTTACATTTTGTCGGTCAGGGCGGAATAGAATTTATGATACCTATTCATCTGCTATTACTATTCGGTCTGGTGACCTGGGTGATGATGTGGCGCCGACTGTGGCTAGCAAATATTTTCCCACCAAATAAGCCCGGTCTCGGATATAGAATATTGCCGGTGGACAGGACAGGAAAAACACAAGTCCACAGTGATAAAGGTAATATTTTCCTTCGAGAAGTAGCAAAATATTGGTCAAAAGCTATGGAGGCTATGTCTGTCGGTCCGGAGCAATTTTCCAGCCCGGATGAATATATAAAAGCGGGACGACAGGTCCAAGAGGAAATAGAAAAGAAACTATGGATAGAAGTTGGCTTGCCAAATGTGGAAAAAGCTATCGAGATATGCAGAAACGGTGTTCCCGGAGTAAAATTACCCAAGAAACCACTGGAATATCCGACAGTCAGAGTATTGCTTGCAGCACTGGAAAACCATCGAGCAAATAGAAATAATTTCTGGGCATCGCAGGAAATGGATAGAGCAGCAGAAAATACTGTCCTGAAAGAAGTCGATGAACTCAAAGGCTGGGAAGTCACTGCATTATGGGCGGTAGGCTCTATCGAACCTATGTTAGGATTGTTCGGGACTGTGGTCGGTATCAGAGGCGCTTTTGTGGGTATTCAGGAAACTATCGCTCTAAACCCAAATGCTCAATTAACTCAAATCGTCCCCGAACTCGCAGGCGGTATTCATGTCGCTCTTATCACCACTATTCTCGGTCTAACATTTGGTATCCCCATGATGTTAGTTCACTATTTCTACCGTGGTAAGGTAGATTGGATATTTGGCAAATGGGAAGAAATTATGACTGATATATTAAATCAAGCGTAAGGGGTGAGATTTCGAATGAAACGAATCGAGGAAAAACTCCCTAAAGCCGAATGGACATCGTTGATAGATATAATCTTTCAGTTGCTGATTTTCTTTATGGTTACTATGGCACTGGGAACATTGCAAAGACAAGCTCAGGCAGCGGTAAAAGGCGCAGAAAAAAAGAATTTGCCCAAATTGCCACCAGTAGAAAAATTGGCTACTCCTCAAGATATTACCACCGGTTATTTGCTTCATATTAATGAAATCAATGAGAAACCATTCAATGGTCAACTCGGCGCATATATACTGGATCCTGAATTCCCCACTGTGGAGGATGCTAAAAAAGATACCCTTGGTGGACACGGTCCATTTGCTTTGAATGTGGCAAAAGCTAAATTACAGAAGAAAATCGAGGATGAATTTTTCCGCACCGGTGAACCACCGAGACTGGAAATTCGCGCCCATCAGAAAACATCATTCGGCTACATTTTGGATATAATGGAATTCTGTGATAGAGATTCCATTGAAGTAGTGGGATTTAGATTTGCAAATGTAAAAAAACAACTTTAAGGGAGGTCTATTATGAGAGCAAGATCCGATCCCCTCCCGGAAACAGAATTGACCTCGATGGTGGATATAATATTCCAATTGATGATATTTTTTCTGGTTACATTATCTGTTATGCCATCGGTGAAATCGGCACCACAGGTGGAGGGTATGATGAATTTGCCCACACCTAAACGAGGTGATTCCGAGGCATCAGTGTTGATACAGTTCTTCAAAACACCTACGGGAGGATTAGATTATTATGTCCTGCAGGGTAATGACCAATCTGCTGAATTCTATCAGTTCTTTAAGGACAAGCGAGCTGTGTTGAAAGCAGCCGGTGCTTATCCCGCATTCCGGAATATCGCCGCTAATAAATATCAAGTGGTATATAATGAACAGACCTTGGAAGGATTACTTATGGAAATCCGAGATTATGACCCCGCTGTTATTATTCGTGCGCCAGGAAATCTTCCCTATGGCGATGTAGTAAAAGTCACCGGAAAAATGCACGCACTGGGAATCAGTAAAATCGCTTGGGTAAAAGGAACTTTGGCTGATTTGAAAGTAGAAATCAAAAAGGGTAGAGCGAGGAGGGGATGAGAATGAAACATAGAAAAATCATAATAGGGATATTTATTTCCGCTATAATCCTTTGTATGATTGGTTGTGAGGGTAAGGCTGGCGAATCGTATATCAATCTGCCCGAGGGCCCGAAAATCCTATTCCGAGGTGGAATCGGTAAAATTACTATCAGATATGTTCCGCCACCAGACCCTATTTTCAGGATATCTAATGCTATGGAGTATATCGAATTCGATTACATCAAGGATAACTATGGAATTCCAGATAAACCACTGATTGTGGAATATACTGTAGAAACTGCAGTGATTGCACCAATAATTATCCAGCGAACCAGTAATCCCCAGTTTAACGACTACATTATGCGCTGTTTACAAAGTTGGACATATACACGGTTTGGTAAAGGTCCGATTAGGATTATGGTAGATGTCGCTAAAAAGCGTATCGCAGTCGATCCCGCGAATGTGAGACTCGCTGAACAGGAACCGGGAAGACCACCACCTAAAATGGGAACTGTCAGAGAATTAGTGAAACAAATGGGATTTATAGTAGTCGGTGGAAATCTATATTGATAACTAATATTGCGCTGGAACAGTCTCTGGTCGAATAGAATACACTATCTCTGAATGCGAAAATAATGTGAATTTTAACATAATTTTGGAGGAGTAATATGAGAAAAGTAATCATAATACTGGGTCTATTCTGTATGCTATTCGCTCAAGAAGTGGACCTGGCTACTGTTACTGCAAAATTGGACGAGGGAACGAAATTATATCAGAAAGACCAATTAGAGGAAGCTTTGGGTCCATTTCAGGAAGCAGCCGATGGATTCGAAAAGATGCTTCAGGGTGTCCTTTCTCCCGAGGATGAAGCTTATGCGAAGTATTTCCTGGCGACCGCTCATTATTATGTAGCTCGAATTCAGAACGATGCCAGCTTATTCGAGAGCACTTCGCAGGAGTTCAGTCAATCTGCTAGTGCTTTTCGTGGATTGGATATTATGGGTGAAGAATATGTCCGTTCCCAATATATGAAAGCACTTTGTTCGTTTAGATTATATCAACTGGCTACCACCGAACGTAGCAAGATTCGAGCACTGGAGCCGGCTATCGGCGATTTTTCCAATTTCGTCCAAGATGACGATGTCCTGAAAAATGCAGAAGATTTTCAGGAACTTATAGATAATGCTTATTATTTCCTGGGTTATTGCAAATACCAGATAGCATTCCTGAAAAGTTTCGATATGGGACAGTTGTCCAATGCTCAAAAATATTACGACGAGGCGATAACAGCTTTTCAGCAAGCTCAAAAAGCGCAAGATGAAAGATTAGTTCTATCGGCAAATCTTATGGAGGCTAATTGCCATTATATGTTGGCGAGATTATATTTCCGTCCCAGCGAGGATGAATGGAATACTTA
>Ga0180301_10003165_pt1 | contig 12905 bp, 10 predicted proteins | sample GuaBasSediGuay16_FD_121797 | JGI IMG/M metagenome (GOLD analysis project Ga0180301, IMG submission 121797) | Subseafloor sediment microbial communities from Guaymas Basin, Gulf of California, Mexico - Guay16, Core 4569-2, 12-15 cm | ecosystem: Environmental > Aquatic > Marine > Hydrothermal...
AAGTATAATAGGGCTTATTCGGAACGATTTTTTGGGCTTTAACCAACAGATATTGAGCCACTCCTCTAATTTTATCCGCATTTTTAAGGGAAATCGGGGCTAATTTTGCCAAACATTTCCTCACTCCCCAGTCGCCGTGAATTTCCACAATTAATTCTTTTTTCAGGATTTTCTTTAAAATCGTGCCGACCAAACCTTCCATCAAGGGGGACTGCGCCACAATTACATCAATCTTTTTTGTTAAGCACAGCCAGAAAGCTAATTTTAAAGCCGCTGGCCAGAAAAAAATATTTTTTGGTAAAAGATAAAATTCGGCTCCAAAAATTTTCCTGCCGATAGTCATTTTTCCCTTGGCTAAAACATAGGGTTTAATACCTCGAGCCAATCCCTCAAATTTCTTTCTTAAATGGATATCTTTTTCCAGATTGTATTTGGTTACGCCGATGAATAAGACTTTTTTCATAATAATTTTATAGGAAGCGAGACCTTGTCGCTAAGAAAAAATTGAGTTATCCTGTCAAAATTTTCATAGTTTCCTCCACCAGCCTCTCCCAAGTGAAATTTTTGAGCTTCTCTCTGGAATTCCGAATAAACTTTTCTTGAAGCGCCTTATCCCGCCACAGCTTCAAAATCGCTTCTTTTATCTGCTCTCTGTTTTTATATTCCACCAAAAAGCCGTTAAAGCCTTCTTCGATTAACTCGGGATTACCCCCTTCCCGACTGGCTATGACAGGCGTTCCGTAACTCATTGCTTCCAAAATTGCATGGGACAATCCTTCATAACCGGAATTCAAAACAAATACATCGGCCGCTTTGAAATAAAAAGGTATTTGTTCATGCGGAACTTTCTTTTCCTCGCCGACAATTACCAACCTGAAATTTGGATTTTCCTTAAGCAAGTCCGGCATAATGGCCCTTAAATCGTCAAACCCTTTCCAGGGCACCGGCCGGCCAACCGATAAAATGATATCTCCCCCAATGCCGATTTTTTTCTTTGCTTCTTCCTTTGAAATATTGTATCGAGAACCGTTCTCGATACAATCGACGGCATTGTACACTACGTTTATTTTATTTTCGGGCACGCCCCAGGAAGCTACCCTTTTTTTGAGATACCGGCTGGGAACAATTATTTTGTCGGCTTTCTTGCTTACATAAGTTTGAATTGTTTTCAAATAATTTTTCTGCTGTTCCCAAGCCGCATCTCCCACAATTTTTATGACAAATCTTTTTCGCAATAATCTAGCTGCGGCCAAAGCAGGCAGGCCGGCGCTGGTCGCGTTTTGGGCGTAAATAACGTCGGCGTCTTTTGCCAGCCATAAAAGCCCCCAAAAATACAAAAAATGCCTCAAGCCCTTGGGGTATTTTTTCAGCCGGCGGGAATAACTGATAACCGGCTGGCCCAGCTCCTTGGCCAATCTTTCAACGTAAGTCGCCGGACCACCTATGTCGGGAGGATATATGCTGCTAGCGAAGACAATTTTCTTCATAAATTTTATAAACTTTTTCTGTGATATTTTGCCAATTATATTTTTCCAAATCTGGCTTAGCGAATTTCTTGCCGGAATAAATTTCATAAATGGCTTGGGCAATGGCTTCGGGATTTTTGGGTTCAACCAGAATGCCGGTTTTTCCATCTTCAATGATATCCAGAATGCCGCCAACCCTCGTTCCGATTACCGGCAAGCCGGCGGCCATAGCTTCCAAAACAGCAATGCCAAAGCCCTCTTTCAAAGAAGGCAAAACAAAGCAGTCGGCTTGCGCCAAATATTCCGTAATTTTTTCATGGGGAATTTGCCCTACAAATCCCACCCTTTCTTTCAATCCGAGCTTATTTGCCAAACCTTTAAGATTTTTTCTTTCTGACCCGTCGCCGATAATCAATAGTTTGGAATTTGGAATTTGGAGTTTGGAGTTTATGAGGCCAATGGCCTCAATAAGATATTCTATTCCCTTTACCTTCTCAAGACGGGCAACCGTCATTACAATAAAACCTTCGTGAGGTTTTTGCTCCAAGTTTTCAAACTTTTTTAAGTCGATGCCGTTAGGAATGACTTCAATATTTTGGCAGCCGATTTCCTGAAAATATTCCTTAATCGCCGAACTTGCGGCAATGCAGCAAGCGGCTTCTCGGTAAACCAAACTCTTCAGCCAATTTTTATTCTCCAATCTCTGAACCGTAACAACATAGGGAATTTTAGCAAATTTGGAAAGTAAGAATCCTAAAAAACTGCTCAAAAAACCTTGACAGTGCAGGACGTCAATTTTTTCTGTCTTTATCAACGAAAAAACTCTAAAAAACAGAAGAGGAAGGGCGGTTAAAATGTAAAGTGGCGAAGAATAAGAAAGGTCTTTAAGGGTAAACAAAGAGGTTCTGAAAATTTTAACCCCGTTTTTAATTTCATAATCGGACTGGCCCGCCACTCTTCCGGTTACCACGAAAATCTCGGCCTTGCTTGCAAGCCTTTCAGCAATATTCTGAGTCCAATTTTCCAACCCTCCAATCACCGGATAATAATGGAGCACTGGCATTAATACTTTCATAAGTTTTTTAAAACTTTTTTAAGCGCACTAATCATTTTATCAATATCTTTCTCGTTATAATGGTTCTGCAACGGGAAATTGATAATTCTTTTGGCCGCTTCAAAGGTGTTGGGAAACTCGTCTTTATTTAAAACAATCGGGGTGTGCCAAATTCTGGTGCAAAAAACTCTGTGTTTTCTTAATTTCTCCACCACCTCATCTCTTTTTTCTGCCAGATTTTTTGGCACCAAGGCCGATAAATAGCAAAAAACATTGCCTTCAGCCTCCTGAACCTCAAAGCCCAGTGGCTTTAATTCTTGCTGGAAAAACAAGGCTAATTTTTTCCTCTTTTCCAGAGACCGTCCAAAATCATTCAAGCTGGCGGAAAAGAGCTTCAAGGAAACGCCGTTTATTGCTCCAGGCTCTGGCAATTTCTCTTTCCTCAACATTCTCGGGGCTATCTCATTGCCAAATTTTTTAAAAAGAAAAGCAAAAATCGGGAAGCAGTTTAAGAAAGAAATAAAATCCCGGAAACCAAAATGTGTTTTAGGCAAGGAAACCTGCCAATCTTTGGGACAGACCAATAATCCCCCCCTCAAAGACGGAAACTGTTTGTAGAGGCTGAAAAAAGCTATGTCGCCTCTCGGTTTTATTCCGAAAGCGTGAGCTAAGTCTTCAATAATCGGCAAACCAAATTTTTTAATTTTTTCAATATCAAACGGCAGGCCGTAAGTGTGGCAAACTAGAATAGCTTTGGTTTTGGGGGTAATTTTCTTTTCTATCTCGTCCACTTTTACGTGAAAGGTTTTTAGGTCGATGTCCAGAAAAATCGGCTTGATGTTGTATCTTTCCAAAATCGGCTGAAAAATGTCGCAAATGTAAGCTGGCATTAAGATTTCCGAATTTTGGAGATCCAGCTTTTCGATAATAATTTTAAAAGCTGACCTGCCCATGTCAGTGAAAATGAGCTGTTTGCCGGGAAACATCTCCTGTAATTTCCTATCTAATTTTACCCTGTTAAATAATCGTAAAAGGAATTTAACGGGGTGAATTTGAGGATGAACAAAATACATCTAAATTTTGTATTTTAATAAATACGGGCTTAATTTTTTAACCAGAAACGGCGGCAAAATCCCAAAAATATTTCTCAATTTGGAACTTCGCAGGTCGTTTTCTTTATAATTTTTCAATTCATAAATTGGCACTTCCCTGCCGCCCCAGCCCTCTTTGAATGTCTGCAAAGAAGAACCATGCCTGGTGCCGCCCAAATCAAAAATCCTGCTGCCCATCTTTTCCATCTGATGCCACAAAATCAAATGGTTGACTCCCAGTTTCTTATATCTTTCATCAACCGCATTCTGAAAATAATGGATGAAATTATCATAAAACAAGAAAACGCTGCCAGCTACTACCCGATTTCGGTATTTTGACAGAATAATTTCTGCTTGTGGCGATTGAAAAAAATATTTAAAAAAAGAAAAGGGATAAGCTGGAACTCTGTGTTTTTTGGCGCTTTTGAGGTGTAAATCATAAAAATGATTAAGGTCCTGCTGGTTCTGACATTTTTCAATTTGAAGACTCTTGGTTTTGGCTTTTTCTATTTCGTGACGAGTAGTTTTTCTCAAAAACGGAGGAAATTTCTCAATAAAATAACTCACCCTGCCCCCATCACAATTTTCAGCGATCGCGTATTTTTGTGATTGGTCGCACAGGAAATAACTTAAGAGATAAGGATGAAAGCTGATTTTGACGGGAGTTTTGAATTCGGAGAATAAGTCTCGCTTAAACCGTTCACCGTCTATTTCTTCTACCAAGGGCAGAGGCCCCCCGTATTCGCAGAAGGGATGAGAAATCAGCTTTTTTCCGACCCTAGCCAAGCTTAAAAGAACCCGGTCTTTATACAGATAGCGCTCAAATTTCAGCCATTTGAACTGACTTTCCAAAAATTCCTCCCACTCCGCATTATGAAAAAAAGTCTTGAAAAAGACTTTATCTAACAAATTTTTCCACTCATCTTTGCTGGTAATTTTTATAAATTTTCCTTCCATTGAGAAATTGATAATTTTTATTTCTCAGCAGTTTTATGGTTTTTTCAAAATTTTTCAAGCTATCCCAAGAATGGATATTAAGAGTAATAAATTGGGGGCAATGGACAAAAAATAAAATTTTATAAAAACAGTGCGGCAGCTGGGATATCCAAGCCCCAACCAAGGGAATGCCGAAAATTTGTCCCCTGACCGGGATTTCCAGAATTTCTCCCTTAAAATAAGGCATCAAAGGCTTTTTACCTTGATAGCCCCGGTATTTTTTCAAAGGCGGATAGTGAGGAACTACGCTGCTGTCGTATAAAAAGCCTTTTTCTTCCAGGAGTTTCATTCCTTCTTTATCAATAAGGTGGGAGGGAGCTCGAAAACCAACTGGTTTTCTGCTAAAAGTATTCTGATAAAGAGCAATAAAATCCTCTAGTTCCTTTTTTCTTTCTTCTTTATCCAATCTGTCCCAAAACCTATGGGTGAAACTATGACAGGCAATTTCATAATCACGGGCCCATTCTTTCGCTTTATCTCTATGCTTTTGCAGAACTTCACCGGTAATAAACAGGGTGGCGGAAATATCATATTTTTTAAAGATATCCAGAATCTTGTCCAGATTTTCAATGCCGTCCTCAACGTCAATTGAAATAAAACAAACCCTACTTTTTTTCATAATCAATGATTTCTTTTAGACTTTCTTCCAAAGTTATTTTCGGCTCATACCCTATGGCTTTCCTTATTTTCGAAAGATCGGGTTTTCTCTGCATCATTTCTTCAAACCCCGGGCCATAGGCCTTAGCATAAGGAATAAAAGAAATCTTTGATTGGCTGCCCGTAATCATTCTTACTTTTTGAGCCAGCTCTTTAATAGTTATTTCTTCATCAGAACCAAGATTAAAAATTTGACCGTAAGCTTTGGGGGAATTAATTAATTTAATCAGCGCCGGCGTTACATCACTTACATTGGCAAAGCATCTCGTCTGGTAACCGTTGCCGTACACCGTTAAGGGCTTTCTCTGAAGCGCCTGCCGGATAAAACGAGGCACGACCATACCGTAAGCTCCCGACTGCCTGGGACCAATAACATTGAAAAGACGGACAATCACTACTGGCAATTTTCTTTCTTTAAAATAAGCCAGGGCCAAAAACTCATCTACTCCTTTTGACATGCCGTATCCCCAGCGAGTATTGTAGGCAGAACCATAAACCCGGTCAGAATCCTCCCGAAAAGGAATGTCAGTATTTTTTCCGTAAACCTCTGAAGTGGAAGTAAAAAGAACGGGCACTTTGCGGTAAGCTGCTACCTCAAAAACTGTTTCTGCTCCCTTCAAGTTGTTCAAAAGAGATTTGAGGGGTTTTTCCATTATGGTTTTAACACCCACGGCTGCCGCCAAATGATAAATTTGGTCAGCTTTTTTAACCAAGTTGCTTACCTTTCCTCTATCTAAAACGGTGCCCTTGGCAAAATGGAAGTTTTTGTTTTTTTTAAGATGGGCAATATTCTTGATATTCCCGGTGGACAGATCGTCAATAACAAAAACTTCTTCTCCCCGTTGAAGAAGGCCCTCTGCCAAATGAGAGCCGATAAAGCCGGCTCCGCCGGTAATTAATATTCTCTTTTTGGTTTCACTCATTTTCCTCTTCTAAGAGTTTTTTTATTCCTTCCTCCAAAGTAATCTCCGGCTGCCAACCCAAAAGCTCTTTGGCTCTAGTAGTATCAGCCAAGGTGTCCCTCATTTCTCCCGGCCTAGCGGGAATGTGGACGGTCTCTCCTCCCATCATTTTCGCTATTTCGTTAACCGAATGGTTGTCTCCCGCTCCAACATTAATCACTTCTCCCTTGCCGACTTTATCCGACTCCATGGCTAAAACATTCGCTCTCACAACGTCAAAAACATGGCTGAAATCCCTAGTCTGTTCGCCGTCGCCGGTAATGGTTAAGGGCTGACCGGTTTTTTTCTGAGTCAGGAAAATTCCGATTACCGGGGTGTACGCCCCCTCTCTGGGCTGGCGAGGGCCGTAAACATTAAAATATCTTAAAGAAACAGTGGGCAAGCCGTAAATTTCAGAAAAAATCTTGCAATAAAGCTCGCCCACGTATTTTTGCAAAGCGTAAGGATTTAAAGGGTCGCAGGGAGCATCTTCTTTCATAGGCAGAACCGCTTCCCCCCCCAACACCGAAGACGAAGAGGCATAAATCACTTTTTTCACTCCGGCGTCCTTGGCGGCAACCAAGACGTTCAAAGTGCCTTTAATGTTAATGTCATTGGTCTCAACGGGCCTTTCAATAGAAAGAGGAATGCGGGGAAGGGCCGCCTCATGAAAAACGAAATCCACTCTTTCAAAAAAGGGCTTGATTTTGTCCAACTCTCTCAGGTCCAACTCAAAAAACCTAGCTTTGGGATTGACGTACTCTTTTTTGCCGGTGCTCAAATTATCAATCACTAAAACTTCATGCCCTTTTTCAATAAGGGCATCTGTTAAATGAGAACCAATAAAACCGGCGCCGCCCGTGACTAAGCATTTTGCCATAAAAATATCTTGAATAAAATATTAAGGTTTCCGAAATCCCGAATGTCCATAATTGGATTTCGGGAATCCCTCGAATGATTTATTAAAATTCTTTTCTTATTCCCTTTTTCTCGGGATCATCAATCCCCTGCTGCTTCATCAATTCGTTGTTAATTTCCTCTGCTACTTTATGAATCTTCAAATCGATTCCCTTGGCGTTGGCCAATTGAATCAAAGCCCGGATGTCTTTTACGAGGCACTTCCCCCCATAGCCCCTGTAGCCTTTGTGCCAAACGTTAAGATGGGTTCTGCCTATCCTCTTGTCGGCCGCTGCCGCTTCCACCATCCTGTCATAATCCACTCCTAGTTTTTGGCAGAGGTCGTACATCTGGTTGGCAAAACTCACTTTAACTGAAAACCAAGTGTTCCCAAAATATTTCACTAGCTCGGCCTCGGTGGCAGGTATAATCCTCTCAAAAGGAGCCAAGGGCAACAGCTGCATTACGTCTCCGGCCACCGTCTGGCTTTTTTCGGTATAGCCCACAATTTGCCTGTCGGGATACATCATATCCTGGTCAGCCGTCTCTTCTGTCAAAAACTCGGGGTTCATTAAAAGCTTGTGGTTGGGGTATTTTTTCTGAAGCATTTCGGTGGTGCCGGGCATTACAGTTGACTTTATCACCACCACCTTTTCGCCGTTTAACATTTCCATGGTTTCCTCCACATAAGACAAATCAAAACCTTTTCCGTCTTTCAGGTAAGGGGTGGGGACGCAAACAAAAACAACCTCGGCTTTGTTCACTTCTTCGGGAGAACCCAAATTTTTCCCTTTATCATACAAAAAAAGCTCTAAACCCTCTTTTTTCTCAAAATAGCGCTGCATAGCTCCTCCGACCATCCCAACTCCGACAATGCCGATTTTGGTAAAGCGTTTATACATAATAAGTTTGATAATTTGCTCTTTTAAATCCTATAATTTATTATATATACAGTCAACTATAAATGTCAATCATATGACTAAAATTCTCTTTCTGGTCACCCAGTCGGAAATGGGAGGAGCCCAGCACTACATTTATGAAATATGTCGGGCTTTAAATTCGGAAAAATACGAAGTACTGGTGGCAGCGGGCGATCCCGCTTTCGTCAAGGCTACGGCGGACAAGGGCGAACTATTCCAAAAACTCAAAAATACACGGGTCCGACCCGTGTATCTTAAGCGAATGAGGAGAACGCCTTGGCCCTGGCAGATAATTTTAGCTATTTGGGAAATTCGCAGTCTGCTTAAAAAAGAAAGACCAAATATCTTATTCTTATGCTCTACCACTGCCGGCCTTTTGGGCTCAATTGCCGGTTTTTTATATAAATTAAAAATTAGAGATGCCCACTGTTCACACGCAGCAAAATTAAAAATTATTTACAGAATAGGTGGCTGGGCCTTCAGGGATCCGAGGCCATGGTGGCAAAATTTAATTATTTTCTGGGCGGAAAAAATAACTGCTAGGTTCAAGGATTTAATCGTGGTCAACTCCGAATACGATTGGCGGATTGCTGTCAAAAAGAGAATAATTTCTCCGGAGAAAATAATTAAAATATACAACGGCATTGACCCCGAGCAACTAAACTTTTTATCTCGGGAAGAAGCCCGCAGTTGTTTAATGTCTACCATTAAACACGGTAATTCGAACATTAAGCTCATTGGTTGTGTGGCTAATTTCTACCGCACCAAAGGTTTGGAATATTTAATTGAATCTATCTACCATTTATCGCAGCAGCATTTATCGCAGTTGAACCGCGATTATCACAATAATCGCAGTTCAACTGCGATTATCATCGGGGGGGGGCGGCTGCGGCCGAAGCTGGAAAATCAAATTAAAAAACTCGGCTTGGAAAACAAAGTGGTCTTGGCCGGACGCATTGCCGACGCCTACAAATATCTCAAAGCTTTTGATGTCTTCGTTTTGCCTTCCCTGAAAGAGGGCTTCCCCTGGATAATTTTGGAAGCCATGGCCGCAGAACTGCCGATTGTAGCCACCAAAGTGGGCGCTTTGCCGGAAATAATAGATGACGGAGTGAACGGTTTCTTGGCCCGGCCCGGCAATAGCCGACAGTTGGCTGAAAAAATAAAATGGCTTCTGGAAAATCCTCAAGAAGCCAAAGTGATGGGAATTCAAGCTAAAGCGAAGCTGGTCAAAAAATTCTCTCTCCAAAAAATGGTCCAGGAAACCGAAAAGCTATTTGCCTAGGCCAACTGCTCCTGCAAAATCTGAATTAATTGCCGCAAGAGTTCGACGAGTTGCAACTGCAGCTCTTTTATTTTGGCCCTCAAACTTTCTGCGGTCATCGGCTCTTCTGCCAGCTCTTCCTCTATTATTTCTTCCTCAATTGTCTCTTCTTTAGTCTCTTCTGTCTCTTCTGTCTCTTCTGTCTCCTCTGTCTCCTCTATTTCCTCTGTTTCCTCTTCTTCCGGCAAAGCCAGGGTCCGAACCGCAGGGAAAACGGAAAGAGAAGTAATTGAGCTTGTTCCTCTGTCGTTAAAAGCCACCACTTTCCTGCCCGAATACTCGGTATCGGGCTGGAGACCCGTCTCATCAATGTAAGAAATATCGACTTGTTCGGCTTTGGCCAATTCGTTTAAATTGGCGTCCAAAATTTTAAAACCAAACTCATTGTCAGACCTGTCTTCAAAATGCCAGCGAATAACAGAATCGGAAATGGCTTCCGGAGTGCCGGCAATAGGTGCAAGTGGCACTGTCGGAAGTCCGGCTGAAGCCAAAATTTCCCTCTCAAAGCCAATAATCTCAATATCCCCTATGACTGCTTTGGGCTTTATAGTTCTGCCGGAAATCGTCTCAGAATCAATATCAACCGTCACAAATATCCTTGTTTCGGAAAAATCAGGCAAATTAAACTCGTCGTCCCAAAAAGGAGAAGAGGACTTGGTAAAAATCACCTTCTCGTCGCCGTCCCAGCCGGGAGAGGAACCGTCCCGGTAAATTTGCAAGCGGGTGACATTATACTGCTGAACCGTACCCTCATTTTGAATTTTGATTGAGCCAATTGGTTCTGGCAGAGTCAAATCAAAAATCAAAAGCTTGCTGGTGCCAGGCGCCACAGCGTAAGTGGGCTGGGAATTTACCGTAAAGTCATCAGCCGTGTAAGCTGAAGCCAAAACTGGGATAAAAATAAGTGTTAGAATTAGAATTACTTTCTTCATGCTTTGATTATAACATAAAACGGCAAAAAATAAATCAGCGTTGTTCAGCGAAGCAAAAAGCCACCCGAGAGGGTGGCTTTTTGCTTTCTTATCCCCTGCTCCGCTCACAAGGAACGCGTAGGGGTCCCAAGCTAGAGAATTAAATCGGTAATCAAAGGTTTATCTAGACAAGGTAAGTGTAGCAGTTGGAATACCGTCAACTTTGTAGTCGTGAGTCCAGTCAGCGCTTCCCGAAGAATGGGTGCCTCCAGCTCCTGATCTGTCAGACCAAATGAAGCTGAACAACGAGGAATGACCAGCCACTGCAGCATACGTTGTGGAAGTGGCGGTAGTACCTCTGTCAGCCAGTTTGGTCATCAGGTTGTCGCCGGTTGCGCCTGGCTGCAAAATAGTGCCCCTCAACTCGTAGGTCTTGGTGGCGCCTGCAGCCACAATCTGCTCTGAAGCAGCCACAAACGAAATCTTAGCTATTCCGTCAGCATTGGCAACCGTCCAACCGGTGGCAGTAGTGGTAGCTGTTACCTGCTCACCAGTAGCTACGTCATAAATCTTCATTGAGCTGGTGGCGATCAACTGGACGAAGCCGGTGTCAGTGCTCGTACTCATGTAGACGCCCTGAATCTTGGCTTCGCAGCTGGTATCGCCAGTGTAACATCCAACCGTGTGGCTTGAACCGCCATAAGTCACGCTGCCTGACATATCAAAGACAACCTTTTTCCAGCCAATGTTGCCCTTTGAATCAGCTGTCACGGTCCAGCGGTAGAGAGTTTTCTCTCCGGAACCGTAAACAGTGCTGGGCAAAGAGGCTGAAGCTAAGGTCGGCTTGGACTGCCTCAGATATTGGACATTGCCTTCAAGGCCAGTTTCGGTACTAATGGAAGTTGAACCGGAACTGACTCCCTGAACGGTCACATTGTCCAATCTGAGTTTAGGAGCGTCGCCGGTTGAAGCGCCGGAAGTGTCAACAGTGCGGATGCCGTTGAGGTCGGCCTTGATGGTTAAGGTCTTGGTCACGCCCTTTGGCAGCAGCCAGTAAGAACCGGGTGACAAGCTAAAGGTGGTGGAACCATTAACCAAGGTTTGGTCCGAACCCAACTGGGTAGCACCGTCCCAAAGAGAAACACTGGCAAAATCGGCATCACTGCCTCCTATTCTGCCTACCTGGAAGGTCTTGACGTAAATGTCTTCCCTGGCGGCTGTAAAGTCAACCTTGTGGAAGACAACGTCTTCTACCTGAACGCCATCCGCTAGGCCGACAGCCACAATGGCTGTTACAGGCCTGTCAGCGTTGTTGGCCATAGTCAAAGTGCCTGCTCCCGCTACGGTAACTTCATAGAGGTTATCCGCAGTGTTAGCATGGTCGTAGTTAACACCTGATGCTGAAGAAGGACCCGTTGTGAGAGTCTCGGTAATGTCGCTGTTGGAAGAAATTCCGACAGTGGCAATATCGTCAGTGGTGCTGACACCAAGAGCTATTTTATGGTCGGCAGTGGCAGTGCCCAATAAGTCGGCTTTGACAGTAATGGTCTTTTGCTGACCCTTGGCAATGTCAATGCCGCTGGAGTTCAGGAAATCAGAAGCTGACCAGGAGACATAATGATGAACCGTGCCTGCAGTTCCTGCAGTCAAGTTCTTCTTGGTAGTTAATCTGGTGTCTCCGTCATACAAAGCGATGTTTCCCACATCGGTTGTTGAGGCCTCGCCAGAAGAACTCACCCAAAGTTTGAGGTAGGTCACCCGAACATCCTCAGCAGTGCCGGCAGTCATAACCAAACCGACAAAGGGACTTTCACTGGCTCCTGTAATCAAGGTTTGGTCGCCCGGCGTGGCAGCCGCAGCTACGGTCAAGGTACCGGCTCCCACAGTCATGGTGTTGCCGGTGGCCGAGCCCGATTCAGGAATATCAGCCGAAGAATAAACTCCGGTTGAAACCTGATAAGCAGCGCCATTATGCTTCCAGTAGTGGTCGCCTGAACCGGCTGTGCTCGGAATGTCAGCCACCAAAGTCAAGGTGACTGTTTCTGAAGCAGGAACCGTCAGGTTGCCGCTGAAAGCAGCTGTAGCTGAAGGACTGGCAACTGTGGATCCAAATTGGGTGCCGTCTGGTTTCAAAAGCTTAGCGTTGGTTGTCGTGCCTGAAGCGCAAGCCGTATTACTTTCATTGTAGCAGTGAAGAGTAATGGAGGTGACCAAAACGTCTTCTCCAGAGCCGGCAATCAAATCAAACTTTAAGAGCTCTTTTGCGGTTGAACCCTTAACGTAGGTCTGAGCGGCCGGAGTGCTGGCTGAAAGCGCAATGGTTAGACTGCCCGAAGCGCCAACAGTGTGTGCGTTGGTATTAGAAGAACCAGCGCTGGTCACAGTGATGGCAGATGAGGCCAAGTCATACATTGAATCCAATCCGTCAGCTTTCACGTCGGAAGCATTGCCGATATAAAGCCCAACTGTGTTGCCGGTAGTGGCTCCCGAAGGAATGTCGGCTTTCACCAAGATGGTCTTGTTGGAAGATTTTGCCACGTCAAACAAACCGGATGCGTCCCAGCCAATTGTGTTGGCTCCGAAAGTAACGTAAGAGCCGATGACTGAAGCTGGTCCGGCAATTTGCGTGGTGCCATCCCAAAGGGTGA
>Ga0180301_10003166_pt1 | contig 12905 bp, 8 predicted proteins | sample GuaBasSediGuay16_FD_121797 | JGI IMG/M metagenome (GOLD analysis project Ga0180301, IMG submission 121797) | Subseafloor sediment microbial communities from Guaymas Basin, Gulf of California, Mexico - Guay16, Core 4569-2, 12-15 cm | ecosystem: Environmental > Aquatic > Marine > Hydrothermal...
AAATTGATTACGGCGACATTGTTCGAGATGGCTTTGAAGGCCGAAGATATGGCTTTGGCCGAACAATTGGTTCAAGATGCCCGAAGTGGAAATATCGATGATTGCGATGGTAACCTTTTTATGGCAAGGATTGAGATGGCTAAAAAAAATTATCAAAGGGCAATCGATAGAATCAACCATTGCCTCGAGATACGGCCAACATTCGCTTACGGGTATTTGATGAGGTGCAAGATTAACGGAAAGCTCCAAAAGTATGATGAGGAAATAAGAGATGCGAAAAAAGCGAAAAGGTTCAATCCGATGGATGGGGCAATCGCAAGGCAAGTCGCTGCCGTAACATACAACCGAAACCTGAGGTTGGGAAGGGCTGCGAATGATGAACAAATTAAGGAAGGAGAGATGGTGTTGATTAAAGCGATAATGCTGAATCCTAACGACTGGGAACTCAAAAGTGTATACGCAGAATATATCAGCAAGAGGGAGCCTGAAAAGGCTATCGCAATAAGACAAAAATTGTTTAGACAGGATAAAAGTTTCGAAAGCTGTATGATGTTGGGGAATATGGCGATGAGGATGGCGAAAAGAGAAACCGACAATGCTCGAAGGGCTGCTCTGTGGGAAATCGCAGGCGATGCTTACCTCAACGCTTATCAAAGGTGGCCCGAAAATAAGGACGTCGTCAAACAATATGTTGAGTATTTACGACTTACCGAACGACAGGATGAAGCGAAAGAGTTGCTCGCAGGAGATGATAAATCGCTCTGGAAGTTTTATTTGCGGGAAAGGCAATACGAGAAGGCAAGGGATACTTTAGACAAACTATACAAGAAAGAACCGAAAAACGTGGATGTTGTTAAGGGATTGGTCATTGTAGCAAGCAGGACAGAAGATAAAGAGTTGCTGATGAGGTATTCGAAAGAACTGTTAGCTCTTGAAGATACAACCAAAAACCAGTTAATGCAAATTCAGGCATATCTTGAAGCCGGCCTTGTTAATGAAGCTAACCTTAAGCTTGAAAGTTTCAGGGAAAGAAATCCCGACAATCCCAAAGGGATTATGTTGGAGGCATGGATTACGATGGCAAAGGGTCAGTTGAAAGAGGCTCTGAAGCTTCTGAACCAAAACCTCGAGGTCAATCCTGAAAGTGCAGTGGCCTGGCAGCTTCGAGGTCGCGTGAACCGCTTGCTTGGTAATTACGACCAGGCAGTCGAGGATTTGCAGAAAAGCAAGAATATCGATGCGAATCCAAGGATCCAAATGGAACTTGCTACAGCATATCATCGGGTTGGCAGGTTGACAGCCGCGATAGGTGAGCTTGTGGATGCGTTGAAAAATCAACAGGCTCCACCACGTGTCAGGACTATGCTGGAACAGCTTTATATGCAAGCGGGAAGAACGGCCGATTTGGAGAAATTTTATAAGGAGACTCTCGAAAAGTATCCCGACAGCGAGTTCTGGAATTATCGCGCAGGTCAATTTGCAATGAAACAAGAGAGGTATGAGGAGGCGGAACAACCTCTTCTAAAGTCTTGGGAACTAAGCCAGGAAAGAAATGGCAGGGCACTTGATGCATATCTTGAGGCACTTTGGAAGGGCGCCAAGTATAAGGAACTGGTGAAATATGCAAGTAACTACATCGATTCGAAGTTTGCTCCGATTGCATATGCACAAATTGCTCAGGCGAAATTTAGCTTGGGAAGGAAAGCTACCGCAATGGATTATTATCGAAAGGCAATACAGAAATGTGGGACCGATGAAAAACTTGTCATGGGGATTCTTGAGAATATGTTGGAAATCGTTGGGCAGAGTGATGTCGCCAAGTGGTGTAACGAGAGGCTAAAGGAAAAGCCGGATGCGATGGCGGCAAACCTGATGATGTTTAACTTGAAAAAACAAGGTGGTGAATACAACAAGGCGTTGCAGTATATCGACAAGTTCCTGGCATTGGTTAGTCCTGAAAGCGAACTGTGGATAGACCAGATGTTTAACAAGGCGAACACGTTGACGATGGCGTACATGAAGACCGCCGACAAACAGTATCTTACGACGGCGATATTGGAATTTGAAAAAATATTGGCGAAGCAACCGAAGAATACGAATGTGCTGAACAATCTGGCATACTTTCTCGCTGATAATGACGAGCAACTTGATAAGGCTGTCGAATACGCTCGTCGTGCTCACGAAGCATCCCCGAACAGTAGTGGTATAATGGACACCTATGCTTATGCCCTTTGCAAGACAGGAGACTATGCAAAGGCCGAAGAAGTGCTGCAAATGGCAATTCAGATTTTTGAGAGACAGAGTATGGATATTCCATGGGACGTTTACATGCATCTTGGTATGGCTCAGGAGGGACTTGGTCAAAAAGCTGCCGCGGCAGAATCATATAGACAGGCCCTTGAGGTTGGTGGACGCCGAATACCGAAAAGTAAAAAAGAAGAGTTGAATAAAGCAATCGAACGGGTTTTGTAGCAGAAAGCCGGTCAACACGGCCCCGGGTATAATAAAGCGATGTTGTTTAGAAGTTTTGAGTGTTGGATTTAGCGTGTGGAATGTATAGCGTGGTTTATTTTAGGTAGGCTTACAGAAAAAGGTGTAAGATGACCGGGCAGATACAACCAACAAGTCCTGGTGCCATGGTTAGACGAGCTGGCCCGAGACCCCCGATGGCCGCGGGAGCACCCACGTTAACACCAAAGCAAATTGTCGGGATTCTTCGGCGGCACATATTGTTGATGATATTTTCGGCTACGGTAGGATTGGTAATTGGTGGTGTGGCTTGGTATCTTTTCCAGAGGTTTATGCCGACGTATATGGCTCAAACAGCCATTGAGGTTTTACCGCCTGGTATAACCGACCCTATGGAGATTGCCAGTTCACCGGCCAACAAGGACATGGCCTATCAGCTTCGTTTTACAAAAGCTGCGTTCATAAAACAGCAGAGCACCTTCGAAAATCTATTGCGGAGGGACAAGGTTCGAGAGACTAACTGGTTTAAGCAGTTTAATAATGACATCCCCAAAGCGGTTAAAGAGTTGGAGGACAATTTCAGGGCCAGCCCGCAGAGAGAGGGTAACTGGATAATGTTATCAATGAAGTGTAGAGACAAGAAAGAATCGGCTCTAATTGTAAACGAGATGATGGATTTATTCTTGAAAGCACAGGACGATATTGCCAAACGCGATGTTCGGAGGCAATTAGAGCAGAGGACAAATCAACAGCGTCGCTTAAGGACCGAACTGCAGCAGGCCGAGGATGCGCTTAAGGTTATTCGCGAGGGAACAGCATACACAAACCTTGGCGATCAACGATTTCAAGACACTCTTGACATAAAACTTGCCAGCCTTGAGATGAAGAATACTGAACTTCAAAATGACATAGCTCAGCTTGAGAGTATGATTACGACCTTCAGGATAAGGGCGGAGGGCGAGTTTGACGCCGTAGTAAGAGAGCAGATAGAACGTGACCCAATTGCCTCGGAAATGAGGCGAACAATCTCCAGTATAGAGTTGAGCCTCGCTCAGCAGTTGACGAGATTCGGTGAAAATCATAGACGAGTGCGTCAAACGAGGGATACCCTTAAGCAAGCCAAAACCGAGCTTGCAAACAGACAGAAAGAGATAGCGGAGATTAGAAGAAGGGCGAATCTGCGGAATGCCGAAGACCAAATGACCGCTATGACCGATCAACTGGCTTCAATGCAGAAACAGCTAAACGAAACAAAGAGAGAGCACAAGGAATTAGACAATCTTCGGGCAATTTATAGTCAGTTGCTGACAAAGCGGGAGGAAAAACAAAAGCTGCTTGAGGAAATGGATGATCACATAGAAAAGCTGTATGCACTGGAGCAAGACCCGGGTTTGTCTAAGGTCAAGGGCGTTGGGCCGGCGCCTGAGCCGCTGAGGATGATATTTCCTCAGTTGAAAATATTCCTGCCCGGTGGATTTATGCTTGGTCTGATGGCAGGCGTGGGCCTGGCATTTGCGATTGAATTACTTAACGATCTGGTTCGCGTACCGAGCGATGTAATGAAGCATCTGCGAGTCTCTCTTCTTGGGATGGTTTGCCATGCGGAAGAAGATGATGAAGTTGAAGGAATTGACCTTTTCCATGTGGTTCGTCAGGCTCCATATTCGATTATGAGCGAGTGCTATCGCCAGTTCAGGACAAATCTGAGACTTTCCGGCTCCGAGGACCCGCAGAAAGTTATGTTTTTCACCAGTGGCAAGGCCGGCGACGGAAAAACATCGGTAGCGGTTAACTTGTCTGCGACGATGGTTGCCGAAGATAAGAAGGTTCTGTTTATTGACGCAAACTTCCGAAGACCTTCGACGGGGACGCTGTTCCCGAGGACCGAATCTGACGGTTCTGTAGCCGAACACGTTGATTTTGGGCTGAGCAATTATCTGATGGGCCAATGTGGCTTTGACGACGTGGTAAGGACCAGCGGCATCGAGAATTTTGACATTATTGACAGCGGCCCTTTGCCGTCCAATCCCGCGGAGATATTGGGCAGTGCAAACATGACTAAATTGCTCGAAAAGAGTCGCGAATTGTACGACCATGTTATCATTGACGGTCCGCCGCTACTGCTGACCGATGCAAGGATTCTTGCTTCGCAGGCCGCCGGCACTATTGTCGTGTTTAACGCTTCGGCTACAAGGCGGGGAGCGGCCCAGCGAACCTTGCGGGAGCTTCGCGATATCAACGCAAATATCATTGGTGGTGTCTTGGTTGGAGTCAGGTCGATAAAAGGCGGCTACTTCCAGGAAGTTTACAGAAACTACCAGGCATACCAGCAGATACAGGTCGCTCAAACGGTTTGACCGATAAGGATAATTGTGTTATATAATAGCACTCTGGTTTGACTTTATATCTGGAGCATTTTTTATGGAAAGATTTTTGGTTACCGGCGGAGCCGGCTTTATCGGTTCGAACATTTGCAGAAAACTCATCTCACAGGGCTGCTTTGTACGTGTAGTTGACAATCTGCTTACCGGCAAAAAAAGCAATCTTGACGATATTATAGACAAGATAGAATTCATTGAAGCTGATATGGGCACCGGCGAGGTGGCGCAAGAAGCAATGACCGATATTGACATTGTGCTTCATCAGGGAGCACTTCCATCGGTGCCGCGCAGTGTTGAAGAGCCTGCCTTGACACATAAACACTGTACCGATGCCACTTTTACTTTGCTTGTAGCCGCTCGTGATGCGGGCATAAAACGTTTTGTCTATGCCGCCAGTTCGTCCGCTTATGGGGACAGCCCAACCTTGCCGAAGGTTGAGACCATGCTTGCCAATCCTCTTTCACCTTACGCCGCGGCCAAGCTTGCCGGAGAATACTACTGCAAGGTATTTCACACGGTCTTCGGGCTTGAGACGGTTTCGCTTCGTTATTTCAATGTTTTCGGCCCGTACCAGGACCCGACCAGTCAGTATGCCGCTGCGATACCGGCTTTTGTAACGGCGATATTGAACGATGAACAGCCCACCGTTTATGGGGACGGCGAGCAGAGCCGCGATTTTACCTATGTTGATAATGTGGTTGAAGCAAATCTTCTGGCGGCCCGGGCAAAACAGACTAAAGGTGAGGTTGTTAATATTGCCTGCGGCGAGCGAATAACGATCAATGCAGTCATCGAACTGGTCAACGAACTTCTCGGCAAGGATATAGAACCGGCTTACGCGGACCCAAGACCCGGCGACGTCAAACACTCACTTGCGGACATCAGCTTGGCCCAAAAGGCAATTGGCTACAGGCCGGTGGTTGACTTTGGCGCGGGGCTGAAAAAGTCGATACAATGGTATCGCGACAATCTTGTGTAAAGCGTGCAATCAGGTTCAGCGCCAAATCAATTTCCGAATCTTTTTCAATTTTGTCGATAATAAAGGTCTGGCACCGTTTTATGGAAATATCGATGAGACTATATATCAGGTTGCTGATGGCGTTTGGCCGGCTGGTTCCTTCGGCAGGGCAGCGCCGAGATTCTTGAGGGTGTCAACAAGGTCGTTGCCGTGGGGAGGTTTTGTAAAGCAGGCATCACAGCCCAGGCTGTAGCAGTGGTCGATTGTGGAACGGTCGGCAGATGTGATGAGCATTATAACGGGCATGTGTCGCAGTCGCGTGCTTTGCCTGATTTGGCGAAGTACCTCCAGGCCGGTAACTTGTGGAATGTCGATATCCAACAACAGGATATAGTTTGTTTGTGGGAGCAGGCCAAAGGAATTAATCGCGACAAAGAAATCGAGCAGCGTCCGGCCGTCCGTGAAGCGCACTATACGGTTGGTTATGCCTTTTTGCTCGATGTATCTGGTGGTGAGCAGAAAATGCTCGTCATTGCCCTCGGCGATAAGCAGTATCTGTTTGGCATCCATAGTTAATGCTTTCCTTTATTGAATGAAGAAGCACTCTGATGTGTATATCGCCTGCACAACACGAAAAAGACATTGTGAAATGGGCACCAGTGACAATAGTATGGCACAGGAAGCCAAGAACACCGGGTCAAACTGTATTCGGCAAGAGTAGATGTACCTCCCAAGAACCGGTCTTTTTCCGTGCCGTAGGGAAAACCGTATTAGCAATTGATGGTTGGGTTGGCAGGACTTATAATTAGTTCGTTATGACAGACGAAGAAGCCAAGATTTATACCGTAAGCGAGGTTACGGCACTGATTAAGGTGACGCTGGAGAAGAATCTGCCTTCCCGGCTGGAGGTGGCCGGTGAGATAAGCGATTGGAAACATCATTCAAGCGGGCATTGCTATTTTTTACTAAAAGACGACAATGGACTCCTGCCGTGCGTGATGTGGAGGGGTAACTTTAACAAGGTCAAGTTCGCACCGGCAGACGGCATGGCGGTCATCACAACCGGTTTTATAGATGTATATGGGCCGCAGGGGAAGTATCAGTTCTATGTGAGTAAGCTTGAACCGGCCGGCGTCGGGGCATTACAACTGGCCAAGGAGCAACTGGTCAGGAAGCTGAAAGCTGAGGGGCTTTTTGACCAGGAGTATAAAAAACCGCTGCCAAAATACCCGATGCGAATTGGGATAGTAACGAGCGCCTCGGGTGCGGCGATTATTGATATTGCCGATAGCATCTACAACCGGTGGCCGTGTGCGCGTATGTTCCTGCGTTCGGTGTCGGTGCAGGGAGAAACGGCAGCCGAAGAAATCGCACGGGCTGTTAAGGAATTGAACAGGCGCAATAGCCAGTTGCAGCTTGATGTTTTGATTGTAGGAAGGGGCGGTGGCTCACCGGAAGATTTGTGGGCGTTTAACGAAGAAGTTTTGGCCAGAGCGATATTCGCTTCAAAGATACCTGTTATCAGCGCGGTCGGACACGAGATTGATACTACAATCTCGGACTTGGTGGCTGATGCGAGGGCGTCAACTCCGACAAAGGCCGGCGTGATAGCTGTCCCGGATATGCGCGATGTGCTCTCGCAGCTTGAAGGGGCGCATAACAGGCTCAAGGCGAACGTTCAGTCAAGATTAAGATATACCGAGCAGAGTCTTGAAACGATATTGGCGAGTTCCTTTTTCAGGAATCCATACTGGTACACCAAGAACGCTTCTCAAAGTGTCGATGAGGCACAGATGAGACTGACTGAGTCGTGCAGAGAATTGTTCGGGCGGCTGAGGCAAAGGTTGAGTGCCTCGGCCGAGCTTGTAATGTGCATTGAGCCGGGTAGGCTGTTAGCTGAAAAAAGAGTTTGGCTCAACAGCCTTTGCAACACGGCCAATACGAGGATGAAAGATGTACTCGGTAAAAGACAATTGCAGTTGACGGCGGTTGAGAATAGATTGCAGGCGATGGACCCCAGGTCGGTCCTGCACAGAGGTTACAGTATTACAAGCAATAAGCGGACGGGTAAGATTGTGGCCAAGCTCAGGGATGTTGAGGTTGAAGATGAGTTAATGACTGAGCTGGCGGACCGGAATTTTATTGTAAGCCGGGTAACAAAGAAGTAAAAAGAGGCCACAGAGAGATACAAAAGGTAAAAATTAGCCACAGAGGACACAGAGAAAGGGAAATAGAAGGTTTTAATGGAAAAGGCAGATTAGGAGTTGTTATGGCAAAGGAAGAAAAAACCGACATCAGCGAACTGAGCTTTGAAGAAGCAATCAAAGCCCTTACGCAGATTGTGGAAAAGATTGAAACCGGCGAGGTTCCGCTGCAGACAAGCATCGAGCAGTACGAGAAGGGAATGGCTCTTATTAAACACTGCAGGGGTATTTTGCAGGCCGCCGAGAAACGCATCGAGAGGATAGCAGAAACCAATCCGAAGCATGAAACTGTGATAAGCACGAAGTGCTAAATTCTAAATCCTAAACAAATACGAATTTTCAAATGTTCAAACTTCCAAAAGGGTTGCTTTAGTCATTTGGATTTTGGTAATTCGATATTGTTTAGAGTTTTGATATTAGGATTTAGGATTTTCGGTAAAATGTTTATTTTATTATTCAATTATCAATAGGATTTATACTATATGCGAGCGTGGCGGAACTGGCAGACGCGCAAGGTTTAGGTCCTTGTGTCCTTCGGGACGTGGAGGTTCGAATCCTCTCGCTCGCATTTGTTTATTGACAAAGATTTGCGATAGTCTTGACTGTCAAAACTACAACCCTTTTTCATGCCTGCCGGTGAAAATCCGGTGAAAAAATTGTCTCATTTTCGGGCATGGTTCAAATAAGTCAGATTCTGGGCAACGACTACGGCGAAAACGAAAGTTTTCTTGCGGGACACCAAAGTCAATAAAGGGCAATAAAGTATTGCAAAAGTCCTGTTACAATTCTTCTGGTACCGGGCCGATGACTGAGTCGTACTCGGTGAATGTGGATTTATCGCCGGCGCAGATAGTTTCGGCAAGAGCGGCAATCTTGGGGGCATTCCTCGAAATGTAACGACGGGCGATATTCGCCTTTCGCTCTTTCATGCTGATGGTTTTTGGCTCGTCGCCGGAGCCGGTGTTTGCAACCGGTACCTGCATATCTACTTTTGTGCTCGCCTGGTCGCAGAAGAGATAGCCCGTTATTAGTGCGATTGCGATATCGACAAGAGGCCGGCCGTAAAGGTCCATGTATTCGACCCCGCCTTCTTTTATAAAGGCGACCGCTTTGTTTAGGTGCTCGGTTCCCTGGCTGAGGATGTCGAGAATGTCTTTTAGCCCGGAGTCATAGTTGTTTTGGGCAAGGTCGGTGAGGTACTTTTCACAAGTACCCCCGGAAACGCTGCGGACTGCGGCGACGACCTGCAACTGGCTTGTGCCTTCGTAGATAGTGGTAATTCTTGCATCGCGTGCATGGCGTTCGCAGGCGTAATCGCGCATGAAGCCGCTGCCGCCGAGGATCTGGATGGAATCGTAGGCGGCGGTATTGCTCATCTCGGAGCAATAGTATTTGCTCATCGGCGTCAACATTGCTGCGAGTCTTTTGATTTTGCGGTGCCGGTTCTTAAACTCTTTTGCCTTATCCTTGTCGGCAGGGGGGTCGTTAAGGATTTTTTCGAGGCCGATTTCCATATCGACTACCCGGCTGGTCTCATAGAGCAGTGCCCGCCCGGCTTCTATGGCGATTTTCATATCCATGAGCATGTCGCGTACGGCCGGGAGTTTTTCTATTGGGCCGCCGAACTGGACCCTGCTTGCGGCGTAGTCGCGCGCGATGCGGTAGGTGGCTTCTGCGATTCCCATGGACTGGGCGGCGATTCCGATTCTCGCGCCGTTCATAAGGGCCATGACGTATGTTACGAGCCCACGCTGTCTCTCGCCGATTAGCTCACAGGGTGTATTGTCAAAGAATAGCTCACAGGTCGGTGAACCGTGGATGCCTAATTTGTCTTCGAGTCTTCTGACCTTGACGGTCGGGCCTCTGTCGCAGACAAACAGGCTCAGTCCCAAGCCGCCGGCCCTGTCCGGCTCGCTGCGGGCAAGTACCAGTAGAACCTCACCGCAGCCGTTAGTGATGAAGCGTTTTACACCGTGCAGGTACCATTTGCCGTCATCTGCCTGGAAGGCGCGAAGCTTTACGGATTGCAGGTCGCTACCGGCGTCCGGCTCGGTGAGGACCATTGCACCGGTAACTTTGCCGCCGGCGAAGTCGTGCAGATATTTTTGTTTTATATCTTCGGAGGCGAAGGCGTTGATGGTCTCTGCGATTCCCTGCAGGCCGAAGATATTCATCAGTGATGCGTCGGCGCGGGAGACTATTTCGATTGCCATTGAATAGATGAGATTAGGAAAATTTAGGCCGCCGAACCTGTGCGGGAGTGTGAAACCCATCACATCAGCCTTGGCTAAGGCGTCAAGGGATTCGGCGATTCCTTTAGCGTATGTTACTGTGCCGTCGGGATTGAGTGTGTTGCCTTCTTTGTCAACATCCTCGCTGCGGGGTGCGATGAAATCGCCGCTCAATCGGCCTAACGAGTCGAGGACAAGGTCGTAATTTTGCAAGGCTTCTTCAGGAGTGGCAGGAGCGTAGTCGAACTGGCCCGCAAAACGGAAGCCTTCTTCCATATAACCGGCAAGCGGCGCAAGGTCTATATGCCTGAACAGGAACTGAATATCATCGTTATCCCTGTAAAAATTAGCCATTTTTCGATTCCAAACTCAAAACTAAGAACTAAGAACTTATAACTAAATTATGCCTTCTCTCTGATTGCTTTTATCATTTTCGGGACCACATCGTTAAGGTCGCCGACTATTTTGTAATGAGCAATGTTGAAAATCGGAGCCTCGGGGTCGTTGTTCACAGCAACAATCTTTTTGCTCTCGCTCATGCCGGCCTGGTGCTGAATCGCACCACTTATGCCTACGGCAATATACAGGCTGGGCCTTACGGTTGTACCGGTCTGGCCGACCTGGTGGTCGTGGTCGATAAATCCGAGGTCAACAGCCGCTCTTGTACCGGCAGGGGCGCCGCCCAGACTATGAGCAAGGTCCCAGATGAGCTTGAAGTTGGCCTTGCTGCCCACGCCGGCACCGCCGGCGACGATTATCCTCGATGCTTTCAGGTTGACCTTTTTTTCCTGGATGTGCTCGTCGAGAATCTCAAGCGGCAGGTCATCGGGTGCAACTTCGACGGACTCTGTAACGACCTCGGCCTTTCTTTTCGTATCCGGCTCGGGCATCGGCATTACGCCTTCGCGGACTGTTGCCATCTGCGGCCAGCGGTCGTAGTTGATAATTGTGGCGATAATATTGCCGCCGAAGGCGGGGCGAATCTGGAAGAGAAGGTTCTTATATACTTTGTCAGTTTTACTGATTTTATGGTCGCCTATCTGCAGGTCGGTACAGTCGGCGGTCAGTCCGGCTTTTGCGGCGCTTGCAATACGCGGGGCCAAATCCCTGCCGCAGGGGGTAGCACCGTAGAGCACAATTTGTGGCTCGTATTTGTGAATCAAATCGTAAATCACCTTAGCGTAGGAGTTCGTCTGATAGTTTTCAAGGAGTTGGTGTTGAGCCAGATAGACCTTGTCGGCGCCGTGATGAGCCAGCTTGTCGGCAAGGGTTGTACAATTATCACCCAGAAGAAGCGCAGCGAGTTTGACGCCGAGCTTATCGGCCAGTTCGGCGCCCTTGCTCAAAAGCTCAAGTCCGGTATCTTCAAGATTGCCTCCGTGCTGCTCGGCAAAGACCCAGACTTCGCCGTTGGTGTTGACGTCAATCATATTACAATCCCTTAATGTCTTCTAACCATCCAAATGTCATTCTGAGCGAAGCGAAGAATCTCAACTCGTCCAAGAACAAATCCTTATCCAATCGTATGCTCCTCTATCAATTCATGGACCATTGCAGCGATGCCGTCGGGGGTCGGTTCAACTTCTTTGCTTTCTTTGGCTTCGAGCACGACGCTTTGGATGCGGTGGACCTTTGTCGGCGAGCCGTCCCGGCCGCACCAGTTAAAATCGGGCCCTAAGAAATCCAGGTCCCACAGCTTTATCAGCAATCCTTTTTTCTCAAGTTCCTTGCACCTGTTGTCGGCAAGGGCAGCGAGCTTTTTCACTTCGGTGCCGGTGGCTTGTGGATTTTCGTCTGCTAAGGCCGCGGCGACTTCTAATTGTGTGCGTGCTTTTTTGTATTTCATAAGTCTCTTTGCAGCGGCAGCCCTTGGCTCGTTCGCCTCGCCAATAACAGTCAGCAGGATGGGCAGTTTTGCTTTGACCTGCTGCCAGCCGTTACCGATGTTGCGGCGGGCGATAACGGTTTTGTCCTTAAGCTCGATAAGCTCCTGGACGTATGTGATTTGAGTAATGCCTAACTTTTCAGCCAACTGAGGACCAACCTGGGCAGTATCGCCGTCGATGGCCTGCCTGCCGCACAGGACGATGTCATAGTCGAGCTTCTTGACGGCACAGCTCAAAATATAGCTTGTGGCCAAGGTATCGCTTGCGGCACATCGCCTGTCGCTTATTAATATCGCATCGTCGGCACCACGGTATAGTGAATCCCGCAGTACCTCGCTTGCGGCGGGGGGGCCCATGGTGATGACTGTAACAGTGCCTCCGAAATATTCCTTGATTTGAAGTGCCAATTCGAGGGCATTCAGGTCCTCGGGATTAAATATCGCCGGCAGCGCACCGCGGTTCACCGTGCCGTCGTCGTTCATTGCCCGGCCCGTAAGCCTTTTCGTATCAGGCACTTGCTTTATCAAGACTACGCAATTGTATGGCACGATAAATTCCTGTGAGTCAACATATTCTTCAATTTCAGTCAACTAAAGTCGCGGCAGTTTAGCCCAAATACCGGCGTTAGTCAATAGTTTGTTGTTTGTAGTTTTCTTCGACTGCGCTCCCCCATTCGTTGTCCTCCTTCGCACGAGGCTTCCTGCTTCGCTCTTCGAGCTACGAAGGACAAGCCGGAGGGCAGGCAGAACAAGGAGGACGGTGGCAGAGGTGATGAA
>Ga0180301_10003167_pt1 | contig 12900 bp, 11 predicted proteins | sample GuaBasSediGuay16_FD_121797 | JGI IMG/M metagenome (GOLD analysis project Ga0180301, IMG submission 121797) | Subseafloor sediment microbial communities from Guaymas Basin, Gulf of California, Mexico - Guay16, Core 4569-2, 12-15 cm | ecosystem: Environmental > Aquatic > Marine > Hydrothermal...
AACAATCTATGATTATGCTAAAGCTGACGATAAAATCGCGAAATTAATAGTTGAAAGAATCGGCATTCTAAATGCTATTGGTTTCGCATGCGTGGTAGACGCATATGATCCAACTCTGATAACCGTAGGCGGATCCATAACGTTAAATAATCCGAAGCTAGTTATTAACCCAATCAAGCAGCATATTAGCGAGCATGCTAGAAATCGAGTTCCAAAAATAGAGCTCACACCATTACGTGAGGACGCTGTTATTTATGGAGCTCTAGCATCAGTATTCTACCAAAAGAAATAGAAGAAAAGAGCTCACAAGCTTATTATTTTTGACTTCTTAAAATAAATCCCGCCATTCCTAGCATGGCCACCATAACCACTATCATGCTATATATCATCGCAATCGAAGAACCCGATTGTTGCCATATTAATCCAACGATCATATTAGCAACTAGAAGTGCTGCACCTACCATAAGATAGTAAAGGCCGTAAGCTGTTCCCCTCAAATCGCTTCTTTCAGCATATTTTGGGATTAGTGCCCTCTGAGTAGTTTCAATTATCCCCGCGTAAAGACCAAATGATGCTGCTACTATAAATGCGCATAAATATGTTTTTGGTAACGAAAAAATTAGTAAACATGTTATGAAAAATATTCCATAACCAAATGTTAAAACTTTTTCTTGCCCTACTTTATCAGATAACAAGCCGGCTGGTATAGCAATTAATGTGTGAATCAGATTTATTACTAAATAGATTAGTGGAATTAGCTCATCTGCAATCCCTGACTCTTTAGCGTTAAGAAGTATAAATGAGAAGTTAAAAGCACCGAGTGAAAAAATCCCGACGATTATTAAAAGCGGAAAGAATTTTCCCTTAAGTATCTCCTTAAGGTTGCTTAACATTCTGAAGTTTTGGGTTCTTCCACTAAATTCTTCTTTAACTAGATGAATCAGAATTAATAATGCTATTAACCCTGGTATAAAGGAAAACCAGAACACCATTCTTGTAGAGAAGCCGAAAAATAAAAATATTGATGCCAACAAGGGCCCAATTATAGCGCCTGTCTGATCTAATGTTCTGTGAATACCAAAGGCTATGCCCTGCTTCTTCTTCGAAGCAGAATCACTTAAGAGAGCGTCACGTGGAGCTGTCCTAATAGCTTTTCCAACTCTATCTGAAATGCGTATTATTAAGACGTCCGAAATTGATTGAGCGGCAGCGAATAAGGGTTTAACAATGTTTGAGAGAGCATATCCGATCAGAACTATCAGTTTTCTCTTTCTTAATTTATCGGAAATAAACCCTGAGAAGGCTCTAAGACTGTAGCTTAAATTTTCAGCTATGCCTTCAATTATGCCTAATGCTGTTATACTTGAGCCTGAAAGATCCAAGATAAATGTTGGAAGCAGACTAAAAACCATTTCACTCGATATGTCAGTAAAGAAACTAACCAAGCCTAATGCAAGAACGTTTCTAAAGAATGGGAATTTTTTAGATTCTTTCCCGCCTGTCTGCATTTAATAAGTCCTCAATCAATAAGCTATCTTTCTCCCGAAAAATGGAAACCGCTTCCTCCTCAAAGTTTTCATCATCCTGCGTAGCATCTTATACTGCTTAAGCAAATCTTTCACGTCTCTTTCACTTGTTCCGGAACCCCTAGCGATACGTCTCATTCTTGAAGAATTAATTATCTGCGGCTTCTCCCTCTCTTCTGGAGTCATAGACTGTATTATAACGCGCCACTTCTTCAGTCTCTCCTCGGCAACATCAATAAGATCCTCGGGAAGTTCGTAACCTAATCCCGGAATCATCTTAAGAATGCGGCTGAAAGGACCCATGCTTCTTATAGCTTCAAATTGTTCATACATGTCTGACAGCGTGAACTTTCCGCTAAGTATAGCCTTGGCCCTCTTTTCAGGAATCTTCAGCTCTGCTTCTCGAACTTTTTCAATTAGACTTCTTAGATCACCCATGCCGAGCAGTCTACCAACAAACCTAGGGGGATCAAAAACTTCTAAATCATCAATTTTCTCTCCGGTCCCTATGAATTTTATCGGCGCGCCGGTCGCTGCAACTGCTGAAAGGGCTCCGCCCCCCCTTGCCGACCCATCCAGTTTCGCAACTATTATTGAACCTAACGGTGTTGCTTCATGAAAGGCTTTGGCTTGTATAGCTGCTTGCTGTCCAATTGTTCCATCGATAACCATTATAATCTCATCAGGTTTTATCTCTTTCTGAAGTATTTTCATCTCCTCTATTAGGCTTTTCTCATCCTTATGTCTACCAGCCGTATCCACTATAACAATATCATATCTCTCAAACTTTCTCAAGCCATCTAAAGCAATTTTGACAGGGTTTTTTTCTTTCTCATCACCGTATATTGGAACATTTATTTGCGCCGCTAACTGGCTTAGCTGCGCTAGAGCACCAGCTCTAAATGTATCAGCACATATAAGAGCCGTTTTGTAACCTCTTTTCTGGAAATACCTTGCCAATTTAGCTGCAGTTGTTGTTTTCCCTGAGCCCTGTATTCCAACAAGCATGAAAACATTTCGTTTTCCCGGAGTAATATTCAATGAAACAGGTTTTTCTCCGAGTAAACGAACAAATTCCTCATAAACAATTTTTGTTATATGCTCTTTTCTCGGTATGCCGGGTGGAATCTTTTCTTTTAGTGCTCTTTCCTCTATCCTTTTTGAAAGTTCCAGAACAAGTCTAACATTCACATCTGCCTGTAAAAGTGCACGCTGTAAGCCACGTACAAGTTCCTTAACAATATGTTCATCTATGACCGTCGCTCCGAAAATCTTCTTTAATGTCTCATAAATGGATGAACCAAGCTTTTCAAGGACCAAATCGCTTTCCCTTTTTAAATCGCATATAATTAAATTATTAGTTTTAGTATTAATGGTAATTCCATAATAAATAAATCTATCCTTAATTTTAATTACAGGTTACTTGGGAGGATTTGTAATGGTTAGATCAAAAAGCAATAGGATCGAAGTCATTGATTTAAGAAGCGATACAGTTACTCTTCCAACTGAGGAGATGCTTGAGGCGATAAGAAACGCCAAGTTAGGTGACGACGTCTATAAGGAGGATCCGACCGTTAATAAACTTGAGGAGATGGCTGCCAAGAAAATGGGTAAGGAGGCTGCGCTGCTTGTTCCAAGCGGCACAATGGCTAATCTTGTATCGGTTATGAGTAACACGAACAGAGGCGACTGCGTGATTTTAGAGGCTGAATCCCACATATACTGGTATGAGGTAGGAGGCTTGTCGGCGATAGCAGGCGTACTACCTTGGCCAATAAAGGGAAATATGGGAGCCCTAAACCCTGAAGATGTTGAGGCTGCTATAAGACCTAAAAACATTTACTTCCCAGAGACAACTTTAGTCTGTATAGAAAATACGCATAACAGAGCTGGAGGTACGATTATTACGCCGCAGCAGATAGAAGCCTTAAGCAAAATCACAAGGGAATATGGTTTAAAACTTTACATGGATGGTGCAAGAATATTTAATGCTGCGGTAGCGCTGAAAGTTGATGTCAGAGAATTCACTAAGCACGTCGATAACTTAATGTTCTGCTTATCGAAGGGACTTAGCTGTCCAATTGGCTCAGTTATTGTTGGTGACAGTGAATTCATTGAGAGAGCCAAAAAAATTAGGAAAATGCTTGGTGGCGGAATGCGGCAGGCTGGTATAATTGCTGCTCCCGGAATAATCGCTTTGGAAAAGATGATAGATAGGTTAGAGGAGGATCACAGAAACGCTAGACTCCTAGCTGAGGGCATATCTAAAATTGATGGATTATATGTGGATCTGAGGAGAGTTCAAACCAACATTGTTCTAATAGAAGTTAGCGGTTTAGGAGTTAATGCGGATGTATTTATTAGAAAACTTAAAGAACAAGGGGTTTTAGCTTTAAGTCACAGCAGGACTAAAGTTAGGATGGTTACTCATAGAGGGATCGAAAGAGAACACATTGAAAAGGCGCTAACCATAATTGAAAATGTGGCAAAAGAATTGAAAAGCGCATCCTAAAATTTTTCATTAAAAATATTTGTTTTTAGCTTCCTTTAACACGCATAATTTTTGTTCTACCCATTATGCGCCAGTATTCAACCTCTACACCGTTATCCAGCTTAGATCTTATATTTTCTTCTTGAGGCAGAGGCGTTTCAAAAATTTCGTATGTCTCTAAATCCATTATTTGAATACTGTTAGGTAAAACAGCTATTATTTGCCCGCTTCTTTTATCGATTATAGGTACTTCAATTTTTGCGTCAACTGGTTTAACAAAGCTTCTTTTAACTCCATCGAATATTCCTAAAGCCACAACTCTGGCTTTAGCTGCGCCATGTTTACCAGGTTTTGACTTTGTAATTTCAACTATGTGGCAGGGTTCTCCGTCAATAATAACATATGAGCCTACCTTTAAGCCTCCAACATCCACGGGTTTACTCATTAACTTCACCATCCAAACAATTATTTAAGATGCATTACCCTTATTAATCTTCATTTTCCTAAATATTATTTGTGTTTTGTGCGGTGAGATAGTGGATAAAACCGTTGGCATTATTGCCCGTCTAGATCGTAGGGACGCCTTAATTCTAGCACTTAACATATTCAAACGCTTTAAATCCGTCGGATTCAAAGTGTTCCTTGAACCTAATCTAGCAAGACAAATTAATAGGCAAGAGTTCGCTAAGCCTCTTGAGAAAATGAATGTTAATCTAATCGTCACGATTGGTGGCGATGGAACAATACTTAGAACCTGTATACGCATACCTAAACCTGAGCCTCCAATAATGGCGATTGATATGGGTGCAAGAGGATTTTTAACAGAGATTCCGCCTGATAAGGCTCTTGAGGCAGTGAATAGCTATCTCGAAGGCTCCTATTTTGTTGAGAGCTATAATAAAATCGCATGCTTTATTGGAGGCTTTAGGCTTCCAGATGCTCTAAACGAGATTTTCATAACATCACGTCACCTAGCGAAGCTTTTGCATGTTAGAATATGGAAAGATGATGTTGAAGTTATGGAATGTAGAGCTGATGGTGTTATTATTGCATCTCAGGTTGGTTCAACAGCCTATTCCTTTTCTAGTGGAGGTCCAATATTAGATCCTCAAGTTGATGCCCTTGTTTTGACTCCTGTCTGTCCCGTAAGTCTTATACGCCCAATAGTTTTTCCAGCGAACTCGCATATAACCGTGGAATTGCTTAAACCTAAGACTGCAATGGTTGTTATTGATGGCGATTACCAGAAAAGTATAGGTGAGGAGGAAACTAAAGTTACCGCGTTAATTTCTGAGTATAAATCTAAGTTTATAAGATTTAAACCCAATTTTTATGGTCGATTGAAATCTAGACTTCTCTTCTCCAGAGAGGAAGGATAAAGGTAATATGGGCAGGAAGTATAGAAGTGTAGTACTCGATACATCTGCTTTCATAGCTGGTTTTGACCCATCTTCCATTATCGAGGAAAGTTATTCTGTTCCCGAAGTTGAGGCTGAGCTTACAAGTAACTCCATATCAAAGATACGATTTAAAACATCAGTGAAAAGTGGAAAGCTTAAAATAATTGCTCCCTCGCCTAAGTATGTAAATTTCATCAAGAGAGCTTCCGGCGAGATTGGAGATTTAGGCTTCCTTTCAGAGGCTGACATATCGATTTTAGCCCTAGCAGCTCAGCTTAAGGATGAAGGGCGAAACCCTACGATAATTACAGACGATTACTCAATACAAAATGTTGCTGAGAAACTTGGATTAAAATTTATGTCATTATCCACTTATGGCATACGACATCAACTACATTGGGTAATCTACTGTCCAGCATGTAATAAAAAATATCCCCCTAACCGAAAAATAATGATATGTGAAAATTGCGGAGCAAAACTGAAAAGAAAACCATTAAGGAGAAAACCTGTAAAAAATAACTTACCATAAGCATCGAAAACTAAAAGAAGAAGGAAGCCAAGAAGCCCAACGCGCCAGGGGGGAGATGAAAAGGGTTTTGGCGGGTTAGGCTTCTTGGCGAGAAATAGAATTTATGAGATTGTCTAATAAATTTTTCTATTTTTCAGGTTTATTTCTCTAGGTTATATCCTTCCTTTTTTAAAGCGTTCTTTAGAGCCTCAAGCACTAGTATCACGTTCTTCTTATTTGAATTTATGCCCATAAGTCCTATCCGCCAAACTTTCCCTTTTAGTTCACCCAGTCCTCCGCTTATTGTTATATTATATTCTTCCTGCAATCTTTCTCTGATTCTTCTATCTTTTACATTATGGGGCACTTTAATAGCGGTTATAACCGGGCACATGTAATTTCTATCTGTGAAAATGTTCAGCCCCATTTCTTCAAGACCGCTAATTAATGCTTGAATATTCTCTTTGTGCCTTATCCATCGGCTTTCAAGCCCTTCTTCATAAAGAAATCTTAATCCCTCTCTTAATGCGTAAACAAGCAGTATGGGTGCTGTATGATGATAGATCCTACTACTCTCAAGCCAATACTTTTCTATAGTCAATAAATCTAGGTACCAGCTTTGAACTTTTGTCCTTCTGTTCCTAATTACATCCATTGCTCTCTCACTTACAGTTATGGGCGCTAAACCGGGTGGGCAGTTCAAGCATTTTTGGGAGGCGCTGTAACATATGTCTATGCCCCATTTGTCTACTTCCAATTCGCATCCGCCGAGGGATGTGACAGCGTCAACAATTAATAACGCATCATATTCATGCGCTATTTTAGCTATCTCTCTTAATGGTTGAAGTACGCCTGTAGATGTTTCTGCATGAACTATGGCCACAGCCTTGGCGTTAGAGTTTGCCAGAGCCTCCTCAACTGCTTCTTTCTCTATTATTTTACCCCATGGAGCCCTAACTTCTATGCTTCTTCCCCCGCATCTATCAATTATCTCACGTATTCTCTCGCCGAAGAATCCGTTAATGCAAGCAACAATTTCATCTCCTCTCTCAACTACATTACAGATTGCGCTTTCCATTCCAGCTGAACCGGTTCCGGAAATAGGGAAGGTTATTTGATTTTTAGTTTTAAAAGCATACCTAAGTAACTCGACAGTGTCGTCCATGACTTCCATAAAATATGGATCTAAATGTCCAACAATGGGGAAAGATAGAGCCCTTAAAACTCTAGGGTCTATATTGCTTGGTCCCGCGCCTAAAAGTAACCTTTCAGGGGGCTTCAATTCTCCATAGGATTTTTTGGGCATTTATTCAGCAACCTCTCTGAAATTTTATGGCGACACAAAACTTAAAGAAAGGTGGAAAGAAAATATAAATTTAATTGTTTAGAGATTGATGTTTCAAATGAATTAATTTATCTCAATAATTTCACAGCAATTTCATTTTAGTTTAAGCCTTTTTCTCTCCCAAAGTCTTTAATTTTTCTTCAAGTCTTCGAGTTCTTTCTTCAGCTTCAGCAAACATATCTGCCCACTTTTTGCTTTTAATTATATTCAATAGTCTTTCAATTTCTTTTGGCAATTTCTCTATAGTTGATAACAACGCCTCATTAAAGTATTTGTCATCTGAGACAAGTTCTAAAGCCTCTTCTGGGCAATATTCGATGCATTTTGGTTCTCCATTACATAGGTCACATGCCATAACAACTCCTTTTTCAGGGTGTAGCATCATTCCTCCGTAAGGACACGCTTGTATGCATAAAACGCATCCATCACATTTGTTTTCGTCTATAAGTAAAATTCCACCTTTTTCAGACTGTTTAATTGCATCACGTGGACAAGCTCTTATGCATGGAGGGTTCTCACAGAATCGACATGTCACAGTGAGATTTAATATTGGGTTTAAGCGTATAACTCTTATTCTAGATTTTAGAGGATTTGGATCTCCCTCCTTCTCTAAAGCGCATACAAACTCACATATGCTACAACCTACGCATTTACTTGGGTTAACTGATACAAACCGTCTAGAAATGAACTCAAGTTTCCTCATCAAACAAACCTCACATATCTAAGTGAATTTTATTTTTTATTTTTTCATGAATACTTCCATTTAAGTTTCTCGATAATCTAGCATTTAATAGGAAGGGTTTTCATGGTTTATGTTGATATCTCTATGTAAACTTTTTCATCACCCTTAATGTATACTTTTTTCAAGGAGGAAATCATCCCTAAAACTGTTCTACGTACAAGATTCGATACAAAGGGTTGAATTGGAATCTCTTTGCCGTTAACAACTATTTTCGCATCTAATTTAGGTTTAACCTTTACCACAATACATTCTTCAGGCGATGCAGTTCCATAATATATTTCCTCAGCTAAATCCATACACGTTTTTCTCCCACATTTACCGCAGTCTAATCCCCCAAGCGAACCTAGGATCTCACAGATTCTCATTCTTTTTCTAATGAATTTTAATGCTTTATCAGCTAAAACTTTGAACTCTCTCCTAATGTTTAATATGGGTTCACCGAGATTCTGGAATGAACAAAAAGCAATAATCTTGCCTTTAGCTGATTCTTCAAACTTTACATACTCATTTCTGTTTTTCACACAAATTATTTTTCCAATGTTCTCATCATTTAGCACTCTTGATGAAAAACCCTCCAAAATTAGGATGTCAACTCCAAATTCAAACATTAACTCGGAAATTTTCTCTAGCGGGAACTCGGTTGTTTTAAATATTATACTTATTTCGTTGTTGGAGAAGGCTACAACCGGATTTGCACCTGCCCGTGAATGTTTCCATGTGTCACTTCCCTTCCGGTCAATTGAAAAGCTTTGATGGTCTATGTGCTTGATAGTTGCTACTGTGAATCCTTCTTTAATTAGTTTTGGCACCAGCCGCTCTATTACTGTTGTTTTTCCGGAGGCTTTATATCCTACGACAGCTAAAATCGGATAGTTTAAGCGCAACGGTTATGCACCTCTTCATGTTCGATTTATCGCTTAAAGAATATTAAATCTTAGGAATCAAAATAAAAAGTATTTGCGTATTTTCGGGGTTTTCTCCTATGTACAAGTAGATCTCCTATAGACTTCCTATTTTTAGGTTTAAAACTTTTAAGGGGGTTATAAAATTTCATAGTAAAAACTTAGGAAAAAGGAGTCTGTTTAGGCGTAAGGGTGATTGAGGTAGAATCAAAAATTGAATGTAGAAAAATTTAATCAAAAGCCACTAAAAGTAGGGTGGATTAAAGCTGTTCTTTTTGATTTATTTGATACTTTGCTCTTAATAAGAAGTGATGATAATTTTGCTGAGAGCTGCCTAAGGAATATTCATAGATTCTTGAACATGAATGGAATAAATGTTTCATTTGAAGATTTTAGGCATACATACTCTAAAGTTCGAAAACATCTGTATGAAAGAATCCATAGAAAACTTGAAGAACCCCACTTTACTGTTAGAATTTCTCGAGTTCTAAGAGAGCTAGGATATGAATGTGATGCCTCAAGCCCTATTGCAAAGGGTGCGGCTGATGCCTATTGTGAAGCATTTACGCGCTATGTTCACCCAGATGAGGATGCGTATTTTGTTTTGCGGAGACTAAGAAAGAGCGGTTATAAAATAGGCATTGTCTCAAATTTTGCTATTCCTGAGTGTGCTCACCATCTAATCACTCTATATGGACTTAAAAATCTTCTAGATGCTGTCGTTGTTTCAGCAGAGGTAAACAGGCGTAAACCTAGTCCAGAAATATTCGTTGCGGCGTTAAATCTATTAAAGGTTGACGCCTCTGAATCCATCTTTGTTGGCGACACGCCGGATATAGATATTTTAGGCGCTAAGAACATCGGGATGAAAGCGATTTTAATAGAGCGGAGAAAAACGAGTTTTAAAGCTGACGTAAAACCAGATTTCATGATAAAGAGGTTGAGGGAAATTTTAGGTCTGCTTAAAATATCGTCTCCCTAAAGAGATTGAAACCCATTTCTTTCTGTTATAGGCCAGACGATTTTTGGATAAATCAGTAGAATCCTTTTAGGCATCTAAGAGATTTCATGAATTTTTTAAATATTTCATCATAAATTGCGTTAGTGGTAGCGTTAGGTTCAAAGATTTTCTCTTCAGCAAAAAAGTTTTCTCTCGCTTCCTTTATGGAGTCATAATAGCCTACGCCAACAAAGGAGGTTAATGCAGCTCCTAAAGTTGCCGCTTCCCTCTGAGTTGGAACCATAATTGGAATCCCTGCAATGTCAGCACGCATCTGGTTCCATAAATCGTTTTTTGAGCCTCCTCCTACAACGCGAATTCTATCAATTTTCACGTTGGTGGTCTCAGTCAGCAATCTAAGGGCTTCCCTCATTTGAAATGTTAATCCCTCATATGCTGCGCGGATTATTTGAAAACGTGAGGAATTCAAGGTTAAGCCAATTATTGTCCCCAAAGCACCATATTTCCTTAGAGGACCGATATTCTTCATAAAGCTTGGTATAAACAATACTCCGTTTGAGCCGGGCGGTATAGACTTAATTTCTTCAATTATAGTTTCATACTTTCTTTTGCTTATGTCTCGGAAGAAGTTATTTAGAACCCACTCCACCACCGCCGACGCTATCATAAGAAACTGCGGATTCCAAAAACCCTTTTCTACATCAGCCTCAATTACCAGCCCTTCTTCAAATCCTTTTTTGGTTGGATTAAATGTATCTACTCTGATTCCTAGAAGTTCCCACGTGCCGCTTGAAAGTACAGTTTCACCCAGCTCAGCGCCTGAACCAAATATGGCGAATTGCGTATCGTGGCCGCCGACTACTACAGGTGTGCCCGGAGGTAAACCGCATTTTTCTCCAGCTTCATCGGAAACATAGCCTATAATTTCACCTGGCTCCTTCCATTCTGGGAAAAAGTTTGCGTCTAAATCTGCGAGCTCAAGCATTGTGGCTGACCAATCTCTCTTTCCAAGATCCATAGCCATCATCGTGGAAGCTATTGTTGGATCTATGTGAAATTCACCTGTTAATTTATTGGCGATTAAACCCGGCATCATAAGCCAAGTGTAAGCCTTCTCCAAGGCTTCAGGCTTATTTTTCCTAAGCCAAATAAGCTTAAACAGTGTATTAAATGGGATTATCTGGTATCCTGTGATCTTAAATATTTCCCACGCATTTATCCGCTTAGTTATTGTTTCAGCTATTTCTCTTGTTCTCGGGCACTGCCAAGAAATAGGCGGATAGGTCAAGCTTCCATCACGTTTAACTGGCGCTCCATCAGCCCCCCAAGTAATCGTTGTAACAGCCCTAATATTTTCTGCACCAACCCTATTTGAAACCTCACGTGAAACCTCACACAGCTTACGCCATATTTCATCCAAATCCCAAATCAGCCACCTTGGTTCATCTGGTTGCGGATGAGAACTGTTAGGACGCTTCGCATAAGCATGAATGTTGCCAGCAGGGTCAACAGCAACAGCCTTAAGATTAGTTGAACCGCAATCAAAAACCAAAACATAATTCTCCCCAACAGAGCTCATACTAACCACCCTTAAATTCTACTTTGAAATCGCCGCCTTTTTTACCTTACGCTAAAATAGCCAAAAAATAAAGTATCGCTTAGAAATCTGAAACAACCAAATTAGATGAGAAAAGGATAAACCTAATAAACCTCAAAAATGAACCATAAATTTAGAGCCCCGGTGGCTCAGTGGTTAGAGCAGCGGCCTCGTAAGCCGCGGGTCGCGGGTTCAAATCCCGCCCGGGGCTCCATCCAGGAACCTACGGTTCCTAGGTTACCTCCCTTCCCATTAAATACGCCTTCTAAGGCGTTTACTGCTTGAAACAAAGCGTTTTCGCAAACCTTAGAGATGTTTAAGCCTAATTCTTAGCTTTTTTCACAATTTCAGGATCAAGCGTAATGACCACATTTTTTCGTTTTCTTTGCTTACCTTTGTATGCAAAGGTTTTCACTTTATCACCTATAACAATAACTTAATTATAGATGACGCTTGTTAGGCAACGTTAAATTCGGTATTAATCTCAATAACATTAATGCCCTCTTTTTCTATTATTTTCAATAGAGTATCATTTTCAATTTTTCTTTTTCCAGCTATAAATTTTTTTATTTTCTTATTAGGATTAATTACGTCCTTGTAAGACTTAACTTGTTCATAAGCTTCTTTCCCTACTTTTGTAAGTTCTCCCTTTTTATTTAAAATGCTTCCATTTTTTACTTCTATGAAAGCAATGTTTTTTGCTTCATTAGCAATCACTATATCTGCCTCGCCTCCATATACTGTTTGTTCTGAGAGAAATTCAAAATTATCATAAGTCTCTATATTAAAAATTCCTGCATATTTATTGATTGAAGCTTCAAGTACACGTTTAATTAATGATTGAAGAAATATTTCCTTATTTGTTAAATCCCTAATTGAAAAACTGGAGATATTTGGAAACATTCTTTTAGCTATCTCAACAAAATCGGATAAAGTAAAAGCACTTTGAGTAATGCTTACGTTTTCTATGCTAAAAACTTTTTTAATATCAATCACTGACAATTGAAAATGTGATTTCTTTAAACCTACTCTCGGAACTAAATTTATACCGAATCGTTCGAATCCATCTTTAAAAATAAGGGACGTCTCAAAATTAGTTTCCTTAATTAAAGAAAGAGATAGTCTATATGGAAAATATATTTTTCCTTTCTTTGTACTTATTGCTTTCCATTTCTCGTTATTAGGTAAGGCTACAGGATCATATTCCTCACTGCCCATTCCTTCTTTATTTTTGAATTCGTAGGGAATATACTTTTTCTCTACTTTGTATAAATTAAAAATACGTCCATTATAATAAAAAGAAATATAATCGCCTCTACTTATATCTAAATATGCCCATATACCATTATCGGTTTCGGGAAATCCGGCAACATTATTATTGATGCATTTTTTTAGATTTTCCTCATTTGATAGGATAACTATAAAATA
>Ga0180301_10003169_pt1 | contig 12898 bp, 9 predicted proteins | sample GuaBasSediGuay16_FD_121797 | JGI IMG/M metagenome (GOLD analysis project Ga0180301, IMG submission 121797) | Subseafloor sediment microbial communities from Guaymas Basin, Gulf of California, Mexico - Guay16, Core 4569-2, 12-15 cm | ecosystem: Environmental > Aquatic > Marine > Hydrothermal...
GAGAAAGGCGATTGCGGAGTCGGTTAATATTTACTTCTACACAATTGGAGGGGGATATGGAAATCAAAAGGGTTTGGGAGCGAGAAGAATTAAAAAATACCTTCAACTCTTTGGCTGGGGAAGGAAGACAGGGATTGACCTTACAGGAGAATCAGCAGGTTTTCTTCCCGACCCTGATTGGAAGGAAAAAGAAATTGGCACTTCCTGGACAATCGGAGAAACCTATCATTACTCAATCGGCCAGCAATATCTTAAGGTAACCCCTCTTCAGGTGGCAGTTTCCTTTTTGCCTATTGCTAATGGAGGAAAACTTTTAAGACCTCAGGTAGCAAGAGGGATTTTGGATGAGAATAAGAATTTGATTGAGGAATTTAAACCCGAGGTGATTAGAGAGAGATTTATAGACCAAGATAATCTTAAGGTAATCAGGGAAGGTATGCGTCAGGCAGTCACCCATGGCTCCTGCACTCCTTGGCTAAATAGTTTGCCTTTCAAGACCGCCTGCAAAACCGGCACTGCTCAGATAGGCAAGGACCCGTACTACGATGGCTGGGTAGTAGTTTTTGCTCCTTATGAAGATCCTCAAATTGTTTTGGTCATTAGTATTAGAGATATTAAAAAGGCCCACTCTGTAATTTTGCCTGTAGCAAGGTCCGTATTGGAGTGGTATTTTGGAAATTCAAAATCCAAAACTCAACCCTGAACCACATAGGGTTCAGGGTTGCCCTGTACCCGACGTGGTGCAGGGTGAATCTCAAAATGATAATCTCAAATCTCAAAATTACATCTCAAAATTCAAAATTAATTTTGCATTTTGCATTGTCATTTTGAGATTTGCATTTTGAGATTTGAGATAAGATCAAAGCCATTTTAGATGGCTTTTTTTGTTTTGTTGAATTTTGTGGATATCCTGTGGAAAAACTAGGCAGTTTTATCTTAAATACTATGATTTTATTTAATTTGACGAATAATTCTTAATCGGTTAAAATAAAGCCAGTGGGGAATTGTGGATAACTATGGGAAAACTGCCTATTTTTGTGGAAAACTATGTTTATTGGTGAATATACCTATTTAATAGATGAAAAAAAACGTCTGGCTATTCCTGCTAAATTCCGCAGGGAATTGGGGAAAAGAGCAGTTATTACCAGAGGTATTGATAAATGTTTGGTAATTTACCCTGTATCTGAATGGCGTCGTCTGGCTCAAAAATTGGAAAAACTTCCGAGCAGCGCAGCAGATAGTCGGGGTTTTGTCCGGCTGATGCTTGCCGGAGCAGTGGATGTAGCATTAGATAAATTAGGTCGGGTGTTGATTCCTGACTATTTAAAGAATTACGCTTTTTTAAAGAAAAATGTTTCAGTTCTGGGCTTGTCCAACCGTATTGAAGTTTGGGATGCCGAAAGATGGGAAGAATATAAAAAGAAAACTGAAGAAAAGGCAGGGGATATTGCCGAGCGGCTCAAAGAACTGGGCATTTAAGGAGCAATTTTGAATTTTGAGATGTAATTTTGAGATTTGAGATTTGAATTTTGAGATTTAATTATGCGCCGAGATAAAATAAAATCTATATTTGCTTTAAGTGGAATATTGACAGTTCTTCTGGCGGTTTTATACATCTTTCAGCTTGGTTCTCTGACCAGGACAATGTATTTGATTAGAGATTGTTCTTCAAAAATAGAGGAGATTTCTGCGGAGAATGATATCTTGGAGGTCAAGGCGTCCCAAATGAGTTCTTTAGAAAATCTGAAGCCTTTGGTTGATGGACTGAACTTTGAGATGGCTGGAAAGATTGATTATATCAGGGTAAGAGGCGAAGCAGTGGTGGCAGTAAAACCATAAAATGAAAGATGAGAGAGTGGCGGCTAAAATTGATTTTCTTTTTTGTTGTTGTTTTTGGGCTATCAATTATAGCCCGGCTTTATTTTCTTGAGGTTATAAATGGAGATTATTATCGGGCATTGGCTCAGGGTCAGCAGAAGACAATCAAACGGATGGACGAGAGGGGAAGGATTTTTTTTAAGGGAGGGCAGATATTAGCCACAAACAAAAAAGGGAACTATCTATTTATTTCTCCTAAAGAAATCAGTGATAAAGAGGCAACGGCAAAGGTAATCTCAAAAATTCTAAACATTCCCGAAAAGGAGATTTTGAAAAAGACAATGGAAGACAATTATTTTGAGTTAATTAAAAAACGGCTCACTTTGGACGAGGCAGAAAAACTAAAGAAGCAAGAACTAAAGGGCGTGCATCTCGGGGATGCCATTTTTAGGGATTATCCTCAAGGAACCCTTGCTTCTCAGGTGGTTGGCTTTCTAAATGATGCCGGAGAAGGACAATATGGCCTGGAGGGGTATTATAACCAATCCCTTAAGGGAGAAAAAAAGATCGAAGGGCTAAAAACTCCTTGGGGGCAACTAACATCCTTAATCAACAATAATTCCAATGCCACGGATATCTGGCTGACCATTGATTATCCAATTCAGTTTAAGGCAGAGGAACTGCTTAAGAAGGCAAAGGATGATTTTGACATTCGCAGTGGCCAAATTATTGTTATCGAACCAAACACCGGCAAAATTTTGGCTCTGGCTAACTTTCCCAATTTTGACCCCAATAAATATGAAGAGTATGCTCTTGCTAAAAAGATAGTTATTTTTCAAAACAGTGCCATTCAAAAACTTTTTGAGCCCGGCTCGTGTTTTAAACCAATCACTATGGCAGCGGCTTTAGAGGAAGGAAAAGTTACGCCGGAGACCACCTACGAAGATAAAGGAGTGGTTTGGCTGAACGGCCGGCCTATTTATAACTTTGCCAGAAAAAAATGGGGCAAGAGAACAATGACCGAGGTATTGGAAAAATCAATTAATACCGGAGCAATTTTTGCCGAAAGAAAATTGGGCAACGAAGAGTTTCTGAAATATATTAAAAAATTTGGGATATTGGAACCGACAGGGATTGACCTTGAAGGCGAGGTTTTTTCCAAAAACAAGAGGTTGGTAAAGGGTAGAGACATTGATTTTGCCACTGCTTCATTTGGCCAGGGAATTGAAATGACGCCAATTCAGTTGGTTCGGGCATTTTGTGCTATTGCCAATGGGGGAAAGATGGTCAGGCCCTATGTGGCAGAAAAATTTTCTCAAAACGGAAAGGTATTTAAAACAAAACCGTTGGTAAAGGCCCAAGAGGTTATTTCTTCAAAAACGGCTTATCAATTAACCAAAATGCTGGTGAGCGTGGTTGAGAACGGATTTGGGAAAAAGGCAAAAATTCCTGGTTATTATGTGGCTGGAAAAACCGGGACTTCCCAGATTCCCTTTTCGACATTGGGAGTTAATCGTAGGGGCTATTCTAATGAAACCTGGCAGTCCTTTATTGGTTTTGCTCCAGCCTATGACCCGAAATTTTTGATTCTTGTAAAATTAGACAACCCAAAATCAAGAAGTTCTGAATACTCGGCCGTTCCTATCTTCCATGATTTGGCAAAATATATTATTGATTACTGGCAGATACCGCCGGACTACCAACTATGAATTTTTTCTCAAAACTTAAATCATTTTTAAGAAAGCCGAGGGTGATAATTGTTGTCGGCAAAGACCGAATTAGAACCAAGGAAACTATTTGTCAGATATTAAAACATCCCAAGATTGACAAGGACATTTTGACTTTGGAAGCAAAACTGGACAGCGATTCAGAAACAAAAGAACTGAAGTGGTTAATTAAAAATTCTAAACTGCCGATATTGGTTGCCACCTGTATAAGCAGCATTCCTTTTCAGCCCATTGTCTCTGCTGAAGAAGAAAGGATAAAGAGGGTAGAAGAATTGGCTAAACAACTACCTCCTTTTGGTTGTTTTATTGCAAACCTTGATGATGAAAGGATAAAAAAGATAAAAGCCGGGGCAGACGTTAAAGAGATTGGTTTTGGTTTTGAGGAAGGGGTTGATCTTAGGGCGACTGATATTTGTTCCCGTCTCGGGGTTAACTTTAAGGTTAATTATCAGGGTAGTTTTGTTCCGGTGTGGTTGGAGGGGGCTTCTGAAAAGGAGCAGATCTACTCTGCCTTGGCCGCTATTGCTGTGGGAGTAATCCTGGGCTTGAATCTTGTTGAAATCTCCCAAATTTTAAAAGGTTGTTCCTTTTCAACTCGGTATGGACAATAGAGTAGTTTTGACCTATAATAGTCATAACAATACCTTAGAAATCCGAAATCCGAAATCCGAAACAATGAGTAAAATCAGAAACAAAATCCAAGCGCAAAGCTCAAAGCGCAAAAGGCAAAGCTACAACTTAAAGCGAAAAGCGAAATCTTCTTCTTTTTTAGCTTTAAGCTTTACGCTTTAGCTTTACACTTTGCGCTTTACGCTTTGAGTTTAAAAACAATTTTGCATTTTGCATTTTTATTTGTAATTTAAATTATGGCTGGAGAAGAAAAAGAGGTTTTTAGGGAAGGGCCTGAGGAACTGGCTAAGAGGATTTTTGAGGAGATTCAGGAAAAAAAGGAAAGGGGAGAAGAAAAGGAATTTTTGACTGCCGAGGAGAAAATAATTAAAGAAAAACTGCGTCGGGAGATAGAATTAATGAAAATAAATCCGGAACTTCAGGATGAAGCCCGGAAAAAAGCCCAAGAGATAAAGGAATTAGATGTTCAGGGGAAGATTAAGAATCTGCTTCTGGCGGCAGAACAAGAGGGAGTGGCGTTTGCCGTAAAAATAGCGGAAGGACTTAAAGATCCCTATCTTTTGGATGTCTTCCATGACATTTTAGCCAGAGACGGCCTTTTTAAGAGGTTTAAGAAATAAAACGAAGTAATGTCTCAGATATTAAAAATACCGATGGTAACTATTGATTTATTAAATATCCTCGTCTTTCTCTTTCTCCTTTTAGTTTTTGGGGCTGTTCTTTTTTTTCTCTCTCAAAAAAGCAAAAAGGAGCGGATTTTCAGGAGCCTGGAAAAGGTTCTTTTTTTGGGTTCAATGCCTAACTATGGGTTGAAAAGGGAGGAGACGATGAAACAGGAGGAAAAGGTTCTTATTGCCCAGATGGAGCAGATATACGCTAATTTGTTCAATTTTCAGCCCGGCCTTTTTGGAAGGTCTCCGGAGATTGCTTTGGAAATTGCCTCCCAAATAGGAGGCAGAGATATTATGTTTTATGTGGCTGTACCCAGGTCTTTAGAGGCGGCTTTTGAAAAGTATGTCCAGGGAGTGTATCCTCGGGCAGTGGTTGAAAAAATTCCTCAGGACTACACCATTTTTGAGCCAGGGGGAGTTGTCTCTGGGGCTTATCTAAAATTGGTCCAAAGACCATTCTTTCCGCTGAACACCTATAAACATCTTGAAAAAGACCCTATCTCAGTTATCACTGATACCTTCAGCAAGATAAAACCAGACGAAGGAGCGGCTCTTCAGGTGATGATTAGACCGTTTCCTCAGGCAAAATGGATAAGGATGGGGGAGCGTCTTTTATTCAAAATAAAGCAGGGGAAGCCCTTAAGGGTTGCTGTTTGGGAGGCATCGAGAAATGCGGTAGTTGATTTTATTTTTGATTTGGTTGGAGCATTTTTTGCTGGCCCAAGAAAGAAAGAGAACCAAGATTTTTATCAACAACAAAAAGAGCAAAGAATAGAAGAAGCGACCCTGAAGGCGATTGAAGAAAAAATCCACAAGCAGGTCTTTGAGGTAAACATCAGATTGTTGTCTTCTGCCCATAGCCGGCAAAGGGCTGATGAACTTTTAAGTCATATGGAGGCGTCTTTTGGCCAATTTTCTCTTTTTTCACTCAATAGTCTGCGTTCAAATCGCTTGAGCGGCAGGGCGCTTCGACGCCTTGTCTATGATTTTAGTTTTAGAAATTTCAGACCCTCTCAGAGAATTCTTTTGAATGTGGAGGAACTAACCAGCATTTACCACTTTCCAACCCGGTATGTTGAAACTCCTTATATCAGGTCCCAAAAAAGCGTTACCGCTCCTCCGCCGGCTGAACTGCCGGAAAGGGGCCTGGTTCGTATTGGCAGGGTTATTTTTCGGGGAGAGGAAAAGGATGTTTCCTTTGCAACCGAAAACGACCGAAGGAGACATTTCTATATTGTGGGGCAAACCGGTACTGGAAAATCAAGTTTGTTAAGAGAGATGATTAGGCAGGATATAGAGGCAGGCAGGGGAGTGGGAGTTATTGATCCCCACGGCGACCTTATTGAGGCAACCCTTGCCAATATCCCAAAGGAGAGGGTTGATGAGGTGGTCCTGTTTGAACCCTTTGACACAAAGCGGCCCTTGGGATTGAATATGCTCGAATATGAAACCCCGGAACAGAGAGATTTTGCTGTCTCTGAAATGATTACAATTTTTCATAAACTTTTTCCGCCAGAAATTATTGGTCCAATGTTTGAGCATTATATGAGAAACGCAATGCTTGCTTTAATGGCTGACCAAAGCGAACCGGGCACACTGGTGGAGATTCCAAGAATTTTTACTGACGACGAATTTATGGAATCTAAATTAAGGAAGGTAACTGACCCTTTGGTAAGAAATTTTTGGCTTAAGGAATGGCGTCAGACCACTGGGGAGACAAAGTCAGATATGCTGGGTTATGTGGTTTCAAAGGTTGGAGGGTTTGTGGGTAATGAGATGATGAGGAATATTATTGGACAGAGTCATTCCAGTTTTGACCTCTCAAAGATAATGGATGAAGGAAAGATATTCTTGGCAAATTTATCAAAGGGAAGAACAGGAGAGGTAAATAGTTCCCTTTTGGGTTTGATTTTGGTTTCAAAAATGCAAATGGCGGCAATGAAAAGGGCAAGGATTCCCGAGGAGGAGCGCCGAGATTTTTATTTATATATTGATGAGTTTCAGAACTTTACCACTGATTCTATTGCCACCATTTTGTCTGAGGCAAGAAAATATCGTTTGAATCTGATATTAGCCCATCAGTACATACCTCAGTTAGCAGAGCAAATAAGAAACGCTGTTTTGGGAAATGCGGGAACAATTGGCGCTTTCCGGGTGGGAGCCAATGACGCTGAATTCTTAGAAAAGCAGTTTGAGCCGGAATTTTCCCGATTTGACCTGGTTAATCTGGATAACTTTGTTCTTATATTGAGATTGATGATTAAAGGCAAGACAACCCCTCCTTTTAAGATTCAAACTGTTGTTCCCAAGCAAGGAAATCCGGAAATTGTGGAGCCGATTAAAAAATTGTCAAAACTGAAATATGGAAGAAGGAAAGAAGATGTTGAGGCAGAGATTGCCCGGAGAATGAAACTGAGTCAGGTATAGGGGGTAAATCCACCCTTGACAAACATTACTTAAATGGGGTAAGGTGAAAGTGTCGGTTGAGGATTAAAGGTTGCGGCCGATTTAGCAATAAGTAGAAAGTAAAAAACTAACTTTTTTAATAAATTTTATGAATCCAGAAAAAAGATCTGCCTTTTCCTCAGGGAGGGACGGAGGAAGTTCTCCCGAGAAGGCAACCAACAAACAGAAGACGGATAAAATAGCCGAAGAGCAACGACTTTATGAGACCCAAAAGAGAATATGGGGAAAAGAATACGCAGATAAGAAAAGACAAGAAAGACAACAAAGGGGAAAAAAGGAAGAAGGAGAAAAAACGAAGACCTCGGAGCAGGAGATTTCTGAGAAGAAAACAAAGAAAACAGAGGAGAAGAAGACAGAGGAAGAGAAAAAGAGAAAGAGAGAGGAGGAAATAAGAGAGAAGAGGAAAAAAAGAAAGGAGGAGGCGAAAAAAGGAGAAGAGAAAGCCTTAGAAGGTTTTGGAAGGATGATGGAAGAAGCTTCTGAGTCAAGGAAATTGCCAGAAGAGGAAGTAGTGCAAGGAGAAGGAAAAGAAGAAGGAGAAGAAGGAGAAGGGGGACCTCCACCTGAAGGAGGAGAAGGAAAAGAAGAGATTAAATTTGAGCCAGAAAAAAAGGAGGAAATGCCTTGGGATGTGGAAGCACTGAGCAGATCAAACAGGGAATTTTTGGAGGAATATGGACTTGTGCCGCAACTTAAAGGAGAAACATTGGAAAATATAGACCGTTATCTCCGAGACGAGATTTTTGAGTTCCAACTAAAGATGGCGAAAGAGTGGGCAAAGATGGGAGATAATATGGCAGAAATCAAAAAGGCGCTGGGAGGAAAGGAAGAAGAAGAAATTTCTGACCGGGAGTTGGTAGCAGAGGTCAAGAGAATGGGAGGGTTTGAACAGATGATGGAAGAAGAGGGGCTTTCTGATAGAATAGACCAGTTAAAGGAAAGGTGGAAGCAGTTAAATACCCTGAGGGAGACCTGGAAGAAGGGAGAAGCGCCCGCTCAGGTTGCTGGATTAACCTTATATGAGTTTGAAAATAGAAGGAAGGTGCTGGAAGAAGAGATTGAAGTGAAAAAGAAGGAGGTGGTAGGCCATTGGAAAAAATTGACAGAAGGAAGATTTGCTCCAGGAGTAAGAGAAGTTATCCAGAGGGAATATCAGCAACTTTTAGAAGAATTAAAAGAAAAAGAACAAAAACTCCAAACACTTCAACAAACCCAGCAAGATATTTTGGAGGCAACTGCCGGACGAGATTTAGAAAGGGAGGCAAGAGTCAAGATAATGGAAAATTTGATAAAAACAGGAAAGAAATTGGAGACCAAAAGCGAAATAAGAAAGTTCGCCGGGGAAATGGGCTGGAAGATAGAAGGACTGTCAACAAAGGAAAAGATAACCCGAAAACTAAAAGGAGAGCCAACCGATGTAATAATAGTTACTTATGAGACCGGAGAAACAGAAGAGGTTCCAGAGGATGACCTAAAGGAACTGATAATAGAGGGTTACAGAGAAAAGAGGCAGAGAGAAGAAATAACAAAATTGATTGAAAAAGCCGCTCCGAGCAGAGCCGAGGCAGTAAAAAATTCCTATGAGGCGTTAAAGGATGCCCTGATAAAACAGGCAAAGGAAAGAGAATTGAATAAGGTAGCCAGTCCTGAAAAGATAGAAAAACTGAAAGAAATAGTCGGAGAAGGAGAGGTAGATGTTATTAATGGTATTGAAAATTTGAATAAAGGAATTTTGGAGACAGGATTTACAGGAAACATAGAAGGAGATTATTCAAGGTTAAGGGATATTGTGGAGTCATCAGGTTTGGGAGAGATGCCAGAACTTGAAGAGATAAGCGATGAAGCAAGAGAAAATTATGGAAAGATTATGAAATCTAAAGATAGGGTGGGTTTGATAGGATGGATAATAGAGGCATTGTTGGAGGGTATTAAGACGCCGAGTAATTAAGGCCGATAATAATAAAATTCTATGGCTAAAGCAACAATTCTTTCAGACGAGAGTTTAGAGAAGTTTGTTTCAGAACTTAATCTCAGTGTAGAAAATAAGAATTTTCTTTTGGAAAAAATTCCCCATTTAGATTTGGAGCAAAGGAAGTTCCTTTTTCGTCTTTTGTTTCAGATTTATCTTTTGGATTTAGAAGAAAAAGCGGTCTTGTCTAGAATCAAGAAAGAAGAAAAAAAGAAGTAAGGCCTTTATTTTGCTTAAAAAATCGGAATGAGACTTTGACGGGCTTTAATCAGCCCGTTTTTTTGCAGAATCTGGAAAATTTGGTAAAATAAAGATAGATAATCTGTATTTAAATTTGTAATTGCTAACCACTTTGGTAACAAGTTTGCTGAGGCATCTTGCCTCGGGGAGCACGAAGTCGCGGTAAGTGGTGAAAGAGAATCTATCCCCGGGCGCTTCTATATCTCGCCGAGCCTCACAAACCTTTTTCTGAAGCGCAAACCTATTCTGGGGCTCGGCTGCGATATGCTCCACCTCAACAAGATACCTCAGCAAGGAAATTTATCAAGAATTGTTACTGAAGTGGTTAGATATAGTAGATTTAATTAATTTAATGCCTATGGCTGAGATTTTTTGGCATAGTTTGCCGATAGAGGAGGTAATAAGGGTATTAAAAACAGATCCTGAAAAAGGATTGACCAAAGAGGAGGTTGAAACCCGAGTTCAGGAATTTGGCAAGAACCTTCTTTCCCAAAAACCTCTTCCCTCAAATTTTGCTTTGTTTTTAGGTCAGTTTAAGGATATCTTGATTGTAATTTTGCTTATTGCCGGACTTCTTACCTTTGTTTATCAGAAATATGCCGATACCTTGGCTATTTTTCTTATTGTTTTTTTAAGCGCCCTGATTGGCTTTTATCAGGAGCGCCGCGCCTGGGATATTTTAGAGGGATTGAGAAGGGTTGCAAGGATGAAGGCGACCGTAATAAGAGATGGAAACAAGCGTATTCTGGACTCTGAGGAGGTTGTTCCTGGAGACATTGTGATTTTGGAAGCAGGAGACAAGGTGCCGGCTGACGCAAGGATAATTAGAAGCAGGGAGATGAAAATCAACGAGATGGAATTAACAGGAGAATTTTTACCTTCGGAAAAACGGGCCGGAACTATTCCCGAGAAAACCCCGCTTGTTGACAGAGAAAATATGCTTTATATGGGAACGATAGTAGAGCAGGGCGAGGGTGTGGCAGTAGTTACTGCCACTGGGTTTAATACAGAACTTGGAAGGATCGCCGGAATGATAGAAGAAAAAGAAAGCCCCACTCCTCTCCAAAATAAAATAAAAAGATTGGGGTTTGAGGTAGCCGGTATTATCGGAATTTTTGTTTTTATTATTTTTTTAATTGGTCTTTCCCAGGGGAGAGATTTTTTTCTGCTTTTGGAAACAGCGGTGGCTACAGCAGTTGGAGCAGTGCCTGAGGGCCTGCCGGCGGCTGTGACTATAACCTTAGCCTTGGGCGCTGAGAGGATTTTAAGAAAAAAGGGCTTGGTTAAAAACTTAACTTCGGTTGAAACGCTGGGCTCAACAGCAATAATTTGTTCTGACAAGACCCTAACCCTGACCGAGGGAAAAATGAGGGTGGAAGGAATTGAGGCAAAGAATGGGGATAAATTCTTAGCACTGAAATCAGCGGTTTTAACTTCTAAGGCGTTTATTGAAAATCCGGAAGAACCAAAGGAAAAATGGATATTAAGAGGAAGCCCGACCGAGAAGGCGGTATTAAAGAAAGTCATTGAAATAGGCCTTGACTACAGGGCCTTTGAGCCAAAACTAATTCAAAAAATACCATTTAACTCAAAGGATAAAATTGCCTTTGCTTTTTATAAGGAAGATGGTCTTAAAACCATTTACGCCTGCGGCGCCCCAGAAAAAGTACTCCGAATTTGCCAACTAAAAGAGAAGGAAAGAAATATCTTGGAGAAAAGGGTAGGTGAATTAACCAAGAAGGGACTGAGGGTTTTGGCTTCAGCCGGCAAGAAAGGCATTAGAAAAACCTCAATTCAGGGGCTTAAAGATTTAACTTTTTTCGGTTTTTTGACCTTGACCGACCCCTTGAGACCTGAGGCAAAAGAAGCGATAAAGGTATGTTGCCAGGCAAAGATGGTGCCAATTATTGTTACTGGTGACCATAAATTAACAGCCAAGGCGGTTTCTGAAAAATTGGGTATAAAGGTAAAAGACGAAAACATTTTAGAAGGCAAGGATATAGACAGGTTGTCAGATGAACAGTTGGATATGATTTTGGAGAAAATTAAAATTTACGCTCGGGTTGAGCCCAGACATAAACTTCGGATTGTCAAGGCGTGGCAAAGAAAGAACAAGGTAGTGGCGATGACCGGAGATGGAATAAACGACGCCCCGGCTCTAAGGCGAGCGGATATCGGGGTGGCTTTGGGCTCAGGCACAGAGGCGGCAAAGGAAGCGGCGGACCTAATTTTAGCAAACGACAGTTTTTCTGTAATTAAGGAAGCGGTAAGAGAAGGCAGAAGGGTAGTGGACAATATAAGAAAGGCGATTTTGTTTATGGGAGCAGAATGTTTTTCAGAAATTGTTTTGGTTTTTGGCTCTTTTGTTTTCCATCTCCCTCTGCCGGTTTTACCTGTCCAGATTTTATGGGAAAATCTTCTCGTCGGAAGTCCTCAGGGGATGGCTTTCGCCTTTGAACCTGTTGAGAAGGGAACAATGAAAAGGATGCCCGAGGATCCAAAACTACCTCTTGTGACCAGAGAGATGAAGTATCTTATTTTTTTCGGGGGCATTTTAACCGATTTTATTCTTTTCTTAATTTTTCTTTTTCTTTACAAATTTTCAGATTACTCATTGGCTCATATAAGAACGATTATTTTTGCCGGCCTTTCTTGGGGTTCGCTCTTTTATCTTTATTCCTGCAAAAACCTGAGAAAAAATATCTGGGAATATAATGTTTTTTCAAATCGGACATTAAATATTACCTTGTTTTTGGGAGCGCTGATGATTTTGGCTGGCATCTATCTGCCGGTTTTTCAAGCCCTTATTAAGACCGTTCCCTTGAATTACTTTGACTGGCTGATTCTTTTCTCATTTGGCTTTCTCAACCTTGCAATATTTGAATTGGTTAAGTATGCTTTTAAGAAGAAAATGGTATAGTTTACAATAACCAAAATTCAAGCGCAAAGCTCAAAACGCAAAACGCCCCAAAGAAAAGCCTGCGGCTTCCTACAGGGCAGGCAAAAGTACAACTTAAAGCGAAAAGCGAAACCTTCTTCTTTTTAGCTTTAAGCTTTACGCTTTAGCTTTACACTTTGCGCTTTACGCTTTGAGTTTAAAAAATATGAGTATCCTTTTCCATACCCTTGCTTTCATTGTTGCCTGTTTTTTTCTTATTTTTTGCGGGAGGCACCTGATTGATTCTTTATCAAAAATCTCCAGATTTCTTAACTGGAAAGAGTTTGTTGTTGCTTTTTTTCTTATGGCTCTTGGTGTTTCCCTGCCTAACTTTTTTGTGGGAATTACCTCTGCTTTTAATAAAATTCCCCAACTTTCTCTTGGCGATATTATAGGCGGAAACATTATTGACCTGTCCATAGTGGTTGGGTTGGCTGCC
>Ga0180301_10003170_pt1 | contig 12894 bp, 15 predicted proteins | sample GuaBasSediGuay16_FD_121797 | JGI IMG/M metagenome (GOLD analysis project Ga0180301, IMG submission 121797) | Subseafloor sediment microbial communities from Guaymas Basin, Gulf of California, Mexico - Guay16, Core 4569-2, 12-15 cm | ecosystem: Environmental > Aquatic > Marine > Hydrothermal...
CAACTAATACTGAACAAAAATGAAGAAGCTCCTCTTCCTTGTGTTGGACGGCCTCGGGGATAGGCCTGTCTTCGAAGGGAAGACTCCCTTGGAAGCCGCGAACACCCCTAATATGGATGAATTGGCCAAGGAAGGGATGACCGGAAGGATGTACATAGTAGGGAAGAACATAGCTCCAGAATCTGATGTTGCCCTCTTCTGCCTATTCGGGTACGATCCTTTCAAGTATTACACTGGGAGGGGACCCATAGAAGCCTATGGAGTAGGGATAGAAACGAGGTTCGGTGAGCTCGCTCTGAGGGGGAACTTGGCCAGCGTGGATAAGAACTGGAACGTGCTTAGCGTCAGGGTCAGAGTGAGTGATGAGGAGGGAAAGGAGTTCGTGAAGGCCTTAGAAAACATAGAGATAGACGGTGCGAAGTTCGTGATAAAGCACACCAGAGGTTATAGGTTCGTGATAAAGTTCAGGGCCAAGCGCAACCTATCAGCCAAGATAACCAACGTCCACCCAGGTTATATGAGGCTGGGAATAGATATACCCATTGCGGCCCCTTTGAGGAACTGGAAGGTGAAGGAAGCTGTTCCCTTGGCCAATTCCAAAGGGGTGGTGTTGGCAGCTAGGATAGTGAACGAGTTCGTGAGGAAAAGCTATGAGGTCCTGAGCAGGCATAAACTCAACAAGAGAAGGAAGGTCAAGGCGAACATCGCTTTGTTGAGGGACGCTGGAAACAAGCTCCCGGATCTCCCTAAATTGAGCGAGAAATATGGGAGGATTTGGGCAGCCATAACTGATAGGCCTGTTGAGGTGGGCTTCTTCAGGTTGATAGGGATGGACATAATCGAACCGCCGAGGGACTTCAAATCCATGGCAGATAAAATAAATGAGAGCTTGGATTACTACGATGGAGTCTACGCCTACATAAAGGAACCTGATTCCTTCAGCCACAGAGGAGATTGGGAGGGGAAAAAAGAGGTCTTAGAGAAGATAGATGAAGAGTTGATAGGGAACCTGAGGAGGGATGTCCTCATCGTCATAACTGGGGACCACTCCACCCCATGTCAGGAAAAGGTACATACTGATGACCCTGTCCCCATACTTATTTATGGGGCTGGCAAGGATGAGGTTCAAAGGTTCGGGGAAAGTTATATAGGGAAGTTGGGCGTGTTCAACGCAGTGGAGTTGATGGACAAGTTGGAGGAGATGAGCCATGCACATAGCCATCATACCAGACGGAAATAGGAGATGGGCGAGGAAGAGGGGATTGCCCGATTGGAAGGGCCATGTCTATGGAGTCAGGACTATGGAAAAAATCCTGAGGAAGGCATTGGACATGGGCATAAAGTACCTGACCTTTTATACCTTCTCCATAGAAAACCTGAAAAAGAGGCCTAAGCTCGAGAAGAGGCACCTGTTCAACCTACTGGAGAAGAAGATAAGGGAGCTAGCGGATGACGAGGAGATCCACAAGAGAAAGGTGAGGGTGAGGTTCCTGGGAAGGATCTACCGCCTCCCGAAGAAGTTGAGGGAAGCCATAAAATATGCTGAGGAAAAGACCAAGAAGTACAAGAAGTTCTTCCTTAACTTTTGCATAGCATACGATGGGAGGGACGAGATAGTGGACGCCATCAGGGAGATCCTGAGGAAAGGGATAAAGAAAGTGGATAGGAGGGTTGTGAAGAAGCACTTATACACCAGAGACATCCCTCCTCCGGACCTCATCATAAGGACTGGTATGAAGAGGGAGAAGAGGTTGAGCGCCTATCTCCTCTGGGATTCCGCCTATTCCGAGTTCTACTTCACCTCGACTTACTGGCCGGCCTTCACCCCTAGGATGTTCGAGAAGGCAGTGGAGGACTTGAAGAGGAGGGAGAGGAGATATGGCAGATAGTTACAGGCCCGTCATAGTCGGGGCAGGCGTCTCGGGAAATGCCCTAGCATACGAACTCACCAAGCTGGGGGAAAAGCCCATAGTCATAGAACAGAAGAGGGATGTATTGGGGAAGGCGTGCGCTGGGATCGTGAGCAAGAGGATTCTGAAGTTAGTAGAGCTCCCGAGGTCCCTCGTGAAGAACAGGGTGGATAGGTTGGTCCTTCACTTCCCGAAGGGAGAAGTGGAAGTGAGAGGGAAGGCCATAGTCTTGGATAGGGAGGGATTCAGCGAGTTCCTCTACGAGAGGGCGAAGAAAGGGGGGACGGATTACCTATTCAACGAGAGGTTGATGAGGTTCGTAGTAGCTGATAAGGTGATTGGCAGGACGAGCAAGAGGAGCTTCAAGACGGACATCCTGATAGGGGCAGATGGAGTCGACTCGGTGGTGGCGAAGAAGTATGGTTTGTCCTACAGGGTCGAATCCGTGGTCCAAGCATTTGGAGAGTACGAGAGCGATGCGGTGCACGTGTTCCTCGGGAAGGAATATGGCTATCCATTCGGATACGTCATACCCTACGAGAAGGATATGTCCATCGTTGGGATGGGAGGAAGTAGGGAATCCTTAGAGCGCTTCTTGGATTTCTTAGGGGTGAGACACGTCAGGAAGTGGCAGGCAGGGAGGATACCCGTAACCCTTCCTAAATACACGGCCTTCGAGAGGGTCCTGCTCATAGGGGACGCTGCTGGCATGGTCAAGGCACTGACAGGGGGAGGGATAATCATGGATTTGTTAGTATCCAAGATCGCCGCTAAGGCTATAAAGGAGGGGTATGAAAGGAACGATTTTTCCACGCACTTCCTGAAGAGGCATTACGAGGACGTCTGGAAGGAGAAGTATTTCGATGAACTCAAACTAGCCTACAAGCTGAGGATGTTATATGAAAAGATGGATGAGAAGGACCTGAATAACTTGTACGATTTGTTCCAGAAAGAGGAGGTCTTGGAGATCGTGGAAAAACGTGGAGATATGGATTTTTATTCCGGGATGACTAAGAGGTTGATGACCAATAGAGAGGTCCTGAAATTTGCTCTCTCCTTCTTCGCAAGACATTTGTCCGCAATATTTTTAGCGTTGAGTTGACTTCAGTCCCCATGAAGGTAACGCCCTACGAGGTAAAGGGAGAGGTGAATTACCTCAAGTTAGTCAAGGAGTTCGGCCTCTCCTTGATGGATGAGAAATTGAAGAGAAAATTGAAGGGGATAAGGCTCGTCGAGTTAGGGTTCTTCTTCGCCCACAGGGATCTGGACAAGATCATCGATGAGGACTTCGCCATAGTCAGTGGGAGAGGGCCATCGAAGGAGATACACATAGGTCACCTCCTCCTCTTCAGGTTGGTGAAGGAGTTCCAAAATAAGTTCAACTCCTATGTCTTCATACCCTTCAGCGATGACGAGAAGTTCTTGGTCAAGGATCTTTCCCTGAAGGAGGCTAGGAGATACGCCTTCGAGAACGCCAAGGACATCCTGGCCTTGGGATTCAAGAAAAAGAGGACCGAGATCATGATAGATAGTTATGATTTGAAGCAAGAGGTCTACAATCTCGCCATAAAGGCCTCGAAGAAGCTCACCATGAGCACCATAAAAGCCATCTACGGTTTCAAGAACGAGCAGAACATAGGGATCCACTTCTACCCTTGTATGCAAGCGGCCCACATCCTATATCCGACCCTGAAGAGGGACCTGCCTGTTTTAGTTCCCATCGGCATAGATCAAGACCCGCACATGAGGGCGACCAGAGATGTGGCTGAGAGGTTGGGTTTGAGGAAGCCTGCCAGCATAGAGTGCAAGTTCCTCCCTTCCCTCTCTGGAGAGGAGAAGATGAGCGCCAGTAAAGAGGATGCCATCTTCCTCTCGGATGATGAGGAGACCATAAGGAAGAAGATACACGATGCCTTCACGGGTGGGAGGGACACCTTGGAGGAACAGAGGAAGTTGGGAGGTAAACCTGAAATATGTCCCATCTTCAAGTACCACCAACTCGTCGTGGGTTCCGATTTCAAGCTCATTGAAGAGGAGTGTAGGAGTGGGAGGAGGATATGTGGGGATTGTAAGGAGGAGCTCTGCAAGGCTTTGATAAAGATGTTGAAGGAGCACAGGAAGAGGAGGAAAAAAATCAAGGTGGAGGACTTCCTCGTTTAGACCTGAGCTTCTCCACTTCCTCCTTGAGCTCTTCCAACTCCACCTCAATGGCCTCAACGGCCTTCATGAGGGACCTCACGAGCTTTTCTAGGTAATCTAACCTGTTCAAGGACACACCTCCGGTGCCTTCCCTCTCCAGAATCCTAGCAAGACATCAGTCTCCCCGCATGTGGTCCTCAAGTGGAACCTGCTCACCAAGACTCTCTCCAGACAGACCCTTCCCTGTTCGTTGAAGAGCCTCACTTCCCTTCCTCCCAAACTGGCATACAAGATGTAGTTATATCCGGGTCTATTTAACCTTTCCAACAACTCTTTCCCCTCTTCCGAGTTCCAATTCCCGCCGCACAAGTAGCTCGCCAGTCCGTGCCCGTGTTCTTCCACGAAGCGAAGCAGGACTTCATCGGAGTAGGGCTTGTCGTAATCGAAGTCCTCCTCTAAAGGGACGAGGAGGGAGGAAAGGAGTAGGAAGGTCATGACGAGGAAGAGGAGCTCGATCGTTAACTCCAATCCCAACCACCTTTGTATCTCCTAGCTAGGTCTAAGTACAACTCGTGTTCCCACCTCAGTTGCTCTAAGAAGGAATGGGTGGAAGTAAAGTAGATGGAAAGGAGCAGGGAGATGAGGATGAAGGCGAAGATCACGTATATGAGCTCATCCACACGCGCTCACCATCCCAGGAGAGTTTGAGCTTCCCTGCGTCTAAAATGTCGGGGGCCAGCTCCGCTTCCAGGGGAGAACTCATATTCCTTTTACCCTCAAAGGTGATCTCGTGCTCTGACAAGTACAACTTTCCCTCGCTCTTCATCTCGAAAAGCACCTCGCAAGGGTTGTGTAGGGAGCCCAATGTCTCCAAGACTTCGACCAGGCCTAAGAACTCGGCGTATTCTCTCACCTCATTATTCCTTTCCAATTCGATGAGGAGGAGAATGGAGAAAAGGAAGGCGGAGGAAATGAGGAGAAAGTTCATCCTCTTAAAGAGTTCTTCTATCATATCTCCTTAAGTTTCTCCATGGCGTTCTCTACGAAGGCCGAGACGTTCACGTTCTTGGACTCCCAGAAGTCCCTCACAGAAGAAAGTACATCTAGTACGTAGTTCTTCATCTCTTCTGCCAAGGTCCCAGCTTCCTTCATCCCCTTCATCAAGTATTCCAAGGCCCTCGTCTCCGAGACTATGTGTTCCATGTCTCCCGCGTTGGATATTCTTGTCAAGGAGAGGATGAGCATCTGGTTGTACAACTCTGTCCTCTGATTCATCAAGCTCCTCTCCAATCCCTCTAACCTCAACCTTATATCTCTACTCGCTTCCTCCATCCACTTGTTGAACTTCTCCCCCAACCACTTATCAGGGTCTGCGAAGTACTGTTCCAAAACTGAGAGCTTCCCCCTCATGCTCAAGATGTCTTTCTTCACCTCCTCTTGGAACGAAGAGAGCCTCTCCAAGGAGTACCTCAAGCCAGACAAGTCAGTTTCCAACCTACTCAACCTGGAAAGCATGGATTGGATGGTGTTGGAAAAAGCTTTGACATTGTTTAATGTGTTCCTCACGTTGTAATCGTAGACCGCTATACGCTTCTCCAGTTGGGATGCCCTCTTCTCCAAGCTCTCCTTCGCCTTTTCCACCCCCTTCAAGGACCTTAACTCTCTCCTCACTTCGTTCAGGTCCTTGATTTGGGCGTAGTTAGCCATGGACTTCTCTAAGGCGTTGAGCCTCTCCTCAAAACCACCTATTTCTTTCTCCATTTCATCCTTTTTCTTCCCAAGTTCTATGAAGGCCTTTTGGAGTTGGAGGCTCACGTCCTTCTTCAGGTCTCCCAGCATCTTCCTGACGTCTTTCTTCTTAGCAGCCTTCTTCTCCAAGGAGGTAACACTCTTCCTCAGGGATTCCACCTTCGCGTTGATCTCACCCTCGAAAAGGGTTATCTGCCTATCGAGCTTCTTGCTCAACTCTATGGTCTCCCTCGTCTTCTTCACGAACTCTTTCAGGAAGGAATCCACTTCCTTGTTCTTCTCCTTTTGGATCTCTATGTTCCTTTGGGCTTCGTCCGTTATGCTCCTAGCCTCTTGCAAGAAGTCGAAGACTTTTTGTTTGACGTCCTGAAACTCCTTCTCCAACCCACCGAACCTCTTGGTGATCTCATCCTTAAAACCCTGAAACTCCTCATACCTCGAAGCTATCTCCTTCGAGATGCTCTTGAGCTCTCCCCTAGTCGCGAAATCTCCCTTCACCCCAACCCCTTTCTGGGAGAGTTCCTCGACCACCTTCTCTATGACTGAGAACCTGTCGGAGAACTCTTTCCTGAGCGCTTCCACCTTTTGCTCGAATTCTGCCACCTTTTTATCTATCATCCGCGCGATGATGGCAGCGGCCTTCTTGGTGGTTATGTCCATGGAATTTTTTATCCATCTTTTAATTTAAAAGTTTGGGAAAAGTTTTAATTGGTTAGGGAGGTAAGGTGTCCATGGAAATCCTCGTGAGAAGGGGTTTCATCTGGGGACCATCTCCTGAGATCTACAAGGGGTTAGCCGGGTTCTACGACTTCGGCCCATTGGGGAAGTTGGTGAAGAACGAGGTGGAGGACTTCTTGAGGAGGAAGTTCATGGACTTCGGCTTCTACGAGGTGGAGTGTCCTACCATAATGCCGAGGATCGTTTGGGAGGCCTCCGGTCACTTGGAGAGGTTCGTGGACCCCATGACCAAGTGCGAGAAGTGTAACTCTATTTATAGGGCGGATCACCTGATAAAGGAACGAAAAGGGAAGGAACCGAAGAGCATGGAGGAGATGAGGAAGGAGATAAAGGAGATTAAGTGTCCGAAGTGTGGTTCCCTCTTGAAAGAAGTGATCCCCTATAACTTGATGATAAAGACGACTATAGGCCTAGACAAGGAGGCGTACCTGAGGCCTGAGACCGCCACCACCACCTATCTCCTCTTCCCCAGATTATTCCAGTTCTTCAGGAAGAAGCTCCCTATAAAAGTGTTCCAGCTGGGTAAGGCCTATAGGAATGAGATAAGCCCGAGGCAAGGTGTGATAAGGATGAGGGAGTTCACCCAAATAGAGGCTCAGATGTTCCTGAAGAAGGAACAGGAGTACGAGTTCGAGGTCCCGGAATCCGATCTTCCCCTCATGCCCTACAAGGAGAAGAAAGTGTTGAACATCCCCTTAAAGGAGGCCTTGAAAAGGGGTTACGTGAAGAAACCTGCCTTCGCTTGGTGCCTCTACGTAACCAATGAGATCGTGAAGGAAATGGGCTTCAGGGAATACAGGTTCAGGCAACACGAACCAGAGGAAAGGGCCCATTACGCCGACGATGCGTGGGATGTTGAGGTGAAGATAGGAGATGACTGGGTGGAGGTCTGTGGGGTGCACGACAGGACGGACTACGACCTTTCCAGGCACTCCAAGTTCTCTGGCGTGAAGATGGAAGTGGATGGGGAGGTTCCCCAAGTCCTGGAGATCGCCTTCGGTTCGGAGAGGTTGGTGTATGCTCTCCTTGTGAATTCCGTCAGGGAGGAGAAGGAAAGGGTAGTGATGGGTCTGAAGCCTCAGTTCGCCCCCATAAAGGTGGCTGTCTTCCCTTTAGTGGAAAGAGGAAAATTGGTAGAGAAGGCGAAGGAGGTCTTGAAGGGGATCTCTTGTTTTCACCCTTACTACGATGAGAAGGGTTCCATAGGCAGGAGATACAGGAGGCAGGACGAGATAGGTACTCCCTTCTGCGTGACCATAGATCATCAGACCTTGGAGGATGATACGGTGACTGTGAGGGAAAGGGACTCGATGAAGCAAGAGAGGGTGAAGATAAACGAGTTGAAGGGATACCTTCTCCAAAGGATAACGTTTTTATAAAATCCTCCCTTTTCTCATACTCATGCGTGTTGAGGACACTTTGAGCGGGCTTGAAAGAAAGGTGTTAAGGCTTCTGAAAGGAGAGATGAGCGATGAGGAGTTGTTGGAGAAGGGCATCAAGGACATAGAGCTCAACAGGGCTCTCTCCTGGTTGGAATCCAAGGGATTGGTGAGAGTGAGGAGGGAGGTAAAGGAAGTCGTGAGGCTCACCGAGCTTGGCAAGAGATATGTTGAAGAGGGGCTCCCAGAGAAGAGGTTCCTTTCCGTCCTGGCCCAAAAAGGGGAGTTGGATTTCAAATCCGTGATGAGGTATGCTTTATTGGACGCCAGGGAGTTCTCTGCGGCCATGGGGAGGTTGAAGGAGAAAGGGATGATAGAAGTAAAGAAAAATAGGGTCAGGATAACCGAAAAGGGGGAGAAATATTTGGGGAAGGAAAGCGTCGAGGAGAAGTTCCTGAAGGAATTGGAAGAAGGGCCGAAGAGGATGAGGAAAGGGATGGAAGAGTTGTTGAGGAGGGGGATAATAGCGAAAGAGGCCATGGTCAAGAGGTATGTGAGGTTGACGAGGTTGGGCAGAAGGGTAGCGAAGCGCTTGAAGGAGGAGGTCATCGAGCAAATCACCCCAGAGGTGATAAGGAAGGGTTTGTGGAAGGGGAAGAAGATAAGGGCTTACGACATAAGGGCGAAAGTCCCGAAAAGGCCTTTCGGCAAACCTCAACCCTACCTCGCTTTCTTGAATGAAGTGCGGGAGAAGTTGATAGCCCTAGGTTTCAAGGAGATGCAAGGTCCTTTAGTGGAGTTGAGCTTCTGGAACTGTGATGCCCTCTTCATGCCCCAGGATCATCCTGCCAGGGGGATCCACGACATATACTACGTCAAGCGTCCGAAATATGGGAAGGTGGATGAGGAGCTGTTGGAAAAGGTGGCGGAGGCCCACGAGAAAGGAGTGGATGGAAGCAAGGGTTGGGGGTACAAGTTCTCCAAGAAGGAGAGCAAGAGGTTGATCTTGAGGAGTCAGAACACTGCCCTGTCAGCCAGGACCTTGGCGGGAGATGTGGAGATTCCTGGGAAGTACTTCGCGATAGCCAGGGTGTTCAGGCCAGATGTGGTGGACAGGACTCACTTGCCAGAATTCAACCAAGTGGAGGGAATCGTCTTAGGAGAAGGTCTGAGCTTCAAGCACTTGTTGGGCATGTTGAAGCTGTTCGCCGAGGAGATCGCCGGGACCAAGAGATTTAGGTTCGACACCGGTTACTTCCCGTTCACCGAGCCCAGCGTGGAGCTCGTGGGTTATAAGAAAGGTTTCGGCTGGGTGGAGCTAGGAGGAGCAGGGATATTCAGGCCAGAGGTGACGAAACCCTTCGGCATAGACGTCCCGGTGCTCGCGTGGGGCCTAGGAATAGATAGGTTATTCATGATGAAGTACAAGATAGACGATATTCGAAAGTTATTCAGCTATGACTTGGAGTGGTTGAGATGCCAACCATAACCATCTCGAGGAGAGACTTAGAGAGATTGGTAGGTAGGAGGATAAAGGATTTGGAGGATTGGTTGGGTTACTTGAAGGCGGAGATTAAGGGGAGGAAAGGCGATGAGATAGAAGTGGAACTCAAGGACACGAACAGGCCTGACCTCTTCTCCTTGGAAGGGATCGCTAGGGGGTTGAGGGACCTGATGGGAGTGAAGAAGAGGTTCAAGTTCGGGGAAGAGCCCATCCTGGAAGTGAGGGTCAGGGGGGTGGGGATAAGGCCTTACATAGCCGCTGCCGTGGTAAAGAAGGTGAGGTTGAGTAACAGCTCGATAAGGTCCCTCATGCACCTCCAAGAGGTGCTGGACAGAACGGTAGGGAGAAACAGGGAGCGCACGAGCATAGGTTTGTACAACTACGACTTGTTAAGGCCGCCCTTGTATTACGAGTTAGGAAATCCTAACATCTCCTTCGTCCCGCTAGGCTTCGAGAGGGAGATGACCCTTAAAGATATCTTAAAGGAGCACCCAAAAGGTGTGGAGTACGGCCACATAATCAAGGGGAGTTATCCCATACTCAGGGACAGGAGGAAGATCCTATCCTTCCCTCCCATCATAAATTCCAATGACTTGGGCAGGATAACCACGAAGACTAAAAACGTGTTGGTGGAGGTCACCGGAACGGACCTGAAATGGGTGGAGCACGTCTTGAAGATAGTTTCCTTATCCGCCCTTGAATGGGGAAAAGAGCTCCATCCCGTGAGGATCCTTTACAAGGGAAGGGAGAGGATCACCCCAGACTTATCTCAGGAGGAGGTGACCCTAGACCTCCTCGAACTCGAGAGGTTGAGCGGTTTCGAGATAAAGGACGTGGAGAGGCACTTGAGGAGGATGGGATACGAGGTGATCAAGAAGGGGAGGAGGTTCGTCAAGGTGAGGGTACCAACTTATAGGATGGATGTGATGCACCCCGTGGATGTGATGGAAGATGTCCTCATATCCTACGGGTACAATCGCATAGAACCCAAAATGCCCCAGCTTCCAACCATAGGTTGGAAAGATGGGTTGACGGACAAGTTCAGGGAGATAGGACTCGGTATGGGATTGGAAGAAGTGCAGACCTTCATCATGAATTCCAAGTCCTTCCTCGAGGACTTCGAGGTCTTGGAAGTGGAGAACCCGATGAGCTCTTCTAAGGATTGTCTGAGGAGTTGGATATATCCCTGTCACTTGGAGTTCCTGAGCATGAATACCCACGTCCCATATCCCCAGAAGATATTTGAAGTGGGAGAAGTTGTACAAGGCATCAAGACCAGGAGGCATCTGTGCGTGACCCTCTCCCCTTCAGACTTCACGGAAGCGAAGCAGATGTTGGACCACGTGGCTGGTAGGTTGAGGTTCGAGTACGAGTTGGTCCCTCAGGAGTTCCCTTGGCTCATAGAGGGAAGGTGCGGGAAGATAGTGGTGGGTAAGAAGGAAATTGGAGTCATAGGGGAGGTGCATCCTGGAAAGTTGAATGAACTCGGCATCTTCAACCCTGTCTCCTTGTTCGAGATCGATATAGACTCTCTGAGGAGGTTCTATGATAAGATACGAACCGTATGAGGAGTTGAAGGAGCTGGCGGGAGAAGTGATCGAGGAATACTCGCTGAAACACATAGATCTGAACAGGGTATTATTCTTCAGGAGCTTCGGTTCCAAATCTAAAGCCATTGCAAGGTGTTGGGCCCTCCCAAGGCTCTGGCAACAAGCCCTAGGGGTAAAGGCTCACTACGTCGTTGAGGTCATATGGGAGAGGTTCGGGAAGTTGGATGAGAAGGGGAAGAAAAGGGTCATCCTGCATGAGTTGCTCCACATCCCGAAGTCCTTTTCCGGAGGACTGAGGAATCATCACGTGTTGAGGAGGGTGTTGAATGAGTTACAGAAAGGGGGCGGACGCTGAGCGAAGGTTAATAAAGCTCTTGAGGGAAAAAGGGTATGAGTGCGTGAGGGTAGCCGGTTCCGGGAGGGCGAGATTCGAACAACCGGACGTCCTCGCCAGTGATGGCGGGAAAGTGATATGTATAGAGTGCAAGTTCGTGAACAAGGATGTCCTCTACATAAGCAAGAATGAGATCGATGCCCTTAAGAGGTTTGCCAGAAGGTTCGGATGCAAGCCCGTACTCGCCGTTCAGTTCAAGAAGAGGTGGAGGTTCTGGGAGGTAGAGAAGTTAAAGGGGAAAGGATACATCAAGTTGGAACCCAATCAACCTTCAGCTTCCTCGGATATATGAAGACGTTGAACATGACCACCAATAAGAGGAGCAACCAGAAGGGAGAATAAATGAAGTAATAGGCGAAGAACTCGTGGATGTGAAATTCATATCCCAACTTCCTCGAGAAGAAGTAGAAGATAGGGAGATATCCCATGAAGATGAACAGCCCAAGGAGGATGTTCTTCAGGAGGACCACTGGCGGGGAGATCAAGAGGAAGAGGGAAAGGAGAGGAGGGAAGTAGTTGGAGATAACCGCGAGGATGATGGCAGCGAGAGTCATGAAAAACCCCTCTGGGGTTATGAGAGAGAGGAGTAGCCAAGCAAGGGCTGGGAGATAAGTGAAAATGACGAAGAGGGCCACAATGGGGTGTTTCGCTATGCCCTTTAGCAGCTCCTCATAGTGGTCCCTTATGTAGATGATACCCCCTATGCTCCACCTCTTCCTCTGTTTTATGAGTGCCCTCACTGTGGAGGGGGCCTCTGTCTTGACCACGGGTTCCACCAAGTACTTGAATTTCCCCCTCTCGAATGTCCTTATGGCGATGTCCATATCCTCTGTGGGGACTTCCCTAAATCCCCCCACTTCCTCGAAGAGCTCCCTCTTCATGGCGAAGGCAGCTCCGTTCACGCCAACGCACCGCTTGATGGTCTTCGACATGAACCAGTTCGTGACGTTCGCGGCTATGTAATCGTAATAGATTACCTTGGCAATCTTACTGTCCTTGATGATCTCCTTCCTCAGTTCTAAGATGTCACATTCCTTCATCTCTTCCTCCACCTTCTTCAGGATCCCTTCCTTAACCTCCGTGTCCGCGTCCAGGAAGAGGAGCACGTCCCCCTTCGAGAGCTCCACCCCCAGGTTCAAGGCCCTCGGCTTCCCTATCCTCTTCTCATTGAAGATGAACTTCGCCCCTCTGAACTTCATCCTTTTAACTTCCTCATCCGGCTCGTCCACCACCACTATGATCTCCTTCTCAACTTTTTCCTTAATCAGGACCTTCAAAATAGACTTCAACCTCTTCGAGTTCCTGTAAACGGGTATGATGACGCTTATCACGAGTTGAACTAAGGAAGAAGTTCATTAAATCTTTTTTTCGAAAGTATTAAAAAAAGGTACTTTTTTTAAAAAGTAGGGGTGCTCAAAATGGACGTATTGAGGAAGAAGCAGGCAAAAGAGGTAGCGAAGGGACTGGGAATGAGAGCCCCAGATTCAGCGATAGCCGCGTTAGACAGGAAGGTAGTCGAGCTCATAAAAGA
>Ga0180301_10003171_pt1 | contig 12893 bp, 20 predicted proteins | sample GuaBasSediGuay16_FD_121797 | JGI IMG/M metagenome (GOLD analysis project Ga0180301, IMG submission 121797) | Subseafloor sediment microbial communities from Guaymas Basin, Gulf of California, Mexico - Guay16, Core 4569-2, 12-15 cm | ecosystem: Environmental > Aquatic > Marine > Hydrothermal...
ATACTTAATGTTTTCCTCGTTAATCTCAGGATTGTTTGATATCAATTGCGAATATTTTTCATAAGCTACGTTAAAATCCATAATCTTGACATCTATTTCCTGTTCATCGCTGAACTGCAGTTTCTTTTACCCAGTTTTGTCAGGATATAATCCGGATATTTCATGTATTTGCTCCTTCCTTTTTTCTTCTTTCCCGGGTTTTTTACCAGTCCCGCCTCCTTCAATACTCGGGCCTACAAAAGATATTGAGATACTTTTGTCTGTTTGGGTTTCATAATTTTTCTTGTTTTATTTATTGCCTTTTTACTTAGAAAGAAAAAGCCTCAGGAAATTTATACGCATCTTCACCATCAAAGCAATATTGCACATGCTGAAAACCCTTCCTTAACTCTATGACCTCTTCCTTTACCCTATTCTCATCCTCCTCCCCCATCACCACCCTTTTCATAAAAGATGCTATTTCTCTCATTTCTGATTCCTTCATTCCTATCCGAGTGAGCTCCTGCACGCCCAGCCTGATACCGGATGGCGCTTCAGGAGTTTTATCGAAAGGCAACATATTCTTATTTGTTATTATATTCGCCTTTTCCAATTTCTTTGCAACCGCATCTCCACCTCCATAGCCACGAACGTCAACTACGATTTGATGCGATTCAGTGAAACCCTTATGCTCGCATAAAACATCGAAATTTTCCTCGTATAAACTCTGCGCCAATGCTTTTGCATTTGACAGTATCTGCGATGCATACTCTGCGCCAAAATGTTTCATCTCTACTAATGTAACTGCCAACCCGGCAACATGATGCAGATGATGGTTGCTCACCGTCCCCGGGAAAACCGCTTTATCTATTTCGTCCCTTAAGTTATTTCTGCACAGTATTATCGCACCTTGAGGACCTGGAAAGGTTTTATGCGTGCTGCTTGTGACAACATCGGCTCCTTCCCTCAGCGGGTCTTGAAATTTCTTACCTGCAATGAGACCCAGTACATGAGAGGCATCGTACACTATCTCCGCATCCACCTCATCCGCAGCCTTTCTAGCTCCCAAAATAGGATGTGGGAAGAGAAATAGACTGCCGCCGAGTAATATTAGCTTTGGCTTATTTTCCTTTATCTCCTTCTCCATCCTGTCTGGATCTATATTCATCTCTTTCGGATCAAAAGGAAGATTCTTTAATTTCAAATCTCGTATCGAAGGTACAGAAAACCTCGAATGGCTTATATGACCTCCATCAGATACGGACAGCGCCATTATTCCGTCGCCCGGAGAAGTAAGCGCAAAAAGAGCTGCAATATTCGCATTTACACCTGAGGTGGGCTTTACATTCACATGCTCAGCCTCGAAAAGCTCCTTCGCATACCGCATCGTGAGCTTCTCTATCTCATCTATGTATTCGCATCCCTGGTAAAACCTGTTCCCAATGTCGCCTTCTGCATATCTATGCGACAAGTCCGAAGCGAGGAGTCTTCTTACTGTATTGCTTGTAATGTTCTCGCTCGCTATGAGTGGCAGAGCATTTTCGAAAAGTTCGTGATGTTTCCTCGCCGCATTCATAACACCTTCTATCTCTTCTTGCATGCTTATCCTATTCCTAACAGTATAGAAAGAACAGCCATTCTCACAGGAACACCATAAAATGCTTGAAGGAAATACTTCGCATTTTTCGTCCCATCTACTTCTGCATCTATTTCATCTACTTTTGGAAGTGGGTGCATGATTATTACATCCTCATTCTCCTTTATAAGTTCAGTGTTTATACGATAAGTGCCAGCAACTTTGTTGTATTCAGCAGGGTCAGGAAACCTCTCCTTTTGTATCCTTGTTACGTATAGAACGTTCACTTCTTTTATCACTTCCTTTATATCTAAGGATTCAAAAACTTCGGCTCCTGCTTCCTTCAGATCCATCTTTATCTCCTCCGGCATCCTTAATCCTTCTGGCGATACAAAAAAAAGCGTTGCACCGTATAAAGATAGCGCATAAGCTAAGGAATGCACTGTCCGTCCGTATTTTAAATCCCCTATCAGAGCAATCCTAAGGTCATTGAGCAGTCCTTCTCTTTTTATTGTGTACAGATCAAGCAGGGTCTGTGTGGGATGCTGCCCTGCACCATCGCCTGCATTTATTATCGGGACAGAAGAGAAAGAAGCAGCCATCCTCGATGCCCCTTCCTGTGGATGTCTGAGCGCAATCACGTCACAATACCCTGACACAATCCTTATTGTATCCGCTAAATTTTCACCCTTTGCCACTGAACTTGCTTCTGTTGAAGACAGGTTTATCACCTCGCCACCCAATCTCTTCATCGCAGTTTCAAAAGAGAACCTTGTCCGGGTGCTTGGTTCGTAAAAGAGATTTGCGAGTATTTTTCCTTCCAATAAATCGCTTTTCTTCCCTCTTTCACCCGGCATCTGTGCCCGTGCATATACCTCCAACTCCTCTGCCCTGCTTAAAACATAATCTATCTCTTCCTTTGAGAACTCACGTGTCGAAATAATATGCCTTTTCGTAAACATCACTATAAATAAAAAATCGCTAAAAAATAAAAAATGAAAAGAAAAAGGGAAAAATAAAAACAGGAGAAAAAGTCTTGCTTTTTCTTGGTTGTCTCGCTTTCTCTCCTTTCACGCCTTCGTCTTCATTGTTATTTCCATCGAGGATACGTTTGCCTTATCTCCTCCTTCTCCCTCTATCGCTTCTGTCCCTATTTGTATGTCCTTTATTTCCACGTTTGGCAAGAACTTGTTCTTCACCACTTCTGCGGTATCCACAGCTCTTGAGATCGCTCTTCCTCTCGCTTTTATTACCACATCGTCAAAACCGTTGTTGAACTGTGTCACTACCGCCAGGACATAACTCATCACAGGCTTGTTTCCGATATATATCACGTTGTCTTCTGGCACTTTGCATCACCATATTGAACATAGGTTATGTGTATATAAAAAGGTATCTATCACAAAACGAAAAAAATAGTAATTTCTCGATTATCTAAATCGCTAAGTCGCTCATTTACTCTCATTTCTTACCATATTTCTCCTTGGGGTCAAACACCTTTTCACTCACTATCTCCCCATTTATCCTGCGGTAAAAGCAAGACCGGTATCCGGTATGACATGCGCCACCTATTTGCTTCACCTTCAATAGTATTGCATCTTCATCGCAATCGATAAGAATATCTTTTATTATCTGCTCATTACCTGAAACCTCACCCTTCTTCCATAATTTACCCCTGCTCCTGCTCCAATAGTGCGCCTTCCCTGTCTCTATGCTCAGCCTCAGCGCTTCCTCATCCATGTGCGCAAGCATGAGAACCTCTCCAGTTTCATAATCCTGTGCTATTGCATGCTTCAATTCCTTCTCTTCCTTCTTCACCTCTTTCCTTCACCCTTTCCCCTCAATACTTCGATCACTTCTTTTTGCAATGTCACCACCAAATCGCCAAATAATCCAAATATGAGGAACTGCACGCCTGAAACAATCAATAAAGATGTAAGCACGGCAAGAGGCACGTGTGTTATCCCCTTGAACCACTCCAGCACAACATAAATGCCCGATAGGAAGCCGACGGCTATAAATAAGAAGCCAATGATGCCGAAATAAAAAATAGGGTTATGTGTTCTTGCAAGCACATATAGCGTATAAGCTATTTTTGAGCCATCGCGGACAAAATTGAGTTTTGATTTCCCTTTTCTCTTTTCATATCTTATGGGAACTTCTTTTATCTTGATCCCTTTTTTTACTGATTCTATTGCCATTTCTGCTTCTATTTCAAATCCTTCCACTTCTAGATTCATCTTTTTCACTGCATCCCTCGTAAGTGCACGATAGCCTGATAATATATCATTCAATCTTATGCCGTAGCCGAAGCCAAAAATCTTGTTCAACACCCAGTTTCCAAGTCTGTGTAGTTTTGCAAATGCACCTCCGTATGCAAATCGGTTGCCTATAACATGCTCTGCCTCGCCTTTGACTATCGGGTCAAGCAATTTTCTCACTTCCGAAGGTGAATAAGTCCCGTCACCGTCAATGATCACAATTATCTCATCTTCTATGCGTGCAAAAGCCTGCTTAACCGCCGCACCCTTCCCCCTTCCTTGCTGAACCACCACCCTCGCCCCTTCTCTCCTTGCTATCTCCCTCGTCGAATCAGCACTATTTCCATCAATGACAAAAACATTTTCAAATCCTTCGCTTTTAAACCCCCTTATAACCATACCTATTGTTTCTTCCTCTTCCAATGTCGGAATTAAAATACAAACATTATCGTCTTTCATTCCTTCTCCTCTTTGCTCAACACCCTTACACTATCCCCCCTAACCGTGATCGGTATCGGGACCATCGCTTCAAATAGTTCAATGGTAAGCTCTTCATGCGTCTCGTCAACTTTCTTCACCCTTGCACGCTCACCTTTGAACGGTCCAGCAACTATTTCTATTATGCTGCCTTCTTCTATCCCCGTTACTGAGGGTTTAGGCACGAGGAAGTGTTCTACCTCCTCTAATTGTATATCCCCCTTAATCAACCCCCGTGCATGAGGGATATTTTGAATTATTCGTTCTATTGCCTCAGAAAAGGAAGCTTCTATCAGCACATATCCCTTCAGCTCCTCAGGCACCAAAATCGCTTTTACTCCATGCTCAGTTTCCTCTCTCTCTTTTAGTGCGGTCTCTATAAGATTTGCAACTGCTTGTTCCTGATTTACCGTTGTTTTTACCGCGTATATTGTATTTGTAACCATAGTCAAACCGCCTTTGGTAAAACCGACATCAAAAGATAGATAGAAAAACCAATGATGCCAATTAGTGCCATCGCAGCACCTGCGATTTTAGAAATCTTAAAAAACTCCTCCCTTTTCGGTCTCTTCGCCAATTTCAGTATTCTCACGTATTCCTTTAACCTTTTAGATATGTCTTCCAGCCTCATTTGGATTACATTAGATAGATTGCCTAACGCACTATCTCGATACCGTATTTCTCTTTTTTCAGCTCTTTTCGAGCGTATATTTGCTCTGACTTTACACCTGTAACAACGAGCAGGGTTCTCATCGTGTTCTTCAGTTCTGGACTTAGCTGCACGCCCCAGATTATTCTTGCATCCGAGTTCATCATTCGGTATACTTCCTGAAGTGCTCCTTCTGCTTCCTCTACGGTCATGTCATCTCCACCAGTGACGTTTACCAGTGCTGATTTCGCTTCTGACACATCGACCTCAAGTAAAGGAGAGCTTAACGCCTTTCTTACCGAGTCTATTGCTTTATTCTGACCATCTGATTCACCAAATCCCATCATTGCCATTCCCCCATCTTTCATCACCGTTCTCACATCAGCGAAGTCCAGATTTATAAGACCCGGCTTTGTTATCAGCTCCGTTATTCCCTTAACTGCGCGCATCAATACATCATCGGCGACTCTAAACGCATCGTTTAATGGCAACCTTGGAACTACATCCAATAACTTGTCATTTGGTATCACGATTAGAGTGTCGGTATTTTCACGCAGTGTCTCAAGTCCAGTATCCGTATTCTCTATTCTTACCTCCCCTTCTGCGCTGAAAGGTAAGGTCACTACACCAATGGTAAGAGCACCAGCATCCTGCGCTGCTTGTGCGACCACTGGCGCTGCTCCTGTCCCGGTGCCGCCGCCCAATCCGCAGGTCACAAAGACCATATCAGCACCCTCAATAATTGATTTTATATCATCTTCGTTTTCCCTCGCCGCTTCTTCTCCTAATCTCGGGATACTCCCTGCTCCAAGTCCACGAGTTGTCTTTTTTCCTATCAATAACTTTCTCTCCACTTTTGAAAACAACAAATGTTGTGCGTCGGTGTTCAAAGCAAAAAGCTCAGCGCCAAAAATACCTTCCTCTGTCATCCGCTGTATTGTATTAGTCCCGCTTCCGCCGCATCCAATTACCCTTATGATTGTTCTTGATCTTTCCAGTATTGCTTCTAATTCCTCATTCCCCTGTGTCTTTACTTCTCCTACTTCAGAAACCATTTCGCTTCCAATTTGTTTCATCTTTTCTTCTCCTTCGCTATTAATCCAATCCCAATCAATTTTAGTTTTTCTTTATTAAATAAACCCCCTTCTTTAAACAGCATTTTATGAATGCGGAGGAGGGGATTTGAACCCCCGAACCCCTTCGGGACAGCGACCTCAACGCTGCGCCTTTGTCCTCTTGGCAACCTCCGCAAACTTTTTTCCTTTTAAGAAAAGAAGATATTAGTAAAAGAAAAATTTTGAACTTTAGGAAATGGAGATGATATATATTATTCTAACTCTAATGAAGTTTAACCAAAAATTAGCACAGATAAAAATAAAAAGTAAAAATGTCAAAGCGACATAGACCAAGGAGAGGCTCACTTGCTTTCTCACCAAGGAAGCGAGCAAGAAGTGAGAGATGCAGAATAAAAAGGGAAGAGATAGCTGCAGGTAGGAAAATACAGGGTTTTGTGGGTTATAAAGCGGGAATGACGCATCTCGTCCTGGCTGATAATGCCCCTCACAGCGTAACGAAGGGGATGGAGATTTCCGTTCCCGCAACGATAATAGAGACACCACCAATAAGGGTAGAAGGATTCCGTCTTTATAAAAAAACGCACTACGGAAAGAAACCGGTGACGGAAGTATGGGCATTGGCTGGAGCAGAGGCGGAGAATAGCGGCAATCTGAACAGAATCGCGGATATAATCAAAAGTTCGGCAGGGGAGGACCGGTCTGCATTAAGCCTGAGCATGATCATTTCCACATTACCCAAAATCGTAAGCGGGGTGCCAAAGAAGAAGCACGAAATAATGGAGATAAAGATGAGTGGGGATATAGAAAAAGACCTTGAATATGCACGAGAAGTGTTCGGAAAAGAGATAAGAGCGAAAGACATATTAAAAGAGGGCGATTTTGTAGATGTCACCGCGGTGACAAGAGGGAAAGGGACACAAGGACCTGTAAAGCGGTGGGGTGTCATGATACAGAATGCAAAAGCACGGAGGTCCGGGAGAGGTCGCCATGTGGGTTGTATTGGTGCTTGGAAACCTCGACGAGTAAGATGGAGAATACCTCAGCTTGGACAGACTGGGTATCAACAGCGAACAGAGTATAATAAGCGAGTGCTGAAAATAGGAGAAAATGGGGAAGAGATAACGCCAGAAGGGGGTTTCCTGAAGTATGGAATCGTAAGAAATGATTATATTTTGCTGAAAGGAAGTGTTCCGGGACCGAAAAAGAGGCTTGTAAGAATATCTCACTCGATAAGGACCCATTCTGAGCCGAAAATCCCGGAGATTATTTACATAAGTAAGGAGTCACAACAGGGACATTAAAGAAACCTTTTTCTTAAAAGAGAGCTTTATTTAAGATATATTTTATACTATATAGAATAAGAGAAGAAAAGAGAGATGGTAGAGGAAGCGGAGAAGAAAAGTAAAGCCAAAGTGCTGGACTTATCAGGGAACTTTGTAAGGGAGGTAACATTGCCCCTGGTGTTTATGGAAGAGTATAGACCAGACTTGATAAAGAGAGCGGTGCTGGCGATGCAATCAAACCGGCGGCAGCCAAAGGGTCCAAATCCATTGTCGGGAAGAAAGACATCGGCAGAGAGCTGGGGTGTTGGCAGGGGGGTCTCAAGAGTGCCTCGTGTAAAAACCGGCAATAGAGCAGCACGGGCTCCACAAACGGTAGGTGGAAGAAGAGCACACCCACCAAAACCTGAAGAAGTGTTGAAGCGGAAAATAAACAAAAAAGAAAGAAGGAAAGCGATAAAGTCCGCTATTGCAGCTACCATGGACACGGATCTCGTAAGAAGAAGGGGGCATAAGTTCAGCGATGCTGTGGAGCTGCCGATAGTAGTGGAAGACGCACTCGCAACCCTGGAAAAGACCTCAGAGGTGGAGAAAACTTTAAATTCCATAGGTGTGTGGGATGATGTGCTCCGTGCGAAGGAACGAAAAGTAAGGGCAGGAAAAGGAAAGATGAGGGGCAGGAGATACAAGCCCAGAAAAAGCGTTTTGATTGTTATTTCCGGTGATGAAGAAACACCAGTGGATAGAGATATAAGGGTGGGCGCGAAAAATTTACCTGGTGTGGATATATCATCAGTGGAGGAGCTGAATGCCGAACTGCTTGCACCGGGAACGCATCCAGGCAGGCTGACCATCTGGACAGAATCTTCTATATCAAAGCTTGCTGCCATGCATGGGGTGATGTGAAATGGAGATGAAAATAAAACATATCGTGCCAAGTGAAAAGGCAACCTTGATGATAGATGCGGAAAATAAACTCCAGTTTATTGTTGATTCAAGAGCGAATAAGCGCGAGATAAAGCGCGAGGTGGAAAGAGTGTTTGAAACACCGGTGAAAAGCGTAAAAACAATGATAACATTTAAGGGAGAAAAGAAGGCAATAATACAATTGGAAGAGGAGGGAAAGGCAAAAGAGATAGCCACATCACTAGGAATATTGTAGGTTACGGAGAGGAGACAAAAAATGGGAAAGAGAATAATAGCGCAGCGGAGAGGAAGAGGATCTCCCACTTTTCGGGCTCCTTCACACAAATACAAAGGAAATCTTGAACATGTGAAGGCGAATAAGTGCGAGACTGTATCAGGGGTGGTCGAGGAAATAGTGCACGACCCTGCAAGGAGTGCGCCCATTGCACGTATACGAGTAGAAGAAGGGAAACAAATGGGATACAGATTTGTAATCGTACCAGAGGGCGTTGGAGAAGGTGATGAGATGGTCTATGGCGAATCAGCGGGGATAAAAACAGGAAATACTTTGCCTCTTCGCTGTATTCCGGAAGGATTTACGATTTGTAACGTAGAAGGAAGACCAAACGATGGAGGAAAGTTTGCAAGGGCTTCAGGTAATTTTGCTACCGTGTTAGCACACGAGCAAGAAACAGGAAAAACGCTTGTGGTGATGCCGAGCGGGAAGAAGAAATGGCTGTCTTCAGATTGTTTCGCCACGATAGGAGTTGTTGCCGGTGGAGGTCGGACGGAAAAACCTTTTGTAAAAGCAGGGAAGAAATATCATAAGATGAAGGCAAGAGCTGCAAAATACCCCACGGTAAGAGGTGTTGCAATGAATCCCGTTGACCATCCGTTCGGGGGTGGTGGTCATCAACACGTTGGCAAGTCTAAGACGCCCGGAAGGGGTGCACCGCCAGGAAGGAAAGTAGGGAGTATAGCGGCAAAAAGAACTGGAAAGAGGTGAGATGCGGAGGGTAGATAAGTTGTGGAAAATCCTAAATCCTAATTATCAAATCCTGTCCAGATATCTAAATTCAAAACAAAAAACCTTTTTGTCATTTGAGTTTGGTTATTGGGTTTCAATTATATTATAGAGTTTTGGATTTATAAGACTACAAAGCATAGATTATATATATGGTGTAAGAGGAAAATGGCAAAGAAGAAAGCTAAAGCAAAGACTACACTCAAAAAGGAGGAAGAAGAGTTCACATATCGTGGATATACGCTGGCGAAGCTGAAGAAAATGAAGTTCGAAGATTTGGCAGAATTGATGAAGGCGAGGCAGCGAAGGAAATTGAAGAGGGAATTGAGAGAGAAAGAGGAGAGATTGCTGGAGGAACTTAAGTCAGAAAAGGAAAGCGTCAAAACACATCTACGAGATGCCATCGTGCTGCCAAGTATGGTGGGGAAGAAGATAGGTATACACAACGGAAAAAGCTTTGATTACGTAGAGATAAAGCCGGAGATGATCGGGCACTATCTGGGCGAGTTTGCATTAACACGAAAGAAAGTATTGCACGGTGCTGCGGGTGTTGGAGCTACGAGGTCTTCAAAATACGTGCCACTGAAGTAGAAAAAAAGAAGAGAACAGAAGATGGGCAGGGTAAAATTTTGCATGGATGGAATTGAAACCGGGGTTGATCCGGAAACGACTGCAAAAGCAATGGTTTACGAAGCTCACATATCTCCAAAGCATGCTCTCGAAGTGTGCAGAGCGATAAAGGGGAAGAAAGTGGAAGAGGCAGAGGCATACCTGGAGGCAGTGCTGGAAAAACGTGTGGCAATTCCTTTTAAACGGCATAAAAAGAAAGTTGCACATCGAAGGGGACTAAAGAAGTGGTATGCTGGGAGATACCCGGTAAAGGCAAGTGAGGAGATACTAAAATTGATAAGAAATGCGAAGGGGAATGCCGAATACAAAGGGCTTGACTCAGAGGCGATGAGGATATGGCATGTATCCACGAAGAAAGGACGCACGATAAAAGGAGCAATGCCACGGGCTTTTGGTCGTACTACACCTAAGAATACAGACACGGTCACTATTGAAATGGTGTTGAAGGAAGAGGGGAGTTAGGGAAAAAAGTGATAGAGAAGATTTTTGTGAGGAACGGGATAAAGAAGGTGAGAATGGACGAATATTTCAGGAAGGAGTTGGATAGGGCAGGGTATGGAGGAATGGATATAAAAAGGACGCCAATGGGCACGCAGATAACAGTGAGTGTGGAGAAGCCGGGGATGATAATAGGAAAAGATGGGCGACGAATAAAAAGGCTGACAGACGACATAAACAGGAGGCAAGAGCTGGATAACCCGCAGATAGATGTGCAACCCATAGCGGTGCCAGACCTGAGCGCCCCGTTGATGGCTAATAGACTCGCAAAGCTTATAGAGCGAGGATGGCATTTCAGAAGGGCGGGTAGGTCAACGCTGCAAAGAATAATGGATAAAGGTGCGTTAGGTTGCGAGATTATTATGTCAGGAAAGCTCAAAGGACCACGTGGGCGTATGGAGAAGATGGTGGATGGGTATATAAAACATTGCGGCGCGGTAGCAGAAGAAATAGTAGATCATGGATATGCAATAGCAAAAGTAAAATCAGGAGTTATAGGTGTGAGGGTAAGGATAGTAAAGCCAGATGCCAAAGTACCCGATGCTCTTCGCATGGTAGCGGTAAATAAAGAAGAAAAGGAAGAGGAGGAAAAGATAGAGGATAAAGAAGGAAAAGGAAAGGAAGAGGGAGAATGAGCATATTTAGAATTGATGAAATAAGAAAGATGAGTGAAAAAGAAAGGAAGGAGGAGTTGGAGAGTTTAATGACTGACTTATTGCGTGAGCGCGGGGTAATAGCCACAGGTGGCGCACTGGAGAATCCGGGCAGATTGAAGGAGATAAGAAGAACAATAGCGAAGATAAAAACGGTTGAAAGAGAATTAGAACGGGAAAAGGGGAAATGAGCATGGAAGTTTGCCCTAAATGCGGATTGCCAAAGGACTTATGTATTTGCAAGGAGATAGCAAAAGAGCAGCAAATGGTAAAGGTGTCAACGGTGAAAAGAAGATTTGGGAAAATTACCACGGTGATAAAAGGAATAAATGAGAAAGAAGTGGATCTAAAGGGGCTGTCGAAAGAACTGAAGTCGCGATGTGCATGCGGTGGCACGGTAAAAGCGGGATGCGTTGAATTACAGGGAGATCAAGAAGAACTGGTAAAGAAAACGCTGCGTGAGATGGGATATACCTTAGAAGGAGAAAAATGAAAATAAATCCGGGTAATATATTGCTGCACGAGCTGATAGGATTAAAAGTAGAAGTGGAAGAAAGCAGGAATAGTAGTGCGAGGGGGCTTTGTGGATTTGTGGTAGATGAGACGAGAAATATGTTAGTTATAGAGAATGAGCCGGGAAAGGAAAAGAAAATATCAAAAGCAGAAAATGTATTTATTTTTGAACTGCCCGAAGAAGGGGTTAAAGTAAGAGTAAGGGGAGATATGCTTGTTTCAAGACCTGGAGACAGGATAAAGAAGTAAAAATGAGAGATATAGGGATAGATGTTCGGCTGCCAGCGAAGGAATGCGAAGATGAAAATTGCCCATTTCACGGTAAGTTACCGGTAAGAGGACAAATTATAGAGGGTGTGGTAGTAAGTGATAAAGCACCGAAGACCGTTGTCGTTTTGAGGTCTTATCTGAAGAAGATAAGAAAATATGAACGGTATGAAAAGAGAAGGTCAAAGATACATGCACATAATCCGCCTTGTATAGATGCAAAGGTAGGAGATGTGGTGAGGATAGCAGAGTGCCGTCCATTAAGCAAGACGAAAAGCTTTGTGGTGGTGGAGAAGCGAGCATCGTGATCTAAATAGATGTGGTTATATCACAAAAATTAAAATCCTCAAAGGATACTACCGATGGCATCCCGAGAAGAAATACTGGAGTATCCCCAGTTCTGAGCTTGAAATGCTCATATCAGTTTTTAATGGAGAGAAGCTTGATATTGATCCGTCTGTATGGCTCATCAAGCTTGAAAAGGAGCTTACTGCAAGAGGATACAGTCCAAGGACGATAAAGCTTTATTTGTATCACAACAAGAGGCTTCTGGAGTTTTTCAAGAATAATGCGGATATCGGATATATGGGATTATCTGTATCATTTAGCGAGTGACAGGAGAGCTTCTACATCCACTTTGAACACGGCAATCAATGCGCTGAGATTTTATTACGGCTAGGTATTAAAGCGGAGGTTTGTGTATGAGACAAAGAGACCGAAGAAGGATAAGAAGCTGCCGGTTGTTTTAAGCCAGGAAGAGGTTTTCCACATACTCTCGTCGGTGAGCAACATAAAGCATAAAGCAATCTTGATGCTTATATATTCTGGAGGGTTAAGGGTAAGAGAGGTGGTAAAGTTGAGACCCGATGATATCGGGAAGGATAGGTATACTATTCTTTCAGATACTGCTATGGACACCATAGGGCTATATATGAATGCAAATAACCCTGAAAAATGGCTCTTCCTTGGGAAAAAGGAAAATACCCACTTAACGATTCGAAGTGTAGAAAAAATATTTGAAGACGCAGTAAAAAGAGCAGGGATAACAAAAGAAGTTTCAGTTCATAGTCTTCGTCATAGTTTTGCCACGCACTTACTGGAAAG
>Ga0180301_10003173_pt1 | contig 12883 bp, 9 predicted proteins | sample GuaBasSediGuay16_FD_121797 | JGI IMG/M metagenome (GOLD analysis project Ga0180301, IMG submission 121797) | Subseafloor sediment microbial communities from Guaymas Basin, Gulf of California, Mexico - Guay16, Core 4569-2, 12-15 cm | ecosystem: Environmental > Aquatic > Marine > Hydrothermal...
AAAGACTTATATTTCGGCAATGCTCGCAGGTCAATTAGATGGAAGAACTCTTGTTATTGCACCACCTTCTCTATTGAATAAAAATAACCCTGGTTCCTGGCCTAATGTGTTTTTTGATTTTCATATTCCTGCTGATTTCGAGTCTATTGGTAAGTTAGATGCGGTATTAAAACGAGGAGTGGATAGGTATGCAAATGTGATTATAGATGAGGCACACCGCTTTAGAACAGAGACAACGATTGGATATGAAAAACTTGCTCAAATTTGTCGTGGTAAACGTGTCATTCTGGTCACTGCAACTCCATATAATAACTCCCCCAGAGACATTTTAAATCAAATAAAACTTTTTCAGAATCCAAGAAAAAGCACAATACCCAATCTTCCTAATCTGGAAAGATTTTTCAATATACTCGAAGGCAGATTAAAGAAGGTTAATAGGCAAAAAAATTATGATGAATATCTTAAGACAGTAAAGGAAAATGCAAAGGAAATAAGAGAGAAGGTTTTAAAATATCTTATGGTTCGTCGTACACGAGGCGAAATAGAAAAGTATTTTTCCAAGGACATCAAAAAACAAAAATTAAAGTTCCCCAAAGTAGAAGAACCTGTCCCCTTCTATTATCAATTAAATGAAACAGAAGATAAAATTTTTAACGAAACAATCCAACTGATTACTCAAAAATTTAAATACGCTCGTTATACCCCACTTCTGCCTTTATACTATAAAGGCAAAGTTACGCAATTAGAGGAACAATCCCAGAAGAATATGGGGAAATTTATGAAAATACTACTTGTCAAAAGGCTTGAGAGCAGTTTTTATGCATTCCGTAACTCAATTGATAGATTCATACATTCCTATGAGATGTTTATTAAAGAGTTTGATAACGGTAATGTATACGTAAGCAAAAAACATATCAATAAGATTTTTGAGTTATTGGAAAACGACGATGATGAGGCAATTCAACGATTGATAGATGAAGGTAAAGCTGAACGGCATGCTAGTTCAGAGTTTACAGATAGGTTTAGAAAAGACTTGCAGAATGATCTTGAAATATTAAGGAAGATAAGAGCTCTCTGGGCGGCGGTTAAAAGAGACCCAAAACTTCAAAAGTTACAGGAAGAGCTATTAAAAAATAGAATTCTAAGGAATAGAAAGCTTATTATTTTTACCGAATCTAAAGAGACTGCAGAATACCTCGCTAAAAATATTAAAGATAAGGTCCTTTGTTACCATGGAAACTCCAGTGGAGCAATTCGGGATAAAGTTATTGAGAATTTTGATGCCAGAGCAAAATACCCTAAGGATGATTATAGAATTTTAGTATCTACAGAAGTATTATCCGAAGGTGTAAACTTACACCGTTCAAATGTAGTAATAAATTACGATATTCCCTGGAATCCTACACGGATGATGCAAAGAGTGGGGAGGGTAAATCGAATAGATACAAAATTTGATAGAATACACACCTTCAATTTTTTCCCGACTGTTCAGTCTGAAGATGAAATTCAACTTCGAAAAACTGCCGAATCAAAAATCAATGCTTTCTTAACTCTTCTTGGAGGAGATGCGGCAATATTGACAGAAGGAGAGCCTGTATCATCTCACGAACTGTTCAATCGCTTAATTTCTAAAGAGACGATTTCCGGTGAAGAAGGAGCAGAGGAAAGCGAATTAAAATACTTAAATTTTATAAAAGACTTCAGAGATAAAGAACCTCGTCTTTTTGAAAGAATAAAACACCTTCCTAAAAAGGCCCGTTCTGCCAGAAAAAATAAAGAATTTAAAGGCTTTCTTTTAACTTATTTTAAACTGGGGAAAATTCAGAAATTCTTTATAGTAAAAGAAGCTCAAGAACCTCAGGAGGCAGATTTTATTACTGCAGCCAAAATCTTAGAATGCTCTTCTGAGGAAAAAAGACAAAATTTAGCCAAGAATTTTTATGAGTTATTGGACAAAAATAAAAAAGCCTTTATAGATGCCACAACAGAGGAGTATTTAGATGCTGAACATAAACGAGGAAGAGACAGTGGAACACAAATTCTAAAGATATTAAAAGCCACACTAAAAACTGCCCAAAAGTTTACAGATGAGCAAGAAGACTATTTAAAGAAAGTTATAAGACAACTTGAAGTAGGAGCTATACCCAAGCAGACAATTAAAAAGACCCTGAAATCATTGAATAATTTAAAATCAGATTTACTCAATCCATTAAAAGTCCTTGCTGTGGTTAAACATAACATTCCAGAAAGACTTCTTTTGAGTCACTATGCCGAATATCCCCGCAGATTTTCCGGTAAGAGAGAAGTTATACTCTCTTTATATTTAACGGGGGAAGAAAATGCCAGATAAAGAGTCTCAGATAATTGAATTTAAACCTTTATGGCGAGATGAGTATATGAAGATAATCTGTGCTTTTGCAAATACAGAAGGTGGGCAGTTGATAGTGGGAGTGGATGATAGAGGTAAACCTGTAGGATTAAAAAATGTCAAAAAACTTCTTGAAGATATACCCAACAAGATTAAAGATATTTTAGGTCTCATCCCTCAGGTAAGATTAGAAAACAAACAAGGCAAAAATATCATCAAGATTAAGATAGTTCCCTCTTATGCTCCTATTTCTTACAAAGGACAATTTTTTATAAGAAGCGGTAGCACTACCCAGGAATTAAAGGGAAGAGAATTAACAAGGTTTTTGATTTCAAAGTCGGGTAAAGACTGGGATGAGTATATTGAAGAGAGAGCTACAATAGAGGACATCTGCTTTGAGACTCTTGATAGATTTAGAGAACTTTCAAAAAAACGTCTCCCCCTTGCTTCAAAAGAAAAAGATAATTTTAAGTTGCTCGAAAGACTACACTTAATCGAGAAAGGTAAGCTAAAAAGAGCAGCAATTTTATTATTCGGGAAAGATGTTAAAAAATATTTTACCAGTGCATATATTAAAATAGGTAAATTTCGTTCAGATACGGATATTGTAAGCACAGATGATGTTGAGGGGAATCTTTTTAAGCAGGTTGAAAAGACACTTGAATTGCTAAGGGTGAAGTATCTTATTTCAGAAGTAAGATTTGAAGGAATTTATAGGAAGGAAGAATTAGAGTATCCTGAAGATGCATTAAAAGAAGCAATTATTAATGCTATTATCCACAGGGATTATATAGGACCTCATACACAGTTAAAGATATATCTTGATAAAATAACATTGTGGAATGTAGGAACATTGCCTAAGGAAATTAAGATAGAAGATTTAAAGAAGAGTCATTCTTCTTATCCCAGAAACGAACTACTTGCTGATATTTTCTTTAAAGCAGGTCTTATTGAAGCCTGGGGCAGAGGAACAACTGAGATAGTCAATATTTGCAAAAATTATGGTTTACCTGAGCCAGAATTTGAAGAGTATTTTGGTGGATTTATGGTTACTTTTTATAAAGATATGTATGTGGAGGAAATTTTAAGGAGAAAAGGGTTGAATGAAAGGCAGATTAAGGCTGTGATGTATGTTAAAGAAAGAGGGAAGATTACAAATAAAGAATATCAAAAATTAAATCAATGTTCAAGAAACACGGCCACCAATGATCTTAAGGGCTTAACTCAAAAAGGTATAATAAAAGAAAGTGGTAAGAAAGGAGCTGGTTCCTATTATGTTATTGCACAATAATTGCACATATTGCACATCTATTGCACAAAAATTGCATATTGCGACAAAGATATGGATCAGGTAAACGCAATGCTTATTATACTATTATTGAGGCAAAAATGAGGCATAACAATGAATAAGCAACAGGCTAAGAAGCTTATAAGAGATACATTTGAATCACCTTTTGACAAAGAAAGGTTTATATTCTTCATTAAAAATCTTTTGAATAAAATTGAAGAAAAGCCTTTTAGTTACCAGGGCAATTATATTCCCGACCTTTTTAAGCCTTATATAAGCAAATTGGAACGCATTGGTAAATATTACGATAACGAAAACGAAATAGACCTTTTAATTGCTAGTCTCAAAAAAGAAACTTCTCTTGAACGTGCCAGAACCATGCAAAGAAATTTTATTGCCTGGTATCTTAAAGGAAGCCGGGGAGGTAAATTAAAAGACGCTGCTTTAGTTGCTTTTGTTTCTCCTGATGAAGAGGATTGGAGATTTTCTCTGGTAAAAATGGATTATCGTTTTGAAGAAGGCCCATCAGGTAGAGTAAAAGTGAGAGAAGAATTTACCCCAGCCCGCAGGTGGTCTTTTCTTGTTGGAAAAAATGAAAAAAGTCATACCGCACAGTCAAGACTCGTCTCTATCCTTGAAGACGATGAGCACAACCCTACATTAAAGCAGTTAGAAGAAGCATTCAACATAGAGCCTGTTACAAAAGAATTTTTTGAAAAATATCGCAATCTTCTTATACGCACAGTTGATGCGTTGGATAGTATAGTAGCCAGAGACCCCATAATCAAAAAAGATTTTGCCTCAAAAAATATTAACACTGTTGATTTTGCCAAGAAACTTTTGGGTCAGATAGTATTCTTATATTTCTTACAGAAGAAAGGCTGGTTTGGTGTTGAAAGAGATGCAGATTGGGGAACAGGACCTAAAGATTTCTTAAGAAGACTTTTTAATAAAGAATACGGAGATTATAAAAACTTCTTTAATGATATTCTGGAGCCTCTTTTTTACGAAGCCTTAGCCCGCCAGCGAGACGATGATTTTTATTCAAGATTTAACTGTAAAATCCCATTTTTAAATGGTGGGCTTTTTGAGCCAATAGGTGGTTATGATTGGGTGCATACAGATATAATCATTCCAGATGAACTATTTTCTAATACTCGCAAAACTCCGGAGGGCGATATAGGAGATGGAATCCTGGATGTATTTGACCGTTTTAATTTTACTGTTAAAGAAGATGAACCTCTTGAAAAAGAAGTTGCTATTGACCCGGAACTTTTAGGTAAATTATATGAAAAGTTTAATGCTATAAGAGAAGATAATTTCTATGAATACAAAAAAGCCTTAGCAAGCGGCAAAAAGAATTTAGAAAAACAATTTAACAAAAAATTTGGAGTTTATTATACCCCAAGAGAAATCGTTCACTATATGTGCCAGCAGAGCCTGATTTATTACCTATCCGACGGACTTGAAGGAAAAGTGAGCAAAGAGGATATCGAAAAGTTTATTAAAGAAGGTGAGTACTATCTTGAACATGAAGCAGTTGCGCAAATTAAGAAAGAAAAAATAGCACGAGGCGAACAGAAAACCACGAAATATAAACCAGAAATACCGGATTCTATTAAAAAATATGCAAAAGAAATAGATAAAAAACTAAAAGATATAAAAGCATGTGACCCCGCTGTTGGTTCTGGTGCGTTTCTTGTTGGTATGATGACAGAAATTGTAAAAGCAAGAAGTACATTATCAGAATTTGTAAAAGAAGAAGATAGAACTCCTTACAACTTCAAACGGGAATGTATAGAAAATTCTCTTTATGGTGTAGATATTGATTCTGGTGCCTGTGAGGTTGTCAAACTTAGACTCTGGCTTTCATTAATCGTAGACGAAGAAGATATAAAAAAGATTAAACCTTTGCCTAATTTGGATTATAAGATAATGCAGGGCAATAGTCTAATTTCTGAATTTTTGGGAATAAACTTTGATGAAGAACAAACTTCAAAGAAGGAGCAATTATTACTGACCGACAATGATGTAGATAATTTGGTTGAAATATTGAAAGAGAAGAAACGAGAGTATCTCAACAAAACAAGTATTAACGAGAAACAGGCAATAAGGAAAGAAATAGAAGATTTAATAATAAAGATTTTTGAAAAGAAATTATTTAAACAAAAACAAGAATATTTTCGGAAACTGAAAGCCATTGAGGAAAGATATAAAAGTCTCCCTAACGTTCAGCAAAGAGAATCTTTTATCCAGCAAGAAAAAGATAAACTCTATAAAACAACTGGATTTAATCTAGAGCAAGTTGAGCGACAACTAAGAGAATATACTTCCGGTAACAAAGCCAGACCATTCTTTCCCTGGCAACTTTATTTTGCCGAAGTATTCCACGAAAAAGGTGGTTTTGATGTGGTGATTGCAAATCCGCCGTATGAAACATCGCGAAGTAAAGGAATAGATGAACATGTAAAACAATATTTACGTAAGAATTATGTGACCGCAGAGGATAAATATGATTATTATACATTTTTTATTGAAAAGGGGGCACGGTTAGCGAGGGAGTTGGGATATATTTGCTACATTACTCCAAATACATATTTATTAAAGCCTCTGTCAAAAAAAATAAGAAAATATCTTATTTTTAATTTCATAATTAATGAAATTGTTGAATTTAAAGGATTTATTTTTGAATCAGTGGTGCCCACTGCTATTATTTTATTCCAGAAGAGAATTCCAAGGGATAATCATAAAATAATTATCAAATATAACATTAAAACCGTTGAAGATTTTCTTAATGGAAAATTTTTGAAAAATACCACCAAACAAATGTTATTCTCTGAAGAACCTTATTATATTAATATATATAGAGACGAATTTTTTATAAATTTGTTTGATAGATTACTTGCTCAATCAGAAACCATAAAACTTGGAGAATTAGCAGAAATTTATAATGGAATCCAGACAGGAAATGATAAAAAGTTTGTGAGTTTTGATAGAAAAAATGATAAATGGCAAAGAGTTTTAACGGGATCGGATATACAAAAATATTACAAAAAATGGGGCGGTAAGTATGTTTATTATGAACCCGAATCTCTACATAGTAATACAAGAAGGGATATATTTAAAACAGATGAAAAAATCATAATAAGACAGACCAGTGATCGAATTATTGGCGCTTATGATGATGAAGAATATTTTACTTTAGCAAGTACATTTGTTATAAAACAATTCAAAAAGAGCATTTCATATAAAAGTTTATTGGCTATATTAAATTCAACTTTATTCTTATATCTTTATAGAAATATTAATAACGAGAAGGGAAGGGTATTACCACAGATTAAGAAAAAACATATTTTTCACTTACCAATTCGATTAAATTTCAATGAACAACCAGTTATTAACATAGTCAACAAAATCCTCTCCCTCACCCAATCCGAAGACTATCTTGAAAATCCACAAAAACAAGCGAAAGTCAAACAATACGAACGCCAAATAGACCAATTAGTTTATAAACTTTACGGCCTGACAGAGGAAGAAATAAAGATTGTGGAGAATTCATTATGAAATACTTAATTTATGCCGCTTATGGTTCCAATCTTCTTAAGGAAAGATTTATGGCTTATATCAAAGGCGGAAAATATCAGGGACGTGATTACGAAGGTTCCCGTGATAAAACCGAACCTATAGATTCAGGATGGACATATGTTCCTCATAAGTTATACTTTGCTAAGAAATCGCCGAAATGGAATAATAAAGGTGTAGCATTTTTATCATGTGAGAGAGAAAAAAACAAAGACTATTATGCCGCTGTTAGATTATGGAGAGTCTCAGAGACTCAGTTTGAGGATATTAAAAAGCAAGAAGGTAGACGATGGTATAATAAGGAGCTGTTTTTGGGGGAAATAGCTGGATTAGAGATAAAAACAATTACTGGAGATTGGGAAAGAGAGAAAAATGAACCATCGCAAAAGTATCTTTATGTAATAAAAAAGGGCATAAAAGAGACTACAGGTTGGGAAGATTTTAAGATTGAAGGGTATTTAAAGAAATTTTATGAATAATTCTTATATCAACAAAATTCTTTCCCTCACTCAATCCAAAGACTATCTTGAAAATTTGCAAAAACAAGCGAAAGTCAAACAATACGAACGGGAGATTGATCGATTGGTTTATAGACTTTATAACTTAACAGATAAAGAAATAAGGATTGTGGAAAACATTCAAAATAAGGGAATAGTATGAAAAATTGTCGTGTTTTGCTAGATACTAATATTATTATTCATAGAGAAACCGAAAGAATTGTTAATGAAGATATTGGTAAGCTTTTTTATTGGCTTGATAAGATAAATGCAACAAAAATAATTCATCCTATTACAGTTCAGGAAATCCGCAGATTAAAAGATAAAGAGAAAAAACGAACATTTAATATTAAGCTTGAAAGCTATGAGAAATTAGTTACAGATAATAAGCTGGAACAACCTGTACAAAAGATAAGTTCGGTATATGATTCGAATGAGAGTGATATTAATGACACAAGGTTACTTAATGAAGTATATCGAGGTAGGGTTGATATCCTAATAACCGAAGATCAAAAAATCCATAAGAAAGCCAAAAGAATAGGAGTTTCAGAAAAAGTCTTTAGTATAGAAAGTTTTCTCGAAAAAATCTCCATAGAATATCCAGATTTAATTGAATATAAAGTACTTAGTGTCCAAAAATCTTACTTCGGAAAAATTAATTTAAATGATGCTTTCTTTAATTCACTTAAAGAGGATTACCCGAGATTTGAAGAATGGTTTCATAGAAAGTCAAATGAGCCAGTATATGTTTCCGTTAATGAGAAGAATTCAATATTAGCATTCTTGTATTTAAAAATTGAAGATGAAAAAGAGAACTATTCGGATATAAATCCACCTTTTTCTCCTAAGAGGAGATTAAAGATTGGTACCTTTAAAGTTATATTAAACGGCTTTAGATTGGGAGAGCGTTTTTTAAAAATAGTATTTGATAATGCGCTGAAACAAAGAGTCAAAGAGATATATGTAACAATTTATGAGAAAAGACCGGAGCAAAAAAGATTAATTACTTTATTAGAGGATTGGGGATTTAAGCAATGGGGGATTAAGACATCAACTAATGAGCTAGTTTATGTCAGGAATTTTTTACCAAATTTTGAAATAAATAATCCTAAAAAGACTTTTCCATATATTTCTCTACCTAAAGCGAAAAGTATATTTATAGTTCCGATATACCCTAAATATCATACAGAACTTTTCCCCGATTCAATTTTACGTACGGAATCTCCAGAAGATTTTAAAGAAGATAAGCCACATAGAAATGCTATATCAAAGGTATATATATCAAGATCAATTGAACGTAATGCTAATAGAGGCGATATTTTGTTATTTTATCGAACGGCTGAAGAAGGAAAAAGTGCTTATTATTCTAGTGTAATTACAACGATAGGCTTAGTTGAGGAGAAAATTGATAATATAAAAGACGAAGACGATTTTATTTTAAAATGTAGAAAAAGGAGTGTTTTTAATGATGATGAATTAAGAAAATTTTGGAATTATAAACCAAATCTTAGGCCTTTTGTTATCAACTTCTTACATATTTTTTCTTTCCAGTTAGGGCAGAGAATCAACAGAGCTAGACTTTTAAATATAAAAGTTTTATCTGGTTCAGATAACGAATTAAGAGGACTTAAAAAAATTTCAAAAGGTGATTTTAAAAGAATAATCGAAGAGTCAAAAATAGATGAAAGTTTTATTATCTATTAGACCTGAATTTGTAGAGAAAATTATTAGTGGCGAAAAAAAGTTTGAATATAGGCGTCGTATCTTTAAAGCAGAAGTTGAATCCGTAATTATGTATGTATCTTCCCCTTTAAAAGCAGTTATAGGAGAATTTATTGTTGAGGATATTTTAATGGAAAATTTAAATATATTGTGGAATTTAACGAAAAAATATTCTGGTATAGATGAAACTTTTTTCTGGAATTATTTTCACGGGAAAGAAAAAGGGTATGCTATAAAAATTGGTAAGTTAAGATTATATCGTAAGAAATTAGATTTGAAAAAATATTTTGGCATTTTACCACCTCAATCATATGTATATATTTAATCTTATGTGTTTTTTTTCATCTACTCCGAAGAGTATCTTGAAAATCTGCAAAAACAAACTAGAGTCAAACAATAAGAACACCAGATTGACCAGATGATGTATAAATTGTATGAATTGACAGAAAGAAGAAATAAGATTGTGAAAAAGTAGAGAGTAAAAAACGAATATGGATAAAGGAGACAAATATTTTAATGAGATTGTAAATAATGGAATTAATTTTATTAATAAAGCAATTTCAGAGTTAAGGGATGAAAAAGTTGAAGAGAAGGAAAGATTAAAATATTCTACTATTCATCTTTACCAGGGTATAGAACTCTTATTAAAATCTATATTGATAAGAGAGCATTGGAGTTTAATTATTCTAAATGTGGATAAATGCAATCTAAAAGATTATGAAAGAGGCAAATTTTACTCTGTTAGATATGATACGATAATTACGAGGTTGGAAAATTGCTGTGATATTAAGATCGATAGAAAGACAGATTTAGCATTTAGGGAATTGAAGGACTTGAGGAATAAATATATTCACTTCTATTGCAATGAATATGAGTCTAAGCCAGCAGTGATAAACGTGCAATACAAGGCATGGCATTACATTTTTTTGCTTATACAAAAAATACCGAAGGTTTTTAATAGAGTTGTTATTGAAAGACTTGAGAAGATAGAAGAAGAAATGTTAAAAAATAAACAGTTTGTTGATGTACGTTTTAAAGAAATTAAGCCAATTTTAGAACAAAAGCAAAAAGAAGGAATTAGAATCTATACTTGTCCCTTTTGTAATAAAGACTCAATATATTTTGATAGTATGGAAGTCAAGTGGGTTTGTTTAGTCTGTAACAAAGACTATAATCCTTATGATTTAGCACATAAGATTTATGACTTGAAATATCACCCAAAACATAATCCAGATTTTCGAATAGGAAATTGCGGAAAGTGTGATGGGATAGAAACAGTAGTTCCTGAAGAGAGTATGGGTGGGAACGAAGGAAAATATTTATGTCTTAACTGTGAAAGAGAGTGGGATAAGTCAGATAGCGATTGTTGTAGTACCTGTGGAGGTTTCTTTTTTGGTGAAAAATTAGAAGCGGGAATGTGTCATCAATGCTGGATTAATTTAATAAACAAAGATTAATTTAATTCATAAAAGAAAAATCTCTAAAAGAATTTTGAGAATTTGCCTGAATTCACATAGACAATAGATAATAATTATAAATTAAAAAAATTTAAAGAGCAAAGAGGCTTTGAGCGAAAAATCTCTAAGAGAGATAGAGACTTCCAAGCTTTGGGGAAAAAGGGATGTTTCACATTGTAGATTCACCACCACCGAAGGTACGATTTCCGAACAGAATTATGATCGATGATGAGATAAAAGAAACGTTGAGACAGTTAGGGAGTGAAGAGGAGAGTTAAAACTATGAGTAAGTTTTTCAAAGAATCAATTCATTCTGACATTATTATCCATTGGACAGGACGAGATTTCGATCCTCTTGTTTCTTCTGATCCCCATGGACCACCACTACAGTGGCATGAATTTAAAAATGACGGAAGAATAATAGATATTCCTGAGATAAAAGAGGATTTACTTAAAGATAAAAAACGGAAAGTTTTTTCAAGATATTCTTATGAACATCCTTCAGTTAAATTAGGAGAAGATTTGGAGAAAAAATATATAGAGCGGCTTAAAGATATTTTGAAATTTGGCTTATGGATAACAAAAGATAAAAATCCAGAAAAGATAAAAGTAAATGGAGGAGAATTTGAACTGCCTTGTGTTCCTCGAATATGTTTCACAGAGTTAAAACTCTCAGAATCCAGAAAACATGCTTTTAAATATGGACGTTTAGGGATTGGAGTAAAACGTTTATTTCTTACTACTCGTGGTGGACAACCGATGTATTATGTAAATAGTCGTGGTAGAAACCTATTCTTTCCTCCTTTTATAGATAAAGAGCGAGTAAAAGAAGACCATTATGCTTTTTTTAAAAATATGTCTTCAAAATACGATCTTACTTACGACTTTTATTCCGAATCTGAATGGAGAATAATCTGGCATCCCAAAATCGACAAAAAATATTTTATTAATCCTCGTGGTAATTTAGAAGAAGAATTTAAAAAATATACTTATCATAATGCAACCTTTGAGGAATTTAAAGAATATTGTGAACGATATAAAAATAATAAGCATCTTCAATATTTACTACCTTTAGATGGATGGTTAGCAATGATTATCTATCCAAGTCCAGAGGTTAAGAACAAAACCAGAGAGTCTGGGATTCCAGATTTAATTAAAAATATTAAACTAAATAATTCTTATAGGATTTCTCCTTCTTATGAACAAAAGATGATGCCGGTGGAACTCGATTTAGATTTATGTGCTCATTTTTAAGGTAAAAATAAAAAGTGATTGAAATATTAATTTTTATTCTATTTCTTTTTCTAATTATTTACTTAGTGGGGTATCTTTTCTTTCGTTCCGTTCTCTGGGTAGCCGAACCTTTAATTGAATATTTCGAGGGTCGGGAGGCTGAGCGATTTTGGATTGAGGATATTGATAAGGATGAATTTAACGATAGCGACTTAGAAAGTATTCCCAAAAGCAAGCTAAAAGTAACCATAAAAGGTTTTGATAAACCTATTCATCTTTCAAAAACCCTACTTAAAAAAGCCCAAAAACAACCACAAAAATTAGGCAATACAAATCTTTGGATTTACAAAGACCATATTTATTCTAATAAGCCTAGCGCAGATAATAATCTTTAGTCTCCTCCCACACCTCCTCAAATCCCTCTGAACCACGTAGGGTCTTAAGGGGATGCCCTATGCTTTTTTATCCACTTCCTCATTTTTGTTATTCCAATACAAGCCTCCCTAACCGACACCATTCCCAAAATTTAACATTTTTATTATTCTCAAATTCTTAAGAATATTGGAATAAAACTTTTAACTCTTTACATTCGTTTCTCTATTCTCAAATTCTTAAGAATGTCAGAATAATTTCTGCCTCCACATTGGAATAGTTTCTGTCTCCATTTTATTTTTAGTCTTTCCCTTTACCATTCTCAAATTCTTAAGAACGTTGGAATAATCCCCAATCTTCATAC
>Ga0180301_10003174_pt1 | contig 12873 bp, 9 predicted proteins | sample GuaBasSediGuay16_FD_121797 | JGI IMG/M metagenome (GOLD analysis project Ga0180301, IMG submission 121797) | Subseafloor sediment microbial communities from Guaymas Basin, Gulf of California, Mexico - Guay16, Core 4569-2, 12-15 cm | ecosystem: Environmental > Aquatic > Marine > Hydrothermal...
AGATGCATCATGCCGTATAGTCAAGGAATTCTTACGTAAACATGTCCCTGAAAAACATGATATCATCGTGTCAGGATACATATGGCCTTTACCCAGAGAATATGACCTATTAATTGTTAGAGAAGGTGCATTATACAGGTAGAGTATGCTAACATTTAATGAATATGGAGAAATCTCCAAAGCCTTATGTTCCCTCGGTTAAAAGCGCGTCTCTACTCGTAAAGCATTAACATGTACTTGATAGTCGAATACTAGACTAAAGGGCTAAATATTTATCATTATAAAGACATTAAAGATTTTGTGGAAGAATGTGTCAGTGGAAAAGTATTTCAGTTAAGCTAGGCAGAGGGACTATTCAAATAAGCGCTCAAACAATTAAGGATGCTTGCGATATCATCCTTCAAGCAGCAAAGAAAGGTCAAGTAATACATTATTCTGATCTATGGAATATGCTCAAACAGCTAGGGCATAGGGGCATTAATCGCGGAACCATAGGCAGCATAGTTGGAGAGGTAAGTATTCAGATATCTCAGGTAACAAATCCTTCAATATATCCTTCAGCTATAGTTGTAAGAAAAGATACTGGCAAACCCGGAGAAGGATTTTGGGGTTTAGATTCAGGCACTAATCCTCCTAGCAGAGTACCTAAAAATATGCGAGCAAAAGCTCTACAGCAATACCAACATGATGTATTCCATAGAACATGGAATTGCCATTGCTAAAATTGTTGTTAGAAACATACTTAATTGGCACAAATGAAAATAATAACTTTTTTACTACAAAGTAAAGACATTTATAGTATATTACACATCATAGTCAGGCTTAAGTAGGGAATATGTTTACCATACTGTTTAATTGCTCTAAAAGCCCTCATTTATAATGAAGTATTCTTACTTTTCATTAAGCTGAAGTGTAAAATATCCCACAGTAACACCTAATATTTTCAATGGTCATTTTTACATACAAGCTTAGTATATTTAGCTCCAGAACATCGGCTGCCAAGAACATATTTGTAGCCTCTAAGTCGCTTCTCAAGCTTAATGTAAATCTCGGAAACACCAAGCTTACCGCAATGGAAAAACTAACGAACAATGAAAACATAGCATTCACAATGTCATCAAGGGATATCCTGTAAACAAAAAAAGAAGGCAAGGATTCCTAATCATACTCTACAATGAGCACTTTCAGGCAATTTTTGTGTTTTGTTTTTATGCTATGCATTGTGCTTTCTTTTCATGGTATATCGCTTCTTTTATAATAAACCATGTCGGAGAGAGTACTTACGGCGGGCTTCAAATTCAAACGGAGCTCCAAGTTTTATAGAAACTAAGTTATACACTAAACAGCTTCTTGTGAAAGCGAAGTTTAAATGGCATGTACTATTTAATCACTTAATAATGTATAAGAAAGTACATGACAATGATCTTAATAAGCAAGCTTTGTGGAGGAGAGATATGAAACACTATGAAAACCTTGATCATTGTATAAATTTCTATATCTGTGTTCTCCCATATTCTGTTGTGAAATTGTAGTTTTCAAAGCTGGTGATGAAACTAATGTTTAAACGAATTGAGATAAAGAACTTTAAGAGTCTAAAAAATGTAAACATATGGCTTAAACCATTAACCATATTCATAGGACCCAATGGAGCAGGAAAGTCTAGCGTCATTCAAGTTATTGCTTTATTAAAGAAGTTCTTCTTGCATGAAGGCTCAATATCTCTTGAGAACCTATTTAACCTTGAAGATTACATAAATATGGGTTCTTGGCGTGATGTAGTTTTTGAAGAGAGAAAACCTATTGAAGCATCAATAGATTTAGAAAAGGATGGTGTATATTACAACTATAGTGTTCAAATACATAAAAATGCCGAAGTAAAGCTAAGTTTTAATCTTACTGGAAGGGTCCGCGGTAACGACTCTTTGATATTCAAAATCCCTTACTATGAAAAGGACAAACAGGAAAAAACAGTCACATTCTCCATAGCGAATCAGAGAGCTTATATGATTTGGAATGGCTTTAAAATGAAGCCAAGACCTCAATTCAGGGAAATACCAAAGGATGTAGCGGAAGTATTTAATAATTGGTGGCGTAGCATGTATATACTACCCTTACATGTTTCCATATTTAAGGAACCATATACATACGTTTCCACTGATGACACATCATACTTACTAAGCGAAATCAAAAGAAAAATCATTGTACCATATAATCTTTTGATTTCGCTTATAGTTAGTGATCCTAACATCGAAGACCATGTTACATACGTCTTTAATACCATTTTTAACAGGCATGTGAGAGGACACGTTTATCCTGGAAATAAAGCTAGTATAATTGTTAGAAGCATTGTAGGAAAGACTGTTAATATAATTAATGAAGGAGGAGGTATCAATAGATTAGCATTCCTAGCAGGAGCCATTGGCATGGCTGAAAAAGATTCCTTACTTCTTATAGAGGAACCGGAAACCAACTTACATCCTTCAGCTCAATACAAATTAGCCAAAATGTTCATTAATGCTGTTAATGAAGGAAAGAACTTTATCATAACAACGCATAGTGAACATTTCTTGTTTGGCATCTTAAATTCTATAGCCAGAAGAGAGATAAGCTCAAACTTGCTTAACATATACTACTTCTCCAAGTCTAGGGGAGAAACAAAAGTAAGATTACTAAATATAGACGAAAAAGGAAGAGTCAAAGGAGGGCTCCCTGGCTTCTTTGAGGAAGAAATAGAGGAACTGCTAAGCCTCATTAGTAGGTGATAGCTTGAGCGTAACTAAACATTATCTAGTACTAGACTTATTTGTAATCCATGCCATTCATGAATATAGTATCTTTCTGGAAACTATGGAGTTACTTAGCAAAATTTTCCGTAAATGCCATAAAATAGTAGTTACGCCAAACTTAGAAAAAATATATATGAAAAAACTCGCTGAGCTTAGAAAACGCCATGGAAAATACATGATATCAGATATAGCGTTCAAGGTTCTGAAAGGAATACTTATTAATTACGCTAAAGTTATACGTGTCAACGAACCTAGCTATACCATTCCTGAAATAGAAGAGTTATCAGAAGACGATAAGGTATTGGTAAAGGCTGCGATATCTAAACCCTCGGCAATAATTATAACTACAGATAGAAAAGATTTACTAAGTAATATGAAACTCAAGAAAGCTCTAAAAAATAAGAACATAGAAATACTCTCATTAAAGGAGGCCCTAGAATACATAAACTGATAAGGGAATATTTGAGAAATAGCTCGTAGTACTAAATGAAACCATTAATAAGATTTATGTCTTTTAAGAGGTTTATTGAAGAATGCAAAAACGTTCTAAGAGAGCTTGAAAACATGTAACTGCTATGCCGTTCTACTATTCTTCGGAGTTCATAGATATACTACTGCTTACTACCTCTATTGTTGATAGTGTTTTTCATGCCTCTTAGCTAAGCTGACTAGAGCTTTATCTTAGTTTTATAAAAACATATATCACAGCTAAAACTAAGTCTTATCAGTAGGTTCTGATAGAGATGCCGTATAGTATTAAGGAGAAAGCCAAGGTTTATCACGGTATAATTAGAAATGAGTATAACATGGCCTTAACTAATGAAGGATTCATTAAGAATCCTAGTTACTATCTTACATACAAAGATTTATTGAAAAAAGCTAAGGAATTAGGCGCTCATACTGATATAGTTGATGACCTGATAAACCAGGGATACATAATTGAAGTAGGTAATGATAAATACCGCTCCATCCATATGGATGTAGCTATAAGGGCATCAGATGTCAGAATACAGTATGGAGGAACAAGATACGTAACATCAGCAAGAATATACATGTATGAAATACCATTCATGGAGTCTGATGATAGAATTTATTTTCCAAGCAAACAGGGCATGAACATAGAAAATTACCTCTTTGACTATCTTAAACTTATATTTAAAAATACAAATTTATTAGAAATATTTCTCGAGAGCTTAAGAGCGTACTTAAAGGCGGTATCAAGGAAAAAATCGCAAGGCTTGGATGCTTACCAGGTCTATAGTCTATATCGAATACTTAAAGATTATAATGAGAAGAGAGTTTTTGTTCTTTCGGCACCAACAGGTTCCGGTAAGACAGAAATTTTTCTTACCATGGCTACGGCACTGGCTCTTGCTAATAAAACTGAGGATAGAACAGCTAAAATAAGATCTATAATTGTTTATCCCAGAATAGCGCTTGAAAGCGACCAAGCTTTCCGCTTTATATTATTCACATATCTACTGAACATGGAGTTAAGAAGGAAAGGAGTTGATATTAGCTTAACAATAGGAATAGATGATGGTCTGACGAGAAAAATAGAGAGAGAAATGTCAGAAAAGGCCTTCGCAGATTTTAGGGGCATTACGTGTCCAAGATGTTATCTGAGAAACGTGTCTGAAGAGCAAAGGGGAATACTGAAGGTCTTAGGAAAATATCATGAGGTACAATGTAATTTATGCAAGGAATCATTTAATTTCATAAAAGCTACTCATACTTTAATGAAAAAAGAAACCCCAGACATATACATTACTAACCCATGGACACTTGAATATAGACTTTGTGAGTCAGAGGCAAATAGAAGTAATAGAGTTTCTGTTAAGGCGTTTACCGAATCTCTTTTACTTGTACTAGATGAAGCACATGAATATAAGACATTAATCGGTGGCGCTTTAAGATATACTATTCGCACATTAGATTTCATATCTAAAAATAGTATTCGAGTTATAATCTCCTCAGCCACTATACCTGCTCCATTAGACTTCGCTCATAAACTATCAGGTTTTAAAAATGAAGACATCTTAGTATTAGAATACGGAAATTCGTTACGAAAATGTACAAGTACATGGAATTTAAAGGTTCCCAGCGGGCGCAGGTTAATACTCTCTGAAGTAATTAGTGTAAATCCTTACGTATCGTGGGCTACATATATATGTCAACTATTGATTATGCTTTCTACATTATTCTTTGTCAGAAGATATGCTAGGGACTTAGGATACAATGTATTTATCCCGCAGACTATAGCTTTCGTTGATAATATACACGAAATACGAAGAATAAGAAGACAATACGATGAATCCATAAACTTAGGTGATCCAAAGGATCATTTAGATTCGTCTCTTATAGCAGATAACCTTGAGCGCTATGCGTATATTCCTTACGGAGAATACAAAAATATAAAGTTGACATACAATACTACGGGTAAATATTTTGAACTCCGATATGGAGGTAGAATTTTACAATTTCGTAAGCTCGATATGCTACATAGACTTCTCGAAGAATGTCATAGCGAGGTAGAACCTCACATAAGATCGGAAGTACAAAACAAGCTAGCTCACGCCAATATAGCTTCCGTGTTAGCAACTTCAGCTTTGGAACTAGGCGTCGACTATAAAGGAGTCAGTTTCATTATTAATGCAGGGTTCCCTGAAATCTTAAGTCTAATTCAAAGAATAGGAAGAGGAGGTAGAGCAGAACACACACTCTATACCGTTTTAGGAATAATAATTATTAGAAATAACCCTGTAGAAATGTATTGGGCTCATAGACCTGACCTGCAAAGCTTACTTAACCCTCGTGAGGTATTAAAAAAGACAAGGCCTCTTAGGGTTACATACCAAAACCCGTCAATCAAACAGAGAGCCTTATTTCATGCTGCATTAACTGTTTTAGCTTTAAATGATGAAAAAACACATACTAGCGGAGAGATAATAAAAGATTTTGAATTACGTATATCGAGTAAAGGGCTCATGCAAGCAAGGTCTTTGTATGAGAATATACTTGCTGTGATAACACTAAAAAGGTATACGTCCATGTTTAAAAAACTAATTGAACATTTAGAACTAATGTAGGTAGAGATCTTGTCCCTTATAGAGAATACAAGAAAAATATTGCAAACACTTCTGAGAATTTTAAGCAATGAAGAAGCTTTGCGTACTTTAAAAGAGAGATTTGAAGTTAAAGAGGGTATTAGAAGATGTTTAGAAGATATAATCAGCTACTTGAACTATGCGTATACGCTACTTGAAGAAGGCTTCGCTCGAGAATCGAATATTGATAGTGTTAGAAGAGTAATAAATGAGTGCATAGAAAAATGTGTAGATTTAGGTAATAAAATGTGTTCCATGAATACTGAGACATTAATAAGTGAGCTAAAACACCTCTACAAATATATGGCAAGTGAGTTTACTTCTATTGAGAGCCATCTAGAGAAACTAAAAGGCGAGACCATAGCGAGCGATATGAAGAAGTTTAACATAGCTGATAAAGCAGTTCAGCAACTTAGAAAAGCAAAGGACGATTTAAAGAGGGAAATTAGTAGGATTATTAGGAAAAAGAGTTCCTGGTGAAAATTATGTCTCAAAAAGATATTGAAGAAATCTTACATCGTTTAGAACTAAGGAGTTATTTTACAGGTATAGAAGCAGTTGATGAAATTGTAGGACTGCGCTTGTTAGCTACATCCGCTTTACACCATAGTATAAGATTTTCAATGCCTGGCGAATCTGAAGAGTCTAAAGTTGCTGAGTTATCAGAGTTTATATTTAGATATCCTCCTTATGAACCAATACCTTTGTCTATAAAAGGAATTAAAGGAAGACTAGTATGGCTTATAGAACCTAAAAAGTTTAGTCCTCCTTATTTCTTCTCATTACTTAAAAAGACCGTAGGCTCTCTCAGCGAAATTGTTATAAAAACAAGCGATGAACCTTCATACATACCTGATGGTATAATAGTTTATCACATTGAGCCTATCGATATACTAGAGCTTAAGTATCCACTTTTAATAATTAAAGTTTCCGATAAGTATAGATACTTCATGATCAAGTACGGTTCTAGAAGACTACATGGATTAGTTCGTGCTAGAAAACCATTTGAAGAAATTAGGCGAATATATGAAGAAAAGACTGGAAGGAAATATGATCCCTTGAATTTATCATATGTATGGTACTGCAGATTAGGTATGGGGGTCTCCACTGATCCCTGGGATGTAAAATGCCCATTCTTAAGGTATTGCATTCTTAGTAAAAAATGCGGAGGTAGGCATTGGTCTCGAAGGAGAAGAATATTTCCTAAAATGTACATTGTGAGAAAGGCTAATGTAAGAGGTACTAGGAAACTTATGTGTTCGTTAAGTCCATTAATCGACGTGTATGCCATACAGGAGGCTGAAGTTATAGTAAGAATGCATGAGGCTATGACTCAATTAGGGGATATAATCTCTAGACCTGTTAACATAGAATTCTCACGGCCACTTGCCTATGTTCTCCCTGTAACCAATGCCATAGCAGTGAAATTTAAACGTAACATAATTGTATCCATAATTAAGAATCTACTTAATTTACCTATTAATCCTAAATTGAAAGAATATAAGAAATCACCTACAGTAGGCGATTTGTTGTGGACAAAGATGTTTCTATATGAAAAAGGTCTTCAAGGACGTAACGTAGCTGAAATACTAGGCTTATCTTGCAAGACCTTTATAAATAGATACTTAAGTTTCAGGAAAGCAGCAACAACGAAAATAATTGACTTCGCGTATGAAACACTTTTACATACCCTAGCTCACACTATCTATGAATTTTTGCTAAGTGAATTAGAGTTTAATGAGAAACACTTACTTTACACGTATAACGTGAATGATGCTGAGGTTATTATAGCAGAAAACACTACAAATGGAAGTCTAAACTTAATAGATTATATGATTGAGATATTCCAAGGCAATGCAGAAACTTTTTTAATGAGATTCTTAGATTTCATACGTAGCGTAATTGACGGGCATGAAAAAGAGCAAGAAGAATTCTCTCAAAAACTTCAAGAAGATGAAGCTAATTTCGTACAAATAACAGGGTTAAATACCGTTTTGCAAAGCCTTAAAGATTATTACAGTGAGCTTATAAATCACGGTATAGTACTTGATAATGTTCAGTTTAAAATTCACGTATACGAGTCAGGCTATTTAGAGTTGCTCTCTAAGAGATTTAAGGTAAGCATGGAGAAAATAGAAGATAACCTTGATCATTTAATATTACTAGTAACAAAAATTCCATGCATTGATGGATGCGCATCCTGCGTTCAACTAGAAAGATATTGTACCAAGGGGCTAAGTCAACCATTGCTTATTAGCCGTAATCTATTTAGAGAATTTGTCAAGGTATATTTTAAGGAAATGGACATTATTGCTAATTGCGATTTACCTAGGTCAATGATTCAATCATCTAAAAGTAAACTAGTAGCTATTACTCCTTATGTAGACGATTTCTTCATAGACCTCCTTAAGAGTAAGGCTGAAGAGGGTTTGGAAATAAGTATTATAAGCAATAGAGATACCATCGAGAGTGTTAGGCAACAGAATGTACATAACATTAATCTTATTGAAACACCACATAAGATTCATGAAAAGTACTATGTTATCGATGATATATGTTTAAAAACCAGTTGGAATTTGCAGTTAACAAGGTCAACAAATTCTTTTACGATAATATGGAGTAAGAAATCACTATCCCACATAGTGGAACTTATAAGAAACACTTATAAAGTTAGTATATGAAGGCTAGGTAGCATTAGCAACAATATGATAGTGCTAAAGCACAATGAATCTCTTATTTAATATTTTCTTACGTCTCCTTATCCATTCTTGTTGATATTTTTTACTCTGCAGAAGTAAATTGATAGCCTGGGCAAACTGATAAAACTTATCAGTAGTATGAAACACTTCAAGAGCTTTTGACAAATCAAACTTACCAGATTTTAAAAGATCAATTATGGTGTTAATGTCTAATCCCCTTATTTTGAACTTTATGTAACATAACATTAGCGCAGGAGGTATTAAGTATAATTTTTTAAGCATTTCATTTACTAGTTCGTTAACAGCATGGATATTATATTTCTGAAGTCCCTGAACTATATCAGGGGTTTCTAATAAATGTTTAGCTAATGGATAGCTACGGAGAAACTTTCTTGACAAACGTATATAGTCTTTAGCATTTGCTTCTATTCTCCATAAACTTAATTCATTACGATTAATTCTATAGGTTTCGCTCTTTTCAATCCCTATTATATAAATTGCTGAAAATATAAAATTAGAAGGCTCAAAATTCAGGGTAAATACATATTGTTTCGAACCACTAATTAAAAGTAAAACTGAAAACCTGTTTACTTGCCCTACATTTACATGTTGTTCATTAGGCACTATAATATTATTGATTTCTATGGGCTTAATGACGCCCAAATACTTGTCATACAGGAACACTCTTCCTGTGTACATTTTACATGTTACTTTTCGCCCCCAAAGATATATGCGACCCTTGTATTGATTTCTTAGTTTTATGTATATTGTCGTAGGGATGATTATTTGTTCCTCTCCTTTCCCATAAGTAATAATTATTTTGTAAGGAGAACTAAAAGTACGGGATTCAGGTTTCATGTACGTGTTTGGTATTGATAAATAAAGCTGTTTATGAAGAATAAGAGCCTTCCTTAAATGCTCATCAATGGGCTTCATGAATGGCGTTCCTGGGCCCAGGATGTAAGTACCATCACGCTCTTTCCTTAACTTAATATGAAAGAATTCATGTTGATATAGTTTATTAAGTAAATCGTCTATCTTTTCTCCCCAATACCTTAATGCTATTATAGTACCTAGTTCAGCATGATATAATGTAACGATGTTCTTATGCATAGCGAATACGTGACGTAGGTCATTAGGTACGTATAAGTAAGGGATATTCTTTACTACGAGTTTCTTCACTATTCCACATGTAGCTAAATGTTCCTCAGTATAAGCCCTAATCCTACTCAATTAATATATTCCCACGTAACCACTACTATCTAACATTTCTAAATTGTTCTGAATAAGCTTTTATTGTGTGGAGGATACTTAACTATATTTATGAACCTTGCATACGTTTAAGTTAACAATAAGTATATAGATCGACACCCTGTTGTAAGATACTTTTAATTATTCTAAGGATATAGCTTTTATCGTGTAATTAATACCTCAGGTCTGCGAGAGGTAATTGATTATATGGCTCTTGAACCTTTAATAGATGCTGCACCCAGGGATGTTCTTAAAGCTGTGATTCACGGTTCAATTAAGGAGAAAGGTAGAAGACTTCTTATTCACCGCTTACATAGATGGTGGTCTCGTAGATTTTCTTCAATATATCGTTTTCTCTTGGCAGGTTTCTTATCTGATGACCCTGCATTTGTTAGAGAGGCTATTGGAACACCTTACATAATGCGTGATAGAGCTAAAAATAAAGTATTCTTCGAACCATTTGCAGGCGGCGGTACAGGCCTTTTAGAGGCTATTATAGCCGGGTGGAATGTTATAGGTGTTGATTTGAACCCTATAGCTGTAAGAATATGTAAAACTGAGCTTTCATTAGTAACAAGAGGAACACCAAGAGACTATGAAAATATTGTATTAAAAGCACTTGACGAGTCTTTATACGAATTGAAGCATCTATGGCTATATGAAGATTACATAGTAGTATACACCTTCTTAACACGCGGGAAGATACCTACATGGCTTACCACTTATAGTGAGAGAGGCCGTCGTGTCGCAGTATCTATATGTCCTTCATGTTTTGAGATAAATTACAATACACTACCTAGTGTAGGCAATGGAAAAGCTAGATGTAAGAAGTGTGGAAAAACTTACACCTTATCGATTAGAGGAGAAATAGATTTACCTCGAAAAAACTTACCACAAATAAATGATACATGGTTTGTATATGCTATTGAACTTAGAAGAAAAACTTCAAGAAGAGACAGATTGTGGATTAACATGCTGCACTGCAATGAACTGCAGGGATTTTGTACATGGTTCTCGAATAGCTTAAAGATAGCCAATGAATACGCTAAGAAGATAATTAGTTTTCTAAAAGAAATAGACATTGAAGAACTTACTGAAGCAAAGAGGATGCGTCGTGAGGTAAATATAACAGGTTTGCATGAACTCTTTACGCCTAAGCAATTGGCTTCATTCTTTAAATTTGCTAAAAAAATAAAAGAATATTTGCATAAATCTTCCGAAGATGAATTATCAAGACTCATCTACGGAATTTTGATGAGTGAAAGTGCTAAAGTGGCCAACTTAGCTGCTAGATGGCATCCTCCAATAGGTGAACCTATTCCTGCAGCATCTATGAAAACTTATTGGATACCAGAACACGTTGTTGAAGTTAATCCTCTAGCTCACATACCCGGAACACTGAAGACCATGGGCAGAGATACAATAGCTTCAATAGCGTCAACACATATGAAGATATTTAACAAAATACAAAAACTTCAAGAGCGTGGTGATTGTTTCAGAAGTAACCAGTGGCTAGTAATACAAGAAGATGCTGCAAACTACGTACCACAGCAGAAAGTAGACTTAGTAGTTCTGGATCCACCCTATTTAGGAAGCGTAAAAAGCTATGCTTCTCTAAGTATAGTTCATTATGCAGCTTTGTCCATATATGATTACGTGTTAAATGCTAAGAACCAAGCTATATACCGCTTTAGCTTGAGTAAGATAGAAAAACGTGAAATTACTGCAAGCGAGCAAGAATATGAGAAAAAACTTACTACTATACTAATGAATATAGTGAAATATCTAAAGAAAACATCACGTGTGGTACTGATATACAATAAAGCATCGTATGGAAAATGGCTACCACCTCTAAGAGCATTTAAGAAAGCCAGCTTGAACCCCTTAAGCGCATACTGGGTATTAGGCGAATCTCCGGGAAGCTTAGGTAGATCAAAGTTGAAAGGAATATTCCTAATAATATTTAAAAATAAAGAGAAAAACAAGACACCTAGACAAGTACGGATCGTATTCCATGATTCAATTAAAGAGGCTTTGAAATACATGACCTTAGATTTGACCCTCGAGGAAAAAGCCAAAAACGCGCTAATCAAAGCACTAGAAACAATATTTAATGTCAAATGCTATGAATATTAGCTCTATTACCCCAAAATAACGTTCTAAATTAATGATTATGCTAAAGAAGCTTGTTCCTGAATAGAAGAGCCCACTAGAACCTATAGATTATGGCAAAAAGTTAAAGAAATAATTAATAAAATTGAAACAGCATACGACTCAATAAACAGAGCCTAAGTTGCTGTTTGAGCAAACGAGCAGGTGTATATTCTCTTCCTTAACACGGCAATTCTAAACTCCTGTTCTTCAGCAGTATAAGTGTTTGTTCAATAATTTCTTTCAAAATCTCTGCAGTTTCTCTAAGCACCTTAGCTGCTATTTCTTTAGACACCCAAGTAACTAATGTTTCTTCCTTGCTTTTCCTCTTTTCACCCTTTTTTCTTCTCTTAAGCCGTATCCTTATCTCCCTACATAGCTTCTTATTTAATCTCTGAACATAGTGTGCTGCATAATTCCTCCACCCACGAACATTATTAATGCGTGTTTCAAGTTCTTCACTTATAAAGCCATGGCATTTAGCAGTACATAATGCAACACCATAACTACTCTTCATAACACGCTGATCTATTTCATAACTTAAAAGACCACCACATATACGGGGATTCTTCATAGCCGCAACCTTATACACAGCAGCCTCCAAAGACACACCACACAAAAGCACCGTAGCCAAAAACGCACCATTCTGATAACATGAAAGAGCCTCCCTAAACAAATCCAAAGCCTCAGCAAAAAGAGAATACAATAAAACATAACCATCAACCCCAACAACAACCCCCCAAACATCCTCAATCTCCCTTTCCCTCTCCCTACGCTTTTTATCGCATGCACTAGGGCCAATCCAAACCCAACCCTCACCAACACACATAAAGTATAACCCCTCCTTAAACTACGAATTTCACCAAGAAAAATATCGCC
>Ga0180301_10003175_pt1 | contig 12872 bp, 12 predicted proteins | sample GuaBasSediGuay16_FD_121797 | JGI IMG/M metagenome (GOLD analysis project Ga0180301, IMG submission 121797) | Subseafloor sediment microbial communities from Guaymas Basin, Gulf of California, Mexico - Guay16, Core 4569-2, 12-15 cm | ecosystem: Environmental > Aquatic > Marine > Hydrothermal...
ACATATCCCAGAAGAATTCTTAGTGGAAGAGAGAAATGCAAAGGAACTGGCTGGTAAAATTATAGAATTGTTAAATTCAGACTATAAAGAAATCGGAATGAAGATGAGAAGGCGAGTTGAGAAGTATTCGTGGGATAACGCGGTTGATGAAATTTTAAAATTGTACGAGGAGGTTAACGAAAATGATTAAAGTTCTGAACATTTCATCGCCTAAAATGAATGATAAACATAACTATTATGGCGGAGCTGCGGGAAACATGGTTTACAACTTATTGTATTCACTTACAAAATTTGATGAGTTAGAAATCCATACTCTGAGCGAAGGTGTTGACATTGCTAAGTCAGTACCAGATAATTTAAAGCTCCATATAATAGGTGAGGGAAAAATCCCGCCTCTCGTAGTCAGACAGATGAGAGGTGCAAAAAGAGTTCTTAAAAAAGAAAAAAATATTTCTGTAGTTACTTACTTGTACTTTCACGAACCGCGTTTCACACCAATGTTAAAGCTTGTAAAGAAATACCCGTTCATCATCGGCCCCTGCGAGCTATCCCACCCGCTCCTTGAAGACGAGGTGAATGGCTTGCTAAAACATAGAATGTTTAAGGCGTTGGGGAAGCAGATTGTGTACCCGCTCTTCAAGAAAACACTGGAATATTGCGATTCCCTTATCGTAGTAAATGAAGGTGCAAAGGAATTTTATGGGAGATTTGTTGAAGAAGATAAGATAACAATCGTTCCTTATGGAGTAGATTTAGCACGATTTAAATATGTTTCATTGCCACGAAATCGCAATATTTTAGCTGTGAGCAGATTAATCAAAAGAAGAGGACTTGATTATTTAATTGAGGCAATGCCGAGAATCTTGAATGAATACCCTGATACCTGTTTGCATTTTGCTGGTGAGGGCCCAAGAAGGGAGATATTGCAAAGAAGGGCTAAAGAATTAGGGGTAATCTCTAACGTAACCTTTCACGGGCGCGTATCGTCAGAAGAACTTGTGAGCCTTTATAGGAATTGCTCTGTATTTTGTCATTTGTCTTTCGCTGATGGCTGGAATCAGCCTGCTTTAGAGGCTATGGCGACTGGGAGACCTACGATATGCACAAATGCTCCACATAATAGCATGGTCGAAGATGGAAACACAGGGTTTTTAATACCTTGGGGCAATAGTGATATATTAGCAGAAAAAATAATTTATTTATTTGGACATTATAGTTTAGCGGAGAAGATGGGAATGGAAGGAAGAAAGAAAGTAGAAAGGGAATACAACTGGGATAGAATCGCTGAGGAGTACTACAAAGTTTTTTGTGAGGTGGCAAGATGACATACGCGTATAATATTCATGATATACTAAAGGTGGAATCGGACATTGCACTTCTAAACGAGCCATTTCATAGATACTTTTTAACAGACGAAGTTTCAGAGCCGGACATATCAATTAAAATGTATAAGGACTTTGAGTTTCCGACAAACGGGCTCAGCAGGCATGACCTCTGGTTTTATGGCAAAGAAGGAGAAGATTTCGTTTATTACGAAGACAAAATATTTGGGATGAAAGACAAAGTTCTTGTTAAGAACCTTAAAGGAAAGACGGAGATACAAGCGACTAAATCAACACTGAGAATAAATTTGAGGTCAAGAGGCAGTTTATTTGATTTAGTAGAAGCAATTATAGATCTTAAGCTTCTAAAATCGGGTTATACTGTTTTACATGCTGCATGCCTCTCGAAAGACGGCTCAGCGATTGTTTTAACCGGCTTTCCCAATATAGGGAAAACGCTTTCTACATTATACTTACTCAAAAATGGTTTTAAATACATGAGCGATGATGACACCCTTGTGGATTACAAAGGTAACGCATACTGCTATCCCACAACCTCAGCGATAGGCTATGAGGATTTTGTGAAATTTATAGACCCTGAGGATGTGGGTAAGGGATTTTATTACAGAGTTCTTCTAAAAACTTGGATAATGAACAAGAGTAAGATTATACCCAGGATATTCAACTGGCCAAAGTTATTTTTGCCTGACTCTGGATACGAACTTACAGATAAATCCAAAGTAAAAATTGTATGCAGCCTCGAAATAGGGGAACGGAAAATAAAGCAGATTGAACCAGAAAAATTAGTACCAAAAATATTAGTGATGAATGATTATTCAAGGCCAAGAATACATCAAAACCCGTTCATGCAGGTTTATGCGTATTTTAACGACCTTAGCTTTGTAGAGCTTTACGAGAAGGAGAGGGAAATTCTATTGAGTATACTGCGAAATTGCAAATGCTACAGCCTGGCATGTAACCAGCGAGATTGGGGTTCTGTTTTAAGTGAAGTTTTGTCAAGAAAATGAGGAGGAAAGAAGAATGGAACTGAGCAAAGAGGAAAAATTGGTGGCATATATTGCAAATCCGTATTTAGATTATCATCCAAATGCGGAAATAGATAAAATTCCTTTGGAGTTCATAGAAAAGAATAAGCTCTCTTTACTTCTTTTAGAGAAGGGTCTGGAGACTGAAATTGGGCGGAAGTATGCGAAATTGCGTGAGCGCATGCTGCAGGAATTATGTGAGCTAACCCATGAGTTCGAGAGAGTTAATATAGACTTTATAGTTATAAAATTTCCAGAGTTGCCGAGGACTCATGGGGACATGGATATTCTAATAGTAAATGGCTTGGAACGTGTTGAAGACGTGCTAAGAAGCGAAGGCTACGAGTTATGGAAGGAAGATGAACCACAAAGGGAAGGATACAAAAAAAACGATGGGATGTTGTTAAAAATAGATATTCACACAGAAAGCTCATGGGGTGGTATCAAATATTTGATAAAAGAAGATATTTGGGAGAACAGAGTTAAAAGGGAGATAAATGGGGTAGAAGTGCCATTTCCTTCACATGAATATGAATTTCTTATTACAGCAGCACACGGAATGCGAGAGAATGTGGTAACACTTTTCGATGTTTTTTATGTCAATTTCCTGTTTAAAAAGGGTATAAATATGGAGTTCGTTAAAGCCGTGGCGAAGGAGAACAATTGGTTGAAGCAATTGTTTTACTTCAGTCGTGCTATATATGATGTCCATCGTGAATTATACGATGAGGAGCTGGAGTTCTTATCTGATGTTTCTAAGATTAAACCCTTAAAAATAGACAGATTACCCTTTCACTTTCCTTTTGGCATCGCTACTTCACTTAAAGTAGAAAAAGCACTTCTGGATTTAAAAACGCAGGGGTTTAAAGACTTTGCGTTTGATATATCCGCATATCTCCAAGATTTAAGATGGATAAAGGGGGTGTTTACAAGATGAACGTTAAATATTATTCAATACATGATTTAGTAACCGTAAAGACGAATATGAATAATGTTAAGATTCCCGATTACTTCCTTAAAGAAGAGGTTGAAGGAGAGCCCGACATAGAAATAGTTCAAGAGCGTTTGGACTTTAATAAACCAGAAAGAGCAGCGAGGTCAAGGAATTATTTCTACTGGACAGAAGGACCAACGTTGTTCATGGATTATGGTGTTCCTTTCATAAATGCAAAACTCATTCTTGATGACCTCGTAGGGAGGACAAAAATAAAAGTTACCGAATCACTTAACAGGTTTGGAAGAGTTGAACTACCATCGTTCAATTCAATTCTTGATGTGAAACTAATCCAGAAAGACTTTGCACTCCTTCACAGCGGGTGCTTAAATTACAAAGGTCAGTGCTTCCTTATCACTGCGTCACGAGACACCGGGAAAACATCCACCGTTTTATCATTACTCGATGGAAAGGATTTCAAATTCATGTCTGATGACCTTACGATAATATCGAGGAAGGGTGAGGCATACTCATATCCCGAAAAAGTGGGTATTTCTCCTCATACCCTGACCGGTACCGTGATTCCACCCCATAGTGGAAAAAATGTTATAAAAGGTAAGTTAGCAAAATATCATTTCTTAACACTTCTTTTTGGAAGATTTTTGAATTTAGAACTGGTTGAGCGAAAAGAAGTCCCGCATGATTTGATAGAAGATAAAGGAACAATCAAAAAGATTTTTATTTTGAAAGGCGGCAGTGAGAAAGAAGAGATTGAACAAATTGGAACTGCAGAGGCGGTTGAGAAAATTCTTTCAGCTACGCTGGGGCTGATAAACCCGTCAAAGGTGTATTTATTGAATTTTTACGCTTACGTTTGTGATTTTGATTTGTATGGGTTGCTTTTTGAAAAGAAGAAGATAGTTGAAGAAGCAATCAAAAATGCAGAATGCTTTGAAGTGAGGTCAAATAATGTAGGGAAGTATTCAGAGATGATTAAAGAAGCAATAGGAGGATAACAACAATGCACAAAATCAAGCCGAAATTAGAAGAAGCAAGTCGAAAAATCCTGGAGCGTGGTTTTAATCTGTTTGAAGGGTCAGGGATAGGAAAGATACCGGGAGTTTTCAAGCTGTTTACGTATATTGAATCGCGTCTGTTTAATACGATTGTGGAAATAGATGGTCAGAAATTTCATCTTGATGTCAGTGGTGGGCTGAGGACTACTTGGAATTTATATTACAAACGGATACATGAGCCTCATGTCACTTCGATTTTCTGCTCTCTAATCACGCCGGGGGCAACTGTGGTTGACGTTGGAGCAAGCTTAGGATATTACACGCTTTTGGCTGCGAAGCGTGTCGGCAACGATGGGTCAGTATATGCTTTCGAGCCGCATCCTCCAAGTTTTGAACGGCTAATAGAGAATGTTAAACTGAACAATTGGAAAAATGTTCAGGCATTTAACTTTGCAATCTCCGACAAGAAAGGTGAGAAGAAGCTTTATGTCTTCAAATCTGGGATGGCAAGTGGCTCCAGTTTTGCCTTAAAAAGAGATTCTGTCCCTATCACGGTGAAGACAATGCGGCTCGAAGACGCTGTTAAAACAGACATTGATCTGGTTAAGATGGATATTGAAGGAGCGGAGGTGGAAGTGCTTAAGGGGATGGAAAGAATACTTGCCAAAGGAAAAGTTAAGATAATATGCGAAGTTCATCCTAAAGACATATCTCTTCTGGGTCACGATGTTGCTGAAATAACCGAACTCCTGAAAAAGCATAACTACCGGATTTACTTGATAGACGAAGAAGGAAGTGGCGGGTTGGTTTCCATGAGTCGTGTATCTGAACAAAAGGCACATTATCTCTTCACGAGGGAGGAAATATGAGGATTATTCACCAGAATGGAGGAAAATATAAAAGAGTTTTTTATCAGGGTGAAGACAAAGAGTGGGAACAGGGGGATACTAAAACTTTGGTGGATGTTAGCGGTGCAGGGAAACTTGCGAGTATTTACTGTTACATTAAAGGCACAAGTAACCTTTCCAGATCCAGTTATTATGATATCTACGTAGATAATGAGTCAATAAAACATTTAATGCCCGGATTTAATCCCCCAAAAGATCCTCATATACACATGGATTGGATTCATGGTCATGATGCACTGCACTTTAGTGTGGTTTTTGCAGAACTCTCGACGCCTTTTTCTGTCGGATCTGGCACAGCAGTGGTAACACATCACGATGGAAATAAACATGTTTGGGGCTATGGAGCCTGCTCAGGACCTATTGTTGACCAATACTTTGAATCTTCGCTAAAGATAACGATAACAAGCATGGATCCCGGTATATCCACTATTAGATGGTCAGTGTGTGTTGACCATGAAATTGAAAAGTCGAAAGGAAATAAATATCGCCATGATATGTATTATGTTCATGGTCATAGCGAAAATCCAAATTTAGTAATCTCGCCACGCAAAATATTAACACTCAGCACAGGAACCATAGGACATGGTGAGGTTGTCGGGCTGGCTTTTTATTGTGGTTTTCCATATCCACTCTTTAGAGATGTGAAGAATGTTGCAGCCTTAATATATCGCCACCGAACTTCTCTTAGAGAGATTCTCAGCTTGAGCTTGAGAAAAAACGAATGGTATAAATGGTCAGAAGATGCTCCAATAACACTTCATGTAGACAAATCTGAAGACCCAATACTTAGGATGCGCCCTGATATGCCTGGAGGCATATTAATACCCTCAGGAAAAGCGATTTTGAGCGACAAACTTTGCGCCACTTCGCATAAGAGTGGCTTGTATATTTGTTGGGGATTATTGGATTTGAATGTACCAATAGAGGAGCAATTTGACATCGTAATTAAGAATAACAGTGGTATTCCCATTTCCATATCTCATGTAGCAGTGTTTGTAAAAAAACGGTTAAAGTAGCATGGAAGCCAAAAAAGAAGTTGAGGAATACTGGAAGACAAATCCCAAATTTGAATCAAAAATAAATCCAGAATCCTACGGAGTTCATAAGCTTGTTAGTTATGCATCAAGCAAGATGAAAGATAACGAGTTAATGCTCGATGCAGTTCCACAAAGTGCGGAGGTTTCAGAAGAAAGGGAAGGTGAAAAGGCATCGTATCCTTATGATTATTTCAGGTTTGCTAAAAGCGGTATAACATATTTGCTTGAAAAAGTTGGATTCACAGTAATTTTTGTTGAACCCCGAGGAGGTTACTTTTGGTATATAGGGCATAGATTGAGGATGCTGGGGATATGGGCAAAAGAACTAAACAAAATACTTGGAGTGCCATTTTACTTCCTATTCTCCATATTAATCCCTTTATTATGCTTCTATCTTGATGAATGGTCAAGGCGTTTTGAGAGTATTTGGCAAGCAACGAGTAAATGGACATTGGGTTATAATATGTTTGTTACCAAGCCCACTTTAGAATAAGAGGGATGATGCATACAAAAATCATCCACTGGAATACGAGCAAAGAAGTCCAGCCAATGACCGGGATAAAGAGATATGAAGACGAGTTATTCACGAATGTGAAAAGGTTATTGGAGGAAGATAAATCAGAGTGGCATTTAGAGAGAATCCAGAGGTCATCAAATAAATACTTAGGAAGCACTCCTGTTTCCTGGCTTTTGAGGTATAAATGTAATGATGCCGATATCGTGCATGCAACGAACGAGGTCATTGCTCCGGCACTTTATTTCAGGAAGCCGAAGAAGTCAATTGTCACCGTGCACGGGTTGGTTCCCATTATATATCCTTCGACCATTAAAAACATATCTGATAAAATTCAATGGAAGCTAACACCCAAAGCGTTGAGTAAAGCAGACAGAATAATAGCAATATCTGAATTCACGAAGAGAGAAGTTTTGAGAATCACAAATGCGTTGAGAGTACCGATTGAGGAAGATAAGATAAAGGTGGTTTATCATGGTATTGACCATTCAAAGTTCAGACCTATGGATAAGGAAAAATGCAAGAGAAAAATCGGTCTTGATGCAGACGAAAAGCATATATTAGTAGTTTCGCTAAATATGGAGATGAAGAGGATGGATGTGGTTAAAAGAGTGTTTGAGCGTGTGAGACGAGAGAGAGAGGATGTTAGATTGGTTAAGGTAGGTGAGCCGGTAGAGATTCTAAGGGGTGATGGGATTATAGACTTAGGTTTTGTCTCTGGAGATGAGATGCCTATACTTTATAACGCTGCCGATGTTTATTTCCATCCCTCTGAATTCGAAAGTTTTGGTTTGCCCGTATTGGAGGCGATAGCGTGCGGTATTCCAGTTGTAACATCAAACAGGGCAACAATTCCAGAAATCGTTGGTTCCTGTGCTGAAATGGTCAATTTGGATTCTGAAGATGTGGTGGAGCAGTTTGCAGAAAGGATATTGAAGAGCTTGGATAAGGGCATTGATTTAAAAGCTGCTGAACGAAGCAAATCATTTTCGTGGGAGAAGACCGCAAGAGAGACAATTAAGATTTACGAGGAGCTAATCAATTGAGATGGGGCTAAAAACAGGCATTACAACGAACGTTGTGGATTCCGCAAGATATTATAAAGGCGTAGCCAACTATGTAAAAAACCTCGTTCTAAACCTCTCTAAGATTAACACTAACCATAAATTTTATCTCGTTCATTTCCAAGAACATTCAGACGAAATTTACCAGTTAGGTTTAAATGAGGTAGTAATTAGACAAAAGTTCCTTTTCCCGATATCAAACCGCTTTGTGAGCTTCAAAGCAGGAGAACGTCTTGAAGATTTGGATGTCGTTCATATCACAACCCCCACTATTTCTGAATTTGCTTTGTGCTTTGCCCCAGCGAAAAAAGTCCTGACGGTTCATGGCACTGACTTATATGTGCCGCCCAAATACCGTGCAAAACTTCACACGGAGCCGAAAGATTGGTTTGTTCAGAAATTGAAGAGTATAATGTTGCCAAAACTTAAGGAGACTATCAGTGTGTATGTAACGGCTTCACAATTCCTGAAAAGAGAATTAGTGGAAAACTTGAGAATTCCCGATGCGAGGGTGAAAGTTATACCTTTTGCAGCCAGCGAGGTGTTCAAGCCAAAAGAGTTCCAAAAATCCATGGATTTTATACTCTCAGATACACCTGTTCCCAGCTTGATAAAAATTTATTATAATCTGAAAAAGAGGGGTGTAAAGCATAAATTGGTGGTGTTTGGCTATCGGGCTTATGGATATGAGAAGGCAAAAGAGATGGCTGCTAATTTAGGTATTCAGAATGATGTGATATTTGCAGGGCATTTACCCCAACCTGATTTAGTGAGGTTATACAACACGGCTGATGTTTATGTTCGCATAGCGATGTATGAAGGCTTTGGACTACCGCCTTTGGAAGCTATGGCTTGCGGCTGTCCAGTCGTAACTACTAATGTAGGGTCGTTACCAGAAGTAGTGGGAGATGCAGGAATTTTGAAAAATCAGGGGGACATAGAAGGGTTAGTAAATGCTATTTATGAAGTGCTGACTAATGATGGACTAAGACAAGATATGATTAAAAAGGGATTAGAGAGAGCGAAGATGTTCTCATGGGAGAAGACGGCAAGGGAGACAACAAAAGTGTATGAGGAGGTGGTTAAAAATTAAAAAGGAAAAGTTATATTCAAAAAGCAAGTGGCTTATGTTAGGAGCATTAAGAGGACGAATTGGTAAAGTCATAGATAGGATGTTAGTTCCTGTGTTGTTTCGAACCAATGATGGTACATATGTTCTCAGAGAAAAATGGAATAATATGATAATTTTGGATGCTTGTAGATATGATGCCTTTGAAAGAGTGTATGAGGAAATGGGAATAAATGGGAAATTGGAATATAGATTTTCAAGGGGAGCGACTACAAGCGAGTTTCTTATTGAAAATTTTGGGAAGGGAAAGTTCGAAGATATAATTTACATAACTGCAAATCCTATAGTAAGTGATTTACTTAAAGGGAATTTTTATAAAATAGTACCCGTTTGGAAGCAATGGTGGGACGAAAAGGCTGATACTGTTCCCCCATTTGCAGTTTATAATTCTACTCTTGAAGTTTTAAGGAAGTATCCTAACAAAAAATTGATTATCCATTTTATGCAACCACACTGCCCTTACCCCAATGGAACAGGGGCGTATAGAACAGAGAAAAGCCTCTTTGGTGAGGTTCAATATTGTAAGATAGATGAAGATCGTATAGTTAAGTGGAAGTACATCCGCATCAAGCCCATTGAGGTAAACAAGCTTTTAGAAGGATATTATGCAAATCTTAAGCTTGTTATGCCGTATGTAAAAAAACTCGTAAATATCCTGCCGGGTAGGATTGTTGTGACAGCAGATCATGGAGAGGCTTTTGGGGAGAAAATTCATCCGCTACTACCAATAAAATTTTATAGTCATCATGCAAGGATTAGAATACCCACTTTGGTAAAAGTCCCTTGGCTTATTGTGAAAGGAAAAGAAAAAATTGGAGAGAGGGAAATATTAAGGTTGAAAATAAAAGAGTTGAAGAAATCAGGAAATATAACATAACCCAAAAAGTGAAAATGTTCTTGTGGGAGAACACAATGGTGAAAAACATTAAAATTGTCTGAATAGATATTTGATAAAAATCAGGAGGATACGCTTATGGATGAGAAGAAGTGGATTGAAGCACTAAAGGATGTAAAACATATCTTGGACGGTGCAGGAGTGAAATACTGGCTTGAGTGGGGGACTTTACTTGGTGCGGTAAGAGAGGGAAGAATCATACCCTGGGATACTGATATTGATCTTGGAGCAATGTGTTCGGAAGCGGATAAACTCATCAGAAAAATACCCGAGCTCGAACAAAAAGGTTTTAAGGTTGATATAACAGATTTTAGGTTCATTATGTTTAGAAAACCTGTTGCAATAAGTATTGCTTTATACCGAATTAGGGGGAATAAGGCATGGTTACTACATTGTAAGAAACAGCCGAAATTTAACAGCATTATGCGGTACTTTAGCATGCTCACGGATAGAATATTATATAAAAACTTATCAAGCAAAAGTAAGATGCCACTGAGGGAGAGAATAGCTTTTGCTCTAATACCAGGTTTTGCAGACTATGCAATACGTAAATTTGTATTTAAAGTGTCTGAATGGCTTGGTGAGGAGTATTGTGCACAAGTTGTACCTAAATCTTATTTTGAAAACTTAGATTCCATATCCTTTTATGGTATGACATTCAACATCCCTTCTCACGTTCACGAGTATTTATCGCTGTGGTATGGGAAAAACTGGATGGAACCCGATCCAAACTGGACATACGAATATGGGACGATAGACCCTTCTTTTGATATTGGCAGGAGGGAAGACCTGTCTATATTCAATTGTCTGGAAGAGGGTAACAAAAATCATAAGAACCTCTGAATGATTTTCCTCAACCAATCTGACTTCGTCCCCAACCGCTGGTCTATTGCCCGCATAATCATCAAATCCTCTTCTTCAAAGCTTTTGAAGACCAAAAGCAATAAGAAGTAAAGCATTAAGAAAACAATAAACATTACAATCAAAGCAAATAATGAAACTCCTATTAAATACTTTGTCAATGCATAAACAACCAAAACAGCTATTACAGATGCAATAACAGGCTTGAGAAAGCTTCTTCTGAAAGGTTGCATCTTTCCGACTCGATAAGCAAAAAATAAATATATAATGCTCATTAGGGCAAACGAAATCCCAGTAGCAAATGCTGCTCCTTTTACTCCATAAATAGGAATAAAAAATAAATTCAGAATGAAGTTAGCGGAAGCACCAACAAAGCTGCCCCCCATGATAATTTTAGTTCTTCCGTAACTTTGAAGAAGTGGGGCTGCAAGTGCAAATAAAGAGGAAATAAAGTAGCTAAATGCTAAAATACTCAGTGCTGTAGCACCAGCAATGAATTCAGAACCAAACAATACGTTTATTATTTCCTTTGAGAATAAAGACATCAAAAGAAATAGAGGTAAAAGAATAGAAAGAATCCATTTTGTTACCGAGCTGTAAGTTCTTTTTAACTCTTCCCACCTATCCATTGCATAGAGCTCAGAAACAACTGGCATGAAGATGACACCAAAAGCTCCTGCTCCCACTGATAATAATTTCGCCGTTGGCAATGCCGCATTGTATATCCCTACATCCGATGCCGTAGAGAAATATCCCAACATCAGCGTATCTGTCCAACCTGTTATTAACCCTGCCAAGCCGGCAAAGACCAACGGGAAAGAGAAAAAGAAGAGCTCTTTATCCACCGAAATTGCCTTCACTTTCGTATTGAAAACCGGGAAAACCTTCTTTTCTAAAAAGTAAAAAGCTAAGAACGGTGTTAATATAATAGCTAAACTCCATCCCCATGCAGCACCTAAAACGCCAAATCCTAAAGCGACAAAAATAACAATTGCTGCTAATTTAAAAATGTTCTCAAAAAATTGATTTACATATACCTGATACTGCAGGACTTGAAAACCTACCATTGCAGAATTGAAATTTGACCTCAAAACCCAAAATGGAATCGAAACTGCAAAAATCATTAATACCTGTGCTAATCGTGGTTCGTGGAAAACACGAACGGAAATCCAATCTGCACTGAAGAAGAAAATAAAAGAAATAATCAAACTCAACGGGAAACTTATTTTCAACGCTGAAATAATCGTGCCTTTTATCCTTCCTTTATCGCCTTTTCCTTTGTAAAATGAAACATAACGTGTGACTCCTACTGGTAATCCAATCAGAGAAAGACTGACCGCAATCGAGACACCTGCGAAGGCAAGACAAACCAATCCGTAATCTGAAGCTCCTAAGAACCTCGCGATGATCATCCTCGATAAATACCCGAATGCGGTTCCGATGAAAGTTCCCATGAAGCCTATCCCCGCTCCTTTTGCTATTTTTCTTAACGAAACATCCAGATACGAAGTTTCATCGGTCATAATAAAGAAAAATATTTGAGTTTCTGTAAATTACAAATCCCTTTCCTCTGCTCTGCTACAAAACTTACTGCTTTCATTGTGATGTCCTCCCGTATTTATTTCTCGCTATTTCCAAATCTTCCATAGTGTCAATTTCCATACAGAACTCCTCATCAGAATATAATGGGCGGAGCATAACTTTATCAGATATTTTGTTGAATGCATCCTCGGCATAACTATTCATATCTTCTCTTCTGATAAACTTCTCTATTTCATCAAGCCAACGCAAAAAATCCGATTTTGAAAATTTGCATAAAGGCGCAGAGAAAAAAGCATTCTCCCCCGAAAACTCAACACCAATTTTAACCACTCTGTTGTTTTCAATTACTGCTTTAAAATCTTTTTTTGGTGGTTTTATCTTTCTATTCACCAACACGCAGTTTTCATATTTCTTGTTAATTAATCTCTCTAATAGCTTCTTTTCAAACACCAAATCGCCATGAAGCAAGATTATATCATCATCAATTAACCCCTTTGTTAACCACATCGAGTAAATATAATTTGTAGTCTCATATTTCGGGTTGTTCACGTATGAAACTTCAAGGTCAGGATATTTCTCTTTTACATACTCTTTTATCTTATCT
>Ga0180301_10003176_pt1 | contig 12869 bp, 11 predicted proteins | sample GuaBasSediGuay16_FD_121797 | JGI IMG/M metagenome (GOLD analysis project Ga0180301, IMG submission 121797) | Subseafloor sediment microbial communities from Guaymas Basin, Gulf of California, Mexico - Guay16, Core 4569-2, 12-15 cm | ecosystem: Environmental > Aquatic > Marine > Hydrothermal...
ACTGTTTTATCCACTACTTCATGACCAAACCTTGTTAATTTTTTCCTGCAGCTCCCTCTTTTGTCTCTCATATTCTTCTATCGATATTTCGCCAATCTTGTATCTGGCTTGAAGAGTTTCAAGTTGCTCTCTTAGGAGCCTCTCCTTCTCCTTTCTATCTTTAATGAGAGAGCCTAGAAACGTTATTGTCTCTTCAACGTCTGTTTTAACGTTATCTAGCACTTTATTTGAGATTTTCCCTTCCTCAACCATTTTCTTTATAGTATCATATGCTGCTTTTAGTTGGAGCTCCATATCTCTTATTTCACTGGGTGACTTATCACCAAGCAGATTCTTTAGGCGTTCAAGGTTGGTCTTAATGCTTCCAGCAATATTTTCTAGTTCCCTTTGCTCTATTTTTAGCTTCTCAGATCTCTGTGAGAAGGTATTCATATCGAGCTCGCCAATCTTATAGCGTACATTTAGCTCCTCAAGGTCTAGGGCAACCTCATTTAGGCGCTTATCAACTTCATCAAGTCTTCTTCTAAGCTCCTCAAGTCTGCGAACACGCTTATTAAGGAGATCACTCAGCTTGCCGCTATATTCATTATAAAGTTTTATAAAGACCGTTTCGGAAACCTCACCGGACTGGAAAAGCCTGAATAGAGCAACCTTCCTCGTGTATAGAGTTGAAATATTTGACATCAAGTTCGCTATTTCACCCTCAAGTCCAGTGGGCGCTGGAGCCGCTGGACTAGGTTGAGCTGGTTTTGTGGGCGGCGGAACTAATGGCGGGACTGGAGGCGGAGCTTCTACTGGCCGAGGTCTCTCAACACGTGGTGGTTGAACCGCTGTTGGTAGTTGGGCGCCGCAGTAAATGCAATATTTCATTGCTGGAACTCTTTTACCACAGTTTGGGCATCTTATTCGAGTTTCGCTTAAATTTGACAAGATTATGCAGACTCCTCGCATAACTTTAACTCTGGTAAGCCAAATATATTTTGGCAATCAATCTTATAAAAATTAATCAATATGAACAACTATATGTGGATTGATATGAGCGGGGAGGATTACATACCGCTTAAGGAGGTTTTGAAGGATTACTTGAAAGAGCATGGGATAACTTTAAAAGATTTGCTTAGCGCTATGGATGAAGATAAGGAGGGTATAATGGAGGCCTTAGGTAAGAGAGTTCATTTAACGAGGGATCAGCGTAGAGCTCTCGAGCTGGGATTATCGAGTAAAGATTTAAACCTTTTATTATTTGTTATCCAGACTTTTTACATTATTAATCCGTCGGGGCTTTATAAGGGCTTTATAATTGAGCCTGTGAGGGAGGACATAATGTTCGGCGATAAAATAACATTTGAAGGATGTAAAATGATATTGAAGGCATTAGGTATCTCAACAGAGGGCATAGAAGAATATGTTTAATATAATTTAACCATGATTAATAATGGATTTCTACAACATCTCCATCCATTAATACGTGGCTTGCGCCGACTTTTTCGCCCGGATACTTTGCGCTTGGCCCCCATATGCGGGCATATTTAAAGCCTTTATACATTTCGCTATGCAGTTTTTTAGCGATCGAGATTACGTTTGTTCCCTCCTTAACCACAAGCGGCTTTTTTGATGGCTCCTTAGATGATGGTTCTTTGGTGTAGACTCTTATGACTCTGAGCATTTTGAAAATGTTTTCGCCAAGCTTTTCTAAGCCCGTATTGTTTATGCATGAAGCTACTAAAAGCGGTAGCCTCCACCCTTCTAAAGTGGACTTCAGCAATGTTAGGTTCGCTTCAGCATTCGGCAGATCGGCTTTATTGGCGACTATGATTGTCGGCTTGTAAATGTTACCTGTGAAGAGTGCATCCTCAACATCGTCCAAATCTACTTTACCGCTTATCCTAACTATCGCCGATCTGATACGGTAGCTATTTAGCAATCTTTTAATGTCCTCATATGTGCAGTTAACCAGTTTTCCTCCGCCGATTATTTGGATGCCAACGCCGTAGCTTCGTCTAACGATTTCAACTTTCCCCTCGGGCTCCTCAATTGATATTCCAGACTTCTCCAGCTCAGAAGATATCATAGTAAACTGCCTAACTGGATCATCGGATAAGTCTATCATAATGATTAGTCCATCAGCATTGCGTGCTAAACTTAGAATTCGAGTTCCATCCATTCTTCCTTCCGCCGCGCCCTCAACTAGGGCGGGGGCTTCAACGAGCTGAAACTGTATATCCTCGTACTGAAGCATTCCGGGAGTTGGTTTCTGAGTTGTAAATGGGATTGGGCTTATTTCCGGTTTAGCGTTTGTTACGGAAGCCAGTAAGCTACTTCTGCCAACGTTAGGTGGGCCTAGAATAACTATTTGCCCAGCTCCCTCTTTCGGTATTGCAAACCCGAATCCTCCCCCTCTCCTACGAGCCTTAGACTTTTCAATCTCCCGTTCTAGCTCAGCGATTCTACGCTTAACATTAGCTATGAGCTTACTAGTTCCTTTGTGCTTTGGGACAAGCGATAGGAATTCGCGCATAAGCCTTATTTTTAATTGGGGTGAGCGGCAAGCTACAACCTCAGCCCATTTAGCTTTAGCTTCAGCTGGGAGATTCGTGACCATTCCCTTTCTCCTTAAAATAAAGAATCCGGATGATCTATATTTTTGTTGTTTTCTCTACTCTCACGCCTTCTCCTATTTCTGACACCCAGCCTTTTCTGGCGCCAGCTGATAGGCATGCCTCAACAACTTTCCATCCAATCTCCTTATTTCTGACGAGCGCTATTATGCTCCCACCCATTCCAGCCCCAGATAATTTAGCGCCGTAGGCGCCGGCGTTCAGGGCTGCTTCGCATATGCGCTCGATCTCAGGGAGACTTACATCATAGAGATCTCTAAGTAGGGCATGTTGAGCATTCATTATTTCGCCTAAAATCTTGTGGTTTAGTTCACTTGGGGATCCCTTCTGGATTTTCTTCCAGGCATCCTCGCCAAGATTCGATATAAGCTCTTTTTTGCTGACCTCTTTAAAATTGAGGATTTTGAGGGCTATTTCCGTTAGCCTATGCATTTTAAGCGTGAAGAGAATTCTCTTCCTTGAGTTTTCATTTAAAATTGATAAATAGTTGCTGAGTTCCTTTTCGCCTATTTCCTCCCATCGTGGCTGATCAAAATTATATCCGAGCTTGGCTTTCAGATTTTCTGGAACACTTGGATTTTTCATCAGCGCTTCTAAGCCAAGGTTTATTTCCATCTGCCTCTTGGGGTGGATATCGCCAGTTGAGTGCCTAATTCCCGAATCTACGATTACAAATATTAGATCTTTAAAGGGGAGCATTTCAACATTATATGGTGGCCTACAATCTAATTTTATTATGCCCCCAAACGCGACGCCATATTGATCTAGTCTTCCGCAAGGTATGCCTGCCTCCACATTCTCAGCTATAAAGGAGATTTCAGCTATATCCTTCCTGCTAAGCCCAAGATTAAAGACGTGATTTAAAAGTTCGGTGAATGCTACTTCAAGCGCTGCGCTACTGGCTAATCCAGAGCCGATTGGTATTTCGCTTCTAATTGTTACATTCATGCCCCGTAGCTTATCTGCAAAACCTTTTTTCACCAGAACATTTACGACTCCACGGAGATAATTGCCAAAGAATTTTTCTCCAAGCATTTCGTTAATTCCTATGTTAAAGGAATCAGTAAATGGCTCATTATGTTTCTCTAGATCAATGGATTTAATGGTGAATGTGTTATCGTTTGATAAGCTAGCTGAAATGTAGAGTCTTAGGTTAATTGCCGCTGGGACGACCGGTAACCCCTTATAATCTTGGTGAGTGTTAAGGAAGTCGGCTCTTCCCGGAGATGAAACAACAAACTGCGCTTTCATACTAAACCTTCTCTCTTATTTTTATCCTTATAGTTTTAAAAAGGATTTGAAATTTGTTATGTTTCCGGGCTCTCTCTTAGCTCTTTGGCTTTAGCCTCAGGAACATAGTCAAAAGTTATTGTTCCAGCCCCATTTTCAACACTCGCGAAATGCTTTATCTTGTCTTTTTCTCTGTAGGGCGGATAAAATTCTACATGGAAGTGATAGTAGGGATATGGCTTGCCATCTGTGGGTTTCTGATGTAGAACCATCATGTATGGGAAGCTCATATTGAATAGATTGTCAAACTTCTTCAGAATCCGCTTTAGAATAGACGCAAAGGAATTCTTTTCACTGTCGGTTAAATCGGTTAGTGCGCCGAGATGCCTCTTTGGATATATATGAACCCCATAAGGTAAGCGTGCAAAGAACGGTAAGAAGCATATAAAATCATCGTTCTCGCATATTATTCGCACTGCATCCTTTTTTTCTTTTTCGATTATTGTGCAGAAGAGACACTTACCGCTTCTCTTCCAGTAGCGTCTGCTCGATTCAAGTTCACGCTTTATGAGTGGAGGTATAAATGGGAACGCGTATATTTGCCCATGCGGGTGATCTAAAGTAACTCCTATTACTCGCCCCTTATTCTCGAAGATGAAAACATACTTTACATAATCTCTTTTACCGAGCTCTTCAAAACGATCAGTCCATAGATCGATGAGCGCCCGGATATTTTCAACACTTAAGTCAGCTAATGTTGCATCATGTTTAGGCGTGTAAATTATAACCTCGCAAACACCCTTCGAGGGTTTACAGCGATAAAGTTTATCGGATTTGACGTCTGGTGGCGGCGGATCGGGACGTAGGGAGGGAAACTTATTAGGTATACTTAAAACAGTCCAGCCTGATTTCGGAATCTCCTCGGAGCCGGGGCAAAATGGACAGAAATTCTCTGGTAGTAAGGGACGTTTGCTTCTTTCACCTGAAACGATAATCCACTCGCGAAGTATTGGGTTCCATCTCAGCTCCATTCATTATCCACCTGAATGCTGAAGTTACTAAACACAAATGGGGAATGGACATATATTTATATTGTACCGCAATAAGGCTCCTTTAGAGCATAATTACCAAGATTGTATGCGATTCTTTTTTATAAAAAATATTTTGTTTGAGAAAATAGGGGTGTTTCTTCGCTTATTAATGATTACTAGGAAACTATAGTTTCAGTTTCCTATAATTGGCTAACGTCTTTACCTTCGCAATTAATAAACATTTGTTCTCACCGTAAGCTGAAATTTTTCTAATGGAAATGTACGGGTTTCGAGATATACGCACATATTATGTCTATATTGAGCATAATACCTTAATGAGGAAAAAATACCTAAGCAAAAATTTTCTACAGTCTATGATGCGATTTCAGATGTAAATATATGATTTCCTATGGAAACAGGAATTAGAAGTGAATTATGAAGGAGGAAAACTTAGTTAGAGTAGTAAGGATTAAATAGGGCACTTGGGGATTTATGCTTGGAGAAGAGGATTGGATAAGGCTTATGTAAGGATGCTTTACCAACCGAACATTAGGAACCCGATTTTAATTGCTGGTTTACCAGGCTTAGGAAATGTCGGCGTCATGGTTGCTAGGTTTCTAACTGAGCGGACTCATGCTAATCTATTTGCGGAGTTGTATTCGCCGGTTCTACCGGATTACACAAAGATTGATGATGATGGCTTATGCAGACTGTTGAATTGCAGGTTTTTTGTATCGGAGAAAGAAAGAGAACTATTAATTCTCACTGGTGACACCCAACCTCCAGCTGAAGACATTCCAGCCTACTATGAGATATGCGGTGACATACTAGATTTTGTGAGTAAAATCGGATGCAAACTTATTATAACAGTGGATGGTATCCCAGTTACCTACGCTCAGAGAGCCATATACGTTGCTGGAACATCGAGGAAAATCACTGAAAAATATACTTTGATGGGAGCCAAAGTTTACACCGGCGGCAGAATAATGGGCATGTCAGGCTTGCTTTTGGGGCTTGCGAAAATACGTGGAATCAGTGGAATATGCCTTTTGAGTCCAATCTTAGATTTGATTTCCGATCAGGAAGCTGCCTTCAACGCCTATAAATTCTTGGGAAAGATTTTAGGATTAGAAACTGAAAATAAAGCTTTATAGTTTAGATTATTGTGCTTCTTTAATCCTTTGAAGTTTTTCCCTCACTATCTTGTTTGCAATTACCGGATCAGCCTTACCTTTAGTTAGTTTCATTAGCTGTCCTATGAGATAGTGGACGGCTTTATTATCTACTAGCGCATCTTTAACGGCTTTAGGATTCTCAGCGAAAACCCTATCGACTAAGGCGGCTAAAAGATTTTCATCAGTTATCTTGATGAGGCCTCTCTCTTTAACTATCTTTTGCGGATCCTTCCCGGACACAATCATTTCGGGGAGAATTCTTTTCGCTATTTTACCGCTTATTACGCCTTTATCTATTAGACGTATCATGTCTACAAGCATCCGCGGCGTTATCTTAGACTCGTGGAGCTCAAGATTATTCTCATATAGATAGCGGAGTAAGTCGCTCATCATCCAGTTGCTGATTTCTTTAGGCTTATTGTATAGTTTAACGCATTCCTCAAAAAAGTCCGCCAGCTGCTTTGAACTAACTAAAACTTCAGCATCATATCTTGGTAGGCCATACATGCTCATGAAGCGTTTAGCTCTTTCCTCTGGGAGCTCAGGCATTTCAGCCTTAATATCCTCAATCAGCTTTCTACTTATGACTATTGGCACAAGATCCGGCTCCGGAAAATAGCGATAATCTTGCTCCTCTTCTTTGGTTCTTAATGAAACAGTTATTCTACGAACTTCATCCCAATGTCTAGTTTCACGCTTAACAGTGATGCCCTTTTCAATCAAACCTTTTTGTCTGATAATCTCAAAGTTTAATGCTCTTTCAACCTCTTTAAATGAGGTTATATTTTTAATTTCAACTCTTGTTCCACCCGCTAACGATATGTTCGCGTCACAACGCATCGATCCCTCAAGGCTTCCATCAAATATACCTAGATGCTCAAGGATGTTCCTTAACTTCTGAAGAAATAATCTAGCCTCCCTAGGAGACTTGATGTCAGGCTCAGTAACTATCTCTAGGAGGGCTACGCCGGAACGGTTATAATCAATAAGCGTATAGGGTGACTGATCAATTGGGCCGATATGTACAAGCCGCCCGGGATCCTCCTCGAGATGAACCCTACTTATACGTATTTTTCTTCTCTGATCCTGATTCTCGATGTATAAGTATCCGTTAACGGCTAGGGGGACTCCACCAGCCCTATCATATTGGGTTATCTGAAAGTTTTTCGGTAAGTCAGGATAGTAATAGTTTTTTCGAAAGAATATCATTCTCTCCGATACTTTACAGTTTAGTGCAAGCGCAGCCATAATAGCGTATCTAACAGCCTTTTCATTTAAAACTGGAAGGGCGCCGGGAAGCCCAAGGCATACTGGGCAGACAAGAGTGTTTGGTTCTTTCCCCCTATAGTCTGATGGGCAGCTACAGAATAATTTACTTTTTAGGCTGGTTAATTGAACGTGAACCTCAAGTCCTATCTTAACACTTTCCTTAACGGTACCTATCATTTTGGCGTACCACTAAACTAATAAATCTAAAAAGATATGAAGAGATAAGCAACTTATAAAACCATTTCCCTTCGATAAACATGATGCCAGGGAATAAGATTATATATTGATCAAAATGAGGGAGAGGAGTGGAAAGGAGATGGTTATTCAAGTGAATGTGGATTTTCTGGCTAAAGATGCTGCTAAAGCTGCTAAGAGAGGAGATTTAATAATCGTTATAGATGCTTTAAGATGCAGCTCAACAATTGTAACTGCATTGGCAAACGGCGCTAAGGCAATAATACCTGTAAAAACTGTGCACGAAGCACGGAGAATTCACGCTAAAAATCCAAGTTATATTTTGGCTGGTGAAAGAGGCGGTTTGAAGCCTCGGGGATTTAATTTGGGGAATTCTCCCTTGGAATATACTTCTGAAAAGATTTCTGGGAAAACCATAATATTAACAACTACAAGTGGAACTTTGGCCTTAACTTATTCAAGGGAGGCGAGTTGGGTTCTTATAGGGGCATTCTTAAATGCAAAGGCAATCGCTGAGAAAGCCAGTTTAATCGCTAATGCTGAGGACATTAATATTTCCATTGTTCAAGCGGGAACTAATGGAAGATTTTCCCTAGAAGATTTCATTTGTGCCGGCGCAATAATTAATGAATTACCAGAATGCAATATTAAACTGTCAGATGCAGCCCAAGCATCACTTCTAGCATTTAAACATGCAAAAGACGATCTGTTGGCTTACGTCATTAGAAGTGATCATTCAAGAAGGCTTATAGAGTTAGGATTCATTAAGGATATAGAGTTCTCATGTAAAAAGGACTTGTTTTCAGTAATACCCGTTTATAGAGGGGGAGTTATTACAAAAATAAAGTAGATTTTTAGGCGGACGCGAAAATCTTTTCGAGGCTTAAATCTTCGATATATAGGCTTCCGTACCATCCTTCTTTACTACTAGTTTCAGTTTGCATGCTTGTGTTAGAACGTGGATTTTATCATCCTCTTGTTTGGTTTGCACATCCTCGGATATTGTTGGCATTGAATGCACATTTATCGTCGTTACATGAGGGCTTTTCCATGATATCTCATAGCCATCCGGCTTTTTAGTAATCGTAAAGCCCCCAAAGATTTCATAATCGTATACTTTTTCATCGCTCTTTGATTCCTTTTTCCTACCGAACAACCTCATACCGCATCACTTGAATTTTTTAAAACAGTTGATAGCGACGGGACGACTTAAATTTATCGGTTATATACAACTTTTCAGTCATCGATTTAGGCTATATAGGGATGCTCTATCTTCTCAAAATCTCTTACAATCTCCAATTTATGATTTAAAATTTCTTTTGGTAAAGGTGCAGATATTATTGGCATTGGCGGTCTAAGCGCCATTTTGACTACTGGATGATTTCCCCCAAAGATTTTTAGGCTTATTTCATAAACGAGCCGCCTAACTTCCTTTTCATCTACAAATCCCAGTGAATGTAAATATTCATGAAGTAAGAGTGAAAAGATTAACGAATTAAACTCCGTTCTTGACATCAGAGATTTACTCATTAAATTTATGAGCAGCTTGTTTAGAACTATACCATTCGATCCCAGCTGATAGTAAGCACCCACATAGGGAGGAAGATTTTTAAGATATAGTAGTAAGCCGACCCTGTGTAAGCCTAGAGTCTTCTTCACAGCCCTTTTGACTAGATCGAATACGTCTCCATAGCTCTCACATTTCTCAAGTTTTTCGATGAAATAGGATTCTTTCATAATTTAGTTCTCCACGATATTCTTTTCATAACTATGTTATTAACTTTTTCCAATAACAATGATGCCCATGAGTTTGCGATAGTTGCGCTTTTACTTTCATGTTAGAATGAAATGATTTGTTTAAGCTTCTATGTTTTGTTTGCTCAGCTCCGTGGGCGATTCGGAGGGGGAGATGGGTCTCAGCCTTACACTGAAGCAGATAGGCTCCGGTTTAACGAGATATTGTTGCAGCGTATCGGGTCCACAACTCCCGCCTCCAAGGCCTGATTGCATGTAATCAAGATTTAAAGTTATGTCTTCACGCCTATTTAGTTCATAAGTGTGTTTTGCCTTTTCAAAGTCTTCAATTGTATAGTGGTGTGCACTAACCTCCATTAACGGCATCCCGATAACAAGTAAGCCAAATCCCTGATCATTTGTCAGTGTAATCCAGCGGACATCCGTTTTATTTCCGTTTTCCTGCGGTTTAATGTATGGCACATACTGCTCATCAACCGTACTAGAATATATCCCAACAGGCGCACCCTCTTTTCGGTCACAGTAATTTTCATGTGGTCCGCGGCCAAACCAAGTAAAGTTTTCAAAGCCTCCTGGAATAGTTAGTTGTAGACCTATTCGTGGTAGATGAGGAGGCAAATTCTGTCCTGGGGTGACGTGTGCTTCAACTATTATGTCTCCGCTCCCATAAATTTTGTAGATGTAAATGCATCTGAAACGTTCAGAGTTCTCCGGCGTGCAAAGTGAATCTTCCACAGTTATGTGGATCAGCTGATCCATAACTTTTTCGGATTTAACGCTTTTAATTACATGTTTTAGGCGGTTAAGCCCTGCATTACGCCAGATGGATGCGAGTCTCGGAGCATCATTATCTGTTGGCGCGCGCCAAACATTTAGAAGTGGTCCACTCTTTATTAGATTGAGGTTTCCGTAAGTTAGTGAACTTATGCAACCATCATTTTTATTGAAGATCAAGCTAAAGTTCGTTCCCGAAACCATTATTTTATCGGCTGACTCCTCAAACTTTAGGGGCGGCATGTTATTGATCTTAATTTTTGGTTTAGGCGGAACTTTAAAGGGCATTTTAAATTGGGTCCAACCTATCTCGTAGCCTTTTTCAGCCCAAGGCATGTCTCTAGACAGCTTGTATCGTATGGTTAGGTGGTATTCTGCTCCTGGTTTAGGGTTATCTGGGACTTTAAATGGAATGGTTACTATTTCACTTTCGTGAGGTGGTGTGTGAAGTTTCGGCAGTATCCCCTGCTGGATTATTTCTCCATCTTCAGTTAGCTCCCATGATATGTCGATTATGCTTAAGTCTGTAAAGTCGTATCGGTTTAGAATTCGAATAATTCCCTTGGATAGATTGACGGCTTCAGCTTCTACTGGTTGCTGTATCTTCTTGCACTCCCACATGGCTGGTTGGGGCTCACGGTTAGGCCAAACTAATCCATTTATGCAGAAGTTTCCGTCGTTTGGTTGGTCGCCGAAGTCCCCGCCGTAAGCCCACCATTCACGCCCATCCTTGGTTACCCGCTTAAGCCCTTGATCAACCCAGTCCCATATGAAACCTCCACATACGCGCTTGTATTTGCGGATTACCTCCCAGTACTCTTTTAGATTGCCTGTGCTGTTGCCCATTGAATGAGCATACTCGCACATTATTATTGGCCTATCTTCCTCAGGATCTTCAGCCAACTGGATCAGTCTTTCAAGAGACGGATACATCACGCTTATTATGTCAACGCTACGGGAGATTTTTCTTTCCCCTGCATGTATGGTTCCCTCATAATGTACGGGTCTTGTAGGATCGTATCCGTGAACCCAACCTGATAATGCATCGTGATTCGGCCCATAGCCAGATTCGTTTCCGAGAGACCATATTATAACACATGGATGGTTTTTATCCCTCTCAACCATCCTCACAAAACGCTCCATGAAAGCGTGAAGCCATTCAGGATCATGCGCTGGCTCCACATACTTGGGAAACTTCTCTGATAATTCCTTCATTATCTCAGCTAGCGGTCTTTTCTCTAGCTCTTTCCGAAACTCCTTAAGTATTTCATCCCAAGATTTTCCGAGGGCTCTTTCAATCTGCTGGATTAATCTTGAGAAGCCAACTAAACCATGACATTCAATGTTGGCTTCATCAATTACGTATATGCCATATTTGTCGCATAGATCATACCATGCTGGGTGATTCGGATAATGGGATGTTCTCACAGCGTTAAAGTTGAAGCGCTTCATAAGAATTATGTCTTTTATCATGGATTCGATTGTTACTGCATGTCCTCGAACGTCATCATGTTCATGCCTATTAACGCCTTTAAGGTAGACTGGAACCCCATTTATGAGTATACGTCCATCTTTAATCTCGACTTGGCGGAAGCCTACACGGCAACTCTCAACTTCAACTATTTCTCCAGCTTCATTTTTTAATGTTAGAAGCATCGTGTACAGATATGGGTCTTCGGCAGACCATTTTCTAGGCTTAGAAACCTTTCTCTCAACTTCAACTATTGCTTCGTTTTTCGGCATTATCTCTCCAATCGAAGTTATTATAGGCTCGCTGAATACCGGCGAACCATCATGATTAAAGAGTTTTACTTCCAGAATGTGCGGTTTAGAGGGGGCGTCTGAGTAGTTTTTTATGTTAACTCTCACCTTTAGAATTGCATTCTCATAGTTTTCATCGAATATTGTTCTCACAAAGAAGTCTCTTATATGTAAGTTTGGAGTACAATAAAGATATACGCTACGAAAGATTCCGCTTAGCCGCCACATATCCTGATCTTCAAGGTAGCTTCCATCGCTCCAGCGTAAAACCTCAGCTGCCAACAGATTTTCTCCAGGCTTAACATAGCGTGTAATGTTAAATTCCGCCGGCAGACGGCTGTCTTGACTATATCCAACCGGATGCCCATTAACCCAAACATAGAATGCTGAATCAACGCCGTCAAAGACTAGGAAAATTTGCTTATCAGACCATTCATTCGGAATTGTAAATTTTCTCCGATATAGTCCAGTTGGGTTCCAGTCATGTGGGACGCGGGGGGGATCAGCATGGAATGGATAGCGAACATTAACGTAGATTGGTTTATCATATCCTAACATTTGCCAGTTACTTGGAACCGGTATTAAATCCCAATCTTTTACATCATATTCTGGCTTATAGAAGTTCTTTGGAACGGAATTTGGGTTATCATATAATTTGAATTTCCATTCGCCGTCAAGTGATAGAAACCAGGGGGATTTCTCTCTAATGCACTTAAGCGCCATCTTCTCATCTGGATAGACCATGAGAGTTGCGTGAGCTGGTTCCTTATTTATTCCAGTAACCTTTGGATTCTCCCAATCCGGAACGTTCTCCATAAAATTATCCGCACTCATAATTTTCACCAATCCTAACTATAAATTATTAGATAGTTGCCTTAATGGAATTTTCGAAGCCCTCAGATATTTAGGTTAAAGGCTATTATTACACAATTATCTCTCTTAATTGTTTAATTATTGTCATCTCAGATCTCTTCTTAGACATAATTGCTTTCAATTATAGAAAAATTCAAATTTTAGTGCATTAATATTATTAGATATTCAATTTAAGAGGGATTCTAATG
>Ga0180301_10003177_pt1 | contig 12866 bp, 17 predicted proteins | sample GuaBasSediGuay16_FD_121797 | JGI IMG/M metagenome (GOLD analysis project Ga0180301, IMG submission 121797) | Subseafloor sediment microbial communities from Guaymas Basin, Gulf of California, Mexico - Guay16, Core 4569-2, 12-15 cm | ecosystem: Environmental > Aquatic > Marine > Hydrothermal...
GCTTTATATAAATAAAAGCACGCAGAACACAATATATAGAAAAAAAGTCCTAACGTTATTGTATTTAGTGCCATTAAGGTTACTCCTAAAAATCTCTTCCTGTCTTTTTTCATTTCGCTTCACCTCCTAATCTAATTATTTTTTCTCAACTCTTTCCATGTTGATAATATCACATAGATAAGAGCAACTATCGCTACCGTATAGATTATTCCTATTAACATAGCTGCGAATCTTCCTGTGCAACCCGCTCTATACAAATAAAAACCTGTTGAACACAGTATATAGCATCCAAGCCCCAACGCTATTGTAGACAGAAATACTACTATTCTCCCTAAAAATAGACCTATTCTTTTTCTTTTTTCTTCATTCATATTTACTACTACTACGATACATAGCACCGGTTAATGCTCCTAAAAACAATGCTCACAGTGACACAGCGATAAAGCCCCATTTCCATGCTCTGTATAAATCTGAACATTCATAGAACAACCTATAACTCACTATTACTAATGCTACTAAAACTGCTATTAGAAGTATTCGCTTTCTATCCATTTTTATTTTGTTTCACCTCCTAACATTGTTTTTAATTCGAGATAGATGCTCCAGTTATCGCTGCCTAAGCGCTTAGCGAGCCTTATACATGCGAGCACTATATCGGTTTCGCTCGCTTCTAAGCCCTTCTTCTTAAGATAGCGTTGGATTGCTTTTAGCTCTGATAGGACACCCTCGTTATTTATTACTATCTCTCCTTTTATAGACATTTTTACCTCCTTATATATTCCTCATTATAGCTACTATCATGTAGCTTCACTAAAACCAATTTCAAGACATATAACGGAAATTTGGGATGGTTTCTAACCAAATACAGAATATTGCCAAATTCCGTTTTAGGCTTTACTTTCTTATGTGGATAATGATAAACACAGCTTCGGCTCAGTCTGACGATATTATAGCCATGTTCGATAGCACGCATCTGCCATTCGGTTTCGTCACCATGCGCACGTTCATCAAACTTACCCAATTCTATCCATGCTGATTTCGCAAACATCATTAGCCTGCCTATTACAAACGGGCTGGGATAATAGCCTTCTAATCCGATTATTGTATGCTCTTCCGCAAGCTCACATAACAACCCTAAAAAATGTTCACTGAACTCGATGTCGTCGTCACACAAAATTATCCAGTTCCTCGTTGCACGAGATATGCCATCGTTTCGTGCCGCACCAAGTGGTTTCGCATGTGAGATAACTATTTCGCATTCTTCAGGGATAGATTCAATAGTATAGATTTTCTCACGGTTCGTCGGTATTACAAACGAAATATCGCTTAGACTAATACAATTTTTCTTACTTTTCATTTTTATATTTTATAGCTTCTTCTTTAACTCCTCTATGCTCTTTTTTATAGTCTCTAAATCGGTTCTTATTGGGTTATTGTGCTCATAGTATTGCCAATTGGTGAATGCTATTTCAGAAGGGAGCATAATAGCCCATTCAAAGAACATTACTATTACGATTAGGGACAGCATACTCAGTATGAATAGCCAGAACGGTATATAGAAGTATTTTTTTACCACTATTACATACGAGGTGCTGGCAAGCATCAAGAAGTTAAGGATTGAGATATAGAACGAAGAACGAGCGAAAAGTAGTTTTAAGCCACCAATGTATTTTATCCGTTTTTGTTTCGGTATTTTCATTTTTACTCTACAAAATAGCCTTTATCATGTTTATCCAGTTCCAGTTATTACATGCCAAACTATAAAAATTATCGCAATTCTCAAGAAAGCTCATTAAGTTCGCTTTTTCTTTATTTTCAAGTTTATTAATACTGAAACTATCATTGAAATAAGAATAAGCCCAAATTAGAGGGTTATTGATTCTTCCAAGTGAGTAGCTATTGATATTAGTTATCTTTTCTGTAATTTCCGTTAAACTCATTTTTTTAATTCTTTTCGGTCCTATTTCGATTGTGACTACCACATCCACCTTTGCACTTTTCTTTGTTGGATACAAATCAGCTAATTTAAGTAACGGAGGATTTGTTACCCTTTCAATAGCTTTATTAAGATGGTGTATTCTTGCCCTTATCAATTTCTGATAGAACTTCCACCACCCTATATCAGAAGGCTTTATAAACCTCAGAAAATCTTTGTATCCAATAGCTGAAGCAAAAGCTGTAAGGAATGCATATCCTTTATTATTTATTAGAACCGTATCATCGCTTATGTATTTCCATCCTTCTTTGAGAAATTGCAGTGTAGATAGTGTTTTTCCTACATTTGGATATGCTACTATTAGAATAGTCATATCGTCGTTTGATACACATGCAGCATGAGTATAAAGCTTTCCTTCCTGGATTTGATGGATTCTGTCAATACTAACAATAAGGTTTTGAATACTCTGACGTGAACGCGGTGGATAGAATTTATCGAGCCACAAGCACGATTTTGTAACCCTTAACTCTGTTGCGCCCAATAAATTCTTTAGATAGATTTGGTTCTTCAAACCCAAAAATATATCTTCAAAATATATAAAATCTTCATTGTGCCGTCCATAGAACCAGAAATCAAGACGGGAGCAGTTTCGTTTGTAATCACTATCCATTGTTTTAACAACTTCAAACTTCATTTTCTTCGACTTTGAGCTAAAGTTCACATCCTATCTTTTTTATAATTATTCGTGGCATATCTCGCTTTGTAAGAATACAAAGCTTAACAAGAAGGTACCTCAATGCAGAATTGGTCTTTATCTTTTCCCAAGTTGTGATTTCTCTCGGTATGATCCCTAATCTCTCTCTTTCACTTATTATGTGTTCTACTTCCACAAATACACCTCTTTTGATTTTAAACCCATTTTGAATAGCATCATACTCAAACATCCAGCCGTCTTCGATTATGTTCGGCATATCTGGAGAAGACGGGAAAATTAAGCAATTAAATCTAACCTTTTCAAGAACTTCTCTTCTTATTAAGGCACATCCTAAGCTATATCCAAGTCTGTGATTTTTCTTCATATACCCGCTCATAACTATATCACTGTTTTTTATTTCGTTCATGAGTATGGATATGATGTTAGGATCATAAACCATATCAGCATCTACTGAAAGAAAATATTTTGCATCGCTTTTTAGAAAGTAGTCGCGAACAACATTTCTGCCATCTACCATATCTCGAATTCTGTTTTTTTGTGGAATGAAAAGTGAGTCGAAACTAATAACCGATGACTTCTGATATTTGATAACCTTACATTTTAGCTCATTTGGAATATTTAATTTGAAGTTATTATCGCTTGTTGAGATTATGAGCTCAGAATTAGGATATTTCTTTTGTATTGCTCTCTGATTTTTTAGAAACTCGTCAATGATATAATCATACCCACTAACTAATGTCGTCCCTATCAAAATTTTTTCGTTCATTTTAAAATCTTTTTAAAATGGATTTTCAATCTCCATAGTATCATTTTAATCTTTATTAGTCTTAATCCACTTTTAGTAAAGAGAATATTATCTACAATATACCTATATCTAAGAAAATAACCCAAAAAAGCCTTTTCTTCTAACTCTAATAATCGTTGAGGAGGAACTTTACAAATACTGATAGGTAGCACATCTTTGTGATAATAGCCAATTCTCTCCCATTTGTATCTTAAATTTTCAGGAACGAAACTATAAACATCTGTGCCGGGAAAAGGAACAAGGATGAAAAAAGACACAAAATCAGAATTAAACCTCTTTGCTGTATTTATGGTTTGCTTTATTGTTTCTTCAGTATCAAGTCTATGCCCTAAAATCCAGAATGTATGAACTGCTAACCCTGCTATTTTTGCTTCTTTTACCGTTTTTTCTGCTTCTTTAATATTTATTTTCTTGTTGATATCTCTTAATATCTTATCGTTACCCGATTCGATACCTAACTCTATAACATAACATCCATGATCTTTCATAGCTTTGAAATCGCTATACCTAAGTGTCCCTACTCTACCAAGACATTTCCACGGTATTCTTATCTTCTCTTTATCTAATTCATTATAAAATTCAGATAGCCATTTCTTATTAAAGGCAAATAAATCATCAACGAAATAAATCTCGTCTACTCCCTTATTTATTAGCTCTTTAATCTCACTAACTACATTCTTAGGACTTCTTCTCCTGTATTCGTCGCCAAAAACAGCTTTATTGCAGAATGCACAATGATATGGACAACCTCGTGAAGTGATAACTGTTGCTACTCTCTTTCCTTTCACTACCATATCCATAGGATAATGATATTTTTGGATTATATCATAAGAAGGAAATGGAAGACTATCTAAATTTTTTATATAAGGTCGAGACTCAGTATGCACTATAATACCATTACTATGGTAATATATTCCTTTGATATTTTTTACTTCACCTCCTTTTTCCAATGCATCTAAAAGTTCAATAAAGGTGTTTTCTCCTTCACCGTAGATCAAATAGTCAATTTCTGGACATTCTTGTAAAGTTTTTTCTGGTAAAGCAGTTGCATGTGGTCCCCCTACCACTATAACTGGCTTTGGTTTCAACTCTGAAATTTTTTTGATAAGAGCGAAGCTATCAATTAAATTAACTGTATAAAGAGTAAAAGCAACTACATCAGGATTTTTGTTTTTAACATATTCAATAGCATTACTAAGTTTATTTTTGACTACTCCAGCATCAAAAAAATCTACTTGGTGGTCGTTTTTCTTGGCAATCGAAGCAAGATAAAGAAGACCAAGAGGAGGATACTCATTTGTCCCAAATCCATGTGGATTGATAAATAAAATTCTCATTTTTCTATAATGCCATAAGTAAAGTCTTTAGTTACAACTACTTTTATATCAGTATCTAAAGCTGAAACAGCTTCTAATGTTGGTCTCCATACATGCTCTGGATTGTCAAACCATTTACCTGTCGGTGTTGGAACTGAAACTAAAACTTTTTTACCAACTCTCTTGCCCTCTTTTAGTATTGCTATTGCTTTCTCATAATCTACATGCTCAAGAATATCTGGGAGTAGTACTGTATCAAAACTTTCATCTTTGAATGGTAAGAACTCACCTGATGCACTGATAAAATCTAAATTTCGATAAGTTATCTTTCCATATAAGAGCCTATCTTTCCTTATATCAATACCTATACCTTCTATTTTTCTCTCTTCATAGACTTTTCTTAGGATATAGCCCGTTGCACACCCAACTTCAAGAACTTTCTCTCCTTTTATATGTCTAATTAAAAATCTTACTCGTTCTTTCTGTGCATTATCTCTATAAATTATCGCTGGATGATCTGCCTCACCAACACATAGATATATTTTGTACAACTCAAAACATGTCCTCTCATAGCTATTCATTTCTGCATATTCTTTTGCTTTTTTCCGTAAGTATTGCCTATAATCAGCATGTTTTAGAAGATAATCAATATCATTGGATAAGTTATTAGTAAAAATACGAATACAGCCATACCTTGCTTCGATTTCTCTAAAAAAAGGTAGGTCTGATGTTATTATAGGTAAGTGATATGCCATAGCATAATTGAAAATACCGCTTTGTCTAATTTCTCGATAAGGTAGTATCATTAGGTCTGTTGCATTAAGAAAAACAGGTAACTTATCATCTTCTATAAATCCACAGAAAATAACTCTCTTTTCTAATCCATTCTCCTTTATCATATTTTTTAGATAACTTATATACGGCTTATGCTCTTTTGTTCGTGGCTCACCAATAATTATCAGTTTTACATTAGAATCTAACTCTTTTATCGCTTCGATAGCTCTATCATGTCCCTTGTTTTTATGGATATAACCTAATATAGTTACTATGTAATCAGAAGGTTTTAAACCTAATTTCTTGCATAACTCTTGTTTTGCTAAATTACTATCATAAATTTTGGGTTTTAATAATATACCATGCTCAATAACTTTGATTTTTCTTTCTGGTACTCCCTCCTCTATCAATATGGCTCTTGTCTCATTAGAAAGAGCTATTAAAATATCGGAGTGGGTTGCTACTATTTTATTAAGAAAAGAATAATAAAAGCCCAATTTACATTTTTTGGGGTCTCTGAACTCGTGTAAGGTTGTTATAATGTTTGTTTTATTTTTAAATTTATATCGCTGAGCTAACTGCAATGTAAAATAAAATAGGGGTAAGTATATGCCCGGAATTTTCCATAAACCACCAAAAAACGAATAGTTAAACTGGATATGAACTATATCTGAACCAAATATGCAGTTTTTTAATGCAGAAAGATAATGGAATATGTTTAAGCTATTCTCTTTAATATAAACTGGCTCTACGGTTAGATACTTATATTTCAATCCTTGTATTAATTTTTTTGTATAATCACCTATTCCACATCCTTCTGGTCTTGTTGTTAATATCTTAACTTTCATTTTTAATCACCTCCTTTATTTTCTTTTGAAAGACATTTATATCATATTTCTTAGCACAATTCTTAATCTCCTCAATATCCCAATCACATTTCTGAAACTCTCTTATTGCTTTTTCTAATCCTTTAGGTGTAGCTTGTTCGGCAAATAAACCATTAACATAGGGCTTGATTTGGTATTGAGTGAAACCCTCTTTTACTCCTATTACAGGCTTACCACTCGCAAACGCTTCTATTGGAACAATACCGAAATCCTCTTGCATCGGTATTGAAATCAATGCCGTACAGTTCGCTAATAATGCTCGTTTCTCAATTTCTGATACACTACCTAAAAAAACAATATTAGGACAACCTTTTGCTAAGTTTTTGAATTGTTCAGTACCCGAACCCGCCACATACAGAATTTTACCATGTAAATTCTTAAATGCTTTGATAATTACATCCACTCGCTTTTCTGGATTGGCACGTGATAAAGATAGAAAATAACCTTCATCGCTTCTCCATTCATAATTCTTAGTATAAACCGGTGGATAAATAACTTCTGAATCTCTACCAAAATATCGCCTTATCCGTGCCTGTGTTATTTCTGAATTGGTTACATATTTATCAATATACCTATCTACTGTTAAATCCCATGTCCGCCACCATTGCGCCCAGAATTTTGCTAATAGCCTTGGCTGGTACCATTTAAGCATATCCATCCTCGCTCTGTGGATATCGTATAACCATCTCGGCGGGCTGTGCATGTAGTTGATAACATATTGCTCTTGTGTTGGTATATAAGACCGGCTGAGAACACCACTTGAGAAAATCAGGTCATATTCGGATAAATCCAGTTGCTCGAAATCAAAGCAAATAAGGGCTGTTTCTATGACTTCTCTGTGTATTAAACAGCTATACCACGAGTTAAGATATTTGTTTTGCTTAAATGGAACAACTTTGATACCTTTAGTATATTCTTTTGCGTCGTCTGTTACATAAGGCGTATAGAGTGGCACTTTTAAGGTTTTTGCTATTTCTGAACTAAGATACTCGCCTCCTCCCTTTTCGATAAATCTATCATGCAAAACCGCTATTTTCATTTCTTTCTCCTTATATCATTATGTAATTTACAAATGTTGTTAATGCTATACATGAAAGAATCATAAATAACGCACTTGATGGAATCTCTTCTCTGTCAGCATAAAAAGCACCTACAAAAAAGCATACTATGCAGTCTATGATCCAAATTATAAACAAAGTAGCAAGTAAAAGCTCGTATAACAATTTTATCCCTCCATTTTATCAATTTCCGTACTTCCGCATCTCGGACATTCTCTTGGTTTCGTCTCTTTACCGTGCCTAACCCATAGAAAAACAAAACCACATTGAGAACATATCCATGCGCTTCCCATTTTAGTTACCTCCTTTATTAGTTGATTTTTCTCTGACTTTTCTAACCGTATTGACTAATGCTCTCAACTCATCATTGCTCCATACACCTATAACTGTGATTTTCTTGCCTTCATCTTCGATTATTGCTGTTCCGTTACTCGCTCTCACTAATACTCTATTATCTTTGATTTCTGTCTCCATTTTTATTTCAAAATTCGTAATAAAAATCTGTCCCAGAAACTCAATTTATGTTTTAAGATGTTCTTCTTATACCATAGCATTCCTAAAATGGTCTCATGATATTTGAGCCACTTGACATATTGGTCTTCCCTACCTTTCCATAATTTATCCCAACAAGATTTGCAGTATGGATGATTCAAACTTCCCATAGTTGCTTTTCTTCCGCAATTAACACATTTAAGGCTCATTTTCACCTCTATATTTATTTTCATAAATCTGGATTTTTACACTATTTGGTAACTCTATCTCATCAATCTTTTTAAACTCGCTTATATGAGTTACAAAAATAGAATTTGCCTCATTTAGCATCTGTTGCTGGATTGTTTGGTTCTCAAGATTGGCATCGAACGCATAAAACACAAAATCGAAATTACTGATTTCAGATGGATAAGAAGAAATAAACTCATAGTTGTAAATCCTTAAAGGTAAGTTTTCTCTAAATGCATAGAACTCAAGTGTTCTCCAGTTCATGTATGGATGGTTATAGAGCATTAAAACATTGGCTGGTGTTTTTTGGATATTTGCTGATAATGTATCCAAAATATTCTCTATTTGCCAGTCTTCCTGCTGTGGTTGCACACTGCTTGGATAAATACTGTGTAATACTGAAACTGACGGAATACCAAATGTTATGGTTGATAATTGCAAAACTCCTACTACACAAATAGCACTTAGTATTGCTATCCTCTTTTGAGTTTTTAAGCTCGATATACAGTAGCCTACTACCATAACTAAGAAAATTAGAATAGGTAATGTGTAGCGTATATCTTTGTTATCAGCAACTGAAAAAACAATAAACGGGAATAGAATTGAAAAACCAATTAGTAATTTTTTGTCTCTACTTTCATTCTTAGAGTTTATAAAGAATACTAACAGCCCTATAAACATCAAAACCGAGAAAAACAAACAAGACTGAACATTTATTGCATTGATGTAATACCAGAAGCCCATTAAGCCTGTTGGATCACCTTCCACAGCACCATAATATGAAGACACTTTTGTCAATCTCGTAAAAATTGAAAAATTCGGTAGGTACCAGAAACCCACAACAGCTACAAAAATTAGAATCGCAAATATGAAATTATGTGCATTTGTCAAGACAAATCTTCTTTCTTTGAGGAATTTCTGTTTATGACGTTCAGAGCAAAACACCAAAAACCCGTTTCTTATCGCTCTTTTTGATGGATTTAATAACCGTCCGCATAGAGCACAATGCTTTGGCTCTTTTATGCACTGCCATAGGAGCCAGCACAAAGGCACAAAAATGAAGAATATCGCTGTCCATTTCACTAATACTGCAAATCCTAACCCAGCACCGAAAAGTAATGAATACTTCAAATTATGGAAGTTCTCAGTTTTGAGAAGTAGGTATATAACGAGTGAGATAACGCTAACTAATGCGAAATCAATTAAGAAATCACGTCTGAGACTGATAAGCATAGGAATAAAGGAGATTATTAATGCCGAACATAAACCTGTTTCACGATTGAATAAAATCTTTCCTATGCCATAAACTGAGAATATGAGAATACCGAGATAAAGGATATTGGCTAAGCATCCAGCATCATAGGTCTGTCCAAACAAGCCATAAAAAGGTAAGGCTGAGAGATGGAAACCCGGTGGATAGTAGTTTGAGGTTGTTTGGATATTATAACCCCTGAGATATGCCTGTGTAAGTGTTAGGTGCACTGACTGATCCCATGATGGTGGTATCGTATCTCTAAAAATAAACCATATATCGAGAAAAGAATGGAAAATAAATAGAAATGATAATGCTATATAATCTATATATTTTTTGGTCATTTGTTTATCTATTCTTTGTTTTTGATAAATTAACTCTCAACTCAATTTCTCTTAACGCTTCATCCTCAGTTATATCGAAATACTCTTGCAAAAACCGAACAAAACTTAGAAAATGTCTATCCATATATTCGGTTTCTTTATCTGGCAACATCTCCTAATTTCTCTTTACATTTTTATGTATAATCAGATACACTAAAACTAACTCGTGATTTCCATTCCTGTTTTTTGCCAGTGTTCCATACTCTAACTGGTGAATAGTAGCCCACAACTCTTGACCATACATCTGTTGCCGAACCACACACTGGACAGGTTGGTTGCTCGCCTGAAAAGTCTCGATGACAATTGATGCAAACTGAGAATGTTGGTGTAATAGTAAAATACGGAAGTTTCGTGCGTTCCACCAAACGCTGAACAAGAAACGGAATAACTCGCTCATCTGGTCGTTCTGGCAAAAATGCATGAAACACTGTGCCGCCTGTGTATAGGGTTTGAAGTTTCTCTTGGTGTCGGATAGCTTTACCAAGATTCTGTGTATAATCCACTGGGAGCTGGGTCGAGTTTGTATAGAACGGATTCCTACGAGTCCCTGATACATAACTGTCTTTTAAGGTTCTCGCATCTATCTTTGCTAACCTATATGAAGCTCCTTCTGCGGGCGTCGCCTCTAAGTTCCAAAGATTACCTGTTTGCTCTTGGTATTCCACCAATACATCTCGCATGAAGTTCAAAACCTTCTTCATGAACTCCAAACCTTCATCATCGGCTATTGAACACCCTAAGAGGTTTTGACAACACTCATGACCTGCCACTACGCCAATCGTGGAGAAGTGATTATCAAGGTTTTTAAGATAAATCTTTGAAAAAGGCATTAACCCTTTTTCAAAACTATCGTTACAGACTCTGCGCTTGATTTCAAGCGAATTTTTCGCCAAATCCATATAATATCGTAGCTTTTCAAAAAATTCGTCTTCGTCTTTTGAAAGATAACCTAATCGTGCGAGATTTAATGTGACAACACCTATGCTACCTGTTACATCACCATAGCCAAAGAGACCCCCAGTTTTTCGCTTGAGTTCTTTTAAATCGAGATTGAGGTGGCAACACATTGCTCGCACTTCATGAGGATTTAAACCCGTATTTTTGCTACAATTCTGAAAATAGGGTAGTCCGAATTTCGCTGTTGCCTCAGCTAACCATTGCCCTACCTCTGACTCCCAATCAAAACTGTTCTCTGACATCATGTATGTCGGTATCGGAAACTTGAAAATTGAAGAGTTGGCATCGCCTTCGTACATTACCTCAAGAAATGCCTTATTGAACATGTCTATCTCCTCTTGGAAATCGCCATAGACCTTGTCCTGCATCTTGCCACCGATTATAACTCCTTGTTCCATGAGGTCATCAGCGGGCTTTAAATCAAATGAGAAATTCAAAAACGGCGTTTCAAAGCCCCAGCGTGTGGGTACATTGATGCTATGCACAAACTCCTGTATCGCTTGTTTTACTTGTTTGTAACTCAACCCATCGTATCTAATGAATGGTGCTAATAATACATCCACGGTATTGTATGCCTGTGCACCTGCCCACTCCTGCTGGATAACACCAACTGCGTTCAGAAGCTGACCAAGCGCTGAACTGAAATGCTTTGGTGGATTGGATTGCACTACTCCTCTTACACCACTAAAGCCTCTTAGCAAGAGGTCTTGGAGCGACCACCCCGCGCAATATGGATTTATACCGCTTCCCAAATCGTGGATATGGAAGAATCCGTCTATGTGCGCTTTGCTGATTTCTGGTGGATATACATATTTCAATACATACCTCGCTATCTCGCTTTCGGCTAAAAACGCTTTTAAGCCGCCTACACTGCGTAGTCGGTTAGCATTTTCGTTTGAGCCGTCTGCTTTCGACCGCCAGCTACCACCTGCTATATAGAGCTCAATCTTTCCTCGTTTTTGTTTCATTATTTTTACCTCCGCATTCCTATTATTTCCTTATCACCTGTGTCTCACGTGATAATCATATGAAACAAACGCACCTATTACAAACGCTACATATGTAACTGACCATACAACTGCAAGTCCCAATATACCCAAAACAAAATAACTGATACATGTGGGCAAAAGCGCAAGAATTAGCATAAATGGATCCATCAAACATCCAATACTTCCACCGCCCCAGTAACCTAAAAAAACAGCAGCAATAACTAAAATAGCTAATACAAAAGACCAAGAAATAGAGCAAACTGGTAATAACCCGTTCCAGTTCTTCCAGTTCCTGAATTTTTCTATTACATGTTCCATAGCATCAGAATGAAAAGAAGGATTTTCAAATTTTGTTGCTAACACTGGATAAATACCTATATATAACAATATCACTATACAGATAAAAAGTTTTAGTCGCTTCATTGCTTCTCAGCTTCTCACCTCCTTATAAGCCCTGCATCTATATGAGCATTTGTCGTGTCAAACAACCCCTTAAAGGCTGATAAGCCTGTAACTATTGATATAATTAAGAAACCTAATGTACCTAAAAGTATAACACTGGCAGATAATGGTAGTATTGTAAAAAATATCGAAATAGGATCGCAGCAGCTACTTAAACCACCGTAGTAACCTAAAATAACTGATATAAAAATTAAAATAGCGAGCGTGAAAGACCATGCATAAGGATGGGATGCTAATAAACCCTTTTGGTGACTTGCTATTGTTTTATTGATATTATTAAGAATATCAGGATTAGACAACGACTTTTCCATGTCTTTTGTCATGAAATATGTACCTGTTGTGAAATATACTGTACCAGCTATAAGACACAGAGTCAATGCAATATAGAATATGGTTTTTAGAAAATCCTCCATTTTTTATCACCTCTTTTTCTTCTTCCTATAAACAAGAAATCTGTTTCTCTATATCGGCGTCTCAAAAATGAAAATTGCTTATTTTTCTTTTCCTTCATTTTTCAAATATTCTGATAGACGATAAAATCTTTTTGATCCTTCGCGAGCAACGATAATCCCGATATTATCAAAATACTCTTTATCAAGCTCTGTATGTAAA
>Ga0180301_10003178_pt1 | contig 12863 bp, 9 predicted proteins | sample GuaBasSediGuay16_FD_121797 | JGI IMG/M metagenome (GOLD analysis project Ga0180301, IMG submission 121797) | Subseafloor sediment microbial communities from Guaymas Basin, Gulf of California, Mexico - Guay16, Core 4569-2, 12-15 cm | ecosystem: Environmental > Aquatic > Marine > Hydrothermal...
AGATATTCTTTTTCATGTTCGCAGTTTATTATGAAGCAATCGAGTAATGTTTCTCGAAGAAGAATTAGGAAACATATCTCACTATAGGCCTGACTGTCTAATTTGGCAAATAGGAAGAGGAGCATACGAAGCACACTACATTAGAAACCTACTAAGCAGAAAAAACAATACTTAACCGAAGAAGTCAAGGTAAACCCTAAAATAGCAGAGAGAGTAGCAGGCATATTCACATATAGAATGTAAGCTAGCTAAAAATAATTCACCAGATGTGAGCTTTGGAATTCATAGAGGGTGCTAAGTAAAGATATTTACTTCTATTTATTTGATTCTGATCTCTTAATCATTTTATCTTACTCTAAGTTAGGTATTTTAGAGAAAAATCTTCTTGTATCTTCTTAGTTCCTTATATATGTGAACCTCACCAGGGCGGGGAGTCATTCCATATTTGCTTATTAATATGTTAATGATTTTTTCTAACATGTCTAAGACTTCCGTCATAGTATTGTAGTTTCTGGGTAGTCCGTGTTTTTCTCTCCAAGAGGTATGTTTTTCATCGCGTTTCATGGCTATGTGTTGTGCTAGGCCACGTAAAGTGGGTCTACTATAGCCACATATGGAGCATTTATAAGGTATGATTACGCCTATGATTTTTTACGTACCATAAATTTCACCCTAGTCATCCATAGTTTAACAATTTCACTATTTGCAATGCGAACTTAAGTATTTTCTGATATCGTTTAGAAATTCTATTAAGTCTTTCATGCTGCTTATGGTTCTAAAGAGTTTAGGATTTTCTCCGCTTTTAGGCGACCAAAAGACCGTGACTCTTTCTCCTTTTCTTAAGACCGATAGTATATGCTGTACTGCAGCAGCGGGTGATAGGTTTACCTTACCTTTATCGGTGCTAAATACCCCCTTTAAGCCTCCTATTAACATTCTTGTTTCTTTACTAAGTCTAAATGGACCTCTGATGGAGAGTTTAATTGGAAGATTTTCATTATTAAACTTTATGACAACGTCATATACTGACTCTAGTATGTTTGAAACGGTGACTTTAACCTTAGCATTGGGATTTTTCTCTACAAACTTCCTTAGGAGATCAAAATTAGCATATTCCTTTTTCACTAGTCTCCTTTGCTTCATGCATCGATACCATTCATAAACATCCTTAGCAGAGAATTCTGATTGCGACGTAATTTTGCGTTCTAATGCTTCCTTTATGAATTCGTATACTTTATCGCACATTCTGTTCAACCTTCATTCCAGCTATGAGTAATTTGTGTTATTGCATTATATTTACATAACTTAATGCTGCTCGTCGGTTTTCTTGCTTAATGTAGTCTAGTTATCTATGTAAGGTCTCTCTAACCTATCGATACGCAACATGACCTTTGTGTTGAAGTATTGAAAGATAGGATAACTTCCTCTATCAAGACCACTACTAATGATCAGCGCCTTTAGCTCTAAAGGATTTTCATCAAAATACTGTTCAAAGTCCTCTTTAGCCCCTTTAAACCCGGTTTTTTCTACCTCTATTAACAATATAGGAATATCTGTGACAAGGCTAAGTACATTCTTTACGTTTAATTTTAGCCTAGCCTTGATTATAATATCTGGTCTTCCTACATCATAGTTAACGATTTTTATTAACTTTAGTTGCCCTATACTATTACCCTTCTCATCAACTATGCTGTATGTTTTACTGCAAATTTTTCTGAGGGTTCTTGAAATTTTCATGAGAATAACATCGTGCTCCCACATGTTCTCTCCACTTAGAATTATTGTTAAAAAGGTTAAATATGGGGAAATGCCTAATGGTACATGGAAACCGGGTAGAAACCAATACCATTAGATAAATGAAACCACATCGAATTACAGTTCGGAAAGTTTATAAGCTAGAGAGACTAAATGTTTTCTCGGCGGGCTCGGCCCCTAACGTTTTTTCCCCATATTGGGGCGTTAGGGGCCGGGGTTTCCAACTACTAAGAGAGGTGAATTCCATAAGCCTACATGCAAAAAATGTGCAAATCCCATACTCCGAAGTTGAAGGATACCTTAGGGAAGGTGCTGAAGGGTATAAGATATTATCACTTATCTTAACATATCATGCGATAATGGGTAATTGGCCAACACTAAGAGAGCTAGCAGAGTTCTATGATAGAGTGAATGTACGAAGAGCTTATGATAAGATAAGGGCTTATTTAAATAAGAAAATAAAGAATTATGGTACCTTTAAGAGCTTATTTCTCAGCGAGCTAGAAAAAGAAAGCAAGGTAATGTTGCAAGCATATACTACTTACATATTTAAGGATGGAAAAGAAGTGCACATAAAGCTACAGGATGTAATAGGCATAGTAGCGTCCATTGACAGGCCCTGGCTGGACCTCACACCAGAACATAGAATGTCAAGAGAGATAATAGAGGATGAGCTCAGGAAATTCAAAGAACGCGGGAAAGCTCAGCCTGTAACAATGATCGGTGCCATAGGCTCAGGAAAAACTCAACTTTGCTATCACGCCTTCAAATACTGCTACTTTGAGTTAAATGTTCCTGCTTTGTATATAAGATGTGATAAAATATTAAGAGAGATAATTAAGAAATATGGAAAGGACGCCAGGATTACACAAAGCGAACTATACGACATAATAAGTAATATAGCTATGGAGGGATTAGAAAAACTTTATGAAAGGATAAAAAGCAAAGGAAACATAGGAGAGTTAAGTGACTTTCTACCCGATGCACCACCACGAATGAATATTATAGACTATTTTAGGAAAAAAGTTGGCTTCATAGATGAAGATAAATTATTAAAAATTATAGATGAAGGCATAAAGAATGAAAAATGCGTTTTAATCATAGACGAGGTCGAAGTAACATATGACGAACTAAGAAAACATGTTATAGAACGTACAGGGATATTTAGAGAATTATTTGATAAGATAAATACTGGTGCTTCTAAAGTATATGCGATGTTTTCCTTAGGTTACGTTTCAGCATATGAAGCTTCAGCTGAAATAAGGCGAACAGCGCTAGTTATTCTACCGCTCATAGGACCTTATGAAGTAAGGAAATACTACCCCCAACTAAGCGTAGGCGAAGCTAACGCTATTTGGTGGCTATCCAGAGGCAGGGTAGGCTGGATGGGTAAATTTGCTAATGAACTGCAAGCATATAGAGACCCGGAAACCGTATACAGGTATTTGTCCAAAATTGAGTTATCGCCTGGTGTAAAAGTTTTAGCTCCAGATACTATTGCATTAGCAGAGAAGATAGCAAAGAAGGCTAATGTAGCTAGTAAGGTTAGCAATGTGGAGAAGCTTATTCTTGCATTAGTCTTGAACATCGTTAAACCTCTGAATATAGATGAATTTATAAGTATTCTTAAGAGATACGGTTTGGAAGAGCTAAACGTAAGTACGTTAAATAGTTTAGGACTTATATATTTAAGCAAAGAGAAAAGAGCCGTAGATGAATTTGTAGAAGCATTTCTAACAGATATGGAACGAAATATTGAAGGTCTAAATAAGCTCTTTGCTTCTTACAAATATTTAAAATCAAGAGTTCGTAGCATATTAAGAGACATACTATCAGCAATATCTGACGGTAATCTACGGATATGTCTTGGGGGACTAAGACCTTACTATAATGCACTAAGAGACTTTGTAGTACCCTTAATTATATATCTCCATGACGTGTTAGTGGAAATAGGGGAAGAGGAACTACTAGAAGTTGCAGACAAAATTTACACAGAACTTATATCAAGATACGGTTTAACGACACTATACACTCAATATACGGCTTTCACTCCTGCAACAAGAGAAGTTGAAGGGGAGCTCTTTAAAATATTTAGGGAAACATTAAAACGTGTAGATACCGTATCCGTCGATAATCTATCAGAAGCCCAGTTTATTGCTCCAACATTGAGACTGCTAGTGGATACCTATTCAAGACCTATAGTGGCCCCCGTGATAAGCTTAGAAGGCGAGAGCGTTAATCTGCAAGCTAAAGATGTTCTTATGTTAATAGCTAAAAGCCCCAGAACATCTATTGATGAGATATCAGAGTTGTTTAAGGAAATAGTAGGTACATCGGCAATAAATGATGTTAAGATAAGGCCTCTAGTACTTCCCATCATGGAGGCCGAAGAAAGTTTAATGTTAGCCGTATTAAAGGGATATATTAGCCTCATAGATGATATTATAAGACTTAAAGAAACAAGAAGTTTGGCAGCAATATTTTTACTTCCGCTAATTAGAGAAAAAAGTATTGATGAGTTAATCAGTGATATTAAGGAAAAGCTAAAACACCTTCTACTAGAACTTAACCTTAACGATGAATATGTCCAAGCAATACTGGATGATATAGGAAATATTGTGATAATACCGGTTTCAGAAAAAAGATATGTAGACTTCTTAACAAGTATAACATACCATGTTTTGAAGAGACCTGGCGGAGTGAAGGAAGTACTTGAAAATCTAAGGAAAAGTAGGGATGTAAGGAGGAAAATAGATTATTACTTCAATAGCCTAAGAAATTACTTTAACGAAGTTTTAGGAGGAGCAAAGGATGTCTATATAAAGAATATTGAAAAACTCTTTGGAGAGCTACCTAAAGAAGTATTTTATGAATATTCCAAGGGGCTTAAAAGGGCATTAGAAAGAGCAAGATTTCCCAGAACACTAGATATGTCTATGCTAGCCCATGCTCGCCTTCGAGATAGAGAAAGAGCTGTAACTGACAGATTTAGGTTCTTCTTAGAAAGAGCACTTCGAGAGAGCCCTGAGCTTTTATCAGGAGTATCTAGGGCTGGAGAAATAGGGTTTGCCGAAGCCGTGAGACGAAGTAGTGATATAATTTATTCTTTAGAGAAATTGCTTAAGCAAATATATTATAATAATATAGGTTACAGGCATGTAATAGATACTATAATAATGAATAAGGTAAACAGCATTGCAATACGTTCACTAGATGATATTCTTAATACAGAATTTTACGACGGGCACAAGAAATTAGAGCTTACTTTGTTACTAAGTACTGTGTTAGGGCATGAACATTTAAGCGAACAAACACTCTTATGTAACAGTCTGTACTTGGCAAAACTCCTAGAAAAGAACTATAGTGTAATAGAGGAAGAGTTAAAGTCTATGCAAAATGAGCTAAGGAAGCTTATAAGTACTATTGACACTAGGATAAAAGATATCAAAACAAGCCTAAATAAAGTTAATGGCTTATGTGAAAAGATTTATGGAACTAAACTTTTTGAAGTTTATACGGGAGATTTCGAGGACAGACTAATAGGACCATTAAATGCTTTTCTTAACTTTATAGAAGCAGAAAAAATACAAACCATGGCAGGTCCTGAGTTAAAGTATCTAGTGGCTCTACTATGTAAGGTCTTTAAAGCGAGAATGGAAAAAGTAATGGAAAATTCACGTTTAGGTGTAGTAGTAGAGCAGATAAAGGAACTTGAAGAAGCCCTTACCGAACTTGATGAGAAAATAAATACTTTATTCAACTTCGCTAAAGACATTAGTTTCTGGATATCTAAATTTATGAAAATAGAAGGCAAAGATTTAGAAAAAACCCTAAGTCACAATGTAAGCAGAGTATTAGATGAAGCATTCAAAGAATACAAAGGCACCTACATGATAATTAAAGTACCAAGATCTGTTGAAGAAGCAGTTTCTATAATCAATAAGCTTGAAGAAATAGCTAAGAAGATAGATAAGGCAAAGGAACACGTAACCTCGCTAAGTAGTAAACTTGAAACTCTACGTAACTACTTAAAGACAAAATTGGGTGAAATTACCAACAATACTAAGAATACAATAGATATCGCAAGGAAAATGTACTCACAACTTGTACAAGCCTCTTCATAAAATATCTGGAGATGAAAGGTAATGGAAGAATTATGGAGTATACTTAAAGGAAAAATAGATTCATATGCAGAGGAAATTAATGAGAGAAATAAAAAGGTATCAGAGATCTGCGCAGAAATATTAGAAATAGTTAAGAGTATTCCAAGAGAAGATCTATTGTCAATTAAAGGAGATTTAGCAGAACACCTTAGCCGCATCGACACCCTCATCGCCAAATTAACGTCGATAGAGGAAAAAATTGAGGAAGGTATAGAGATAGCTAAAATAAAAGATACGCTAGATGAGCTGCTAAAGACCCTCTTGCAAATACGTGATATTCTAAAAGACCCTCTGTCGTATAAAGTTCTTAGAAATTTCAGGGATATGTTATGCAATGTTGCTAAAAAATTAGGTTATCTAGATATTGTTGAAAAAATAAAAGATGTAACTGATGAAAATCTAAGGAACAAAATTAAGGAGAATATTAACGATGCGAAAAGAGCATACAACTCGGTATGTTCAATAGTAGATATGTTCGAGAAGGAACTTTTGCCGTTGCAAAAAGTAACTTATAACATTATACTACATGGTCTTCTCCACGCATCATTAGCGTTATTAGAAGATGTGAAAACGTCGAAGATAAGTTTAGCTAAAATGGCCGAGGATATTGAAGCAGCTAAGGAGCATTTACAGAGTATAATGTATTCCACTAAAGAATTAGATAACATGTTACTCAAGGTAAAAACTGAAACCAATATAGACTTACATGCTCTCTCAGAGCAATTAATAGAGGGTACCAGGACAGAAATTAGGATTACAAAATCCCTTAGAGAATATGTTGAAAAGTTAAATGAACTAATCAGAAGAATTGAGAACTTACTAACTGAAATAAAGGATAAGGTTTATACATTAATAGAACACTCGAAGAGGCTTGATCTTAACTATAATAAACTGGCTTCTCTGTTATTTAAAAGAAGCATATCGGGAATAAAAGAGGCAGAACATATATCCTCTGAAATGGGAGTAGTAAATTCTCTGATGAAAAGTATACGCTACGAACCAAGAATTATTAACGCTATATATAAGTCATCATCTACTATAAAGAACTCGTGTGATGGATTGCTAGAAGAACTAAGAACGTATACGTTATATACTATTGCAGATAATGTCAAATCATTGTCTAAGGAGGTTAAAAAAGCAACAGAGCATGCAAATAACTATATGGAGCTCTTATCTAGTATAAATGAGGTTACAGATTTTGAAGAAGTCAAAAATAGGCTAAAAGAACTTACAGCATTGTCTAAAAGTATAACAGCGAGTCTAATTAATATGAAGAATTTATCACTAAAAATAGCTAGTGACAGTCTTAGAGTCTGTCCTCAAATATTTAAGGAAATTCGCAGTAAAATGGCAGATATGACTTCTGGTTTAAACATTGATATAGAGAGAGAAAGAGAGCATGAACTGAATTTACTTCTAGAGAAGATCATGGAACTATTGAATATCCTAATGGAGTTCTTGAAAAAGAGAAAAGCGCTTTGGGATAATATAGTAGCTAAGATAAGCGTTGCTGGCGTTTTAAATGCTGAAACTCTGAAGACCATATGCGACGAGTTGGGCATGGAAGAAGCCATTCTGGGGCAAGAGCTCATGGCCATGATAAAGGAAAATGTAATTGTATTTAAAGTATTTCAGAAAACAAAGCAGGACTAAGGAGGTACGCGCTTCAATGTTTAACGTAGTAAAGTCAAAATCCAATATAGCACTAATTAGAATGAAACCTATGTTCTCATGTCAATAATACCATGTAAGGTGATAGAGTGGATAAAGAGAATGTTATTCGTTTGGAAAGCTACTTGAAGAGTAATAGCTTAAAAAATGTTAAGAACATTATTAGAGAGATTTACGATAAAACGTGTGAACTGCTTAATGTTATTCCTTTGAAAAACGAGTGCAGAGATAAAGTTCCAATGTTTGCTAGAAAACTTAGAGTAGCTGAGGCAATATGTAGCAGCATCGACGTCGGGAAGTTTATATTGGAAGGGTATGGTGCACCTCCGGAAGAGTGGAAGATAATTATTAAGGGGGCATGCGAATTACGCACTAAAGATAAAGATCCTCAAACAATAGTAAGTGCATTAGCTAATACAGGGAAGTTAGTAACAGAACCCATTTATCATCCATTAGTTAAAAACTTAATGGAGGACGGCATATCAGATCTAAACCTGAGTGATAAAAAGGAATTAGAGATTGCAAAGAAGCTTATTAGTAAAGGCATTGTTAAAGTAGTTTTAATCTTAGACAATATGCCATTAGATGAGCTCCATTTTAAAATGAGAGAATTAGATATTGAAAAAGATTCTGAAAAAGCAAGCCAGATCATAGCTGAAATGGAAGAACTTATTAATGATCTACCTGAACCTGTTAAAAATTTCATAGAAAAACCTTTTGAAGAATTAAAGAGATGTTTGAAGGAAAATAGTTTAGTTGAGGAACATACAGTAAATGACCATGACAATTCATGGGTTATTTTAAAATCAGAAAGTAAAACAAGCTATTTGGGAAGATGTCCAATATGCGGACATAAACTAAGATATGATGTTTTTGCTTCTACTCCTAGAACTTTTAGCGGTGAAACGAGGCCGAGGAAAGTATGTCCGAAATGCGGCTATACGACGCAAGAATAAAATACTAACCAATATATTTTAAGGTGATATACTATGAGCCATACAGCACAAGATGTGTGTACTTATTTTTCATATATAGTTAACAAATACTGTCCTAACATTACACCTCAAACATTTGTTAAAACGTTCTGCCGAAAGCATATGTTATGGATGAAAATGCATGTAGCTAGTCTACTTGATGATAGCTATGCTTGGTATTTAACCGAAGATTTATTCCACTATCTGCGTGAAATATGCAATAAACCTAAAGCACCACATAGCGTAGGTCGAGCTATAGCTTTAATTTTATGCGAGATAGCAATACTCCGAGAGGACTTATGTGCACAGAAACCTAGACAGCCTATAAATGCCTGTTTGGGATGGCTGCATACAATGTTTGGAAATACCGCCGTAAAGATTGTGCTCCACTACATGAGAACACTATGTAAGGTCAAAACATGACTTTGTGGTTGAGTAAAATGTATGAGGGTCTCTTTTATCGTATTCATATGATATCAAGCCGTCTTAAACGGCTGTATGAGAGAGTCGAGTTAAAGGAAAAAGAATTAAGAGAGTACTCTATATTGTTTAAACATATAAGGCAAGAACTGCATCGTGCTCTTACTGAGTTTGAATTATTAAAAAGCAAAGCGGATAACATTGAAAGAATTATTGTTGGTATCTTAAGTGAGGAATTTCTACATAAAGCAACTAGGGACTGTACAAACTACTTAGTTAAATTGTACGAAGAATTCGAAATAGATGAAGATGAGCTACAGAATCTCATGGACAATCTAAAGAGATTATTAAGAACGGAAATTAGAGAATTGTTTAAGGAACTTATTAAGATAAGAGAACAGTTAGGCATTAAACCTCCACTAATGGGTAAACCGCTAGGCTACGTTATTGAAGATGTTATAAGGGTTAATATACCAAAGGCCCCCCCAAGAAGGGAACAAAAAGAGTATGGCATTTTAGATCTTACGAAAAAGCCGTTTATTCAGGAGAAGCTAAAGAAGTTTGTTAAGAAGCATAAGCGTGGAGTAATAATTATGGATAAGGACATAAAGGAAAAAGTACTAGAAACCCTAAGTCCGCCAGAAATCGAAGTACATTACAACACTTATAGTGATAGCTTAATTCAAAAATTAATACTCACTTTTCAATGGAGGCGATAACCGCATATTATTAAGATTCGGGGGAATGTTCCATGCTTTTAAATGAAGTTATTGGTAGAGTTTATGCTTTTAAAAAGTTTGTCGAAGAATGCGAGAATGTTTTGAAGGATTTTGAGAAAACATGTAACTGCCACGCTGTTCCAATGTTCTTCGGAGTTCACAGATACATTACAGCCTCAGTTGTTGACAGCGTCTTCACAGTTCTCAGTGAAGCTGATTTAAGCGGAGACGTAGGCGTCATACTGTTCTCAGGAGGCGGGGACATAGATGAAGCATATATTATTGCAAACTACCTTCAAGACATTGTTTCAGGGAAGCTAACAGTTTACGTTCCAAGATACGCTAAAAGCGCAGCAACCTTAATCGCATGTGCTGGAGACGAAGTAGTAATGCTACCAGTAGCTGAGCTAGGCCCAATAGACCCGGTACTCCACGACCCTAAAACAGACCGCTACGTACCTCTCCAATCAATACTCGAAGTAGTAGACCTACTAGCCAGGAAAAACGTTCCCAGAGAAATAGTGAGGGAATTTGTAGACAGATTACCAGTAATAGAACTAGGAGACTACGCAAGAGCAGTAGACCACAACATAGAACTAGCAGCAAAAATACTAGCAAAAAGAATGTTCAAACAAAACCCCAACAAAGCAAAAGAAGTAGCAAGAAAACTAGCAAGCTATAAACAACATAGCGCAGCAATAACACCGCATGACGCACAAGAAATAGGACTAAAAGTAAGAAAAGCAAACCAGCAGGAAACAAAACAACTATGGAAAATACACGCCCTATGGTACAAACACATAATAAGAGCAGAATACGATTTCAAAGACTCAGAAACAGAAGCCGTGGAATTTAAACTATGGAAAGGAATAATAGCAACAATAACACCACAAGAAATAATAGAAAGATAATTAAATTACATTAAGCTAACAAGATAGCAAAATAAATCAATAAACATTTTAGTCAAACTCAATATGCTAGAATTTCTAGATAGGCAAAAAGAAACATCTGATTAGAGTAGCTTAAGGGAGAAAAATTACCTTCCAGCTGGTGATGGTAAACTAAAAATGTGGTAAAAATTAATTATGTGTAAAATGTCTTAATTTAGTACGGGAAGAAATTGCTTAAAAAATCCCCTATGGAGGAGGTGCTTCAAAAAATATTAGAGGTGCTTCCTGAAAAAATGGAAGACCCTCTCGTAGTAGAAATAGCTAATGCTAGACAGGAGCTCAAAAATGCCGAAGAAAAACTAAAAGAGGTGCTTAAGGATAATGAGAGAATAACCAATATAGTTAATAAGATAGAAAAATTGCAAACACGTATAAGCAAGTTCAAAGAAATTAAGCCCACATGCTTAGAGAGCGAAGCTGAACATAAGTTTGAAGTTTTTGTAAATCGGCTAATTAATCCCCATATAGATCATGCAAACAGCTTAAAGAAGGAGTTAGGAAAAATTATAAGTGAGGCAGCCAAGGACATTGCACATGTAGAGAGGAGAACTAAGGAAATTAGATGGTTCATTGATTTTATCTCTAAACTTGGCGAGAAAACGCTTCAGCAGTCCTTGCATGAAATTAATGAGACAATTTCAAGAATACAAAGCTCTCTTAATGCGAAGAAGCAACAGCTTGAAGAATTACGCAAAAGCCATAATATAGTAAGTCTAATCATAACTGAACTTAGAGAACTCGGGGAATCACTTCATAGATTGGAAAAACGCGTAAGAACAAGAACTCGGGAGCTTCCAGGGGTAAAACCTGACGAAATCCGTATTAAGGAAGAAAAAATCATTGAATATGTATGCACAGTTTGTGGTCGGAAAATTAGAGAGGAACCATATATGTAATACTTTACCCCACGTAATATAACCAATATTGTGCTTCTGATCATTGTATTATTTCTTTTAGCACTTTTCAATTAGACCATGGCTCTTGCTCTATTTTGTTTTCTCTTATGTCTTCTACTATGTTTCATGGTGGTTTGATTAGTGTTTTCCTTGTACACCTCTTCTTCTAGTGATCCTAAGACCATTTTATTTTCTTTTTCTTCGTTTATTCCAAAGTATGTGGCTTAATTTTCCTCTTCTCATAGAGAACAAATCCGCTACTGGCTCTGCTGTCGCTTGATACTGGGACTCTGTCTCCTCAGACGAGAGCAATAACTAGAGTCATTTCCTATCATCTTTTCTTCTCAAGTTTTTCGAGAAGTGCTGTCCCTTTTGCTGTTAGTGTGTATGCTGGTTTCCCGTTTTCTCTTAGAGTTTTTGTTATTAGTCCTTGGTTTATTCCGTTTTTCAGTCTTCTACTTATTGTTGCTGGTGAAACTTCTCTGGACAGTTTCTCTACTAGTTCTGTCCATGTGAGTTGCTTCTCCCTTAATGCTTTTAGGACTTTGAATAATGTTTTTTCTACTCTACGATCCCTGGTTAGGGTAAGGTGCATAAGCATCATAGGTGCGTATATTCGTCGTCTTGGTTCCGTGGTTTTCATTTCACTCAGAATGCTACTTAGGAGTTCTCGATATCTTTCTATTTCTCTTATTTCTGAAAGCCGAGCATATGGTGATATGCGTTTTTCACGTTTTTTAAATGGTTTTTCTGTTCTTGCGACCATTAGGTGTATTGTGTTATTGTTTAGGACCGTGTATTCTCCTACTATCCCGTTTCCTTCCAGGAGTTTGGTGTATGTGTTTTTCCCTTTGAAAACCTCTGTTTCACGGCATTCCTTTATTTTCCCTAGGAAAAAGTTGATAGCTTCTTTTATGGCTTCGCTATCAGGTTTGAATATTGGTATTTCCTGTTCTTCAGCCAGTATTTCCCCAAACTCTTTGCCGGCGTTTTTAGCTATGGCGCTCCATGATTTCGGATGGTCGAATAGTTCTAGGGCTTCAACACCTTTAGTACCTACTATTATGACTCCAACTTGGTCTTTTACTAGAGGGAATTTCTCGATTACGTCAGCTATTTTAGTTTGTGCTTTCTCAATAGATCTAACTACTTCAGTAAGATCAGGAACATATCTGTTTAAATATGCTAGAGCATAGCGTCCTATACTATCCCATACCTCATTCTGACTACCCCTAGAAATTACATGTTTTAACATAAAGGGAACATAGAGTGCTGGTCTTAATTCTTTCCCACGTCTTATAGGTGAGGTTGCGTG
>Ga0180301_10003179_pt1 | contig 12863 bp, 4 predicted proteins | sample GuaBasSediGuay16_FD_121797 | JGI IMG/M metagenome (GOLD analysis project Ga0180301, IMG submission 121797) | Subseafloor sediment microbial communities from Guaymas Basin, Gulf of California, Mexico - Guay16, Core 4569-2, 12-15 cm | ecosystem: Environmental > Aquatic > Marine > Hydrothermal...
CAAATAGAAAGTCGTTAATATCGAATTTTGACCTTCCTCAATGGCGTCAAACTTATTGTTCATAGTTTGCGTGATATTAGCTAATTGACGATTCAAATCGCTAAGACTTGCCTCAACATCATTCAGTTCTTCATTCAATCTATCTATTAAATCACTGAGATTTCCCTTGATGATACCAATTTCAGTAGTTATATTGTTTAGATAATCCTTGAGATCACCGATAAGGAAGCTCTTAATACTTGCACCATATATTCCATTGTATTTAGCATTGACGATCAATGTGTAGGTTCCATTTTCAGCGTTGCTAGGTATAACATAGCTAATTCTGTAGTAGCCTGTGGCTACGAACTCTATTTTACTTGTCAAATCCTCGAATAAGCTTCCATTAAAGAATAGCGCCGCTGAAATTTCATTTGCATTAACTGGTCTTCCTAAGTAAGTTGTTAGGATGTTGTATTCGCAGATTTCGCCCCTAAAGTACAGTGAGCTACATTCGATTTTTACCGTGAACGGAATGTAGGAGCTTACCTCTATTAACTTCCAAATGCTTAAGGTTAAGTTACTGGTGTATCGGACCGTGAGGGAAACATTGTAGGTTCCTGGAGCTGAGAATGTGTGCTTTACTGTTTGCTCAGTCACGTTTGCCGTTGTTCCGTCATCAAATTGCCAATAGTACCATTTTGCCATTTCTGGTTCTATTGTTACCGATGCGTCAAATGTGACTTCTTGCCCAGCTACTGGTCTTCTTGGGCTATATTCGTATGTAAGGGGAGCAATTCCGTAGTAGCCGTCTTCTGATTCGGCCGTCAAATATTCGCCTTTGGCGTTTACAACCATAGTGTCGAAAAATTCAAATGTGCAGTTTAGTGACTTAACCGGGGAGTGTTGAATGGCTTTGAAGGTTATCATGGCTATTGTTCCACTTCCATTTGGGAAGGGTCCTGGATATTGACCAGTTTCGTTTGGAAAGATGAGAGCTCCTATTATTATATGCGGTGGGATAACTGTTCCATTCGGTAATACTGTTTCATCTTCAATGTAGTAAACGAAAAATGTTCCTGAAGGCCCTTGGGTAAATTTTTTAAAGAAAGGCCCTTCCTCGACATTTAAAACTTCTAAAATAGAATCGTTATAGCTTATTCTGAAGTCTACGCCTACTATCTGCGCTGTTTCGTTGAGTACCTCTAGAGTTACATTTATTTGAAAAACTTCGCCTACCTTTGTCGCGTAGTATTCGGAAGGGGCCACACTAAGTTTGACATCTGCATTCTGTGCATGCACGTTTCTAACGTTGAGTGCATAGTTGCTCGTTAAGTATAACAGTAGCAAAGCCAACCAAACTAAGACGTTTTTCTTCAACATCATCCCTAAAGACAATTATAGAAGTAATTTCTATATTTGAGACTTTCTATACTACTATATAACTTTTCAGCCCATATTCGGACTCCATATTAATAATTTCTATTTACAACTAATTATATGTTTAGGAAATCTTTTCACCGGCATGTTTATTGCTTAACTATAAAAATACTATGAGTTTCTAGTCGATTGGAATTACAAAAATAAAGGAGGAACTTAGAAGTTAACGTATGTACCGAAATGTTTTGCAACTATATATACATCAGCGATATCGATTTTCATGTTTTGGTCCAAGTCTAGGATTGGGTCCCACCTTGGACGATCGGGACGTGCTCCAAATGCACGAGCAACCATAGAAATGTCCTCTACGTCAACTTTATCGTCTCCATTCACATCTCCCAGAATCCTCACTTTTACTGAACCATTACGCAGTATATTGTCATTCGGATTTCCATCAGACTTCCCTATCTCTGCTTTCACCGTGACTGTGTAATTAATACAGTAAGGAACTCTGGTAGTGTCCCATGTGAAAGCAACAGTTACGTTTTCTCCTGGTTGAACATTCTCTAAAGTTATATTTCCTATTATTGAGTCTGCAGTGAAATTGTTGTATATGAGGAGTGTGATGTTTTCTACAAAGTCTCCTTTGTTGATAGCTGTAATATTTATGTAGACAGGCCAGCCTTGGTATACCCAAGTAGATGAAACCTCTACTGAAAACACGGCGACGTCGTGTTGCCATAAAACTTGGACTATTCCATCTTGGAACGTGTTGTCTTCTATGTCGATTTCACCTTGAACAGGAGACATGACAGCTTCTATTGTGTAGTTTCCAAGCGGCACTCCACTTGTATTCCATACAAAATTTAATGTCACATTTACGCTAGGTGGCAGTTCAACTGTTGCTTGTCCAATTAGATTTGCAGGAGTAGGAGGAGTTGGGAGAGCTATTCCAAAACCGTATGATGCGGAGAACAACTTTGGCCAAACATATTCATTATATTCATTTAAGACATAAGATTCTGATGGGTCTAAAGTTAGATAATCCATAAATGGCTCTGCTGGTTTCTCTAATATTTCAAATTCTATCCAGCATAGACTTCCATAGCCAGGTTCTTTGTAGGGCGGAATTAGAATGGCCTCACCGAAGAGTACTTGATTATGAGTTGCGTTAAGAGAGCCAAATTTAGGCGAAACGGGTATTGTTGATTTTCCTTGGAAGAATTCGCTTGTTGTTCCGGCTGTATAGCCTGCTCTGGTTGCATTTAGGTATGTTTTTCTGTATATTAAGCCTATTTGCCAAGCTGTTGACGTTGACGACATGTTCAGCCATATTGTAATATTGAATTTTTGGCCTACACTGTAATTTGTGAGGTTTATGTATGAGGGGGCTATCCACATGGCGTCAGCAGAATGAAGTTCAACTGAGGAGCTTGTCATTAAACTTGTGCTTGTTGAACTTGTAGAGTTCGAAGCTTCATGATAGTAAACCTCTACATTGAATTTCTCTGGAATTTCTCCTTCGTTTGCTACTGTCACATTTATGTTTACTGGTTGTCCGGCGAACACTTGGTTTGGATAAGCAGTAACATTATAAACTGCGACGTCCCTATAGATCGGGGTGAATATTATTGTGTTAATATAGTTTAGATTTCCCACTTCTTCGGCTAATATGTGGTTTACGCCGTTTGATATTCCTATAGTTGCCGAAACAGGTCCATTGTTATAGCCATAGTTAAACTGTATTGTTCCGTCTATTTTTAATATAGCCTCAAAGTTAGCTTCTGCCCCTGTCGAGAGATGAGTAACATACCAACGGATGCCAACGTGGGTGAAGTTTTCCCATATATAAATGTCGTTGGGTTCATAGGTTGTCCAGTCATCCCATGCGGGGGCTATGGCTAGTTTTCTTGTTAGCTCTGTTATACTATTTGAAAAGCTCGCGTCGGGGGCTATGAGGGTTATTAGACCGTTACTTGACACGTAGATTTTCGTGTAGTTAATCTCATAGAATGGGAAGTTAAACGGTAGATCATATTCCCAACTTCCATCGTCTGCGTGCCAGCCCATGGGACTGCCGCCGCCGACCCATTTATGCGAAATATAAAGTCTTTGGTAGACAAATACGCCTACATTCCTTGATATGACATTGTTAATCGTATTTTCTTCTCCCGAAACAGGCGGCGCATAGACGGTTATATTATGGCTTCCAGTTTTCGTTGGAGTCCAAAGGTAACTAATGGTGTAGGATTCGCCTACATTTAGTTTTGGAATTGTTGTATTGGCAACCCGTTCACCGTCTATTAGCAGATAAAGTTCCACATCAGTTTCATTGTTTAATCCTCTGTTACAAACGGTTGCATTTAGTAAAGTTGAACTTGAGAGTTCAATGAACATAGTAGTATCCAGCGACACTGCAAGGTCATGTTCGTACCGAGTCGTTAGCCAATCCACGGAATTTAGAATCATTAATTGAAGTTCAGCATTATCCCACTGAGATTGATCCCATATATGTACAACTTTTCCCACAAAAGGCGGTTCGTATGCAGAGACATAAGCCCGGTCCGACATCGTTAAGTCTTCAACCAACACACTATAGTATGGATATGCACTTGTGTCCGCAAGTGCATCAACCCAGTATTCAGCATCTCCAGCTGTACCGTATATGATTTGACCAACTTCATATCCAGCCGTAACAGGATGCATTGCAGTTACTCTTGCTTGCCAATCGGTTTCATAATCCCAGTAAACGTAATAGCCGCTACTCCCTGCTGACTCTGGGGGAAGTATTCCTGCGTAACAAAGAAAACAAATTGAACTGTCAAATGCGAGTATTCCGCCTCCACTTAGCCAGAAGTCAGTTACGTAAGGCACTGAAACCTCATTTGGCACGTTGTCTACCATTACAAAAACATCAAAAAAGTTCAGAATCCCATTAATAATTTCTTCGTTTGTGACTGCTTGTGCGTAATAACCTTCACTATTTAGAGCATCAACTAAGATTTGATAATCATTGTTCCATCCACCTACAAAGTACGGTGGAATATCCCATGAGTTGAGGACAGCCACTCGTGGAATTACATAACGCACTCTAACATTTACCGAAACAGCATTGTTTATTATGCACTCCCCACTTACAGGGGGCACATACGCGGTTACATTGTATACTCCTTCAACTTTTGGGGTCCAGAGATAGCTGAGTTTATAAGATTCCCCGGCAGATAATTCAGGGAGCAGAACAGAGGCAATAACTGTCCTGTTTATTATTAATTGTAGTTCCACATTGGTTTCGTTATTTAATCCTATGTTGTTTACTGTCACGTTCAGCAAAGTTGAAGCCGCAACTTCTAAAATCGCTGGAGCATCTAAAGTTACTGCAAGATCGTGTTCTGGTGGTTTAAGCCAGTAGATTACATTAGCAAACATTATTTCGTTATCGTCATCATATACGTAAGCAGCAAAATCGTCGGACATGCAAATAACTTTTCCAGCGACTTCTGCTCCTGCAATCATTATATAAGTGTTAGAAGGGTCGTTTGCAATCCAGTAGCTTGGTGGTGCACTGCTTAGGGAATTTATTGGGCTTGGAACATAGATGTAGTTTACGCCTTTCATTATGGGATGTGAACGATCAATATTGTCTGAAGAACCTGCATAAGGCCAGAAGCCAGTATATCTTATTCCATATTCGCTGAGTATTTCTTGAACTGAAAAAGCTAACTCGTCTCCAATGGCGACGAAGCCTCCTCCTGAACGGATAAAGTCTTCAACAGCTGTAATTTCTGAAATTGACCATGGAGCATTTGACCAGTCTTCTCCTACTATTATAATATCGTATTCAGCCAATAATTCTGGCGTTAATGATGATCGTATTGTGTTAACGATATGGCCTAGGCTTTCATAATAGAGCTTTAGTTGTTCACTGTGTAAGCTTTCTCCATGAGTTTCAATGAAACCTATCACAGCGGCATAAGAAACACGTACATGCTTGGTTTCAACGTTGTTAAGAACCTCTTCTTCGCCTGGAACTGGAGGTGCATACGCTGTTACGTTGTAGGTTCCTTCTGCTGGTGTCCAGTTGTAAGAGAGAGTTTCTGATTCGCCAACTCTTAGCATTGGAACTGTTAAGTTCGCTTTTTCCTCACTGTTTATCAGCAGAACTAATTTGACGTTAGTTTCGTTGCGTAGCCCCATATTGCTAACGGTAGCATTTAATATGATTGTTTCGCCGGGATCCACATGGAAAGGGCATGGGAGAGAAACTACTAAATCATGTCTTGGTTTCTGATATCGTGACCATGTTATAGCGTTGTAGAGTAGTTGTAGGTGATGATGATAATATGGAGGTATAACTTCCAGCCATGGAGCAATATACACTAAGCCTCTATACACAACTATCGCACTTTCTTGATAGTGTCCAAGTGCAAGATACTTGCCGCCCACCAACTCGTTTGAATCCCACCGCCAATCGTATGGAATAGCCGTCCCTACAACCGGGAACACAAAGGGGTTCGGAACATTTGCAATTAAGGGGTGAGTGACATTTAGAAGGTTTAGAAGGTCTGTTGAAGTAATACTCCACGTTGTTGTCTCATTCATTCCAAGTAACGACGCCAGTTTGTTGTTGTTGGGAACCATAAAGTAAAACGTTCCGGCAGTAACTATAAGCCCATGCCCTTCATGCACATATTTAGCTATTGCATCGATTTCAGAATCTGTAAACTCCCAGCCAGAGTACGGATCAAATGCACATGAGATAATTAATACGTCGGCTTCTGTTGAAGCAATGTCTTCATAGGTTATACCTTCCTTATTTAAAGTCGTATAATCGATATATACCATAGTGTCGCCAAACAAGTACCACTGATTATTTAATACTTGCCAGTTTGTGATAATATCGATTACAACATTACCCGCAGAATGCAACACAACAGCTTTCACAGGAAAACCAGCATAGATGTACTTTTGAAGCACATTATTTTCGAAGTTCGTCTCACTAGCTACTGGCACTACATAGACGGTAAGATTATACAGACCTTCAATTGTTGGATTCCATAATAGACTAACGATTGTCACATTTCCAGCGGTTAAAGTATTTATCAGTGTAGTGTCCACTACGGTACTGTTGGCGATAAGCTGCACTGTTACGTTACTTTCATCGTTACCTCCAAAGTTTAGCACAGTCACATTTACGACGCCTACGTCTCCAGGTTCTACATAAGGCGGAGTTGTCCACTGATAGGCTATTAATTCATGGGCGGGAGGAGGTTCTTCCACAGCTTTTCGAGCATTGATTCTTCCGCAGCCGTAATAAATATCGAAGCCGGGAGCACCTAAATCGTCGGCGGTATAGCATAGCCAAAGCCTAACCCAGTCTCTAGTCTTATTTGGATGTAAGCTCCATATGAGAGCCGCTACACCTGCCACGTGGGGGCAAGCCATGGAGGTTCCACTCATGTAATCATAGTTCATGGAGTAACCCCAGTCATTCATGGTTACATAGTAAGTTGGCATTGTTGAGTATATGTCAACACCAGGAGCTGCTAGCTCTATCCAATCACCCCAATTTGAAAAATAAGCAGTATTATCATACCAATCTGTAGCTGCAACCGCGATAACTTCATCGTAGCCCGCTGGATAAAGTTTCATGGTAGTATAGTCATTTCCAGCAGCAGCAATCAATAAAACTCCGGAGTCATACGCATACTTTATAGCATCGTGCAGGAGCTTACTCTCAGCATACCATCCGAAGCTCATGCTAATTATGTCTGCACCCGCATCTACAGCGTGAATAATTCCGTTTGCTATCCAGTCCCAATATCCATAGCCCCAGCTGTCGAAGCATTTTTCCGCCATAATTTTGACTTGCGCCAGTCCAGCTACCCCCAAACTATTGTTTAAGACAGCTGCAATTATGCCTGCACAATGTGTTCCATGGCCAAAGTCGTCCAATGGATCGTTATCATTATTTACCCAGTCATACCCGAGGGGCACATAGTTATTTGTGAGGTCTGGATGCCCATAGTCTATTCCTGTGTCAACTACGGCAACTACAACTGAAGAATCCCCCACTGTAGTATTCCATGCCCAATTGGCTTCTATCCTACGTGGTCCCCATTGCAGGTTCCAGTACGGGTCGTTAGGTTCAAACAGCACTTGTACCTTCATGTCAGGCTCGATATAGCTGGCCAAGTTCATTCTCCGTGCTTCCTCTACAAATGCCGTTAAGGAGGTCGATGGAAGCTGGAGGACAATTGCTTCGATTTCGCCTTTAATCAAAATTGTATTAACGATTTCTGCTTCGTATTTTTCCGCTATCTTTTCCAGTTCGCTTAAGCTTGTATTGTCTTTACCGTCAACTCCAACTATCAGTCTTGTCTCGTTACTATCCTTGTAGGCAAATTTTATCCACTCATTTGTAAAATTGAAGCAAAAAAAGTCCGTTTCGGCTTCCGAATACCTACCTGCTGTTTTTTGAGTTTCACTATTGGATTCATCTCTAATGAAGTTTTTTGTTTCTTGAAACGTCAAACTACGTTCATCTATTATGTGAGATCTATCCATTGAGTTTATATCAGCGGTTATATTCTTTTCATCAAATTGTATAGCAGACGTTAAGACTGAAATTTGTGTCAAATTTAAAGAGAACGATAAAACCAGTAATATTAGAAGAAAACAGTGCAACTGTTTTTTCAAGTTTCCTTTCTCCTACGATGGTTAATTTTACAAGAACAAGGAAGTTCCATATAAATTTATTATTATATGAATTCTTAATGTTTAAGAGAGAAAATTATTTTACATTTTAAGTTTCGTGTCAAAAATGGGGGTTTGAAGACTATTTTGTAATTCTAGTATAAAAAAGGGGTAGCAAGGTTTCTATTTTTTGACATTACATTTTTTGAGCATCACTGCAATTGATGATATAACTAGTATTAGCAGTATATATGCAAGGGTTCCGAATTCTGGAATGATCACTGTAGCGTTTAGCGTTTCCATTGGTTCTAACTTACCTTCTTCCCCACCGTCAAGAACGACCATAATGTACGTATCTTCAGGGTATGCTGTTGATATATCAAGTTCAAATGTAACTGGTTCAGGTGGTACCTCGATGACTTCAAATTCAACAAATGCTAAACTTCCGTAGCCAGGATCTCGTAGATTTAGAAGGCAACTCTCAGCAAAAAGCACATAGTTGGGGCCAAATGTTGGTTCCACTGGAATTGCACCTAAGCCTTGGAAGAACTCGCTTGAAGTTCCAGCGGTATACCAGCATCCTGTTGCGTTTAGGTATGTGGAATTGTAATATAGCATGAATTGCCATGCTGTGCTTGTTTTCGAGCAGTTTACCCATACGGTTACGTTAAATCTGTAACCAGGAGAGACCGTAGTTAAATCAATCTCGGAGGGTTCTACCCACATTGCATCAGCGTTGTGTGGCTCGTTGGGCTCTAAGGCGAGAGCTTTCAGTGGAAGCACCATCGTTATTAGTGCGAAAAGCATCATTAGTTTCGTTATTTTTTTCATATTTTATTTCCCTCTCTTTACATATTATGATTATCTATTTATTGTGTTTGCAAGATATTTAAAATTTTTTCAATAAAAATAAAAAGAGAATTGTTAGCAAGTTTTTCCGAAGTTTATGCATGCTAAACGAACGTCCATTATGTTTACTTTTTGATTTTGATCGAGATCTGCGTCTGGATTCCATCTTGGGTGAGTTGGATAGGAGCCAAATGCCATTGCTATCCATCGTATATCGGAAATGTCAACACTGTTGTCGCCATTTATATCTCCAAGGATTCGAACTTTCACTTTACCGTCTATGTAAGAGTTGTCTGCGAGGTCGAGTTCATAGGTTACGGGTGGGATTTCGGAACGTATTGTGTAGTTTCTGCATGGAAGAAAGCTTGTAGTGTTCCAGTTAACTGTTATTGTTACTTGAGCCCCTGGAGGTAGGTTTTCGACTGTTATGTTACCTATTTCTATGTCGTCAGAAAATACTATGACATTGAAGGTTTCGGATATGTTTCCTTCATTTTTGAGGGTTACATTAATGTCTAAGTTCCAACCTTCATATACCCATGATCTTGAAGTTTCAATTCCTAGTATCGCTAGGTCTCGTATTAGTGTGCAGAAGTAGCCGTCTCTGACTTCATGATCTATAGGTTCTCCTTGGTCGTTGATGAGTGCAGTGTCATGTAGATCTAGGTTTGTGCATCCGTAGGCATCTACTATGAAGTCTATTTTAATCAGAGGATGGGTTCCCGTAATTGTGATCGGTGTGGAGTATTTGAGTTGTACCCAAATGGAGCCTGCTTCATCGTTGATTATTGCTGAAGGAACAGGCATTTGATCGTTGATTTTGAAGACTATTACGCTCAACCAGCTTATAACCGTTGTATCATATGACATATTAAATTGGCATGTTTTAAGGTTTGTAATATTCATCAAGGTAATGTTTATACTAAATGTTGATCCGGGAACCATGGTTGGGTCTATCAGTTCTTCCGGATCTACGAAGATAGCTGTGCCTACGGGTGGAGGCGGCGGTGGAGGTGGCGGTGGGGCTGTGGATGCGAAGGTGTATACAGCGTCGTATGCAGTAAGTATTATTTTTTCGTCATTTTCGTCTAGAGCGTATGTTTCCTCTGGAACTTCTGTTGATATGGATAATGTCGTTTCTATTGTTTCTCCTGGCTCGGGGGCAGCAATTACTTCAAATTCTATCCAAGCAAGGCTTCCAGATCCAGGCCCTCTGAAAGGTTCGAGCAGTATAGTTTCGGCGTGAAGTACGTAATTATGAGTGGAATTGTATGGTCCGAAACTTGGGCTGACGGGGATTGTTGTGAGTCCGTTGAAAAATTCGCTTTTGCTTCCAGCTGTATATCCGCATCTGGTTGCGTTAAGATAGTTTTTGTTGTAGATTAGCATGAACTGCCATGCTGTACTTGTTTCGGTTAAGTTTATGAATATTGTAACGTTGAATTTGTAGCCTATGGCGTGGCTATCTGTGTTTAGTTCTATGGTTGAGGGCTCTATCCACATGGAGTCTGCGGGGTGTTCTGCTGATTTTCCTGTGTTTATGATGTTTATTGACAGAAGTTGGAGTAGCAGCATTGAAATTCCTATGATAATCATGAGTATGCAAATTACCTTTTTAGAATTCATATCCTTCTCCCATTTATAGAAGCAGAGAGAATTCTTTTAAAAGTTTTGGATTTGTTTCTATATACAAAAATAGGGGTTTATGGGTCTTCTCCGAAGTGTCTTGCGACGGCTCTTACGTCTGCTATATCAACTTTTCCGTCTCCTCCCGGGGGCTCTACATCAAATGTTGGGTCCCAGTCAGGATCTCCTTCTCTTGTCCCGAAGTGTTTAGCGGTCATTCGTACGTCGTAGATGTCTATTTTTCCGTCTCCTCCTGGGGGTGCTACGTCGTAAAGTTTGGCTGTTAGGTTGAATACTTGTATTATCTTTGATATTGTATCATTTCGGTTTACTGAGTCAATTACGGTGAGGGTCACTGTGTAGTTTCCTGGTTGTGTGAAGTTGTGGGTTGCGATCGGATTGGATGTGCTTATGGTTGTTCCGTCTGAGAAGTCCCATATGTACTGGATTATTGGGCTGAAGTCTCCTATTTTTGCGCTCCATCCTGGTGTTGAGGCGGAGGCGTTGAATGTAACTGTTCTGTTGACTATTGGTTGTAGCGGCGTATACGTGAAGTTGGCGGTCGGATTGAATTCTGGGAGGATTGTTATTGGTTTTGAGGTTGTGCTCCATAGTCCTTCGTTGTCGGTTACGTTTAGGGTTACTATGTAGTCGCCGGCGTTCATGTATTTGTGGGTTACTGTTGGGTCAGGCGGGTTTGTGTAGGTTCCCTGCTTTATTATTTTTGGTGTGCCGTCTCCAAAGTCCCATTCATATTTTATTATGGTGTCGTTGAATCCTTCTGCTGAGGATGAGCTTGCGTCGAATGTGACTGTCATGTTTTGGTATATTGTGGTTGGGTAGTAGGTGAAGGCTGCTTGTGGGGGTGATGGGTCGTTGCTGCCGTATTGGTAGGTTGTTTGGGTTGAGGTCATTTCTGTTTGGCTTCCTCTTGCTGTTGAGTAGATTGTGTATTGTCCTGGCCAGGCTTCATCGTCTGGAGATGCTCTGAGGTGGAGTTCGAAGTTGCCTATTGATGCTGTGTAGGTTGTTATTGTGGGGGTGTATGTGGGTTGGAGTTCAGAGTTTCTTACTATGTTGAATGATATTGTTGTTTCGGGTATGTAGGGAATTCCGCCTTGGCTTGGCAGTTTTGTGTAGATGTTTACGAATATGAATATTTTGCCGGGTTTTGTCCATTCTGGTATTTGAATTAGCCATGCGGGAGTTGATTGTGCGCCGGCGAGTATGGATGTTTGTGTCCATGAGGCGTATATTGGGGTTAGGGTTTCATCGATGACTGTTATTGCTATTGTGGGGCTTATAGGGTTTAGGAGTATGTTTTTGATGGTTACTCCGAACTTTATTGTTGATGTTGGGGTTGCTTTTGTTATTGGGTTTCCTTCTGTGTCTTTGAAGTAGTATCCTGTGATCTCTACTGAGGGCATTTCTGGCGGGTTTCCAATTTTGATTGTTCTAAAATATTGTGGGGTGTTTCTTTCGTTTCTTATTTCTATGGCGATTAGGACGTTGTCGGCTGGGGTTCCGTCTCTTAGTATTGTTCCTGTGATTGTTATTGGTTGTCTTACTGTGTAGGTTTTCATGTCTGTGTTTAGAGTTAGGGTTAGCAGTGGGCTTTGTGGAAGTATTTGCGTTGTGGTGAATGTTTGCGGGAATATTGTTAATGTTAGTAGGAGCGTGAGTATTATTATGGAGAATTTTCTAATTTTCTGTTGTGTCAAATAACTTCCTCCCTAGAGATGATTCTCAACGAATTTTATTAAATATTATGGAATAAATCTCTACTAGGTTTTCTCAGAGAATAAAATGATAAAATTTAGAAAAAGAGGGGGAATTTATGGTTCAGGTAGGATGTAGATTTCTGTGACGTACTCTGGACACCAGGGAGCTCCGCCTGCTGCCGGATCGTTGTCAAGTATGCTTACATGGACATACGCGTAGCCGGGCATTGCCCACTTCGGTATGTAGATTGTTAGTGTGACGCTAGCATTGTAGTAGCTGCAGTAAGTTGCGCCGCCTATGGTCACGGTCGTTTCTGTTTCAGCGTATCCTATTGGTGATCCTGTTTCATCTAGGATTGTGGCAGTAATGACTCCTGGATAGATTGCCTGTTCAGCATATGTTCCGTAATCGACGGTTATTGTAACTACCTCGTAGTGTTCATAGTAGTATTTGTCAGTTGTTACGCTCCATATGTTCACTAGATAGTCATACTTGAAGTATAGGTAGTCGAATATCTTCTGGTCGTCTACTAGAGATGAAGCTACTACTGTCCATTCACCGAAGTACTTTGTTGCGTTTTCACATGTCCATGGCATTCTGAAGGTGACTGTGGC
>Ga0180301_10003180_pt1 | contig 12861 bp, 12 predicted proteins | sample GuaBasSediGuay16_FD_121797 | JGI IMG/M metagenome (GOLD analysis project Ga0180301, IMG submission 121797) | Subseafloor sediment microbial communities from Guaymas Basin, Gulf of California, Mexico - Guay16, Core 4569-2, 12-15 cm | ecosystem: Environmental > Aquatic > Marine > Hydrothermal...
TACAAATACTCTGCAATACCGAGCTCTTCTAGCACACTCTTCGGCGGCAGTCCTGTTTCAGGATCGAGGCCGGCTGCTTCCAGGTACTCCTTAAGCATTGTACCCAGGTCGACCCTTACACCCCTGTTCTCACCGGTTTCAAGGGGCGGGTTGCCCAGAGCACGTTCGGGAAAGTCGTACTTTTCCGGAGTAATTCCTAATTTTACATTGAATATCTGTCTTAAAACGGTTATTCTAAATCCCATCTTTTCGAGCTCTTCCATGGACCAATCTTTTCCGTCGGCGGCATTTAAATATTCGGGAAGAGATCTGTAATCAATGAGTATATACCCGAAAAGGCACAGCCCTGCCGAATTAAGCACATGAGTCATGTTGACGTTATAATGGTGGTGCTTACCCCTTCCCGATGCTTCGTGGGGAGGTATTTCCGGCATATTGTATTCTGCAAGGGGAAAAGTAGTTGAACCCTGGGTATGTCTTGCCGGAGTGGGGTCGAAGTAGTAGGTGAGGGCGAGACCTGCGTTCCATCTGGGATCATGGGCTGGAAGTGCCTCGTTCCGTACAGCAATTGCATAGGGTCTTGTTTTTTCTCCGAATGTGCTGATAGCCTTCTCGAATCCACCGGAAAGCACGGCCCCTATCCCCTCTCCCTTTCCTATCAATTCTACAAGATGTACTATGGTAGATGAATCACCCCATTTTAGTTCCAATCCGCCTGTTTGCTCTCTGCCGATCAATCCCCTCTCATAACACTCGATGGCGTATCCGCACAGGCCCCCACAGCCTATGGTATCCATCCCGTATCTGTTACATAAATCGTTGATCCTTATCACAGCCTCTATATCGTTATTCATGAGATTCGGCCCCATCATCCCCATGGTTTCATATTCGGCCTTGTGTACCGGATGGGGTGTTCTAAACTCCCCTTCATCAACTCTTACATGACCACCACAGCCCACAGGGCAACCACTGCAGGCGTAGCGCTTCTTTTGATAATTAAGCTGTGTTTCTGTTTTTATTGGGTGATCTTTCAGCTCCTCGCAGGAAGAAGACCAGTTCTTTACAGGTATATCACCCGAGAGGAAAGAGCCGTCATAGAAAACGGGTGTGCCGTAGGTGGAAAGCCCTTCCCCCAGATCCTTTTTAAGCACGGGAAGATATTTTTTCCTCAGTTTCTTCATTCTGTCGGGGTCGGCCAGTTCGATCTGTCTATCCCCTTTGACCACAACTGCTTTAAGTTTCTTCGAGCCCATTACAGCACCCAGTGCGGAGCGAGCAGCAAACCGCCCTTTATCCGTGGAGATTCCGGCAATTGCAGAAAGCCTTTCGCCCGCAGGCCCTATACAGGCAACCTCGCAGTCCTCTCCGTGCCGGCTCTTAAGGAGGTCTTCGGTTTCGTAGCAGTCCTTGCCCCAGAGCGGGCTTGCATCCAATATCCGGTGTTTTCCCTCTTCCACATAGAGATAAACCGGTTCGGCAGATACGCCTCTAAAGAGAATCACATCTACCCCGGCCTGTTTCATCTTTTTCCCGAAGTAACCGCCGCAGTTGGAATCACCCCAGCCACCTGTTGACGGAGATTTCCCAAAGACCATATATCGTGATGCTATGTATGCTCCAGTTCCGGTCAGATAACCAGCTGCCATTCCGAGAATATTCTCCGGGCCAAGGGGATTGCAGGAGGGATCCATTCGCTTAAGAAGCAATGCCACTCCAAGACCGTAGCCCCCCAGCAAATTCCTGTATATCTGCTCCGGAATCTTCTCCATCCTCGTCTTACCGTTGGTCAAATCCACAGAAATTAAATTGCCTGTTACTGCATACATCCTTTTTCCCTCGATTTTTTATCATTACAAATGATCTTGCTTCCTGATTACCCTGCATTAAGGAGATTATAAATATCAGGGGGATGCCGATCCCATGACGGCACCTCCCCCGAACGAGTTTTTATGCTTTCATGTTATTTGGCCAGCTCAGCCCATTTGAGCACTTCACCCTCAGTAGAGACAAGGGGTTTTGGCGGGTAAGTTTTTTGTGTAAGAAGGGAAACAATCACCATAACCACACCGCCGACGGTTCCTGGACCGAGAGCCCATACCCATTCCGGTCCCGGAAACATTGTACCCGACAGGAGCATCCATCCCACAGAAAGAACGAATCCTGTAATCATCGAAGCTACCGCACCCGGAGCATTGGCCCTTTTCCAGTAGGTACCGAGCACCAGCGGAAAGAAGAGCACATGAAATAGAAGTTGAAACGCCACTACCAGCAGGTCATACATGTTCGCATAGAAGAAAGCAATTAGCAGTGATATAACGGCTACAATCAAGACACATACACGTGAGGCGTTCATGAGCCCATCGTCGGAGAGGCTCTTTCCGGCCGATTTCTCGTACATCGGTTTGTACAAGTCGTTGGCAAGTACAGCAGCGGGCGCGAATATTGCCGAGTCTCCCGAAGACATTACCGCTGCCAGCAGTGAAGCAATGAAGATACCCGAAAGAGCCGGCGGAAGCACCAATCGGGTAATCACAAGGATCAGCTTCTCGCTATCTTCATTTATAATATCTCCGCTTAATACTCCCTGACTGATAAGAGCAATGGCAGTAAATGCCAGAAAAACAGGAACCACACCCAGTGCCCAGTAACCAAAACCACTTATAAGAGCTGCATTGTTTGCCGTCTTTCCGGATTTGGCTATGATTGCTCTCTGGTAAAGATCCGGAGCGGCAAGTGTTCCCAGCCCTACTCCCAGGATGGCACCAAACCACCACACCCACCCACTTAAAGTAGGGGGAGCAAGCTCGGAGCCTTCAGCCGGGAAAAAGGCAAAGAAATGATTGGGAGTGGCTTCCACTACGTTTCCCCAACCACCGGCTGCCTTAATTGAAAGAGGAAGCACGATTATCAAGCCGAGCAGTACAAGGGTTACCTGGATAAAATCCGTCCAGGCAACGGCCAGGATCCCTCCGAGCACCATATAGAAGAGAATAATAGCCGTGCCTACCAATATGGTTACTGCATAGGGCCAACCGAGCAGAAACTCGAAGATCTTTCCGATAGCAACCAGTTGGACTGCAGCCCACAGACAGTAGGTTGGAACCATGAGGAGACCAGACCAACTGGCAGCCCATGGTCCATAACGACAGGAAAAAAACTGCGCAGCGGTATTTACCTTGGCGTCATGCACAATTTTCATGAAGAAAAGTCCTGCAAGAACCAGTGTTAATCCTGCACCGTAGGGGTCGTACATCACTCCATGGAATCCTGTATGGAATGCCTCTCCAGAGCCACCCAGCACAGTACCACCACCCCACCAGGTTGCAAACAGGGTTGCGGTTACAAGCCAGAGAGGAAGGTTTCTTCCTCCTGCAAGGTAGTCTTTGCTGCTTTTTACTCTTCTGGCCAGTATGATTCCAATCACAATCATACCTACGAAATAGATGATAACAAAAAATGTCTCCCAAAATCGCTCTCCCATTTTTTCCTCCTTCAATATTTCTTTGCAGCAACACCGACGAATCGGCTTATCTGCTGCTTTTTTTCGCTAACTTTTAATCGCCTTAAGCACATCTTCAGTAATATTTAGTGTCTCATCTATATCTTCCTCCGTATGTGCAGCGGAGATGGAGTACTCTTCGAACCACCCGCTGCCCATGGGAATCACACCTCTGCTCAGCATTCCGTACCAGTATTCTCTCCACATCGCTTTATTGCAACTATTGGCCTGCCTGTAGGTGTGAGGTTTCTCCGGTACGAACTGTATGCCTCCGAGAGGACCCTCGTGTGTTACACATGCAGGAAGTCCTACCCTTTCTATAATCTCCTCTAATCCTGCAGCATACCTCTCTCCAAGCCGATTCATCTCCCTGTACTTTTCAGCTGTAAGTACCTTTTTAAGACAGGCCAGTCCTGCGGCCATGGTCAAAGGATTAGCATTGTAGGTACCGAAGTGTACCGCTGGACCAAGGGGTGAGATAAGCTCCATTAGATCCTTCCTGCCACCGAATGCTCCCAGAGGTGTCCCCCCTCCAATTGCCTTTGCAAGACAGACCAGATCGGGTTTAATACCATACTTCTCGCAGGCACCCCCCTCTGCAATCCTACAGCCAACCTTCACCTCATCGAAAATAAGAAGCACATTGTACTTTACGGTTATCTCGCGCACGTCTTCGAGGTACCCTGGATCAGGAGGGATCACTCCTCCGTTTGTCATGCAGGGTTCGAGTATAAAGCAGGCTATATCGCCCTCGTGTTTTTTGAGCTGATATTCGAGACTCTCAATATGGTTGAACTGTACTATATATGTATGTTTCCACGCTCCCTCCGGGATACCCGCACTTTCCACTACCGACGAAGGCATCCATTCCGGCCCGGCTGCAGTGCTTGTAGGTACTGCAGTGCTTACAAGCAGAGCATCATTGGCACCGTGGTATGCACCTTCCACCTTAAGCACCCCCATCTTGCCTGTAGCAGCTCTGGCCAGACGCACCGCATACATCGTAGCCTCCACACCCGACTGGGTGAAGCGCAGCATATCAATCACAGGATATCGCCTTCTTATCTCCTCTGCTAACTCCGCAGCCAGCGGACCAGGCATACCGTAAAGGGTACCGTGCCTGGCTTGTTCACTTATTGCTTCGGCTATGATCGGGTCGGCATGACCTGCCACCATGGCGGCATAACACATGCAGTAGTCTATATACCTGTTGCCATCCATATCCCACACATAGGCACCCTTACTGTCCTTCACATATATGGGATAGGGAGACCAGAATTGTATGGCACTCCCCACTCCCCCGGGAATCACGGCCTGTGCTCTCTTTGCCTCCTTGGCCGAAGCAGGAGTTCTGGAAATGTAATCTTCGTAAAAACCCATTTTTCCCTCCGTAATTTTATTATTTTACTACGAAAGAAAGCCACCACCTATGGCGGGGGTCCTTAAGTCTTACAGCTGGGGGACACTCTGCAGGCAATGCCTGCTGGCTTTCTTTCGGAGCAAACAACCGCCTAAGTAGTTTCCGCTTAAGCGGAAACTACGAGCCCTTACAGGGCTCGCAAAGCCTTAGGCTTGCCTGTGGTTGTTTACTAATTTGTTTGAGCAATCAATCAATTTAATTACATACAATATGAACTAACTTTTTCTTCATCCGCATTCCTCAGACTTTTTTACCCTCCAGGGTTTTCCAGAGCAACTCCTTGAAACCCTCAACCGCTTCTTTAAGCTCTTGAGTATCTCCATGGATCACTCTGTAGAGATAAAAACCCTCAATGTAAGAGATAATCTGGATTGAAAGAAGATCGGGCAACAGATTACCAATCCCCTCCTCCTCCATGTAATCTGTTATTAGCTTTACTATCAGACGGTGATCGTGCTTGTACATCTTCCTGAAGCTGTTACAGATCCTCTCATCTCCAATGGCCATATAAAAACACCCATAGAAAACCCTGTCTGCCACACTCTGGGGAATCTCAAAGTTAAAGTTTTTATCAATATACAGCCTTAGCCTCTCTCTGGCCGTCTTTGCACCCTTGCTTGCCTGGAAGTAGGTTTTATCCATCTTTTGAACCATATAATCAACAAGTGCAAGGATAAGATCCTCCTTGCTTTTAAAGTAGTGCATTAGCAGGCTAGGAGCCACCCCCATCTCTTTACCTATTCTCTTCAGAGTAGCCTTTTCAAACCCCTCTTCGGCGATTACCCGATAACAGCTCTCTACGATTTGACGGCGCCTTACTTCGGCCTTATTCTTTCTTCCCATCTCCCGGTTCGCCTTAAGCTTTTTGTTTGTTTGATTGATCAATCTATTTTAAACTGGTTTTATTAAGCTGTCAATACTGCCAAGAGGTTGCAGCCTTTTTTCCGCTCCGGTATAATATTTAATTGCTGTCATGGAAGCTACCTTTGAAGTATATCTGAACGACCGGCTCATATTTTACAGTAACGGTAAATGGCTTCATCCTCTTTTCGATTTTGAAGAGTTTCTTCTTAAGGAAAACCTCGATCCGGCTACTCTATTTGTAAAGGATAAGATTGTGGGTAAGGCCGCCGCCCTTTTACTGGTAAAGTTCGACATAAGACATGTTCATGCAGGAGTTTTAAGTGAGCCTGGGAAGAGGGTGATGGAAGACTACAATGTTTCATTTAGCTTCGACCGGCTTGTTAAAAGAATATCGTGCAAAACAGAAGAGTTGCTTGTCCTTATAGACGACCTTGATGAGGCTTACCTGATGCTTAAAGAAAGGGCGCATAGATGATCATTCAAATCTTCGATTCGAGCTGGTATCAACGACCGGTTTAATAAATTGCTCTGTAAAATTCAACTCCTTGTAACCACTTATCGAACATGCTATAATTCCTCATTTATCATCAAGGAGGAAAAATGAATCTAAAAAAAGTGGTAATAATAGCTCTGCTGTTTGGTATTTTTACTCTATTCGGATTTGCACAAAATGAGGAAGAATCTGTGGAGTCAGTAGAAGAATTTCCGCCTCATTTCATGATGATGTTCGAGGAAACCCTCAAGATGGCACAAGAAGATTTGGAGCGTATAAGGGAAGAGATAAATTTTCCAGAGCTCACCGAAGAAGAAAAAGTAATACTCGATGCAATCGCCGAAAAGAGTAGAGAAATTATCGAGAAAGCCAAAGAGGGTTTACAGTTGATTGAGGAGAAGAACATAGAAAAGGCAATAGAAACAGACCATGCCCTTAGATTAGCACAGATGCAGAAGGAAGTACTCTTCAGAAAGCGGGGTAAACTTGGCCAATTACGAGAGCTTAGACAAGCCGCTGAAGAATCAGGTATATTCGATCAGGTTGAAGGCTCCATAAAAGAGCTTGCAGCAATCCACGATCAAATAATTCAAATAGAAGAAAAAAAGATTGATCTGGAGAAACAGACATGGGAGAAGGTCGACGAATTATATAAAACGATTGAGTCTTCCCGGCATAAATAGCTTAAATCAACGAATAGCCCTTTTATGCCCTGAATTGAACCTGAGGTGTGTTACCTCCTAAAAGGCAGCGTCATGCAAGCGGCAACACTTAATAAAAAAAGCCCCTTTACAGACATCCGTATAAGGGGCTTTTCTTTGACTGGTTGTCGTATTTTGACCCGTCCGGCAAACTGGGCCTGGCAATTTAGCTTGCTCGGTTACGCCAGACAGGTTCTGTGCTGACCAGGTCGGCCCGACTTTTAACGGCTTCCAGCGCCGCATCGATTCCTGTCAGCCCGTTAAAGATATCTACCAGCGTCTTCCGCCGAACCTTCCACCGTAACCGGGATGACCCATCATGGCGCCTCCCATCATCGGCCCATAACCATAACCGTAGTTTTCAGTTCTGGAAAGATCGTACTCCTTGCCGTTTATATCGGCCTTTGTAACCATGAGGTGTATCTCATCACCTTCCTCTCCGTAAACCATTTCGTGGTAAGGTGCAGGAACTTCATATCCTTCCACGGTTACTTCATCTCCCTCTTTTACATCGATTCCGTAATAGAGAAACCTGGGTATCAAGAGTTCGTACTCTTTCCCACCGCTTTTAATTTCCGGATGGAGTTTATCTACAAAGTAGATCTCACCGGTTACGGTGATTTTCTCCCAGGGGGTTTGAAAAACATAACCCCCACGCGGTCCATAGGGTACCGCTGGATACTCACTCTGCCCTGCCGCAAAGAGTCCTCCGAGAACACCTATGAGCAGGAACAAAGAAACAATAAAAATCTTGTTCTTTTTGTTAATGTGTTTCATATCACATCCTCCTGAAATTGTTTTGCATTAATTATATTGCATAAACCATGCCAATTATCAGGAGTATGAGCAGCAAATTCGATGTTTTTCGAGTTAAATTTGGCATAAAACGGTGTAAAAATAGTCTTTTCCCTATTTGGAGACTTAACCTTTTTAATTATATGTGAAATATTTTCGATTGATGTGAAAAGTGTGAATATGTTTCACACCTGCATGCATATATTACTGCTGCCACTGCTTTTCTTTCATTACCTTCAAACCACGAGGTGTAAGAACGTTTTCCACCTCCCCCAACAGGCTGTCCAGGATTATGGCAAGGGCCGCTGTGGGAGCCGCCCCTTGTACTGTAAGCTGTGTTACCCTGACCGCAATGCCAGTAACTATCAACTCGCCCAGACCTCCCGCACCTATCATACCGGCTACTGCTGCTGTACCGACATTAACCACGGTGGATGTGCGGATACCTGCAATAATTACAGGCCTTGCCAGGGGGAGCTCCACCCTCCAAGTAACCTGTGCTCTTGACATTCCCATACCCTGCGCGGCTTCTTTTACTGCAGGGTCAACGGAGTTGATGCCTGCATAGGTATTGCGAATTATTGGTAACATTGCATAGATAAACAGAGCCACCACCGCTGCCCTGTACCCCATGCCCAGAACTGCACCTGCTATTCCGATAAATGCCAGTGTTGGTACTGTCTGCCCTACATTTGCAATTCCGACCAAAACGGGAGATACGAACCTCATTGCCCGCCTGGTAGCGATAAAACCTACCGGAACTCCGATTCCTATTGCAATCGCCTCAGCAGCACCTACAATCTGAAGGTGTTTGATGGTTTCTCTCACCACCTTCCCCGGCGGAAACATCTTAAACATCCCCACCTGCTGAATGGCAGTCATCCAGATAGTAACTCCGACAAAGAGGACCAAGAGGGTAAAAAGAATTACATACCGCCTCAACTTTTCTCTCCTGAAGCTTTCGTCTCTTTTTGCTGCTCACTTTCCTCCTGACCCAGCATGTCTCTTATTATGTCAAAGGAAAGCACACCCAGCATTTTGCCATCTTCATCCAGAATCGCAAGTGTGCCGATAGTGCTGTTTATCATCATGGAGAGTGCTTCATTTAAAGGGGTATCGGGACCCGCGGTTACCGTAGGGGGTTTGTATATCTCCTTAATACTTTTTGAACCCTTTATATCGTCGGAGGCAATCCATCCTATAAAGCGGTCTTTTTCATCCGTTACCATGGACCACTTGGTATTGGACTCCTCCATACGTTTTTTGACCCTGGCAGGATCTTCATCTATTTTTACGGTAACGGGAGGCTCCTTCATAACATCTTTTGCCTTGTACAGTCTTAGCCCCTTTAAAACTCTGTCCGCACCCACAAAATTTCGTACAAACTCATCCTTCGGATAGGTGAGGAGAGTGGCCGGATCGTCGTACTGTACCAGTCTTCCGGCCTTCATGAGGGCTATCTTATCGCCCATCTTTATCGCTTCTTCAATATCGTGGGTTACGAATGCAATTGTTTTTTTAATCTTGGCCTGTATCTTTAAAAACTCATCCTGCAGCTTGCTTCTTGTAATCGGGTCTATGGCTCCGAAAGGCTCGTCCATTAAGAGGATGTCGGGATCTGCGCCAAGTGATCTGGCTACACCAACCCTCTGCTGTTGTCCGCCGGAGAGCTCGCTTGGATAGCGGTACATAAAAACCGATGGATCCATACCTACCAGCTCGAGAAGTTCTTCCGCTCTGTCGAGCTGCTTTTGCTTAGACCATTTTTTGAGCATGGGAACCGTGGCGATATTTTCCCATACGGTGAGATGGGGGAAAAGACCGATATTCTGAATCGCATAACCGATATTGCGTCTGAGTTCATTCGGGTTGAAACTCATTATATCTTTATCGTCAACATATATCTTTCCGGAAGTCAGTGAAATTAAACGGTTTATCATTTTCATGCTGGTGGTTTTACCGCAGCCGGAAGGACCCAGAAACACACAAAACTCGCCTTTTGAGATCTCCAGGTTTAAATCCTTAACTGCTTCGGTCCCGTCTGGATAGGTTTTATAAACATTTTCCAGTCTTATCAACTCTTCCTCCTCAACCTTATTCTTACTCCTTTGGGTGTTGTAAGCCACTCGAGCCTTCCCATAACCACATCCACAATTATAGCCAGAAGGGATACACACACAGCACCCACCGCTATAAGATCGGTACGGTAATTGGCTATACCCCTGAATATGGGCTGGCCGAGCCCCCCTGCTCCTATGTATGAACCGATAGCCGCTATGCCTATGTTCATAACTATAGCCTGCCGCATACCGGCCATTATAACCGGAACTGCAAGAGGAAGTTTTATTTTTAAAAGAATTTGTGTCTCACCCATACCCATTCCCCTGCCAGCCTCTATCATGTCAGGGTCTACTTCCCTAATGGCGGTATAGGTGTTACGTATAATGGGGAGAAGACCATAGAGGGTAAGGGCGATAACTACCGGAAGAAAACCGATGGAAGGAAGAGAGAGTGAGGCAAGAATACCCATGAGAATACCGTAGAGGGCGAGAGAGGGTATGGTCATCATAATACTGGCAAAATAGATGACCATCTCGGCAATTCTTTCCCTGCCTTTACCGGATATAAAGATCCCTACCGTTACACCGATAATTACTGCACATACATTGGCCACTATTATAATGTAGATATGTTGTACGGTCCACTTAAGAATCTTATCGGTGTTTTTAAGGAAGTACTGCCATGCCTCTTGCCACATTAATTATTGAGTCTAACTCGACTTACTTAAGCTGTCAAGGATTTTTTCCCGATTAGAGGAAAAGAGACGGTTATACCTCAAGTATATCCACAAGCTCGGCAGGTTCAAGCCTGTATTTGGCACCCCTGCCTTCATAGAAGCCATGTGCTTCTATGAGGTGAATGTTTAAATCTGTGTAAATTATCTCTTTATTCTTCTCAAGGTTTCTCACCGTGGTGTTTATCTTTGGAAAAAGCCCCGGATGTTCAAATGGACAGGGAAGTTTCCCCCTGGCATCTTCCACTTTGACTTCAAAATGGGGAGAGACATTTATATATTCCCCAAGACCGGACAATCCGTTTTCTCTGAGTTCACGCATTTTATCCGATATTCTCCTGTGGGTAACCCCGAGTTTCTTTACCTCTGCGTTGTCTTCTATAAGAATATCCACAAGATTTCTCGTATCATCTCCCAGAAAACCGTGCAGGGAGATTACTCCCGGTCTCATATTTTCCTGTACTTTTTGTAATTGTGTTGTCTGTTTCATAATAATAATCTCCTTATCCGAATTTATCGTAGAAAATCCTCTCTTCCGGAACTCCTCTCTCTGTAAGAACCTTTACACACGCATTTATCATTCCCGGGCTTCCGCAGAGATAGGCTTCCACATTTTCTCCTGATTTAAGGGAATTGGATACAACATCGGTTATAAGCCCCGTTTCTCCGTCCCAGTTATCCTCCGGTTGGGGATCGGAAAGTGCAGGGATAAACTTAAAGTCTTCAAGCCTCTCCTCGAGTTTCTTCATCTCCCCCAGAAGGAAGAGATCTTTCTTTGATCTGGCACCGAAAAAGTATCTTGTTTTTCTGTTTATCCCTCTATCTGCCATATCCATGAGAATTGCCTTTATAGGAGCCATCCCGGAGCCTCCTGCGATAAAGAAAATTTCACGGCCGCTTTCTCTAAGGTAAAACTCTCCATAAGGACCGTTAAACAGTACTTCGTCTCCCGCTTTCAGGTATTTATGCACATAAGTAGTACATATTCCGTCGGGCACCAGCCTGATCTCCAGCTCTATTCGATTCTTTATTGAAGGGGGAGAGGCGACAGAGTAAGCACGATATACGGGCTCCTCGGTTAGCTCATACCCGGGAGCCATAAACTGAATAAAGTGTCCTGCCGTAAATTCTATTTCTTTTGGAAGATACTGCCCTGCTCCTTTTATAACTTTGGCCTTGCAGAGCCCGCATGAGCCTCTGCCCCCGCATGCGGATGGGATAAATATCCCCTGCCCCATCAATGTCGAGAGAAGGGAGGCTCCCCCCCTTACTTTAAGCTCCTTCTTTTCATTTATAGTGATAGTAATTTCTCCGTAATTTGCGATAGTGGCGTCGGCAATAACAAGAAGCAGAGCCAGTACACCCGAAACGGCTGCAACGGCACCTGCACTCAAGAAAAAACTTCTCAGCATTCCCATTCTCTGTCCCTCTAACCTGTTTTAAATCATTCCGGCAAATCCCATAAACGCCATGGCCATCATACCGGTAATTATAAGAGTAATTCCTGCACCTTCCAGCCCTCCGGGGAGTCTTGCCTTCTCCCCTTTCTGCCGGATCCCCGACATGGCGAGAATTGCCATAAACCAGCCCAGGCCGCTACCAAGGCCAAAGAAAAATGTAACAACGAGATTGTAATCTCTTATAACCGTAATCTCTTATAACCATAAAAAGACTCACCCCGAGGATAGCACAATTTACCGTGATGAGGGGAAGAAATATACCCAGAGCTGCGTAAAGGGCTTCGGATAGCCTCTCGATTACCATTTCTGCAAGCTCTACAAAGGCTGCAATAACTATGATAAAAACAATAAACCGTATATAGTTTAGATCGAGGGGTAAAAGTATATAGTTATAGACAAACCAGTTGATAACACTGGTGGTGGCCATGACAAAGGTTACTGCAAACCCAAGTCCCAGGGGTGTTCTTATCTCCCTGGATACTGAGAGAAAGGAACACATTCCCGGATAATTGGAGAGGAGGATATTATTGGTAAATACGGCGGCAAAGAAAACGGTATAGGGGTTTATAACACTTTCCATTATTTTTTCTCCCTCGCTGTTTTTAGAACAGCTCCTTTTACCACCCATACAAAGACTGCAAGCATAAAGAACGCTCCCGGAGGCATCACCATTATCGACCAGTTTATCCACCAATCACCCAGTACTGGTACTCCCCAGAGGGTTCCAAGCCCCAGAAGCTCCCTGAAAAATGCCATCGCCAGCAGCACATAGGCGTAACCAAGGCCGGATGTAAGCCCATCCACAAGGGATATTCCAGGTGGATTTCCCATGGCA
>Ga0180301_10003181_pt1 | contig 12861 bp, 10 predicted proteins | sample GuaBasSediGuay16_FD_121797 | JGI IMG/M metagenome (GOLD analysis project Ga0180301, IMG submission 121797) | Subseafloor sediment microbial communities from Guaymas Basin, Gulf of California, Mexico - Guay16, Core 4569-2, 12-15 cm | ecosystem: Environmental > Aquatic > Marine > Hydrothermal...
CGCAAATAATCGCAGTTGAACTGCGATTATTTGCTGCGATTGTTTGCGAATACAAAATATGTCAAGAGTGGAAATCAAAAACTTAAAAAAGGCGGCAGAGAGGATAAAAAAAGCGGTAAAAGAAAAAGAAAGAATTATTCTTTACGGGGACGCTGACTTGGATGGGGTCAGCGCAGTTATTATTTTAAAAGAGTGCATTAAGAATCTGGGAGGCAAGGTGACAGCCGTATATTTCCCGGATAGGGAAACCGAGGGCTATGGAATTAACGAGTCTGCCCTCGCTTATTTAAAGAAATATGCCCCTGCCCTTCTCGTAGTCTTGGATTGCGGAATCGGCAATTTTAAAGAGGTGAAGCTGGCCAAGAAGAGGGGCTTTGAAGTTATGATAATCGACCATCACAAGGTTTTAAAAAAGCTTCCGGCGGCCTCCATCGTAGTCAATCCCCATCAAAAGGGTGATAAATATCCCTTTAAGGAATTTGCCGCCGCCGGCGTCGTTTTTAAGTTTGTCGAGGTTTTGCTCGGCAGAAAGTTGACGTCCGCTTTGAGAAATAATTTTTTGGAATTGGCAGCTTTGGCTACCTTGGCTGACATGATGCCTCAGGAAAAAGACAACGCGGAATTTCTGGAAAAAGGCCTGGCTTCTTTGAAAAATACGGTCAGGCCGGGACTGAAAGTTTTCTGGCAGATGGATTCTATAGATAAGGACGACGTACGTCAGTTTGCCCAAAAGGTAATTTCTGTCTGCCATTCCGGAGGCACCAAAAACCATTTAAATGAAGGATATTTGCTGCTGACTTTGGTTTCGGAAAAAGAAGCCGAAGATTTGGCCCAAGATCTTTTGGAAAAATCCTACCTGCGCCAGCAAAGAATCAGGGAAATTGTCGAAGAGGTGGAAGAGAGAGTTTTGACTAAATTGAAAGAACCTATTATTTTTGAAGGATCAACTTCCTGGCCGGTACTTATGGCGGGGCCGGCTACTTCCAAAATAGTCCGCATTTACAAAAAGCCGGTCTTTTTGTACAGCCAGAGGAAAAAAGATTCTCAAGGAGCGGTAAGAACCCCCGAAGGAGTGGACGGCGTAAAAGCCATGATTCATTGTTCAAAATTCCTGGAAACTTACGGAGGGCATCCCCGGGCCGCGGGCTTCAGGATTAAAAATGAAAACCTGGAAAAGTTCAAAAAATGCCTGATTAGGTATTTTCAAGACTAAACCGAATAGTTAAAATAAAAATATGAGGAAAATCATTATTTATACTGACGGCGGTTCGCGGGGCAATCCGGGTCCGGCGGCCATCGGCGTGTTAATTTGCGATGAGAAAGGAAAAGTACTGAAAGATTATTCGGAATATTTGGGGCAAGCCACCAACAATGAGGCTGAATACCGGGCCGTGATTTTTGCTTTAAAAAAAGTCAAAGCTTTGTATGGAAAGAAAACTATCAAAACCACTGAAGTGGAAGTTCGCTCAGATTCCGAGCTGTTGATTCAGCAGCTGAACGGGAAATACAAAGTTGTAGAGCCCAAGATCCAGCTTTTGTTTTTGCAGGTTTGGAACCTGAAAGTTGATTTTGGGAAGATAAAATTTAATTCCATACCTCGGGAAAAGAACAAGGAAGCGGATCGGTTGGTGAACAAAGCCTTGGATACTAGGAAAGAGGGACCCTTGACAGGGCTTTTTGGTTAAGTATAATGGAAATTGACCATGATAAATATTAAAATCACATTGAATAGAAGCGGTTGATTCTAGGGGTTTTTGTTTGTCTCCTAGTCGGACCGCTTCCACAGCGGTTTTTTGTTTATCATGCTGGACCTTGTCAATTGAATAACGTGAATATTGATTGCTAGCTAAGTAGGTATAAATTGCATTTATTAAGGGCAGACGGTGGATGCCTTGGGATATCTAGGCGATGAAGGACGTGGTGTGCCTGCGATAAGCTGCGGTGAGGTGGCTAACAACCTTTGACCCGCAGATTTCCGAATGCGATAACGCGGCCGAATTAAACTCGGTCACCAAGCACATAATTTATGTGCTTCGGAGCGAACCTGGGGAAGTGAAACATCTTAGTACCCAGAGGAAAAGAGAACGCAGTTAATTCTCTTAGTAGCGGCGAGCGAAAAGAGAAGAGCCCAAACCTAACCGTGCCTCACTTTCGTTCAGCACGAATTTTCAATGATCAATGATCAATTTTCAATGAATTTTCAATGACTCAATTTACAAATCATTTAATTGAAAATTGAAAATTTAAAATTGAAAATTCCGTGGTGAGTGGTAGCGAGGCACGGCTGGGGGTAGTAAGAAGATAACGTCCGGAGCATTTCTGGTGCACAGAAATGTTTTGGAGGGAGAATATTTAGACGAAGTTTGGTTAGAAGAAGCACCCTGGAAAGGGGCGCCAAAGAGGGTAATAGCCCCGTATTCGAAAATCACTTCGTGCTCCTTGTTATTTTTCTTGAGTAGCTCGAGGAAAGAAAGCCTTGAGTGAAACATCCGCGACTAATGCGGAAAGGCTAAATACTAAGATATCTCCGATAGTGAACCAGTACCGTGAGGGAAAGGTGAAAAGCAGCCCGTTGAGGGCGGTGAAATAGAACCTGAAACCGTCATGCCTACAAAGAGCCGGAGGTTCGACGTTACGTCGGACTGACGGCGTGCTTTTTGCAGAACGAGCCAACGAGTTCCGTTTAAATTTTCGTCTAAGGGCTTCCAGCCCGAAGGCACAGGGAAACCGAGTGTTAAAAGCGCGAATCTTTTAATACATTAAAATAGAAATTTAAACGGAGACCCGAAGCCAAGCGAGCTTGCCATGGCCAGGGTGAACCCCGTGGAAACACGGGGGGAGGCCCGAACCCGTGGGTCGTGCAATTCCTTGGGATGAGCTGTGGTAAGAAGTGAAAAGCTAAACGAGCTTGGTAATAGCTGGTTCTCCCCGAAATAGCTTTAGGGCTAGCTCCCTGTTACAAGTTTTCGCAGGTAGAGCACTGGATGGAATATCGTGCCTTATGGTAGGTACTCCAACCAAACTCCGAATGGCGAAAATTATTACAGGGAAGTCAGACGATGAGCGCTAAGGTTCATCGCCAAAAGGGAAACAGCCCAGATCTTAATCTAAGGTCCCTAAACTGTATTTTCACTCCGACCCACTGCTTAAGATACCTTCGGTTTCTTACGTCGCTTGTTCGCTTCGCTCACTCGCTCCTATTTTTCCAAGACGGAGTGAAAATATTTTCACTCCGTGGAGGAAAACAGCGAGCCCGAGCGGAGCGAGGGCGAGCGTTAGAAACCTTGGGTTTCTAAAGGTGGGGGTCGGGGTGAAAATCTTGAGCTAAGTGTTTTTAAGGAAGTGGGGATCCTGTGATAGTTAGGAGGTTAGCTTAGAAGCAGCTATCCTTTAAAAAGTGCGTAATAGCTTACTAACTAAGGAATCCCGCGCCAAAGATTTACGGGACTAAGCTCAGTACCGAAGATAAGAACCAGCCATACCTCATTGCATTCGGCATGGAATGATTTAATTTTTAAACATTTTAATTGAAAATTGAAAATTAAAAATTGAAAATTCCACCCGAGTGTAGCGAGGTGTGGCTGGTGGTAGGGGAGCATTCGTAATGCTGTGAAGTGGGAGGGTAACCGACCATGGAGCGTTGCGAAGCGAGAATGTTGGCATGAGTAACCGCAATCAGGGTGAGAGCCCCTGACACCGCAAGCCTAAGGTTTCCTTGGCAATGTTGATCAGCCAAGGGTTAGGCGGTCCTAAACTGAAGCCGAAAGGCGTAGGTGATGGACAGCAGGTTAATATTCCTGCCCTTCTGTTAAATAACCTCAAGGGGACGCAGTTTTGAAGTTCAAGGGGATTATTGGATTTCCTGGGAAACTTCGGTTTCCTTTCTTGAATCAAAAATTGCCAAGAAAATCCTTGAGTATTCTATTTAACAGGATCCGTACCTTAAACCGACACAGGTAGGCTGGTATAAATGTACCAAGGTGAACGGGTGAAACCTCGTTAAGGAACTCGGCAATAAAGTGTTCGTAAGTTCGCAATAAGAACTTCCTTCACCTTCAAAGGTGAAGGGCGCAGCGAAAGTACCCCAGGCGACTGTTTACCAAAAACACAGGTCCCTGCTAAACTCGCAAGAGGATGTATAGGGACTGAGGCCTGACCAGTGCTGGAATGTCAATCTTGCCGGTCTTTGCTTTCGGGTAAAGGCTGAGCGAGTGAAGCACCAGTGAACGTCCGCGGTAACTATAACCGTGTTAAAGTAGCGTAATCCCTTGCCAGGTAAGTTCTGGCCCGCATGAAAGGCTTAACGACTTGGGGGCTGTCTCAACGAGGAGCCCGGTGAAAATGCAATACCGGTAAAGATGCCGGTTACCTGCGGCTAGACGGAAAGACCCCGGGAGCTTTACTGTAGCTAGATATTGGATTTTGGTTTCAGATGCGTAGCGTAGCGGGTAGGCTTTGAAGTCCCATTTTCGGATGGGATGGAGCCGCCAATGAAACACCCGTCTTTTGAAACCTTTATTCTAACTCTGCCTGAAACGGCAGAAGACAGTGTCTGGTGGTCAGTTTAAGTGGGGCGCTTGCCTCCTAAAGAGTAGCGGAGGCGTTTAAAGGTCGGCTAGCCAGGGATGGAAATCCTGGCGATAGGGCAAAGCCATAAGCCGGCTTTACTGCGAGCAGGTTATTGCGAGCAGTTGCGAAAGCAGAACTTAGTGAACCGACCTCTTTTTATAGAAAAGGGGAAGATCATCAGCCAAAAGTTACCCCGGGGATAACAGGCTAGTAGGGCCCGCAAGTCCATATTAACGGCCCTGTTCGGCACCTCGATGTCGGCTCATCACATCCTGGAGGTGGAGAAGCTTCCAAGGGTTGGGCTGTTCGCCCATTAAAGTGGTACGCGAGCTGGGTTCAGACCGTCGTGAGACAGGTTGGTCCCTATCTACCGTAGGCGCCGAGTCTTGAGGGGAGTCGTCCTTTGTACGAGAGGATCAGGATGAACTAACCTCTGGTCTACCAGTTGTTCCGCCAGGAGCATTGCTGGGTAGCTAAGTTAGGATGGGATAAAAGCTGAAAGCATCTAAGCTTGAAGCCCGCCCCAAGATTAGGACTCAAGACCCCTCCCAGATCAGGAGGTTGATAGGCTCTAGGTCTAAGTGCTGTGAGGCACTAAGCCGAGGAGTACTAATAGGTCAGTTTTTATACCTACACTAGCTGGCAATCAATATTCACGTAAATAAAACAATAAAACCCCAATATTTGGCGACGATACCGAGGTTGTCCCACCCGATTCCATACCGAACTCGGAAGTGAAATACCTCAGGGCCGATGATATTGCTTCGGCGAGAAAGTAGGTCGTCGCCAACTACTGGGGTTTTATTTTTGGAGAAAAGCATATATAATATCTTAATGAAAAGAAGTAAAATTCTAGTTTTGCTTATTGCCGTTTTGTTGATACTTTCTTTGAATTTTTTCTCAAAAGAAGCCAGAAGCTTTTTCTATGCCATTTCTTCCCCCGTTCAAAAAACTTTCTGGGGTGCGGGAAATGGCATTTCAGATTTCTTTTCCGGGATTTTTTCCGGAGAAAGCTTGAAAAGGGAAAACGAAGAGCTGAAGCTGGAAAACCAAAAACTACTGGCAGAGAAAGCGTTTTTGAACAAAGTTACGGAGGAAAATGAACTTTTGCGGCAGGCTTTGGGAATCGGCTTGGCAGAGGAATTTCAGCTGGGTTTTGCAAGCGTTGTCAGCAAGCTGGCAGACGAAGCCGTTTTGATCGATAAGGGAGCAGAAGACGGCTTTTCAGAAAACATGCCTGTAATTACGGCAGAAAATGTATTGGTGGGGAAAATTGATAAGGTCTACAAGAAGTTTTCCAGAGTGGCCTTGATTTCCCAAAAAGAGAATTCTTTCGATGTAGAAATTTCGGGAAAGAATATAAAAGGATTAATCAGGGGAAAGGGAAGTTCTGAAATATTTTTAGATTTGGTTTCCAAGGACAAGGAATTAAAAAAAGGAGATTTGGTAGTTTCCAGCTCTTTTGGGGGGACTTATCCTGAAGGCCTCCTGGTGGGAACCGTCAAAGAAGTTATCAACAGCGACGTCCAACCCTTTCAGCAAGCGGAAGTCTCTCCTTTTTTGGATTTGCGGGAATTGAAAAACGTTTTTATTATTCTAAGTTTTTAATCGCTCAGCTTTAAATGAATTGGCCCAAGTTCTTTATTCTAATACCGGTTTTTTATCTTCTTCTTGCGGTTCAAACCACTTTCCTTCTTTACTTCCCCTTGATTTTGATTTCAGTCTTCCTGATTAATCTTTTTGAAAAGCCCCAGGATTTTACGGGGGTTTTAGTCGCCTTAATCGGGGGATTTTTTCTGGACATTTTTTCTTCCGGAATAATCGGCATTCATGCTTTGTCTTTGGCGGCCCTGGCTCTCCTTATTAAGGTAATTTTAAGAAGGTATGTCAGAAGCCCGGTTTACTAAATTCACCCCGTTTAGAAATTTTATAAACCAACTAATTTTTAAAAAGGTATTTAGACTAGAGTAAAAATCTTTATGGCAAAACCAGAGTATCAAAAATTTCTAACGGGGTTTAAAATAAAGAAGTTCCAGAAGGAAATAGAACCCCAGGAAATTTTGCTGGATAAGCTTTCCCAGGAAAAAGAAAAAGAGCTGGGGGTTTCGGAGAAACAGCTGGAAACTCCCATTTCCCAGAAAGTTCTCAAAAGCTTCTGGATAGCCATTTTAATCATTCTTTTCGTGCTTTTCGGAAAAACCTTCCAGCTTCAGGTGATGGAAGGCGGTAGCCTTTCTGCCTTGGCGGAGGGAAACAAATTCCTCAATCTTTCCCTTCGGGCAGAAAGGGGAGTGATTTACGACAGGAACTTAAAACAGCTGGTTTTCAATAAAGCCAGTTTTGATTTGATTTGCGACGGGGAGGTATTTTTGGAAGATCTCAGCCATCAAGACCTGATTTTTTTTGAGTCTCGGATTTCAGATTTCCCCAACTGTGAAATTAAAAACAATACCGTCAGGAAATACCCCGAGGGAGGAGCTTTTTCCCATTTGTTGGGGTATGTCCGTCCTACCGGAGAGAAGACCGGCTTGGAAGAATACTACGATGATTTTTTGGAAGCCAGAGCCGGCCAGCTTCGGGTTAAAAGAGACGCTAAGGGCAACTTAATTTCCAAAGAAATAATTTCTTTTCCTGAAGCCGGTGATAATTTAGTGCTTTGGCTGGATTCCGGCTTGCAGGAGAAAGTGGCAGCCGCCTTAAAGCGGCAAGTTATCAATACGGGAGCCGAAGGAGGAGCGGTCGTGGCTCTTGATCCAAAAACAGGGGGCATACTGGCTTTGTCGAGCTTCCCCACTTTTGACAACAACCTTTTTTCGCAGGGCATATCCCAAGAGCAATGGCAAAATCTCCGGGATGATTCCAGAAATCCGCTTTTTAATCGGGCCGTTTTCGGGATGGGTTATCCTACCGGTTCCACTATAAAACCCTTGGTGGGCTTGGCCGCCTTGGAAGAAGGAATTATCACTCCCGAACAGCAGATTTACTGTCCTCTGGAGATTTGCGTTCAAAACCCCTGGGATCCCCAAGACCAAGAGTGTTACGCCGACTGGAAATACCACGGCACTTCCGATTTAAAAAGGGCGATAGCCGAATCGGTTAACACTTTTTTTTATCAAATCGGGGGAGGTTATGAAGATTTCAAAGGTTTAGGGGCAACTAAGATAAAGCGGTGGCTGGAAGAATTCGGATGGAGCACCAAAACCGGGGTTGATTTGCCCAAAGAAGGAAAGGGCATTCTTCCCGTTATCGACGACAACTGGACTCTTGGTGACACTTATCATCTTTCCATCGGGCAGGGGCCTTTCTCTATTACCCCTATTCAAGTGGCTGCAGCTTTTGCAGCAATAGCTAACGGAGGGAAGCTTTTCCAGCCCCAGGCAGTGAAAAAAGTGATTAATTCTGAAAAAGAATTGGTAAAAGAAATGCCCCCCAAGGTTTTGAGAAACATTCCTGCCGATCCAGAAAACCTGGAAGTTATTCGCCAAGGAATGCGGCAAGCGGTTACTTCGCCCCAGGGATCAAGCTATCTTTTAAGCTCTCTGCCGGTAAGTGCGGCTGCCAAGACGGGAACCGCCCAAGCTTCGAGCCGCGAAGAAATTTATCATAACTGGGTGACGGTTTTCGCTCCCTACGAAGATCCTCAGATAGTTCTGACCGTGGTCATAGAGAATGTACCCGGGATACAGTCGGCAGTTCTGCCCGCCGCCCGAGAAATATTGAATTGGTACTTTTCTGCCGCTGTGGAAAACTAAAGCCCGGAGGAGGGTTGACATATTTTCTGATTAGATTATCATTTTTTAATATTCATTTATGCCCCAAAAATATCTTACTCCGCAGGGAATGAAAAAATTAAAAGAGGAATTGGCTTACTTAAAAGATGTGAAGCGAAGAGAAATTATGGAGCGCTTGGAAAAAAGCCTGGCTTTCGGAGACTTGACCGAGAACGCCGAATACCATGAAGCCAAGGAAGCCCAAGCTTTTGTGGAAGGCCGCATTTTGGAATTGGAGGATTTGATAAACAATGCCGTAGTAACTTTTCCCAAGAAGAACGGAAACTTGGCTCAAGTGGGTTCCACTGTTTTGGTTTCATCGGGAGCTTTGAAAAGAGAAAAGCTGAAAATCGTAGGAGCAGAAGAAGCTGATCCTGTAGAGGGAAAAATTTCCGTAGACTCGCCTTTGGGTAAAGCCCTTTTGGAGCAGCCGGAAGGTGTGGTTGTCGAAGTTGAAACTCCTCAGGGCAGGAAGAAGTATAAAATTCTAAAAATTGAGTAAATTATCGAGGTTTAGCCCTTGTAAGAGTTCGCCGGAGCGGGCTCTTTTCTTTTTGGCAAAAATTGAGTACTATAAAAGAAGTTATGGCAATATCCAACATCAAGAAAGCCAGGATGAAGAAACTGGAAAGGATAAGGAAAGCAGGTTTTGATCCTTATCCTATTAAAACCAAAAGAACCCATTCTATTGAGGAGGCTTTGGCTAGCTTTGACCGGTTTTGCCGGGCAAGGACCAAATTGTTTTTAGTGGGAAGGATAATAAGCTTGAGAGAGCACGGCGGCTCCACTTTTTTTCATTTTGAAGACGGCACGGGGAAAATGCAGGCTTATTTGAAAAAAGATAAGGTGGGCCCTAAAGACTACAAGTTTTTCCTGGAGAATTTCGATATTGGCGATTTCGTTGAGCTTTCCGGTAAGCTGTTTAAAACCAAGAGGGGAGAAGAAACCCTGGAGGTTGGAAGATTCCGAATACTGGCAAAGTCCTTGTTGCCTCTCCCAGAAAAGTGGCACGGGCTTCAGGACGTGGAAGAAAGATTCAGGAAAAGATACCTGGATTTGATTATGAATTCGGAAGTGAGGGAAAAATTCAGGCTGCGTTCTCGAATTGTAGAGGAAATAAGGAATATTTTGGACGACCAGGGATTTCTGGAAGTGGAAACTCCGGTTCTGCAGCCAATCCCGGGAGGGGCTTTGGCAAAACCCTTTAAAACTCACTTAAACGCTCTAAATCTCGATTTGTATTTGAGGGTTTCCCCCGAACTTTATTTAAAGCGGCTTCTGGTGGGAGGATTTGAGAAAGTTTATGAAATCGGTCGATGCTTCAGGAACGAGGGCATGGACAAACATCACAACCCCGACTTCACCATGCTTGAGTTTTACTGGGCTTATCAAGACAGGGACGGCTTAATGAAATTTGTGGAGAAGATAATGATTGATTTGGTGAAAAGGATAAAAGGCACGGACCAAATCACTTACGAGGGCAAAAAGATAAGCTTTAAAACTCCCTGGAAGAGGGTTAAGTTCAGCAAGGTTGATTTTGAGAAAGACAAAGCAAAAATGATTCAGCCGACTTTCGTAGTTGACCATCCCGCCAAGCTAGCCATTTTAGCCAAAGCCAAAAAAGAAGATAAAAAAACCGCTGATCGCTTCCAGTTGATAGTGGGAGGGATCGAGCTTATCAACGGATTTTCCGAACTAAACGATCCCATCGAGCAGGAGAAAAGATTTAAAACTGCCAAGATCGAAACCGAAAGAAAAGATAAAGACTTTTTGGAGGCTTTGCAGTACGGCATGCCGCCGGCCGCCGGCCTTGGCATGGGAATAGATAGATTGGTAGCCCTTCTGACGGATTCACACAGTTTAAGGGAGTCAATATTGTTTCCGACAATGAGGCCGAGAAAAATTAAAAATGCAAAATGAAAAATTGAAAACTACAATTAAAAATTTAAAACTGTTAATTGCTACACATAACACGGGAAAACTTTTAGAATACGAAGAAATATTTAAAAATATAGGATTGAAGATAAAATTAGTCTCTTTGAAAGATCTGGGGGTGACTCAGAAACTGGAGGAAACCGGCAATACATTCGAAGAAAATGCCATTCAGAAAGCAAAATTTTATTACAATTTAGCCAAAATGCCAACGCTGGCCGATGATAGTGGATTGGAAATAGATTATTTGAACGGGGAACCGGGAATAAAGTCGAGACGCTGGTCCGGATACGAAGCTTCCGATGAAGAAATGATCCAAATCGCCTTGGACAAGCTGACAGGAGTTTCCCGGGAACAGAGAGGAGCCCAGCTAAGGGCGGTTGTTGCTCTTATTTTTCCCGGAGACGAGAAAGCCCACACCTTTGAAGGAGTTTTAAGGGGGAGTATCGCCGAAAAGCCGATAAGCGAAAGAATTGCCGGCTATCCTTTTCGTTCCATATTTGTTCCCGAACACCAGCAAAAATACCTGGGAGAATTGTCGCTGGTTGCCCACAGAATGCAGGCGATAGAAAACGCCCTGCCCGTATTGTTAAAATATTTTGATAATTAAAAACTTCTGAAACTCATAAACATAAATTAGTATGATCGATATTAAATTTATCCGGCAGAATTCGGAAAAAGTTAAAGAGGGAATTAAGAAGAAAGGAATCAAAGTAGATATTGATCGGCTTTTGGAATTGGATGAAAAAAAGCGGGAATATCTTCAAAAAATAGAGGCCTTAAAGGCTGAGCAGAACAAATTGGGTAAAGACGATATTGAGGAGGGTAGGGAAATAAAGGCGCGGATTAAAATAATTGAGCCGGAATTGGCAGATGTCGATAAAAAGTTGGAAATTTTAATGCGCCAGATTCCTAATTTACCCCTGCCAGAAGTGCCGGTAGGCAAAGACGAAAAAGATAATGTGGTTTTAAGAGAGTGGGGCAAAAAACCGAAATTTAGCTTTAAGCCCAAGGATTATCTGGAGATTGCCGAACCTCTGGATTTAATAGATGTAAAGAGAGCAGCCAATGCTTCGGGTACGAGGTTTGGATACCTGAAGGGGAGCGCGGCTTTGCTGGAAATAGCTTTGGTTAATTTAGCTTTTGATGTTTTAGGTAAGGAAAAGTTTATTCCGGTGATTCCCCCCGTCATGCTGAAGCCCGAAATGATGGAGGCTATGGGATATACGGAAAGAGGGAGCGAGGAAATTTATTACATTGAAAAAGATAAACTCTATTTAGTTGGTACTTCGGAGCAAAGCATCGGAGCTATGCATTCGGGGGAAATTCTTGATGAAAGAATGCTGCCTTTGAGATATGTTGGTTTTTCCACCTGTTTCAGGAGAGAGGCGGGAGCTTATGGCAAAGATACCCGGGGAATTTTAAGAGTGCATCAATTTGACAAAGCGGAAATGTTCAGTTTTTGCCATCCGAATAAATCAAAAGAAGAGCATAGGTTTTTCTTAAAAATGGAAGAAAAACTGATGCAGCAGCTTAATCTTCCTTACCGAGTGGTGAATATTTGTACTGGCGACCTGGGAGATCCTGCTGCCGCCAAGTACGACATTGAAGCTTGGATGCCGGGGCAGAATTGCTACCGGGAGACTCACTCCACTTCCAGCTGCACCGATTATCAGGCTCGAAGATTAAATATCCGCTATCGTGATTCCAAAACCAAAAAGCTGGAATTCGTTCATACTTTGAACGGTACCGCTTTCGCTATCGGCCGAATGCTAATAGCTATCATTGAAAATTACCAGCAAAAAGACGGCAGCATTTTGGTGCCAAAGGTTTTACACAAGTACACCGGTTTTAAACGAATATCAGGAGGTTCGACCTCCTAAAATTAAACGTAATACCGGGAGGTCGAACCTCCCAAATATCAAGTGAACACTGTTCTTATTCTCCACGGCTGGGGTTCCTGTGCCAAAAACTGGCAGAAGGTGAAAGAAGGCTTGGAAAAGAGAGGTTGTAAGGTTTTCTTGCCCGATTTGCCGGGCTTTGGGGGAAATCCCGCGCCTCAAAAACCCTGGTCTATAGATGATTATGCGAGTTGGGTTTCGGAGTATTGCGAAAAACAGAATCTTTCGCAGTTTTTTTTGTTAAGCCATTCTTTCGGCGGAGGGATAGCGGTGAAATTTGCCTCCCGTTTCCCGGAAAAGCTGCAGGGATTGATTTTGGTGGACCCCGCCATCAGAAGAGTAAAAGGTCCCAAATACTATTTATTTTTGGTTATGGCCAAAACGGGGAATTTGATTTTGACTGTCACTTTTTTGTCTCGCTTGAAACCCTTGCTGCGGAAAATCTTTTACAAGTTAATCGGCACCGAGGATTATCGCAAGCTTGATTTTGACAAAACCAACATCATGAAAGAAACTTTTAAAAAAGTAGTTTCAGAAGACTTAATGTGCTGTCTCGATAAGATTCGAAATAAAACTTTGATTATTTGGGGCGACCAGGATAAAATTACTCCTTTGAAAGACGGCAACTTGATTTGCCGTCACATTGGGAATGCTCGGCTGGAGGTTCTCAAAGGAGTCAAGCACGCTCC
>Ga0180301_10003182_pt1 | contig 12857 bp, 11 predicted proteins | sample GuaBasSediGuay16_FD_121797 | JGI IMG/M metagenome (GOLD analysis project Ga0180301, IMG submission 121797) | Subseafloor sediment microbial communities from Guaymas Basin, Gulf of California, Mexico - Guay16, Core 4569-2, 12-15 cm | ecosystem: Environmental > Aquatic > Marine > Hydrothermal...
ATCAGGAACCTGAATACCTTTCAGGGATGATATGTTTTCATGATACATGATCACTGGACGTATCGCCAAATCATAATTCATGGTGTGAAAAAGTCTGACACGAATCCGGCCGCTGTTTTTAACACTCTTGTCATTCATCTGGTCAGCAAATACAGCTTTATATGTGCGGACTGTTTTTTGAAAAAATTCATCGGTCAGAAGTGATGTTGTAGTATCAATGAGCTTTTTCTGATCTGAATAAAAATCAACCGTAACTTTTGATTTAAAATAGGCATTGACAATATCTGTCAAAGAGAGGATATCCTCTTTGAAAGCTGTATGATTTCCCTGGTAGGAAAATGAGGCAACGTTCATAGAACCACTTAATAAGTTACATCAAACACGGGGTCCGTAAGCTGGTAATCCCCAAACCCGGTATAATCCATAAAGACAAATTGTCTGTTCAAGTTATGATAATACCAGATGATATACGGTTTTGTTGAAAGATCAAAGGTGTGCTGTTCCACATCGTCAGGTTCACCAAAAATCGTGTATATCATGCCGCGGTCACTTTCCCACCCATCCAGGAATCCGGAAAATTGTTGATTGGATAACTCGATTCTGTGAAAATATTCATTCATCAGCTCATTATTCCGGGTATTGGGGGATGGATCATTCCGTTTCCAAAAGTTCAGAAAAAGCTCTTTCTGCTCACCTCCGGTTGCATTCAACATTTTCTGGTATTCGTCGGCCTGAATAAAATTGGTCATGCGTAAATAGCGCATCTGCCGTATGGCCAGGTCGAGATCATGGATCAGGGTGGACATATCCTTCCATCGTATCTGGAACCGGGTGGAACGCTTGATTTCTTCATCATCAATCATGGTTGACAATTCAAGGGTATACTCTTTGTATCCCAGCTCATCAATTGAAACGGGAAAGGCATAATCCCGGGGATTTTTTTTCAGGTTTACAAAAAAATATCCTTCACGGATTTGTTTTCCGTTGTCAAAAATCCGGAAAGTAAATTTTTCTTTTTCTTCTTTGCCGGCAGCCGAAAAAATAAAACGGATATACCTTACCGGCGGATTTTTAGTACTATCCACGTGAATGGGTTCATCTGCCGGGAACACCTCACCCAGTGACCATGCCATATCTTTGAAAAGGGATAATTCGGCCGTAAACTCCTTTTTGCCTTTCCGCTGTGTATAGATATCTGCCACATAGACTACAACCTTCATATCCTCTGTTTCCAAATCATAGGTTTTTTCCAATTCCGTATACTGATTGGATGCAATGGATTCCTCGTAAGAATCCGTGGTAATGGTTTCAAACCAGGTGTCACCGCCAATTTTCCTGCCATTGTGCAGAATAGAGATAGTCACATCCAGGCGTGCTTCAAAAACTTCGCCGCTTTTTTTAAAGAGAATGGATTTATTGGGGATCTTGATCGTCATTTCAAGCTGTCCGTATCCTGCTTTATCCGAAGGTCTTATCCTGTGGTTCACCTGAAAACGTATGGGATCTTCATCACGTTTCGGAGCAGGTAACAGCGTGGCTCCTGCAAAGACAATCAATAACAATATTTTACTTGTATATTTCATAGCGTGTCAACCCCCGGTCTGTCCCAATATATAAGATATTGCCAGATATTTCCAGCGTTTGAATATTATTGCTGCAAAGGCCTTCCTCGCGTGTGATATGTTCAGTTTGTTCTGTTTTCAGGTTGTACGAGTAGAGGCCCCGGTTCGTTCCAACCCATACATACGACGTATCACAGGCAATATCCCTAATCCGTATTCCCCTTCTCAGGCCTGCGACAGGCAATGTTTGGACAGATTCCAGCCGGGGGTCGCCCTTCATAATAAACACATCATCACTCCAAAAAACATATTCACCGTTTTCCGTTAAATGAGCTACTCCATAGCGGATATTGATAAAATTTTTCTTGAAATCCAGATGATTAGAATCACTTACTTCAAATACCATAATACCGGAATATGATCCAAGATATAAGTGGTTATTTATCTGTAATCCGGTCTGTATTTTAAAGGGAATATCCTGAATCGGGCGGATATAAAGCTCTTTCAAATCAACCTCAAAGACACCGGTCTCGGCAATAATCCAGCCGGTATGTCCCTGTTGAACCACTTCGTGAACAGTATTGATAAGTCCCACACCGGGTGTGATGGTTTGAAAATTATCCTCACCGGGACCGGAGACAATAATTGAGTGGTCTGTAATCACCAGCAGGGTATCGCGATACTTCATAAATCCCCGGACGGACTGATTGCCCAATACAGCGACCTCATCATCATCAATCCACTTAAACTCCTGGAATGCTTTGCAAGTCTCGGTCCATCCGTTCCGGTCATCCAATCCGTTATAATCAATACCATGACCGATATAAATCTGATCCCCACTGACAAGGCACTGGGTTACATTGTCGTTCAACAGTCCATAGGGCTGATGTTCAACAATTCTCACAGTCCTGCCGCCTGTGTAAAGACCGTTTCCCAGCGTTCCCATCCATAGATTTTGGGAATTTCCGTAAACAGAAAATGCAATGGGATATTTTACGAAGGCGCTTCCCACAACTGAACCGTCTGTATCAATAAAATATTCCCCTGTAAACTGGACTTGATACAAATCCATTTCAATACCCGAGACAGACCAGTTAATTTTTAAGTCCGGTTCTTTGATAGTATTGATCAAGGCCCCTGTGTAGGGGTCCAATTCTACAATTCCATCGTATGTATCTGCAAAAAGTCTGTCCCCTGCACTTCCGATGCGTTTGCAATATCCATCAAAATCGACTTTCTCCCACTGAAAGGCTGCATCCCCAAACAGGACATACAAATCCCGGTTAACAGCCGCCCAAAGATAACCTGTAGCCCGGTGATAATATATGGTCCTGATATCGGTATCTGGAAGCCCCATTGGCCGGTTCATAGGTTTTTTCCACTGATGGAAAAGATGAGAATAAACGATAACGCCGTTATTAGAGGCAAAATAGGTTCTATCATCAGACTGTGACATAGAATATAAATATCGGAAGGAGTGATAATTGGTCATTTTTTCCGAATAATGGGGGCTTACAGCATAGAGTGGGGTGATAAGCTTCCACAACAGGAGAAGTGTCAGGATACGTATGGGTTTCATCAAAGCCTCTTCAGAAAAGGGAAGGGAACATTTTTTATGGATTAAAGGAAATTATGACTCATCTCTTTCAGAGCTTCAAGGGTGATGGGAATAATGCCAACCTCTTCACACACTCTACCGGCGGCAAGGTTTGCCATCACCGTGCTGACCCTGAGAGAATACCCGGCAGCGGAAAAGAGGGCCACCGTGGAAATTACAGTATCTCCGGCGCCGGTTACATCATGAATTTTCCTGGCCCGGGTTGGGATTTTCAAACAGGTATCAGATGCTTCCAGAAGGACCATCCCGTCTTCACCCAGTGTGATGAGAATATTCTGTGCTTTCAATATCTTTCGGATTTCCCGCGCTGCCAGACAGGCATCATCCGGTGAATTAATTTTGAGATGGAGCAGATCTTCCGCTTCTTTCCGGTTTGGTTTAAATAAAAACACCTGATTGTAAAGCCGGTAGTTCTCAAATTTGGGGTCAACAAAAACCGGAACGTTGTGTTTTTCACATATAGGCAGCACATTTTTGATCAAATCCGGGGATAACACGCCTTTGTTATAATCCTGAAGAATCACGGCATTCAGAGAATCTGCCTGGTCCTGAAACCTGCGGGTCAAATCATGGCATATATCCTCATGAATCCATTTTTTTTCTTCATGATCCATCCGCAGTAACTGCTGCCCATCACTCAGTATACGTGTCTTGGTGGTTGTAGGCCGGTCATATACGGATACCAATCCGTCTGTATTGACATCATCTTCACCAAACAAACCCTTTAATTCTTCTCCCTGGTTATCCTCTCCCATGATACCAAAAATAGAACAGGATGCGCCCAGGGACCGGATATTCCGGCATACATTTGCAGCGCCACCGGGTTTAACAACTGATGAGCGGATATCAACAACAGGAACCGGTGCTTCAGGAGAAATCCGTGATACTTTTCCTTCGTGATAGACATCCAGCATAACATCACCAATTACACCGATACGGAGATTCCTGAAACGTTTTCCGGCTTCTTTAAAATCCACGTGTCTGATCAGATCAATCAACGAGACATTCTCCATTCATCTCGACGGGTTTGGGTATATCCAGCCATTTCAGCATTGTCGGAGCAATATCCGCCAATTTCCCGTCTTTTTTGAATGTATGGGGTCGGATCTTCGGTTCTACAATGATAAAGGGGACTTTGTTCATGGAATGCTGAGTATGTGGTTGTCCGTTTTTTTCATCCCACATCTCTTCACAGTTTCCATGGTCGGCCGTCACAAAAACGGTCCCGCCCTTTTCATTAAAGAGTTTGACAATTTCTCCGATCCGTGTATCCAGGTATTCCATGGCTTTTACGGCTGCTTCAAGAACACCGGTGTGCCCAACCATATCACCATTGGCATAGTTCAGAATGATGACATCGTATGTATCGTTTCTGATGGCTTCAATTAGCTTGTCACTGACCTCGGGGGCGCTCATTTCCGGTTTCAAATCGTAGGTTGCCACTTTCGGAGAGGGGACAAGAATACGTTCTTCATTTTCGAATCGTTTTTCTTCTCCTCCATTAAAAAAATAAGTGACATGGGCATATTTTTCAGTTTCCGCAATCCGGAGCTGTTTCATCCCGGCACGGCTTACCACCTCCCCGAAAATATTGGACAGTTTCTGCTTATCGAAAAGGACGGGATAGGGGAATGCAGCCTGATACCGGGTCATGGTAACATAATTCAGTCCCAGCTTGCGTGTCCGGAATTCCCTGAAATCAGGATCATTCAGAGCAACGGCAATTTCACGCATCCTGTCCGCCCGGAAATTAAAGGTCAATACCGTATCCCCCGGAATCATCAATCCATTATATCCGGGATTTTTAACCACAGCAGGATCCATAAATTCATCAGTTATCTTCTCTTTATATTTCTTTTCCATGTAGGCAACGGGATCATCCACATGTTCACCCACCCCCTCTGTCAGCATCCGGTAAGCCTTTTCAATACGGTCCCACCGTTTATCCCGGTCCATACCGTAATAACGACCGATAATGGTAGATAGTTTTCCGATTTTGTGTTCTTTCATGAAATCAAGGAGGTCCCGGATATAATCCACACCACTGTTAGGCGGTGTATCCCTGCCATCCATCAGGGCATGGACGTACACTTCCTTGATACCGTCTTTTTTGAGCTCCAGCATGATATTTTTCAAGTGGTAAATCTGGGAATGTACTCCCGCATCGGAAAGAAGTCCCATCAAATGAAAGCGACTTGTCCGGGATTTACAAACATTCACACATTTCCGGTAGATGGGATTGTCTCTGAACGTCTCTTTTTCAAAGGATTCGTCAATGCGGATCAGGTCCTGCTTGACAATCCGGCCGGCACCAATATTCAAATGCCCCACTTCCGAATTACCCATCACACCATCCGGGAGTCCGACGGCTTTCCCGTTACACGTGAGAGATGTCCAGGGCCTTTCCTTAAAAAAAGTGTTTAAATTTGGTGTATTGGCAAGTTTTGTGGCATTGTTCTCTTTTTCTTCCCGGAGTCCATAACCATCCAGGATCATAAGTAATACTTTATTTGGCATATTTTCTCCTTGTATAAATAGATGAAAATGTAACGCTTTTAACCGGAAAAATCAACGTACAAGGGAAAAAGGGTTATCACTGTTCACACACCTTTAAGTTCTTTTTTAGCACGATACAAGCGGCACACGCCTCCAGTCATGGAAATGGTGTCGAATACTGTAAAACCGCAGTTTTGAAGAAGTTGCTCAAATGAATTATGTGACGGGAATCGGTCCACCGAATCGGGCAGATAGGCATAAGCCCCGGGATGGCGTGATACCTTTTTCCCAATCCTGGGTAAGACGTTGTGAAAATAGAATCGAAACACGGTGTGCCACAAGCCTTTGGGGGGAACTGAAAATTCTAAGATATACAGCCTTCCCTCCTTTTTAAGTACACGGTACATTTCCTGTATTCCCAAAACGAGATTTTCAAGATTTCTCACACCAAAAGCCACCATGACATGATGAAAAGTCTCATCTTCAAAGGGAAGTGCCTCCAGGTCTCCTTCACGAAACTGTGTACGAATATCCCTGATGCGTAAACTGGCGATATGAAGCATCTCCGGGGAAAGATCAATACCTGTCAGTTGAAAAGGCATGTCAGGATATCTTTTGAGTAATAGCCCGGAAAGAGCGCCGGTCCCACAGGCAGCATCCAGTATTTTTTCATCTGCCTGAAGATCAATACCATGTATAAGTCGTTTGCGCCAGACATGATCCAGCCCAAAACTGAGAAAACGATTGAGAAAATCATAAACCGGTGAGATAGAGTTGAAAAGAGCTTTGATTTTATCCTTATCAGGACCGGGTGAGATTGTCATCGACATTTTCCGACCAGCGAGGATAGAGTTCATGGGGAATTTTCAGGCTTTCCATTATTTTACCGCTGATATAGGCTTTGAAATCCTCCAGGCTTTTGGGAAAAGTATAAAAAGCGGGAACGGGCGGCAGGATAATGGCACCTGCTTTTCCGGCCTGTAACAGATTTTGAAGGTGAATAGAATTCATGGGCGTTTCCCGGGGAACGAGTATGAGAGTCCTCCGTTCTTTCAGCATGACATCGGCAGCTCTTTCTATGAGGGAATATGAATATCCGTTTGCCACGGCAGACAGAGTCTTCATGGAGCATGGAATAATCACCATAGCATGGGCAACCCCTGAACCGCTGGCAAAGGGAGCGGAAAAATCACCGGGATTCCAGATATGAATTGAATGTAATTCAGAAAAATAGTCATTGAGTGAAAGGTTTTCGGGCATTCCCGTCTCCTGGCGAAAAACCTTTTCCCCCATGGGTGAAAAAATCAAATGGACTTCCGATATCCGGGGTGCAAGTTGCCGGATAAGATGTTCGGCCAGAGGAGCACCTGTGGCGCCGGTCACGGCCAGAACGATTTTTCCAATTTTCTTCATGGCAGAAAAATACAATCCAATAAGACAAATCCAAAGTACATAAGGGAAATCATGCTATTCATATTAAAAAAAGCTTTATCAATATTATCATGACTTTTATAAACCAGAACATGCTCGTATAAGATGAATATGCTTATGAGTCCAGTACCTGTCCACAAAATCCATCCTGCAGGATAAATAAGATGGAGAATCATCAGGAATAGCATCATGAATGCATGACAGATCCGGCTGATCACGATTGCCTTATCAATGGACATATCCGCCGGGATGGAATGCACTCTATATTGTCTGTCGAAATCCACATCCTGAATGGCATAAAGAATGTCAAAGCCGGCTGTCCATACACCCACGGCGGCACTTAGCAAAATCGGGACGACATTTAATCCTCCGGTAACAGCCAACCAGACGCCCGAGGGAGCAATTCCGAGGGAAAGTCCTAATACAAAATGGGTCCCCGCCCAGTACCTTTTCAGGATGCTGTATCCCATCAAAACGGTTAGCACCGGGAAAGCAAGCCAGAAACAGACCTTATTCAGCATAGCGGCGGAAAAAAGAAAGAATATGGAGGATGCTGTAATAAACACAGTAACGGCTTTGGGAGTAATCAATCCGGCAGGAAGTTCTCTTTCGCGGGTCCTGGGGTTGAGTGCATCCAGATGCCGGTCTACCAGTCTGTTGAAGCCCATTGCGGCGCTGCGGGCGGAAACCATGGCAAAGAGAATCCAGACTAGTTTTCTCATCCATACGTCCGGGGATATCGAAAATGTATCCACGGCAAAAGTAAAAGAAGCCAGAGCAAAGGGCAGGGCAAACAAGGAATGAGAGAATTTTATCATCCGTCCATAATCAAGAATTCTCATGGCGAGCCCGTTGATACGCTTCAAAACCGGTTTTCCGCAACAGGCAGGCCGGGCAAGTTCCGCATCCAAAACCCCAGGGATGACGTGTCGAATGATCCCCGTGATAACAGGTATGGGTTTTTTCCACGATGGTATGTAAAACTCCCAATTCGTCGGACAATGCCCAGATCTCTTTTTTAGACAGATGTTGAAGGGGGGCCGTAATACGGATGGGATAATCCAGTCCTTCCCGGAGAGCTGATTCCATGATCTGAATAAAAGATGCCCGGCAATCAGGATATCCTGAAAAATCTTCATCATTGACCCCCACAATAACAGTATCGAAACCGAGTCTGTATGCCAGGGATGCTGCCAGTGTGAGAAATACCATATTCCGTCCCGGGACAAACGTATTGGGGATGCCTTTGTCCGTCATCTGAATGTCCGTTTCTTCAATCATGGCCGTACCCCCTATCTGTTGAAAAGCGGGAACATCCAGAATATGCAGGGGCACGTTGTTTTCCTCACAAAGACGTCGGGCACACTCCCTCTCAATTTTATGGCGTTGTTCGTAATTGAAAAAAACAGCCTCCGTTTGATTCATGTATCGGAGTGACCAAAAAAGACAGGTTGACGAATCCTGTCCACCAGATAAAAGAACAAGAGCTTTCATGGAATATCCAAATATTTATGAAGTTGAACACTTAATCGCCAGTTGGGGTGACGCAGGACATAATCAAGACAATAGCGGAAATTTTCACGATCGATTTTTTGGAGATTGTTTAAGGGAGGATTCACGGGGCTGACAAAATAGTGATCTGCTCTGATGCCAAAATCACGGGGGATCTCCCCTTTTTTCAGCAGAACCCTTAATTCATTGCATTTCCTGACGACCGGATCATCTGTTTTCGGTGAGACAGCAACCCAATCAAAAAATCCTTCCGGCACGGGAAAAGTTCCGTTTGTTTCCAAATGAATGCTGAAATGAGATGATCGGAGTCTTTTCAGCAGTGGAATTAACGGATGGATCAGGGGTTCACCACCTGTCAGAATAACGACCCTGGCCGGATAATTTTCCAGTCGCTTTAGAATTTCATCAACTGTAAGGGTTTCTTTCAGGGAATAATCTGTATCACAAAAATCACAGGCCAGATTACATCCTGCAAAACGGATAAACGTAACCGGCAAACCTGTCCAGAAACCTTCTCCCTGAATGCTTGAAAAAATCTCGTTTACAGGGTAAGCACGGCTTTGCTTGTTGGTGTTTCCCATAGGATGATTTTAGAAATATCCAAATTCCGGGCCTGAAGGCGTTGGGCAATCCAGGCACACAGGTTTTCGGCAGTTGTTTCAAAAGGAAGCATCACGGAACGGAATTTTCCGGACAAAGAATCTACCAGCAGTGAATCCTTTTCATAGATGGCAACGCTGTGATCAAGCACATCCACGATCTCTTCCTTCACGATGTGTTTCAATTCTCCAAAGTCCATGACAAAGCCATGTTTATCCGGCACCCCCCGGACAAATACTTCCAATGTGTAGGTATGGCCATGCAGATGCCGGCATTTTCCCCGATGAAAAGAGAGCCGGTGTGTCATGTCAAATTGAAAGGTCTTCGAAATTTCAAAAATTTTTGTCATGTCATTTCAGTAAAAAAATATGTCCCTGCAGGGGTTGTGAACGGATTGTTAATGTATTACCGTCCATCGTCATGTGATCCGAACCATAGAGAGACTGGACCTGCTGCAGGTTAAGTTGAGGAGGTAGTTCGATAGTGATTATCCCTTCATAGTCGCTGCGATAGTTCACGACAAGGAGAGTTTCCTGTAAATCCCGGCGGATATACGCGTAAGTAACAGGATCAGCTATTACGGTATACAATACTCCATACCGGAGCGCTGAGTGTGTATTCCGGATATCAATCAGGCGGGATATCTGCATGCGGAGTTCTTTTTCCACTTCTTTTACATTTTTACCCCAGCGCATCATCCGCCGGTTATCGGGATCTGCAGCACCGGTCATGCCGATTTCATCACCATAATAGATAATTGGAATCCCGGGGGTCGTCAGAAGGTAGTTCATATACAGATTAATAAGTTTGTATGTACGGGGATGATCGACCCGGATATTCCGTTCCCATCCTGCTTCAGCTGCATTTTCATCCCAACGGAGATCACCGTCTGCGTAGGCTGCAAAGCGTGGTTGATCATGGCTGTCCATCATATTTCCCATGACATGCAGCTGACCGTAATAATCCAGGGTTCGCTTCATATCCCTGTCCAGATTTTTAAAATCGAAAGAATCGGTAACGAATGCCATGCGTGCAGGCCAGTAGAGATTGAAATTAAACTGGGCATTCAATTGGCCGTTCGTTACATAGGAGCTGACCAGGTCATAATCGCCAAAGGTTTCACCAATCTGGTAAAGATCCCGGGAGGGAAAATTCTGACGGATTTTACAGGTCAGTTTACGCCAGAACTCATTGGGAACGTGTTTGACGGCATCATGACGAAACCCGTCGAATTGATAGTTTTCAAGCCACCAGAGAGCATCGTTGGTTACGGTTTCCAGTGCTTCCGGTGATCTTTCAAAATCATAACTTGGGATATAAGGTTCGAACCAGGTTGTGAGCCGTTGTTCATCCCAGAGGCGCAAATTCAGGCGTCCATCGGGCAATTCGAGCTGACCGAACCAGTCCCGGTGCTCCTGAAAATAGGGATGTTCCTGATGGACATGATTGGATACAAAATCTTCGAGTACCCAAAGTCCGTTTTTATGGGCTTTTTGTACCAGTTCTTTCAGCAATTCGTTGGTTCCGAAGCGGGGTTCCACTTTCCGGGGATGAACCGGCCAGTAACCATGATAGCCGGTAAACCAGTAATGGGGTTCAGGTGTTTCCCGGAAAGCTTTATCCGTTGTCTCCTGAATTGGGGAAATCCAGAGTGTATTCACCCCTAATCGGTTAAAATACCCATCCCCGATTTTTTCCATCAGCCCCGCTAAATCCCCTCCCTGAAAATTGGCGCGATCTGCCAGCTGGGGGTGCTCCACCGGATCATCATTATCCGGATCTCCGTTGAAAAACCGGTCCACCATAAGAGAATATATAATCGCATCATTCCAAACCAGCTTTTCATTTTTCAAAGGAAGGGGCTTACCATCCTTCAAATAGAACTCAACCACATTGCTTCTTACATGGCTATTTGCCAGCACACACCGCACACGGTGGAGTCCGCCCAGGGAAAAAACCCGCGGACTGAGGCTGACGATCACTTTATTGGCATCATCGAGAACCATGATATTTTTTTCGGAGATGCGATGGTTATCAAAGAGGGCGATGATATGGGTTTTATTGAGAGGATCCTGAAAATCCCCCCGTTCAATGATATAATGTAAATCAATCCTGCCGTTTTCCCTGGGACCGATTTTATCGGGAAAAATAAAGGGTTCTTTGCCCGGAAAGGCCGGATCTACCGACAGAATCGAGTTGAAACCACCCAACCCGTTGGGAAGGGAATCGGGATTGTTCGGATCTAAAAACTCCTGTCCGTCTACATAAAATTTGTATTCATACCGTCCCGGATCAAAACTGACATTGGCCGTATAAATGCCATTGTTATTATTATCTTCCATAATGATTTCATTTCGGTTCCAATTATTGAATGATCCAAAAACAGTAATAATATCAGGCGTTTTTTCCGGACGGAAGACAAATGTTTTATTTATACGGGACTCAATTTTCAAAGGAATCACATATTCTGTGTTTTTATAAGTAAAAGGCAGGATGGCTACAGATCTTTGAGGTGCAAGTGCATGGATAATAATACTGGCATTCACCGTATCATAACGGACACGGAATTCCTCGCTACTCCTGAAAACAATGGACTCATAGGAATCGGCATAAAACAGGTCCGACAATAAAACAGTTGTAGAATCTCCATGATACACGCGGATAAATGGGATAATATCCAATTTTGATGCAGTATTATCCTGTTGTGATGAACAAGCAGTAACAAGAATTAATATGATAGTGAGAAAAAAAACCAAGCGCTTCATACTTCCTCTCTGATTTTCAAAAGGTAATTTAGAACAATAGACAATAAAATGAGTAGAATTATCTTATTCAATTGATTTCATGAAATTGAAACATGTATATTAAACTTAGCATGAAATAAGTTATAAACGTGATATACATCACACAAAATTTAAAAAAAATTCAATAGTTTTCCAGACCAAATAATTTTCACTCGGAGACGTTTATGAAAGTCCGTTTTTGGGGAGTTCGAGGTTCTTTACCGACACCGATATCGAACCAGCAGTACACTCAGAAAATAAGAAAAATACTTGAACAGGCTTCGAATGCGGATATATCCACAGCATCTCTGAGGGAGAAATTCATCCAGGAACTTCCATTTACGGAAAGGATGCTTATAGGGGGCAACACAGCCTGCCTGGAGGTTCGAACCGACAACAAATTGATCATATTGGATATGGGCAGCGGACTGGTAAAACTGGGGAATTACATTAATGAACATGAACAGAATGGAAACCCTCTGGATATTCATATTTTCATGAGTCACACCCATTGGGATCACATCATAGGTTTCCCATTTTTCAAACCGGCTTTTCTGCCACAGAACACCATAACTTTTTACAGTCCACACCCCAATTTTAAGGAACGCCTTGAATATCAACAGGATTTTCGCTTTTTTCCCATATCACTGGACCACATGGCTTCCAAAAAAGTATTTATCACCCTGGAGAAAAACAGCGACTACAAGTTGGGAGATGTGACAGTTAGTAATATCCTGCAATATCATCCCGGGGACTCATTCGGTTATAAAATATCCCATAAAGGTAAATCCTTTGTTTATGCGACAGATTCAGAATATAAAAATCTAACGGATGATTTCATTATCCGTCATAAAG